>OBEQ011674008.1_pt1 | contig 10830 bp, 7 predicted proteins | sample 1670901 | NCBI WGS metagenome assembly OBEQ01 (sample SAMEA104232315, study PRJEB22302) | groundwater metagenome | biome: forest; feature: aquifer; material: groundwater | place: USA | collected 2011-08-07 | depth 5.4 m | reverse complement strand
GGGGGGGGGCCGGGGGGGGCGGACGGCTGCTTCGGGGGCGCGGGGCCGCCGATCACAGAGGCAGGCCCGCTCCTCCCGATGATCCCCAGCGCGAGCGCGCCCACCATGAACAGAATTGCGCAGACCGTTGTCGCGCGCGACAGCACGGTCGCGCCGCTGCGAGCGCCAAACGCCGACTGACTGCTTCCGCCGCCGCCGAACGCGCTGGCGATGTCGCCGCCCTTGCCCTGCTGAAGGTACACCACCAGCATCATCGTGAAGCAGACGAGTATGTAGAGTCCGGTGACGAGGTAGTACAGCATCTCTTTCGTCCTGTCTGAGAAAAACTGATTATACCGCCGCGTCACGGCTTCGCGAAACGATGTCGAAAAACGCTTTGACGTCGAGGCTCGCCCCCCCCACCAGGGCCCCGTCGACGTCCGGTTGGCTCGCGAGCTCGCCGATATTCTCCGGTTTCACGCTGCCGCCGTAGATCACGTGGCAGAGCTCGGCGGCGTCGGCACCGAACCAATGCTGGAGCCGCTTCCGGATGTGGCCGTGCGCTTCGGCCGCCTGCCCGGGCGTCGCATTGCGTCCGGTCCCAATCGCCCAGACCGGTTCGTAGGCGATCACGAGCTGCACGACCTGTGCGGAGGTGATGGCGTCGAGGCCCTCTTGATCTGACGGTCGAGGACAGCGAAGGTTTCGTTGCGCTCGGATTTGTCAAGATTCCCGCCTATCGCGAAAATCCAGTCCCAGGTGCTGTGTTCATGGAACTGAGGCTGGAGTGAGTCTGGCCTGCTACCAGGCCTGAGGTGTTCAATTGCAATGCTCCACCAGGTATAAAGTCTGTCCGTTCCAAACGCCCGCAGGCGTCAGGGCGCAACCGTGCTCGCGGATCCGAATCATGGCGGCGCCGCCCCACAGCTCCGCATACGCCAGGAGAAAGCGATCGGCCGCGCCGTAAAACTCCGCCGCCCTGCGTATTGACATCGGGAAACCGAGCTCATTGATAAGAGGCGGACCGTGATCGATGCTGTGTGGCGAGCCCGGAGGCTGGAGGTCGCCGTGATCGATGCTGTAATGTGGCGAGCCAGGGGGCTGGAGGTCGGCATCGGCCACGTACACAAGCCGTTCGCGTACGCTCTCCGGAGCGTAGTGGTACAACTGAAACGCGAGGAACGCGTCCGTCACGACCAGAGGCAGTGTCAGGAACCGCTGTTCCGACAGAAGCCCACCGACTTCGGCCAACGCCTGGTCCATCTGCCTCCGCTCCTGCACGGCGTGGCGTATCCCTCGCACCTCCATCACAACAAATAGGCCGGCGGTCACGGCAAGGAGCAGAGCCCCCGCTCGCACGTCCTGGTCGACCAACCGGGCCACGCTGTACAGCAGCGCCGCAATTACGCCAGCGTACCAAAATAGCGCGTAGCGCTCCGAGATCATGCCCGAAATCCCGAAGGCGATCGCCAGGTCGATAGCTGGCGCCAGTAGAGTCACCACCCATACCGCGACGATTTCGCCGGGTATGGCCGATTTGCCGCTACCGCGAAGGGACAGCAACGCAGTCAATGCGATCGCCAGGAGACCTATCGTGACGTTGCTCTTGCCCGGCAGGTAGACCTCCATCAACAGTGAAAGGTGCGGCGCATTCCACGCCCCTTCCGCCGCGGATTCCATGGAATCATGGACCAGCGGCCAGTGTAGCGCCGCCGGAACGCACGCCAACGCCATCAGTCCCCAAACTCCCCATCGGACTCTTCGCCGCAACACGCTGTGGACAATCTCCCCAGCCCCTAAGGCCACAAACGCCGTGAAGCCGTAGTAGTGCACCGTCGACACCGCTACCAGCGATAGAAAAAGCCCGGCTAGTGGCCATCGGCTGCCGGTGGTGAGGCTTTCGCTCCAACACAACAACGCCGCCGAGGCGAAACAAAACAGCAAGGCGTACGGCCTGGCCTCCACCGCGAGCGGCGCGACCATCGTCGCCCAAGGCAGGAACAGAGCCGAAGCCGCGAACACCGGCGGAATCAGCCTGCGCATGTGGAAGTACAGGCACAGGCTCCCCAACCACAAGCCCACAACCGACGGCAGGCGAATGCCGAGTTCGGAGTCCGCCAGCGCGCGTCCCGCTCTCACCAGCAGGAAGTAGAAAGGCGGCTGAAGGTCCCAGCCTTGCCGTAGGACTGCCAACACTTCTGCGACGCTGCTGCGTGTGGCTACGGCCCACGTGAACAGCTCGTCGTACCAAAAGGGCTTCAGCGCAGCGGTGGGGAGCGTCAGCGCAAAGTAGATCAGCGTGTAGAAGACAACAACGAAAGCGGGTTTGCGATTCACAAAATCGCCCACTCTCTCCAGCCACGAGCTCGCGTGCGTCTTCATCGATGCCAACCGGTCAGTATACCGATAAGCATTGGCCGGTCGAGGGCGAACAGCGTTTTACACTGCTGCCGAAACCTTTAGAATAGCCTCGCAGGCGAAGGCAGGCGACGGTGACAAACAAGACTGAATCCGGAATGGGTATCCCAAGGGAGAACGGCCGTCTCCGTGCTGGAGCGGCGCTGCTGCTTCTCGCTCTGGTCTTCGTGACGTATGCAAACTCGTTCGCTGGGGAGTTCTTGGGAGACAGTGGAGCGGTCGTTCTGGAAGATCCACGCGTGCATGAAGTCAACCGCGACAATCTTGACCTGATCCTTCGGCAGCAATACTGGTACCCCACGGCGGATTCAGGAGTCTACCGGCCGCTGGTTACCCTTTCCTTCCTGCTCAATTATTCCGTCCTGGGCAACGCCAGCCGCCCTGCCGGATACCATTGGGTAAATCTGGGGTTGCACGCCGCCAACGTCATGCTCGTCTGGCTGCTCGCCTTGACGATCTGGAAGAGGCCACTCCCGGCTTTTTTCACAGCCGCCATCTTCGCTGCGCATCCGGTCAACGTGGAATCGGTTACCAATATTGCGGGGCGGGCCGACTTGATGGCGGGCTTGGGGGTGCTGACCGGTCTGGTCCTCTATGTATGCCTTCCAGACGTCGGCCTGCGGCGCCGGCTTCCGTGGCTGCTCGGCATGCTGTTGGCCGCGCTCTTTGGGCTGTTTTCCAAAGAGACCGCAGTGGTTTTGCCTGCCGCGATGATCCTCTATGACCTGGTGTTCCGGCTCAGACGCCCGTTCCCCTGGCGAAGCTCGCTATCGGGTTACCTGGCGGTGGCTCTGGCCCTCGTGACGAATTTTGGGATTCGACGCTGGGTATTCTCCAAACTCCTACCTTTCGATCTGCCATTTGTCGACAATCCGCTGGTGGGAGCTGATTTCCTGACCGCCCGCCTGACAGCCTCGAAAGTGATATTCAAGTACCTCTGGCTGCTGCTATGGCCGCGGTGGCTTTCTTGGGATTATTCATACAACCAGATTCCTCTGACGACGTGGGGCGTCGGCTTGGCGGCGTTGGCAGGCATGATGGCCTTGCTGGCGCTGGTCCTGTGGCTGTATCGCAGGCACCCTCCGGCTTGTTTCTTCGGCGCGTTCTTTTTCCTGGCGCTTCTGCCAACCTCCAACCTGTTGGTGATCATCGGCAGCATCATGGCGGAACGTTTCGTCTATTTGCCTTCCATCGGCTTTGCGGGCTGCCTAGTGGCGTGCGTGCTCGCATTGCTCACGAAACTGGTCGCTGAGGATGTTCGCCGCGCGGGGTTGGTAATCGTGGTGCTCGCCGTGGTTGTTACCGGATTCGCTCTACGCACGTGGAGCAGAAACAACGACTGGGCAGATGGCGAGAGGTTCTGGCTGAGTGCGCTCGAGACGAGTCCTAACAGTTTCAAGACTCACATGGCGCCGATCTATGCCTGGTCGCAAACAGGTTTCACGGCGGACAATGTTGACCGCGCCATTGACCAGGCCGAGCAGGCTGTGGCCATCGTAAGCGACCTACCGCCGGAAAAGAGCACAACGCTCCCGTTAACAACGCTGGGGACGCTGTACCGGATCAAGGGCGACGTGTTGGTCTATAAACGGCCTGAAGACCTCCCCAATTTGTATCGCCAGTCGCTCGAAGCGCTTACGCGCGCCATACCGGTGGACCGCGCTTTTAGCCAGGAACAGCGCCGGAAGGCGTTAGCGCAGGGTTGGCGCTCGGACCAAGTCAGGGAGAAAGGCAATGCTTTTCTTTACCAGAATCTCGGTGACACGTACCAACGCCTCGGGCGGTTCCCGGAAGCGCTCCAAGCCTACTCGCATCTGATGAGGCTGACTCCGCTTAACGGTGCCGTGTATTCCGAGATCTCGAATGTCGAAAGGGTGCTGGGGCAGCCTGAGGCGGCGATGGTGGCGCTGTGGCAGATGTTCGCGCTAGGCAAGAGCGCGGAAGCGGAGCAGACGCTGATGCTGGCGTATCGCGAGGCTTATCCGAGTGGATGCGCGGAAACAAGTCCGGGGTCGTTGACCCCGAACCTGAATTGTCCGCTAGTGAGGGCGCATGTCTGTTCAGCGTACGAGGGTCTTGTGCACGTCCTCGGAGATACCGGCCGATCGGGCGAGGCCGTACGATACCGCCAAGCCGCGACTCGCGATTACGGTTGCACGCTGCGATAGGAGCCGAGCCCGCGTTTTGTTTTAAACCTACGGGGGATAAATCTGACCCCAATCAAACCGAGTCCTAGCCCTAGCAAAGACATTGTCGCAGGCTCAGGAATAGGATCAGGATTAGGATTAGGATTTGGCACAGCGTCGTAAGTGTAAGTTACGACCGCAGTTGCATTGGCGCTGGACGCTTGTGCCGAGAAGAAAAAGCCTCCAGTGCCACCGCTTGAGAAGAAGGTCGAGGTAGAAACCGGGATTGAGAAGTTGCCAGCACCGGTATAAGGAGCAAAACTGGTCGTGTCATTACCCAGTGAACCGCTGCCGGACGCGCTCAGACCACTGACAGTCAACGTCTGGCCTGCATTCAGGTTCCGGATACCGGTGGTAAAAGATGGCGAGAAGGCGGGGTTGACAAACAAAAAACCAGCCAATGCCCCAAAGTTGAAACCTGTGGTCGTCGTGCCCGAGCCGGTCTGTGCGGCGTTATCGCCATTCGTCAGAGTGATGGAACCGGTTATTCCCCCACTTACCATGATGTTGATATTCGACAGTAACTGGCCACCCAAATTGAACTGCGGACACAATATCCCGGCTGCCACCAATTCTGTCGGTCCACTCGTGGTCCCACAATTGACGATCAAGGTGCTGGCCGAAGACACGCTACCAAAGAGGAACAGGAGGACAGGAGCCAGTGCCAACGACCAAGTCTCAAACCGTTTCATTGAGCCCTCCCAAAGACGCTCTTCGCATTTAAGGACCGCACCTGTCGCGAATGGCTGGTGCAGCAGCGGGAAACTGGGAGCAAACCAGGGACCGGCCGCGACTTGCTATTTTTCCTGCAAAATACCGAGGACTGCCCGCGAAAGTCGGTTTGAGCGCCGACAGTTCTCAGCCGGGCGCCGGAATAGTGCTCTTCATATCCTTGCTATTTCCTCGCGACGACGAGAAGCGAAAGGCCGAATGGTAAGCGGACGTAGTCCTCGATTTTTAGGAGAAAAATTAGAACATCGAAGAAGCGCAACTGATGGGAGGGAATCAACTGGCGACACATCAAGCGACCATTGATAAACCAGCCGATCGCACCCAGCCAATTCAGGTATTTCATCTCCTGGACTTCATAGCCGCTCTTCTCCAGGAGATCACCCAGCCCTTTCTTGTTGTAACGCCGGTAATGATGGAGGTTGCGGTCCATGTTGGAGTAGAGCAGTTGGTGGGCCGGCACAACGACCACCAGTCTTCCCCCGGAAGGCAGACCGGCATGCAGGTTCTCAATCGCCTGGCCGTCGCGCTCGATGTGCTCCAGCACATTCATCATCAGCACGGTGTCGACGTGGTTGGCGCGAATTGTCGTAGAGACCGCCTCCGCATCCGTCAGGTCCAGCTGCTGGACCTTCACTTGTTGTAGATGAGCGAATTTGCGTCGCAACTCTTGCACGTAGGTGGTTTGATTGTCGGTCGCGACGATGACGGAACGATCCAGCAGAAATTTGGTGATGTTTCCAACGCCCGCGCCGACCTCCAGCACGCGCCCAGCCAGAGAGGGTTTGCACTGTTGGAAGAGCCAGCGGTTGTAGGACCCGGCGCCTTCCATGATGCGCAACGTGCGCAGGCCAGCGGTTTTTTCGTAGAGATCATCGATCAACCAAAAGCGTACGATCGTCACAATGGCCTTCAGTCCGTCGATCCAGGTAGTCTTCTTGCCTTCTTCGTAGCCGCGGCCGCGGTAGGAAATAGAAACCTCAAGAATGCGCAAGCGCAGCTTGGCCACTTTCGCCGTGATCTCCGGCTCAAAGCCAAAGCGGTTGCAGCGGATCGGAATGGTCTGCAGGATGTCGGTTGCGAACGCCTTGTAACAGGTCCCCATGTCGGTTAAATGCAAATTTGTAAAAACGTTGGAGAGCAGAGTCAAGACCTTGTTGCCCAGGGCATGCCGGAAAGAATGATGACGAGCAATCTCGCCGCGAAAGCGTGAACCGTACACGACGTCGGCTTCTCCGCTCACAATCAATTTCACGAGCTTTGGATACTCGTTCGGATCATATTCAAGGTCGGCATCCTGGATAATCGACACCATTCCGGTCGCGTGACGAATACCCTCGCGGATCGCTGCTCCCTTTCCCCGGTTGACGGGTTGAAGGAAGACTTTAATCGGCGGGGCGTTCACGCCCGGTGTCACGATGATCTCGGGGCGTTCCGTCAACGAGGAGAGGAACTCGCGGGTGCCGTCGTTGGAATAGTCATCGACGATAATTATTTCCTTATCGATAGGAACCGCCGCCACCCGGCGCAACAGCTCTTCGATGAGGAGGACCTCGTTGTAAACGGGAACGATGACCGATAGGCTCGGGACTGCCCGCGCGGGCTCCCTGTCGGTGGTGGTCTCACCAGACTGCCGATCCGGTTCAAGAGACGGTTTCATCGCAGATTGCGCTCAACCTTGGGTATTGTATCGGCCACGAGTCGATATGCATTCAGGCAGCGCCGGTGCTCACGTCGTCTGGACCATGATGAATCGGGTCATTCGTGTGGACACTAAGAGGGTCGCTCGGTGACAAGGGCTCTTCAAATCGGAGCCTGGCTGCTGGTGTTTGCCATTAGTTTGCTGCGGCCGGAAATCGGCGAGCGCACCTGGCGCCGCGTCGAGCGAGGCTTGTCCCGACTGGCACAGCGGCGCATGACATGTTGGATCGGAATGGCAGTGTTGGTCCTTCTCGTTCGGGGAGCGCTCCTGCCGCTGTGGTCCATCCCGAAGCCGGTTATTTATGACGAATTCGGATATCTCCTGCAGGCGGACACGTTCGTTGCGGGCCGCCTGACGAATCCGCCCCACCAGCTCTGGCCGTTCTTCGAGAGTGTCTACGTTCTTCAGCAGCCGACATACAACGCAAAGTTTCCTCCCGGTCAAGGTCTGGCCATGGCGCTGGGGCAGCGGCTGTTTGGCGATGCTTGGTTCGGAGTCTGGCTGAGTGCTGGCGTGCTCATGGCGACGCTCTGTTGGGCGCTCCAAGGATGGCTACCTCCAGCGTGGGCGCTGCTAGGCGCTTTTTTCGTACTGCCGCTCTGCGTGTCCAGTTATTGGATGAACAGCTACTGGGGAGGCGCGCTGGCCGCGATTGGGGGGGCGCTAGTGCTGGGGTCCTATCCGCGACTCGTGCGCCGCGGCCAGTCTGGGTTTGCATGGCTGCTGGGACTCGGACTCGTGATCCTTGCCAGCACGCGCATGTACGAGGGCCTGGTGTTCGCGATTCCGATTCTTCTCATGCTGTTCGTACAGGCACGGCAGGTCAGGGTGTGGGCACCGGTGGCGATCGTGGTTGCTCTGGGCGCCGCATTCATGCTCGTTTACGATTATCGGGTCACTGGCCACGTCTTCCGGTTCCCCTACATCGAGTACAACCGGCAATATGGATATGCGTCCCCATTCAGCTTCCTGCCGCTCCAGCCCGAGAAGCTCTATCGGCATGCGAGCATCTTCAATCTTCATCACTACTGGGAGTACGAACACTGGGTGCGGTCCCGAAGCTGGCATGTGCTCGTGGATCGCCCGAAGGACTGGTACACCGCGCTCTCAACGTTGGTAGGAGGCTCGCCGCTCGCGCTGCTACTGGTCGCGTTTCTTGCATCGACGGCCCAAGACCGGCGCATACGGCTCCCGAAGATCTGCATCGGAATGACGATGCTCGGATCGCTGGTGCAGATCGTCTACTATCCGCATTATGCCGCTCCGGCCACCGCGGCCGTCATGATCGTTCTAGTCCAGTCTTTTCGGCATCTCCGGCTTGTTCAAGTTGATCAAGTCCCCTTCGGCCGATTTCTCTCTCGCGCGATTCCGGCCACCGCGTTTCTTCTGCTACTCGGTTCTGAGGGCGCAAGGCTCTGGCGACAAGAAACCCCCGAGCAGACGCAGCCGGTCAACGCTCGGCGGGACAAGTTGGAAGCTGGGTTGCGCGAACGATCGGTGCGCCGCAACGTCATCATCGTGCGCTATACAGGAAATCAAAGCCCGCACGAGGAATGGGTGTACAACCGCGCCGACATCGACGCGGCCGAGGTCGTGTGGGCGCATGACATGGGAGCTCAGGAAGACCGGAAGCTGGTGGATTACTTCAAAGACCGTTCCATTTGGCTGCTTGAGCCCGATCGCGCCCCTGAGCGGCTCGAGCCGTACGTGGAACGGTGAGAGGCGCGGTCTATGCGCTGTTGATCCTTTTGTACGCGATCACGTCCGCGGAAGTGATCGACCTGACGAACGGAGGCATCGATCTGGGACGACACCTGAAAGACGGAGAGCTGCTCCTGTCCCCCGCGGCTTCGCAAGTCCTTCATACCAATTTTTACTCGTACACGCAGCCCGCCCGGGAATTCGTCAATCATCACTGGCTGGCGACGGTCGTGTTTCATGCGGTGTACAACCTGGGTGGGTTCACTGGATTGAACGCCTTCGACATTTTCCTGGGTGTTTTGACTCTCGGGTTGTTCCTTCGCATGGCGGAGAAGGCCGGTGGATTGGCGCTGGCCTCCGCGCTAGCGCTGGCGCTGATGCCCATCCTGCGCGCGCGCGCATCGGTGCGCCCGGAAATTTTCACACTGCTGCTGGCCGGCGTGTTTTTGTGGCTCTTGTGGGGCTATTACGCCGGCAGGCTGCGCTGGCCGGCGCTGCTGCTCTTGCCCGCCCTCGAGGTGGTGTGGGTCAACCTGCATATCGAGTTCGTCTTGGGTCCGATCTTTATCGTGGCGTTTCTCCTGGGAGATCTCGTGGACGGTCCACGGAATCCTGAGCGACACCCGAAGCCGCGCCGGCTGGGACGCTGGCTGAGTATTCTGGGTTTGACGCTGGCGGCGACGCTCGTGAATCCATCTGGTATTCGGGGAGCGGTCTATCCGTTCACCATATGGACGAATTATGGGATTCCCGTCGTCGAGAACCTCTCGATTCTGTTCTTGTGGCGCCACGGCTACAAGGGCGAGTTCGCGTTGATCACCCTCACGCTGCTGGCGCTGTCCTTGAGCTTCCTGGCGCCGCGGCGTACCGGGCCGTTTCCGATGGCCTTGTTCATTCTGGCGGTCGCGATCGGCGAGCTGGCCTTCACAGCGATTCGCAACCAGACGCTGCTCGCCCACTTTTCGCTGGCGGCAATCGCCATCAACATTGGGCCGATGGGCTTCGAGCGCTGGCGGGAGCGTCGAACTGGCGCTGTGGTTCTGGGGGCCTTCATGCTGATATCGATCTGCTACGACGGCCTGGAGCTCATGGACCGGAAAGAGACGATCGGCCTGGGGTTGCAGCCGGGCAGGGACGCGGCCGCCAGGTTTTTCGAAGCGAATCACATCCCAGGTCCGATCCTGAACAATTTCAATATCGGTGGATATCTGATTCACTATCTGTTTCCGAAGCAGCGCGTGTACGTGGACAGCCGCCCTGAAGCGTATGACTCCTCCTTCCTGCGGAATCGTTATCAGGCGCCGCTCACGGAGGAAGGCCTCTGGCCGGGTCTGCTCAACCAATACGGTTTTCAGTCGATCTTCTTTTGCGCGTCTTCCGTTTGGGAGAACGCCTTCATCGACCGTCGGATTGCGGACCCGGAGTGGGCGCAGGTGTTCGGCGACACGTCGACGATCATTCTCGTGAGGCGCACAGCGGCGAACGCCGGGTTGATCGAGCGGAGCGACGCAGCACGTCGGCGTCTGTCACGCCCTGGGGCAGACGATCTGCGATGATGGAAAGTTTCTACTCAACGAGGCGTGCAAATCCTCGCCTACCGCTAAACAGCTTCCTGTTTGGCAATTAAGATTCGTGCGGAAGCGGGGATTTGAACCCCGATGCTCCGAAGAGCGCCAGCCCTACTCGCCAAACCTGCCGAAGCTGTCACCTGACTCTGCCGTTGACTCTGTCTTCGCAGGGATCACCGGACGATAGAGGCCCGCCGAGAAGTGTCACGGCTAGGCGGCGCGGTCGAGTAGAACACCTGCGATTCGATGACACCCCGTTCGCCGTAGCCCTGTCGTACCTGATGGTGAAATCCCGTCCTTCAACGGGAAGCCAGTCATACGTCAGCAAATCATCCACGGCCTTGTTGAAGATCTAAACGAAGGCCGACCTGACTTGTCCGACGAAGCGCGTTAGCGCGAAGGCGGAAGGTCCCCCTCTACGAGCGTGCCTTACCTGTTCGCAGGTGCGGGCGCTGCGGGCGCCGGCGTTGCGGGCGCTGGTGTCGCGGGCGCTCTCGCCGGAGTGGCCGCCGCGGGCGCGGACGGCTGCGTCAGCGGCGCGCGGCCG
>OBEQ010714555.1_pt1 | contig 10831 bp, 15 predicted proteins | sample 1670901 | NCBI WGS metagenome assembly OBEQ01 (sample SAMEA104232315, study PRJEB22302) | groundwater metagenome | biome: forest; feature: aquifer; material: groundwater | place: USA | collected 2011-08-07 | depth 5.4 m | reverse complement strand
GAAGTCTAAAGGCCCAATGATGAACTATCAAACGGGACATGGCATGAACAGCCAGAACAGCCAGATGGGTGGCCAAATGGGTACCCAGGGCATGAACACCCAAATGGGTGGCAAAAACAGTTTTGGTGGTATTCCTACGCAGATGGGCAGCCAAATGGGTGGCCAAATGGGCACTCAAGGCATGAACAGCTCAATGGATGGCCAGATGGGAGGATTCAATCAGGGTATGGGACAGGGTATGAACAGCCAATATAGCCCCGCAGCCCGATTCGGATCTGAGAATACTGCTCCGTTCTCCTTCGGTCCTCAATCCTTTGGCCGTCAGGGTAAAGGAGGCAAAGAGCAAGAGTTCCAAGGTCCAACTCCAGAAGAGCAGGCAGCTCAGGAAGATGAAATGAGAGCAAAGTTTGAAAGCCAAATGAATGCTCAGCGCCTTGGAGAAATGAAGCGTGGAGTAAAACAGGCTCTCAGTGGTATTGCGCAGGGAGAAAAGCAGCTCGCCAAGTTGGCGGCCAAGGGATGTGCCGTTGATGCAGAGGTGACTGACGCCATTACAAAAATGAAGGCGAGCTTGACGGCAATTTCAACCGCGACCAGCGCGGATGATGTTGACTTTGATGCATTCCAGGAAATGGGTGATCTCAAAGGATCTGTTGAAGAGGCTCTCCATGCCGGTGAAGCTTGTCTCAACGCAAAGCCGCTTCAGAAAGCTGCCACAAAGGCCGTAGGCAGCGAGGAAAAGAAGACAGGTTATTTTTTAATTCTAAATAGACTTGAAAATCAGGCCAAAAAGAACAGCGCAGTTGAGGGGCTTGCCGAAGAGGCAAAGGCAATCGTAGATGCTGCCAAAGTAGCTCTTGCCGAAGGTGATGACTCATTGACTTCAGGCGACTACGTAGATGCAAGCGATAGCTACCAGACAGTGTTCGAGGCACGCGCGGCCCTTGATGAGGTGCAGTTCAAGGCAGAGATTGCCAAGAGCCTCAAGAAGGCACCTGCCCAGTTCACTGGCCCGGTGACTGAAATTGCGAGACGAATCGCCGACGCCAAAAAGGCGCGTCGTGATGTCGGAACAATCAAGGATGGCCAGAAGCAACTCGTTGCATGTGTGGCAAGCCTCAAGACGGTGAGCGCGGCCAAAGATGCAGATGTAGATGAGGTCTTCGCCAAGGTAGACGAGTGTAATAGTTTGATCTCCGCACTCAACAATGGCCTTGACCAAGTCTTTGGGATCAATAGTGACTCCCAGGGCATCCAGGGTGTAGAGGACTTCGGTAACGTGGATTTGGGAGTAACATTCAATGGACTTGTTCCTGGTGCTTCTGTGAGCACTGAATCGGCTACTAAGTAGTACAGTGTACTTCAAACCAGCGGCGCCCCGCATCTTGCGGGGCGCCGCTTTGTATGATAGAATTATATGATTTAATAAATCATAACCATATAACCTATGGAACGAAGAGGCCCCTACAACAAAGGTCATGCAGGTCACCCACACAACGTGGGAATGTACCAAGTTTTCCGACAGAAATTCAAGAAGTGGAGAGGTCCGCTCACCGCGCTCGTTGCCCTTTCAATAATGATTGGCACCGCCCCCGTGGTGGGAAATGAACTGAGTGCCTCAACCCTCACCGCGAGCGACATCGCTGCCATTGCGGAAACCAACCTCGCCGCAGCACGTACGGCGCTCGGTAACTCCCTCGCGACGTTTGTCCAAGACTGTGAACGCTTGAAGCTTGATGCATGTAAAAATGAGGCGCGCGCACTGGCCAAAGAAATCGGTGTCGTAGCCGATGTCGCTGCGACCGCCCACAAAGTGGAGGCACTCAAGGCAAAATTTAACCCTGCACTTGCCAAAGCTTCATGCATTACCGATCTTGCCGATGCGGTGGCAAAGGTCAACGTCATCAAGGCAACGGTGCAAAAATTTGAAGATAATTTTGGTGCGTCAAAGGAAAATGCTCGAGTAGCCACACACCTCGAAGCGCTCAAAGAATCCATCGCAGGACTTGAGGCATTTGTGGAATCGTGCAGAGCGCGTTAAAATGACGCGCGCATGCCAAAATTTCACATCGCGAGCTTAATCGGCCAACCCCAGGGTACCATCGAACGGTACACCTTTGACGAGTCCATTGAGCTTCCCGATATCTCCGAATTTAAACTCTCCACATCGGTGACCGGCAAGGTTCAGTTCATCAAGTTGCCCCACGAAATCAACGTGCAGATTACCGACCTTGCCACCGTGGCGGAGACCATATGCAGCCGCTGCCTTGAGCCGATCTCCCTGCCCATCAAGGTCAAAGAGATTTCTCGTGAGTTCATCATCGATCTGCCGCAAGAAGACCTGCAAGAAGGGGAGGAGGTTTTTTATATTGATAAGGGGCGTCGCGAGATCGTCCTTGACGAGATGGTCCGCGAGGAGATTCTCTTGCATTTCCCTCCGATTCCGCTATGCTCGGGTGGCTGTAAAGGGTTATGTGACCAGTGTGGCGCCAATCTGAACCAAGTCACCTGCACATGTGAACACATGGATATGAGTGAAAATCACCCCTTCAGACTTCCCCTTTAACAGAACAATCCTATGGCAAAACATCCGGTACCCAAAAAAAAGGTTTCCAATGCTAAAACCGCCATGCGCTATGGCGCCTTTGCGCTCAAAAAGTACAAGGCAATCGCTCATGCGGTGAATCTTGTGAAGTGCCAGTCGTGCGGAAGCCCTGCACTCAATCATCGTGCATGCCCTAAATGTGGTTCATACCGCGGACGTGCCCGGGGAGACATAAACAAGGCGGTGGATAAAATTACCAAAGTGAAGGCTTAGTCTTAGCTTAGTCGTTGCTCTTTGTTCTTTCAAAGTATGGCAAGTTCTCGCCATCTCGGCAGGGTCATCGTGGTGCAGACGATCTTTGCGCAGGAGTTTCACGGAGGTGATCCTGAGGCGATCTTGGAGTACGTGGCACGAGAGTTTGAAGGCAAGATTTCTGATTTAAGTTTTGCCTATGAACTCTTGAATGGGGTGCTCAAACACATTGAAGAGTCTCGAAAATTAATCCAAAAGCACGCGCCGCAGTGGCCTATCGATAAAATAGCGCCTCTTGATCGCGCGATCCTTGAGGTAGGTATTTTTGAGGTACTGCACGCGAAGGATGTGCCGCCCGTGGTGGCGGTCGATGAGGCGATTGAACTTGCAAAGTCATTCGGCAACGAAAATTCTAAAAAATTTATCAATGGAGTCCTCAATGCAGTACTCGAAGATCGGGGAGCATCTCCCCGCGCTTGAGAGAAAAATTAAGGTGAAGTTTAAAAACAAAGCGCTCCTTGCGAACGCATTTGTGCATAAGTCGTATTTGAACGAGCACCGCGACGAGCTCACGCAAGACAACGAACGTCTCGAATTTTTGGGTGATGCGGTGCTGGAACTGGCGACCACGGAGTATCTCTATCAGACTTTTCCGGAACATGGAGAGGGGGAGCTCACCACCTTTCGCTCGGCCTTGGTGAAGGGCAAGCATCTTTCTGTGGTGGCGCGCGACCTTGGTCTTGGGGCGTTTCTTTTGCTCAGCCACGGTGAGGAAAAATCCGGCGGACGGGACAAAGACTATATTCTGGCCAACACCACAGAAGCCCTCATCGGAGCCATGTACTTGGACCGTGGCTTTGATACCGCCCACAAATTCATAAGCACGTTTATCCTCACAAATCTTGGCAGCATTGTCGAGCAAGGCCTCCACGTCGACGCAAAGTCAAAGTTTCAAGAAATGTCACAAGATCAGCTCGGCGTCACGCCGCTATACCAGGTGCTGTCGGAGAGCGGCCCCGACCACAATAAAGTCTTTGAGGTAGGCGCCTATCTTGGCGCAGAGCTCATTGGCAAAGGCACCGGCTCGAGCAAGCAAAAGGCCGAGCAAGAGGCTGCCACAGACGCGCTCGGCGCGGCTGCATTTAAAAAGGTGCTCAAAGCGCACCACCAAAAGCAGTAAGATGCCTTAAGGAAATATGGCACGCGCTCTCGCTACAGTAGTCTGCCGAAGGCCGCCAAGCCATAAGCCAATTATTCGTATCAGTGCGCTTGCAACGCATAAAAGCTCGCATCCACCGCTTTTCGCTGGGCAAAGCCATCTTCAGTCTCGTGCCACGAGGAAACATGTGGTTCACCGAACTTCCAGCAAAGGTAGACGAGGCGCTCTTGGTGTATACAGGGAAAGTCCACTACGCCAAGGTTCAGGTCCTTCAAAAATACTCCAATGGAGGTGATCTCTTTCATGTGATACTCAATTTCGTTGAGCAGTTTTTCAACGTTTCCAAGGGTACTCAGCAGGATGCCTTCATCGATCGCCTTGTTGAATTTCTCCGTCTTCACAAAGCCGTGGAGTCGTTCCGCTTCCTTCATTTTTGTCAAAATGTCGTTCACGATGGGGCTTATGAGCGAGAGGGCGCGATTAGTTTCCTCAAGAGTGAAGTATTTTTCCATAAGGCAGTAGGTTAGAGCTAAGGCTAGATGCCGCATGAGGGCATGCGGCCTAAGCAATTAACGCGCCGACCTAGCGTCGGCGCAACCATATGGCACTTATTCTACCACAACTTTCTCTATCACCGCACGAGCAATTCTTGAAAATAACATCTCTACCTCTTCCATTTGCATAAGCGGCGGCATGCCGGCATCGCAAAATCCGACAATCTGTTTGCGCAGGGGAATGCTGCCCAGTAGCGGTGCGCGGGCATATTCGGCCGTACGGCTGCCGCCGCCCTCGCCAAAAATATCGCCGCGCATATTTTCAATCACCCCAAGGACGGGAACTTTGAGCATATTGGCCATGTTGACGGCCTTGCGAGCATCGATCGTGGCAAGTTCTTGCGGTGTGGTCACGATGATCACCCCGTCCACCGCAAAATTTTGAAGAATAGTGAGTGCCACATCGCCCGTACCGGTGGGGAAGTCGATCACCAGGACATCGAGCTCGCCCCAGATGCTTTCCTTGAGGAGTTGTTGCAGAATTTTTGAAATAATCGGGCCGCGCCACACCACCGGTTCGTCTTCAGACCCGGTGAGCCCCGCCATCGAAACAATCTTCATACCCCATTTCTCAATCGGAATGATTTTATTGTCCGCCGTGGGGGTGAGCTTTGCCTTGATCCCGAGAACTTTAAAAATATTGGAACAGGCGATGTCGGCATCCAAAAGCCCCACCTTGTTGCCGAGTTTTGCAAAGGTGAGCGCAAGATTGCTCGCAACAAACGTTTTGCCTACACCGCCTTTGCCGCTCACCACGCCGATGATGCAGGAGATGTTAGGAAGTTTTGTGGGGTGTAGTGTGAGAGACATAGTGGAGTTCGGTGAGGTGGTAGGCGTTGTAGGTGAAGTAGAGTGCGAGCGTGCCACCGATCACAAACCACCACTGAATTTGGAAGAACGTGAGGAAGATCACCGCAAGGCCCTGGCCTATCAAATAGGGCAGTGTGTCGCTCGTGCGATAGACGGAGACGAGCTCGATTTCTTCCTTGGGAATTTGACGGAAAAAATACGAATCGCGCGTCATTTCCAGGAAAGCGGTGCCTGTTGCGGCAATGAAAAAGAACGTGATGAAGTAGCGTAAATTCGTGGTGAATCCTAGCATAATCGTGAAGATCGTGGCGATCAAATATCCGACGATAAAAAGCCTGCGCTCGCCCGTTTCACGATCTGCCATCTGGCCGATGGGGTACTCGAAAATCGCTTGCGAAAGACCCATAAGGGTTTTTGTCATACCAATTATTGGAATCGTCGCTCCCATGCCGGTCATGAGGAGGGGCAGGTAGTCCCATAGAGAGTAGATGTAACCGAGGCCGGCGTTGTTGAGGTAGGTGCGCCGCAGGCGCGGACTTTTCAGGAAAATCCCGACATTATGCTTGAAGCTGCGGGCGTGGGGCGCGTGGCCATCTTCATTGGCAAGGCGCACAAAAAACGTGATAAAAAGTGCCACGAGGGAGACGCATGCAGCAAATAAAAATACCGCCTCGAATCCAAATGAGTTGGCGATAAGGCTTCCGAGGAGCGGCCCCACGAGCCACCCGATATTCCCGAGCGAACCCATTTTCCCCGCATTCCCTGCGATTACTTTGTAGTCCGAGTAATGTTTTACATAAAGTCCCACGTCGAGCACAAAGAGCGAGACCACAAACTGATACACCGCAAAGAGCACGAAGACGGAAGAGGCGCGTTCAGCATAGGCAAAGGAGGCGAGCGTGAGCGTGAGTGCCATGAGGGCGATGAGGAGCGATTTGCGTTTTTTTAGATGTTCGATGATGTGGCCGGAGTAAATGCTTGAAATACACGCAGCGAGGTATCCCACAAACAAAATGCCTCCCACTGCGGCGTTGCTGTCCACAAATTGCCGAATGTAAAGGGTGAAAATCGAGGTCAACGATGCCGCCGCAAGGTGCCGCAAAAAATTCACCTCAAAAATTACCCAGAGCGGGGAGGGAGTAAGGCGTAATTTGAGAAGGATGCTGCGGCTCATATCTACACATTACTATGAAAGGTTGCGCCCTTCCAGGCGCATTAATGGCTTAGCCTCGCTGAGGTTCGGCCTGGTAGTACACCGCACCAAGGGTATCGTGGAACGGATGCGTTGGAGGAATCAACATCGGCCCCCACTGTCCTGCGGCACGCAGCTCGTCCCGAATCTTCGCGACGCGCTTAAAGTAGGCCTCTTTCTCGTATTTCACGTTAAGAATTTCGTACTGCGCATGGTTGCGGCCCACGCAGCCAAAACAGTCGTGAGAGTTGAAGACGAGCTCGCAGTAGGTGCAGTTTTGGGAAAACCAGACGCAGTTGCAACAGGTCAGACCGTAGCCTCCGGTGATGCCGATGCATTGGTAGAGATCTTCCGCCATCGTCGCGGCGATGTTATCCACATCCATCGAGCTTTTGCACTGGTTGATGTTGGTGCCGCCATAGATGATGTCCTCGGCGTTCTTCACATTCTGGCAAAAAGTGAGATTGCGAGCGTTGCGGAGGTTGTGACCAATACAATTCTCGCAGTTTTTTTGAAAATACGGCCGTTGCGGCACGGTCACTCGCAGGTCATCCAGCATTTTTAGGAGCTCCGCCGTCGTATGATTTTCTAATAGCAATTTTTTCTGCGCCTCGAACTCTTCTTTGTGCATTGATTTGTTGAGAATGCAGTACGATTGATTTTGCAGACAGCATGAGAGAAAGCAGTTTTGGCAGTTGGTGAGATCGTTCGAGAAATCGCAGTTAAAACAGTTCACCAAGTACGAACCGTAGGTGCAGCTGTAGCACTTTTCGCAGAAGACGCACTCGTAACACAGCTCGCTTTTTTCCACATCCAAACAATCCGTGCACGACGTGAGCCCCACGCAGTATTGCGAATAGTACACATCCTCCGAGTAGTGCGTCCCGCTCGACAAGTAGCAGTTACGATTGAACGTTGAGTAATTGGTAAACGCCGCATTCTCCGAGTTGGTGTTGATGATCGCGAGACGCGGAGTTTTGGCTTGGAGCGCCGCAAAATCTTCGATGAACGACATGGTATTATTCTACCCTACGCCATCCACTTCGTCTCCTCCATGCCATGGGTATGGTTGTCCGAGCGTGCAAGCATAAATAAAAAGTCAGAGAGACGGTTGAGGTACTTGATGACTACGGCTTCTTGGGGGCTCAGTGAAGATAGATGAGGGGTCGTGCGCTGGGCAAAAAGACTTACTACAAGCCGCTCGGCGCGCCGACACACCGCTCGGGCAAGGTGTGCATGCGCGGCAAAGGGGGTGCCTCCCGGCAAGATAAAGTTCTTCAAAGGCGGCACATGATCCTCGATGCCATCGATCGCGCGCTCCAATAACTCCACATCTTCTTCGGCGGCCATGAGCTTCACCGTTCCATTGGGATCGGCCAAAATCGCACCGATGCCAAAGAGCATCGCCTGCACCGTGGTGAGCATCGGCTCGGCGTGCTCGGTGTGTTCCTCGCTCTCCACCAAGAGTACGCCAATCTCCGCGTTCAGCTCATCCACTGCGCCAATCGCCGCAATGCGCAGCGACGACTTGGCCACGCGCGCCCCGCCAATAAGGCTCGTCTCCCCTTTGTCACCGGATTTTGTATAGATACGCATATTACCCAATTGAGTTATTTCTTATTTGCCGCTGTTCCTCCCAAAATCGCGCCGATGATTGAACCAAAGGCCATGCCGAGGAACGCCGCTCCGTTGTAGCCATTCATCATCATGCCGCCTCCTTCTTGCGCCCCGATCACTCCGGCAATCCATGTCATGAGGAGTCCCATCAAAAGACCGAAGGCCATGCCCAGGAGCGCGCCGCCCACGGCGCCATTGACCATGCGAAGAAACGGAGATTGAGGTGATGAGAACATGTGAGAAAGGGTTAGGAGATATGCTACAATTTCGACAGCCTAATTATATCACACGTTTCCGGGCTCGTAGCATAAGCTACGACCCCTGCGTTTCACTCCCGGGCTCGTAGCTCAGTTGGTTAGAGCAGCTCCCTCATAAGGAGTTGGTCCCTGGTTCAAGTCCAGGCGAGCCCACCAAATTAAATTTTCGCTCTCAACATCCTCTTGCACTAACACTGTTAGTGCGCTATAATAAGGTTGTTGTTAACCTAAGAAGTTATGACGACCCTTACGATTCGCATTGACGAAAATCTCAAGAAAAAAGCTTTTATTGAAGCCGAAAAGCTTGGTATACCGTTGACGTTAGTGGTAACCAACACCTTGATGAACTTCGTTAAATCACCAAAAATCATTATCGGCGAGCCTGAAGTGATGGTGGTAACGCCTTCCATCCAGAAGAAAATGGATAAAATTGGTGCTATTTTGTCTAAAATTGATGCATGAAACTACTCATTACCTCCTCTTTAAAAGCGACCGAATACGAGCCGCTTCGCAAGAAGGTCACTTTGGAAATACTCAAAAAAGCAGCGAGAAAATCTCTTGAGGGCCTCGGAGAAAACATTAAGAACTCGAGAAAGATTGTTGAAACAGTTTTAAAGAAAATCTATCTCACAACCCTCGGTGGGGCGGCACGGGTCGTCTTTTTAATTCAGATTGATGCGCATAGCTCTGTTTTGGTCATGACGCGGCAGAAAAATGACAAAAAAATTGGATCAAATATGACCGTGGATAATCCGAAATTTAAAGAAGTCCTCGATAAAAACCTCGACAGTATTTTGCAGGATTTGAAATCAGGAAGGTATGAGGCGTTTGAAGTTTAACGGTCGTTAGATTAATTGCGTCTCGAAAAATTCCAAATCAGTGAGAAAATGTTGTGAAGTGTCTTGTAAATGGCCTTTGAATCTATTACGAGGCCAAATAGTTCCTCTTTAGTGAATGAAATGAACGCTACCTTACTTTCTCCAAAGAGCAAAAGTTCGATCGGGTTTTCGGCCAGGGGGAATGAGGTTACGCAATGTTCAGTGTAATATCGCTCGTCATCTTTTTGGACAGTGCGATTCGTGCTGTTATCTGGCAACAGAAAGCGCGCCCGATTTTTATGTTTGCGGCGTTCGGGAACAATTTCCTTACGAATGAACTGCAATAGTGTATCGGGCATATTCGCATAGTCGGTAAAGCCCATGCCTGGAGCGAGTGATTGTGAAAATTGGCCCAGAATTTCTTTTACACCCTCCATGCCTTCAAAAAACTGAATACGCGGCTTGAGTGGGGAGTTGTATGCCATATCCAATAGCTCTGGCAGGCTCGCTTCTGCTCGATCTGATGCATTTTTAAAGCGCTGGATCAAAATACTGGGCGAAAGAGGAGAGACGTAGTGTATGCCACGGCGTTTGTTTGGCGAAACGATGCCGTGGGTTTTTAAGCTATCAACCAAACTATATACGGTGGTTCTTTTAATTCGTGATTTGGCGGCAATTTGAGCGATGGTTCCCTCTCCCATTTCAAGTACGGCCAAATATACTTTTGCCTCTTTGAGGCTAAGGCCGTTATCAATGAGTACTTGTTCAATCACGTGATTAGTCTACACGAAGCATGGCATTTTGTCGATTTTTTAGACAGATTATTTTGTTTAATGCAACCCACTTATTAGGCAGACGGTTATTTTTTTCTATTAAAATTGACTGATTATGAAATACTCTAAACATTCTTAATAAAACATTTTCTATGCCCAAAATTCTTTACACCGACGCGCAAGACCATGAACAAGAAGTGCCTTTTGTAGACCCAGCAAAACCTCTCCTTACTCAACTGGCAGAAGCTGGTATCAATTATCCTTTTCTTTGTAATTTTGGACAATGTGGTGTGTGTCGTATTGTAGTTGAAAACAGGAAGGATATTTTAGATCGTCTTCATGTCAGAGAAGGCACTTTAGATGATCTTCCGAAGAATCAACTCCTAGCATGCAGCACGTGGATTGCCGAAGAACACTGGGAAGACGGGGATCTTACTATTCGCCTGAAGGAATTTAGAAAGAAAATACGAACTGCTCGAGGGAAAAAGTTATGAAAAAAGACAGAGCCGTTAGCTTAGGTTTGGTATGTAAATATAGCCAGTAGCATCTTGGAAAATAGTTCTAACGTCGTCCACCATGGCCCACCAAATTAAATCAGCGAATTTTAGCTTACTCAAGGTCTAAGTGGATATTTGACCACATTAAAGCGAATTTTCCTGAATACAAAAAACACTGCTAGGTGGCTGCACCTATGCAGTATTTCGTAGTCTCTTGATAACATGTTATAAGCCACGCATTCCCCGGTATCAGGAAAGATGCTTTGAAACGAGTTTGGTCATTTCAAACATGTCTACCACGGCCTTGCCACCGAAGACCTCTTTGAGGGCTGCATCGGCGCGGATGTTTCTCTTATG
>OBEQ011487558.1_pt1 | contig 10833 bp, 12 predicted proteins | sample 1670901 | NCBI WGS metagenome assembly OBEQ01 (sample SAMEA104232315, study PRJEB22302) | groundwater metagenome | biome: forest; feature: aquifer; material: groundwater | place: USA | collected 2011-08-07 | depth 5.4 m | reverse complement strand
GGCATTATACTTCTGGGATTTGCAATCCGCCTCAGGCGGACGACTCCCATCGGCACCTCCATTCTCAGTATAATGTTCTTGGCATTATACTTCTGGGATTTGCAATCCGCCTCAGGCGGACGACTCCCATCGGCACCTCCACTTTTTCCCCTTTCCAAAAAAGCGATCTTCGTTTAGAATGTCGCCAAAATTTAACCTTTTTTATGGAACTCAGAGAAATTGGTGCAGCCGCAGCAGAAGTAACAGTAGAAGCAGTAAAAGCGGCTGGTAGTATTACACGGAGATTATTAAGAGCAGCCAGTGGGGAAAAACCGCCAGAAAGTGGTGAAGTTCGAAAAGCCGTGTCGTCAACCCTTCGAGGCACCGAGAGAGGGGGGGTTGCTGATATTCAATGCTTGGGACATATTCGATTTCAAAACGATCAAGGGGGAAAAATAACCCTGCTGTTTGACGCGGGAGGAAAAATAATCTCTATTACTTCAGGGCTGAAGGCAACGCATATCGATCATCGAGAAGATATTTTGAAACGAATTTTTCAGGTCCTTCTCGAAAAATTCCCAAACAGAATAAGCATCCAGGGATGGAAACCGCCGGAAGGAGAGAAAGAAGAAGAGTATGGCTTCGTCACTATTCCTCACGATGTTCTTCAGGAAGCAATTACATTGGGTATCGTCGAAGTGATTGCTACAGATTCTTCAGTAGAAATATTTTTTATTGAACAAAGCGGAAACTCTTAACTACACTCTCACACTGAACCTGAGTTGCAGCGTCATCTTCTCGCGCCACACAGGTCACGGTGTAGCCAATGCGGTCCTGAGCAAAGTAGGTCTGTTCGTAATGAAGGAGCGGCTCTGCAGCCGAAGATCTGGCCTGGAAGACGTGAAAGACTGACTTCACAGCACCAACGTCTGCTTCGGCATTGGAAACCTGGCGATAGTCCGTAATGGCACGTGAGCCGAGCAGTATATTGGCCTTGGCATATTCAAGCGAGCTGACATCGGCATTGAGTGACTCTTTCACGACATTGGCATTTGAAATAAATCCTGTGCTATCAACGGGTTTGAGAAAAAGCACGACCGTTTCCTCCGGAATTGTATTGGCAAAATTTTCTTTGTTGACGCGTCTCCAATCTTCCGGCACCTGAACCGAAAACGACTTGAACGTCTGAAGGGTGAGATTTTGAGAACCCTGCGTCGGCCCACTGCTGCGGCAAGCAGAAAGAGTAACAGCAAGAAGAATGACCGTAGAAGCAAAGAAGAAATATTTCATGACCTTGTGAATTTGAAAAAAATTGGTAGGATAGTTGAGATTTGGGACGGTAGCTCAGTTGGTAGAGCAACAGCCTTTTAAGCTGATGGTCCTGGGTTCAATCCCCAGCCGTCCCACCACGCCCCTATTTCCTCATCCTCGCCTCCTTAATATAATCACTCCCCACCCGCGTGGTGGAGTTCAGGAAGTCCGAGCCGTAGAGCTGGTAGATCCACTGATAGATCATCTCAAAGGAAACCTGCCAGAAGCCAAAAGAAGCCCAGCAAAAAGGAAACGCCAGCACGAGGAAAAAGGTGGTCGTGCCGAGCGAGAAGTAAAAAATGAGCATGAACAGGAAGAAGGTGAAAAGCGCCGCTGCTGAGGAATAGAGCGTGAGCAGCATGTGCTTGTGATTGGCCACGATCTCCATGGTGAGCACGGAAAAAATCGTGCCAAGGCCGATGAGAATGAGCGCGATGATGCTGAGATAATGGCTATCTTTCAGGGCAATGAGAATGCTGAGGGGTGTTGAGACGAGGAAGATAACCGTGATGAGCGCGAAAACATGCGAGAGGGTCGAGAGAAGAAAGCTGTAGCGATCACGATCGCAATAGTAGAAAAAGGTCAGGCTTGAGAGTGCGGAAATAAGCAGCGCCAGATAGGTCACGGCCATCGTGAGAAAGACGAAGAGAGGATTGACACCCCCGTCTCCTGCCTGCAGGAGGGCAGAACCGCTGAGGGTCTGGCTTAAAATTACTCCAATCAAAAGGACAAGACTTCCAAAAGCTCCACCAAAAAAACCCGAAAGGGTTCGGAAAAAGATATCGGAGACTTTCACATCAGGCTGAAGGGGGAAATTGTAGGACATGAAATCATCTTACTCGTTTTTTCAAAATTGAAAATTGAAAAGCCCATTATTTCTTGATTTTCTCAAGTACAATGATAAGCAAAAAGAATCCAACTGTGATCGCACTATCTGCGAGATTGAATGAGGGAAAGTTTCCAATTTGAATAAAGTCAATTACTTTTCCAAAAATAAGCCTGTCGAGAAGATTTGACAGAGCGCCCCCGATGATGAGACCAAAAATAAGATCACGGAGAGGAACTGGCCTGAAAAATCTAAAGCACGAAAAGGCAAGAAGCACCGTTAAGAGAGTTGCTATAACAATGGCCAGAGTCCCGGTAATCGGCAACGAAAAAGCAACACCTTCATTGAAAGAAACCGTAAATGGCGAATGTCCACCCAGGACCCATTGCTTGCTCACTTGGTCGAGCAGTAGAATGGCCGATGCGATGACGATGAAGTGCATGAAGACATTGTACCAGAGCCTAAACCCTAACCGCTCAACCCTAAACCCTTGCGCTCATACTTCGACTATATTCTCCTCGCCATCGTTATCTTGCTCGTGTTCTTTGGTCTCACGATGATTGCGTCCGTGAGCGTGTACGAATCCTTCAATAAATTCGGCGTCAATGATTTTTATTTTTGGCGACGTATTCTTCAGATGATCATTGCCTTCGGGGGATTTTTTGTGTGCCTCGCCATTCCCTACCGCTTTTGGGAAAAAGCTTCGCTGCTCATCATGATGGGCTCGATGGGACTCCTACTCCTTGTCTTCACACGTTTTGGGGCAAATTATGGAAGCTCCAACAGTTGGATTGACATTCCTTTCTTTGGCTCTGTGCAGCCCGTGGAATTCGCTAAATTCGGCTTGATCATTTATCTCGCCCACTGGATGAGCCAGCATCGCGAGGATATCAAGCACTTCAAATACGGATTCATTCCGTTTGTTGCCATCGTCAGCTTCGTCATTTTCCCGCTGGCTCTGCAGCCGGATTTTGGCTCCATATTGCTCATCACCTTCACCTCCACCGCCATTTTTCTTGTCGCGGGTGGGAGCATCTTCCAGGTTTTTTCCGGAGCTTTTGTGGCCGGTGCTATGGGGATCATGATCGTCCTCAAGGTGAGTTACATTTATAACCGATTCGCCACTTTTTTCAATCCCGACCTCGACACGCTGGGCATTAGCTACCAGATCAAAAATGCCCTCACCGCCATTGGCAGCGGTGGGCTTTTTGGCCTTGGATTCGGCCAGTCGATTCAAAAGAATGGATATCTTCCAGAGGTCCAGGGAGATACGATCTTTGCGGCGATTGGAGAGGAAATGGGGTTTTTTCGCACCGCCCTCATCATTTCCCTCTTTGGTGTTCTCGCGATACGGGGCTTTCAAATTGCCAAGCGAACCAAAGATCCCTTCGCAAAGCTTCTCGTGGTGGGATTTACCACGGTCATCACCCTCCAGATGATCATCAATGTGGGCGTCAATATGGCCCTCCTTCCGAATACCGGTATCACGTTGCCCTTCATCAGCTATGGTGGCACTTCCCTGCTCGTCTGCATGATGATGATGGGCGTTGTTTTAAATATCTCCCGAGAGGCCTAAAAATCTTGTTTTCTCCGTTTTTTTGTGATACAACAGTACTCTCAAGTGACCGTATTTTTTATGAGTGAAAAATTTAAAAATTGGCTCGATATGCTGCTCTTTTTTCGAGACTCGACGAGCAATCGAGAGCCGATGACCGAATTTTTCTTTGAATCGTTTGCCGAGAATCCACAGGACTTTTACCAGTTCATCCTTTTCCTCAAAAAGCAGGTGCAACAAGGAGGAGAGTTGAAAAAAAATATTCTTCTCGCCAAACGTTACCTCGAGATTCTCTCACCACTTTGCGGTCGATTTGGATTTTATCATGCCAAGGTCGGCATGGATGATCTCTGCTTCAACATCGTTCATCCTGGCAAATACCTCAGCATCGATCGCAAGCTGATGGCGTATAAGAAAAAATGGAAAAAAATTCTTAGCGCCATCCTGAAAAGCCTCAAACAAACCTTGGAAAAAAAAGGCTTGAATCTTCGAATCCAGGGGCGCTACAAAAATATCTACAGCATCTATAAAAAAATGCAAAAGAATCCCCACCGAGATATTGACCGCATTCATGACATTTTTGCCTTTCGGGTTATCACCCAGCAGGGAAACACAGAGGAATGCTTCGAAATCCTCAGCATGCTTCACGACCATTTTCTCCCAATTGCAAGTCGCTTCAAGGACTACATCACGATCCCCAAGATCAATGGCTATCAAAGTCTTCACACGGGTCTGCTGAATGTCTGTCCTCAGTACAAGGGCCCGGTGGAGGTCCAAATACGAACGCAAGAAATGCATGAATTTGCCGAAAAAGGCCTTGCGGCACACTGGATCTACGGTCGGGAGAAGAAATCGAATCGTCCTCCAGATCGAGAAAAAAAGATGCTGGAATATTTTTCTCATCTCTCCGGCATTTCTCGAGAAGAAAAACATGTGCACTGCTTCTCGTACAACGGTGATATTTTCCGCATGAAAAAAGGTTCTTCTGTCATCGATTTTGCTCATCGAATCCACTCTCGACTTTCCAAAATGGCCCTCTTCGCCAAGGTCAATGAACAGTCCGTCGCCCTGCACTACGAAATCCAAAATGGAGACCGAATTGAGATCATGACTCAATCGCCCTCTGCTGAGCCTTCAACTATTCCTCATTTTGCCTCCTAACTATGGAAGATCCTGCGCTTGGCAATGATCATCTCATGCAACAGAAGCTTCTCGATATCATGAACGAAGGGGTGATCATTGCTGGCAAAAATCAACGCATTCTCTACGCTAATAAAAAACTGTGCGAACTCACGGAGTATTCCCTGAGCGAGCTCCTGGGAAAGCTTTCATTTCTCTTCTGGGATGAAAAGACGATCACCCATATTCGATATGTGAATGAACATTTGAGACGAAAGGGCATCAGTTCGCAATATGAGGGAACGATCAAAACCAAACATGGCCAGAGAGTTCCTGCCTTGGTGAGTGGAAGTCCGCTCCCCGATGGCAGCACCATCGCCATCGTGACGGATCTTCGTCCGATGCGAGAGCGAGAAAAGAATGAGAAGATTCTGAGTACGGCCACGAAATTTTCAAAAGATGCGGTTATTGTTTTCAATCGAGAAGGAAACATTGAATCCTGGAACAAAGGCGCCAAACTCATCTTTGGCTACAAGGAGCATGAAATCATTGGAGGCAATATTGAAAGAATTGTTCTCGTCAAAGACCACCGCGAGCTCTTCGTGAGCGGCAAAGTGAAGGTCAACTTTGACCTCGAAGCCAGGCACAAGAATAAAACCCTCATCAAGATTTCCACCACGATCACGCCGATCAAGAGTGAGATCGAAAGCGGCGAGACCTTTTATCTCCTCATGGCTCGCGATATTACGAACCAAAGCAAGTATGAAGAAGAGGTTGCCCTGAAATATCAGAAAATCAAAGAAGCCTACAATCAGTTTGGCATCATTCGCCGGCAAATGGACTATGTCTTTGAGCTGATTGAGCTGGCTCGAGAGTATCCGGATCGAAAGAGTGTCGCGGACTTTATCGTGAGCTCCGTCATCATGCTCACCCGCGTCGATGCCTGTGTACTACGAACCTTCAACGAAGAAAAAAACACCCTCGACCTCATCTCCGTCTTTGGCGTCGCGGAAGACTGGCAAGGCAAGATGAGCATTAAATTTGAAAAAAGTCTTGCCCAAAAGGCCTTCGAGCAACACGCCCCTGTTCGCATTATCGATGTCACGAAGGAATCCCGATATCAATCCCGCTTCCTGGCTCGCAAGCAAAACCTGTGTTCTCTCCTCCTGATCCCCCTTGAGTACCATGGGAAATTCATCGGGAGCCTTTCGCTCTACTCTATGCCGGAAAAGAAACTCGATATCTTTGAAAACGAATTCATCGAACAATACGCCCATCTCGTCGAGGTGATCCTGGGGAGTGTGACCTGTGGCGATAGGACAAAAATCACGAATGATCAGCGACGACAGAGAGGCATGGGGAAACGAAGAGAGATTGAAGCCGGTGCTCTCCCCCAAACAGCTTCTCAATACGTATGAAATCACTGCTTTCCGAAGTCAGCATTTTTCAAAACATATCTGGGCTTGATTGTTCGAGCCTTGAAAAAAAAATTGAGGTAAAAAAATTCAAAAAAGGCGATGTATTGTTTAACCAGGGAGATCCGGCGAACCGTCTTTTTGTTATCAACAAAGGATTCGTGAAGCTTTTTCGATGTCGCCAAGGAAGCCAGAAAGAAGAAATTGTCTGCCTTGTTCGCCCCCAAGAGTATTGTTGTTTGGCTCCCGTTCTTACGCGCCCCCTCTTCCACCTTGGAGCCAAAGCCATTGTCGATACCGAAGCGGTGATCATCCCAAAACAATCTTTGATCTCGCTTCTCAATCGTTCGCATGTGTTTGCAAAAAATATCGTTATCGCCCTTGCGGGAAAAGAATGCGATCTCTGCGAAGAAGTCTGTGACCTTTCGCTTCAGACGAGCAAAGAGAGGCTGGCAAAATATCTCCTTGAGCAGACTTCGAAGGAAAGGAAAACTTTTTCCCTCAACCTCACCCAATCTCAGCTAGCAGCGCACCTCGGCACGGTACGAGAAACGCTGTCTCGCGATTTTTCTGCTCTGAAAAAAGCAAAGCTCATCCGCTTGCACAAAGGTCTCATTTCAATTCTGAACGAAGCTGAGCTCATTCGGCTTGGCGGAAGAAAAAATGAATGTTCCTTTCCGTCAACGCAAGCGGTCAAGTTGTGACCTTTGTCACACGCATCATCACAACTCCTGGTATAGATTTCTTTTGCCACCACAAAATCTTGTGGGGGTCGTATTTTTTAGCCTCACATCAATGCAAACCATTGAAAAACGAAACGGAACTCTTGTCACCTTCGATTCTTCCAAGATCACCGCAGCGATTCGAAAGGCCTGCCATGCGATCGGATATCAAGAGCCTTTTGATGCGGAAAAAATAACAGAGCAGGCCATTCGTGCTCTGAAGAACGATTTTCCAGACGCAGCAAGTACGACTGTTGAAACAATTCAGGATCGGGTTGAAAAAGCACTCATGGATTCAGGTGCCTTTGAAATCGCCAAGGCGTACATCCTCTACCGCGACCAGCACCAGAAAATGCGTGAAGGAAAAAAGGTCTTGGTGGATGTGGAGCAAACCATGACCGAATATCTGGGGAAAACCGACTGGCGTGTCAGAGCAAACTCCAACCAAGGCTATTCTCTCGGGGGACTCATCCTCAATACGGCCGGTAAAATCACGGCGAATTATTGGCTCTCGCGGATTTTCAGCCAGCAAGCAGATCGTGCGCATCGCTCCGGCGATATCCATATTCATGACCTGGACCTCTTCTGCGGCTACTGCGCCGGCTGGTCCCTGCGGCAGCTTCTGGCGGAAGGATTTGGAGGTGTCCCCAATCGAGTCGACTGCTCGCCTCCGGAGCATCTCTCTTCCGCGATCGGACAGATGGTAAATTTTCTCGGGACGATGCAAAACGAATGGGCCGGAGCGCAGGCTTTCTCGAGCTTCGATACGTATCTCGCCCCGTATGTCAAAAAATTAAAAAGAGAACAAGGAAAAAATGATGTCTTTGAAGAAACCAAGCAAAACATTCAGGCTTTTGTGTTCAATCTCAACGTCCCTTCGCGCTGGGGATCACAATCACCGTTTACCAATATCACGCTTGACTGGAATTGCCCGGAAGATTTGAAGGAGAAGCCAGCCTGTATCGGAGGCAAAGAACAGCCATTTACGTATGGGGACTGTCAGCCAGAAATGGATCTCATCAACCAGGCCTTCATCGAAGTCATGACCGAGGGGGATGCCAAGCAGCGCGTTTTCACCTTCCCTATTCCGACCTACAATATCACGAAGGATTTTGACTGGGATCATCCGAATACCAAGCTTCTCTTTGAAATGACAGCCAAATACGGTATGCCCTATTTTCAAAATTTTCTCAATTCTTCCCTGAAGCCCCACATGGTGAGATCAATGTGCTGCCGTCTGCAGCTCGATCTGGGCGAGCTGCTCATGCGAGGCAATGGCCTCTTCGGATCCGCGGAAATGACCGGCTCGATCGGGGTCGTGACGATCAATGCCGCCCGAATCGGATACCTGAAAAAAGGTCATCGGGAAGGGGTGATCGAACGCATCAAAGAACTGATGGATATCGCGAAAGGGGTCCTCGAGATGCGACGTGAGGTGGTGAACAAAAATTTTGAGAATGGCCTGCTGCCCTATTCCAAGCGCTACCTCGGGCATCTGAACAATCATTTTTCAACAATCGGTATCAACGGACTCAACGAATGCATTCGCAATTTTACCGCTGACCGGCACACCATTGCTGATGTCTGGGGACAAGAATTTGCAGAAGAAATCCTTCTAGTAATGCGCGACCAGCTCAAAACATATCAAGAACAAACCGGAAATCTCTACAATCTGGAGGCAACACCGGCCGAAGGTACGACCTACCGATTTGCCAAGGAAGATCAAAAACGCTTCCCCGATATTCTCCAGGCGGGAAGCAAGGAGGCTCCGTACTATACCAATTCTTCCCAGCTTCCGGTGAACTTTACGGAGGATGCCTTCGAAGCCCTCGAGCTCCAGGACCGTCTTCAAACCAAATATACCGGCGGGACCGTGCTGCACCTCTACATGGGCGAACGGATTTCAAGTGCCGAGGCCTGCAAGAAGTTGGTGTACCGCGCGCTTTCGCACTTTCGCCTTCCCTACATCACGATCACGCCAACCTTCAGCATCTGCCCTCACCATGGCTACCTGAAAGGGGAACACCAGCTCTGTCCGAACTGTACAGATAATGTCGTCTGCGAGGTCTGGACACGCGTGATGGGCTACCATCGCCCGGTGTCTCAATTCAATCCTGGTAAGCAATCCGAACATGCTCAGCGCCAGCACTTCGAAGAAAAAGTCACCTGCTCTTCATCCTGCGCACGATGATGTACCTTTTCACCACTCCCAGCTGCCCATACTGTCCTCAGGCAAAAAAACTGATCGAATCAAAAAAACTCCCTGCTGTTTTCATTGACGTCAGTAAGCCCGAAGGTCTTTTTCTTGCAAGGAAATATCGTCTGGCGGCGGTTCCCAGTATCGTTGTGACAAATCAGAGAGAAGATCAAGTCACGCGTTTTTCCGGCATTGAGGAGATTACTGCCAATTTAAATCACTTATATCCTTAATTTTTTCTATGAGATTTTTTCTCACACTCGCTTTAGGACTCATCGGAGGCATCGTCGGAGCCGCCCTCCTGCTTCATGTCGCATCACAAGATCCACAGCGTTTGATTTCTGATTTTTATTCCACGGAAAATGCTGTGCATGTCAGTCCTCACAGCATTCGAAAATCAATTATGAAGCACGAAGGCAATTTTATCCTCGTTGATCTTCGAAGCGCACAGGAATACGAAAAAGAACATATCGTTGGAGCCGTGAATATTCCAGCCTACAAAGATCCCGACACGTCTGCCTATGATGATGTGGATCGGATCGTTGCTGGATTTCAAGCCTTAGATCAATCCAAAAACATCGTCGTCTACTGCTATAGCATTTCGTGCATGACCGGCCGAAAAATAGGAAAAATGCTTTCGGAACATAACATATTCGTGAAACACCTGGGTATTGGCTGGAATGAATGGAGATATTTTTGGGATCTGTGGAATCACGAACACGAATGGAAAATAACAGACGTCAAAGAATACATCACAAGTGGCAAAGAGCCCGGAACTTTTCGGGGAGCAAAAAAATCAGGTGGATGCCCCGTTGACAGTGATTTTGGATGCTAACATTTTTATGCTGATTTCCGGTTTTCAAAAACTCACCTTGCTGGATTATCCCGATCATGTGGCTGCTCTCATTTTTGCCCAGGGTTGCAACTTTGCTTGTGGATACTGCCACAATCCGGAAATGATTCCTTCTTTTCGAATTCTGCCCGTGAGACCAGAGTTCGATCCGAAATGGATTCTCTCCTTTCTGGAGAAGAGAAAAGGTCTGCTGGATGGAGTTGTGATCAGCGGCGGTGAGCCAACACTTCAAGAAAATCTTCCTCTTTTCCTTCAGACAATCAAGGACATGGGATTTCTGATCAAACTCGATACGAATGGATCCAGGCCTGAGATTCTGTCGAAGCTCATCGACAAAAAACTGCTTGACTACGTGGCCATGGATATTAAGGCTCCAATAAAAGACTATCCCAACCTGGTAAAAAACCGTAACACGAAGAGCCTTCTTGACTCCATTCAGGTGATCATGAATTCACAGATTGATTATGAATTTCGGTCCACGATTTTTCCATCACTTCATGGAATCGAAGAAATAAAGTCGATGGGGAAACTGATTCGAGGGGCTAAGAGATGGTATCTTCAGAATTTCAGACCCCTAAAAACCCTTGATCGATCTTTTAAAAAGCAATCTTCCTTTAGTACTGAAAGTCTTCTGAACCTTCAATCCATCGCACGTCACTATGCCTGCCTTGTTGGCATCAGAGGATAACACAAAAAAATCCAGTCCTGGCGTCAACCTACTCTCCCGAGAGGAAACCTCTCAGTACCATTGGCGGAATGAGGCTTAACTGCTGAGTTCGGGATGGGATCAGGTGTTTCCCTCCTCCTATAAGCGCCGGAAGTAATAGACTTAAAGAATGATGTGAAAAGGGGCTGG
>OBEQ011116263.1_pt1 | contig 10834 bp, 9 predicted proteins | sample 1670901 | NCBI WGS metagenome assembly OBEQ01 (sample SAMEA104232315, study PRJEB22302) | groundwater metagenome | biome: forest; feature: aquifer; material: groundwater | place: USA | collected 2011-08-07 | depth 5.4 m | reverse complement strand
TGTGGTCTCCTCGAAGTCCGGCCTCACCGCCGAGACGCTCGCCTTCTACTCCTTCTTCCGCGAGCAGGTGGAGCGCGGCTCGCGGGGGAAGCCCGGCCTCCAGTTCGTCGCGATCACGGACGGCGGCACGCCCCTGGAGAAACTGGCGAAGAGCCAGGGCTTCCGCAAGATCTTCCTCAATCCGCCCACCATCGGCGGCCGCTTCTCGGGGCTCTCCTACTTCGGCCTCCTGCCCAGTGCGCTGGTCGGCATCGACGTGACCGGACTCCTGGAGCGGGCGGTCGCGGCGGTGGAAGAGGCCAGCGATTCCGTCCCCGTCCGGCAGAATCCCGGCGTCGTCCTGGGCGCCAAGCTGGCCGCCTGGGCCAAGGCGGGTCGCGATAAGGTGACCTTCGTCTTCTCCCCCGCCCTCGCCCCCTTTGGCGCCTGGGTGGAGCAGCTCCTCGCCGAAAGTCTCGGAAAGAACGGGCGCGGCCTGATCCCGGTGGACGGCGAGCCTCTCGGCCCCCCGACCGTGTACGGCTCCGACCGTCTCTTCGTGGCGATCACCTTGGCCGAAGAGGCCGTCGCGCTCGAGGCCGGCCTCGCGGCGCTCGAGGAGACCGGCCACCCGGTGATCCGGATCCGCCTGGAGGAGATCCTGGACCTTGGCCGCGAGTTCTACCGGTGGGAGATCGCGACGGCGACTCTCGGGGCCGTCCTGGAGGTCAATCCCTTCGACGAGCCGAACGTCCAGGAGTCCAAGGACAACACGGCCAAGCTCCTGGCCACGTACCGCACCAGCCGCCGGCTGCCCGAGTGGCCCGTGGACCGCGAAGAAGACGGCATCGCGCTGCTCACCGGCGCGGGCACGAAACCCTCCACGGTCGCCGAGGGGCTCGGGGCCCACCTGGGGCTGGCGCGGCCGGGGGATTACCTGGCTTTGCAGGCGTACCTGCCGCCACGACCGGAGATGGTCGAGGCCTTCCAGGAACTGCGCCGGGTCATGCGTGACAAGTCCAAGCTCGCCGTGACGGTGGGCCTCGGTCCGCGCTACCTGCACTCGACCGGGCAGCTCCACAAGGGAGGTCCCCCGAGCGCCCTCATCATCCAGATCACCGCCGACGATCCTCACGATCTGCCCATCCCGGGGGAGACGTTCACGTTCGCCGTCATGAAGAACGCCCAGGCCCTGGGCGATCTGCAAGCGCTCCGAAACAAAGGCCGGCGGGTGATCAGGGTTCACCTGGGCGGAAAAGACCCGGTGGACACCCTGAAGAAGTTCACCGCGATGCTGGCCCGGGTCGTCCCCGCCCGCTAGCCCCCGCTCGTCTTCATGGACCTCGGGTTCGTGGGCCTCGGCCGGATGGGGGCTAGCATGGTGGAGCGGCTCCTGGGCGGGGGGCACCGCGTCGTCGCCTTCGACCTGTCGGCGGAGGCGCGGCGCGCGGTGGCGGCCAAGGGCGCGATCGACGCCGCCTCCCTCGACGAGCTCGTCCGGGCTCTGACCCCGCCCCGCGCCGTCTGGATCATGGTGCCGGCCGGTCGCCCCACCGAGGAGACCATCCGAGAGCTGGCGGGGCGTCTCGGCCGGGGCGATGTCCTCGTTGACGGCGGCAACACTCACTACAAGGACGACCTCCGCCGCGCCGCCGAGCTCACGCCGCAGGGCATCCACTACGTGGACGCGGGAACCAGCGGCGGCGTGTGGGGACTCAAGAACGGCTACTGCCTGATGGTGGGCGGCGAGCGGGCGATCTTCGATCGCCTGGAACCCATCTTCCGAACCCTGGCGCCGCCCGACGGCTACGCCTACGTGGGCGGCCACGGGGCCGGCCACTACGTGAAGATGATCCACAACGGCGTCGAGTACGGGCTGATGCAGGCCTACGCCGAGGGGTTCGAGCTGCTCCACGCGTCGGAGTTCCGGCTGGATCTGACGGCCATCGCCCACCTCTGGAACCAGGGGAGTGTCGTCCGCTCCTGGCTCCTGGAGCTGGCCGAGATGGCGTTGAAGGCGGACCCGAACCTCTCGGCCGTCCAGGGGTACGTGGAGGACTCGGGCGAGGGGCGGTGGACGGTCGAGGCCGCCCTGGAGAAGGACGTCCCCGCGCCCGCGATCGCGCTTTCCCTCTTTGCCCGCTTTCGCTCCCGGCAATCGGACGCCTTCGCCGACAAGATGCTGGCTGCCCTCCGCCACGCCTTCGGCGGGCACGTCGTGAAACGTAGCGGCCCGGCCGGCCGCTGAGCCCCGATGCCGGACGACCCCTTTGCGCTGGTGATTTTCGGCGCCTCGGGCGACCTGACGAAGCGCAAGCTCGTCCCCGCCCTCTGGGGCCTCTTTCAGGGGCGCGTGCTCCCCGAGCCGTTCGTCATCATCGGCGTGGCCCGATCGGAGATGTCCCACGAGGCCTTCCGCGAGCGGATGCGAGAGGCGGTCGCCGAGTTCGCGCGGGTCCAGCCCCCCGCCTCTCACGTCTGGAACCGCTTCGCGTCGTCCCTCTACTACTGCGCCGGGAGCCCGGCGGATCCGGTGCTCTACGAGCGGCTCGGCGCGCTTTTGAAGGAACTGGAAAAGGACACGGACACCGGCGGCAACCGGTTGTTCTACTGCGCGACCCCTCCGAGCCTCTACCCGCAGATCGTGACGCGGCTGGGCACTTCGGGGCTCCACCGGCAGAGCGCCGGGTGGTCGCGGATCATCATCGAGAAGCCCTTCGGCCGGGACTTGGCGAGCGCGAGAGAGCTGAATCGCATCGTCTCCGCGGTCTTCAGGGAAGACCAGGTCTATCGGATCGACCACTACCTGGGGAAGGAAACGGTCCAGAACATCCTGGTCTTCCGCTTCGCCAACGGCATCTTCGAGCCGCTCTGGAACCGCAACCACGTCAATCACGTCCAGATCACCGTGGCCGAGAGCCTCGGCGTCGAGGCGCGCGGCGCCTACTACGAGGAGGCCGGCGCCCTGCGCGACATGATCCAGAACCACATCCTCCAGCTCCTCTGCCTGGTGGCGATGGAGCCACCGGTCACCTTCGACGCCAGCCCGGTCCGCGACGAGAAGACCAAAGTGCTCCGCGCCATCCGGCCCATCCACCCTGATCAGGTGGATCAGGTGGCAGTCCGTGGCCAGTACGGCCCCGGCTTTCTCGACGGCCAGCGCGTCCCCGGCTACAGGAGCGAACCGGCCGTGTCCCCGGATTCCCGGACCGAGACCTTCGCCGCGCTCAGGCTCCACGTGGACAACTTCCGGTGGGCCGGGGTCCCCTTCTACCTCCGCACCGGCAAGCGCCTGCCCAAGCGGGCCAGCGAGATCGCCATCCAGTTCTGGGGCACCCCGCACCTGCTCTTCCGGCGGACCAATCCCTCAGACCGCATCGAGCCGAACCTCCTGGTTCTCCGGATCCAGCCCGACGAGGGCATGGCGCTGACCTTCGGGGCCAAGCTCCCCGGGCCCGAGATCAACATCCGCTCCGTCACCATGGACTTCCGCTACGGCGCCTCTTTCGGCGGCGAGCCGCCCGAAGCCTACGAGCGCCTCCTGCTCGACGCCCTTCGCGGGGACGCGACCCTCTACGCGCGGGGCGACTGGGTGGACGTGGCGTGGGAGATGTTGACACCGGTGCTGGAGGCGTGGGGCGAGGGGCTGGCTCCGAAGTTCCCCAACTACGAGGCGGGGACCTGGGGGCCACCGGAAGCCGACGCCTTCATCGAGCGCGAGGGCCGGCAATGGCGGCGCCTGTAGCCGATGTGCTCGTGGTCTCCAGCGCGGCCGCGCTCGCGGAAGAGGCCGCCGAGCGCTTCGCCGGAACCGCGAGCAGAGCGCTCAACGACGCCGGTCGGTTCAGCGTCGCCCTGTCAGGCGGCGCCACGCCCCGAGGGCTCTACGCGCGGCTTGCCGCCGAACCCTTTCGCTCCCGCGTGGACTGGAGCCGCGTCCGCGTCTTCTGGGGCGACGAGCGGTGCGTCCCGCCCGACCACCCCGATTCCAACTACCGCCTCGCCCACGAGCTGCTCCTCTCGCGAGTCGCCATCCTTCCCGACAACGTCCACCGCATGCGGGGCGAAGCGGCCGACCCGGACCTGGCCGCCGCCGAGTACGCAGCCGAGCTCCAGACCGCGTTCGGCCTCAAACGGGGCGAGCGTCCCCGCTTCGACCTGATCCTCCTCGGCATGGGGGCGGACGGGCACACCGCCTCGCTCTTCCCCCATTCGCCGGCGCTTCGCGAAGTCACCCGCCTGGCGCTCGCCGCGTACGTGGACGCCGTGAGAGGCTACCGCCTGACGCTGACACTGCCGGTCCTGAATACCGCCGCTGCGGTGCTCTTCCTGGTGGCCGGGAGCGACAAGGCTCAGCGACTCCGGGCGGTCCTCAGGGACAAGCCCTCACCCGAGGCGCCGGCCTCACTCGTGAGGCCGGAGCGCGGCACGCTTCACTGGATCGTGGACCGCGCGGCGGCCACCGGGCTCGCCGACAGACTCCCGGAATGATCGTGGAGTCACACGGGAGGGGAGACTCTCAGCGAGTGGGAGAACCGGGGGCTGAGAGGACGCGGGTTGTCGTGACCTCCGCGACCGTCCACCAGAACCGCTCGTAGATCCACACCTGGAGGGAGTTCCCGCCCTTTTCGTACACCTGGTTCGTGCCCTGGCCCGGCGCTGTCGTGGTGGTGATGTGCCGCCAGCCGTTGGCTTCGAGCGTGGTCCGGAACGCAGTCGCGAGGCTCTGGGGCTCCACCCGCCCCGTATAGATCTGGCGGGCCGCCTTGACCGACGGGGACTCGATGATCGTCGACTCGTCCATCTTGAACTCGAGACCCTTGGGGACCGGGACATCTTCGAACCCACTCTGCACCAGGCGCGGCGGCACCGAGGCGCAGCCCAGGACGGCCAGCACGACGAGGGCAAGGATGGTGTACCGCACAGTCGTTTCCTCCTTCGCTGAGATGGACAGGTCGGACTCAGCCTAGCACGGCGGGGAGGGCGCGGCCCAAGAGAATTTGCGCCGGGTGGTATAATCGCCCTACGGTGATGAGACTCCGGCGTCCGTTCGCGCGTTCGGTGGCGGTCCTGCTGGTCGCGGCGCTCCTCGGCGGGGGCGCGAGCGCCAACGTGCCCCCGATCGGCGCCGAGCGGCCTTTCAAGATGGCCGCCGACGAGCGCCGGATCTGGGCCCAGGCGGAGAAGGAGGAGGAGAAGCTCGAGAAGTCGGGCAAGGTGTACGACGATCCCCTCCTCGAGGAGTACCTCGCCCGGATCGCCGACCGGCTCGTGGGCGATGAGGTGAAGGAGGCCGGCGGCCCGGGCATCCGCGCCACCGTCTTCCGCGACCCCTCCCTCAACGCGTTCGCGATGCCCAACGGGCACGTGTACATCCACACCGGCCTCCTGGCCCGCGTGGACAACGAAGCGCAGCTCGCGATGATCCTCGGGCACGAGCTGACCCACGTCACGAACCGGGACGCGCTCCGCTTCGAGCGGGACGCCACGAACAAGATGATCGCCCTCAACGTGCTCGCCATCGCGGCCAGCATCGGCGTGGCGGTGGCGGCCGGCAAGCAGGCCGAGAAGGGGAACCAGGTGGGGGCGGCGGTCCTGAGCCAGACCGCCAGCATCATCCTCGGACTGGGGCTCCAGCTGGCCGCCCTCGCCGCCATCAACGGCTACGGGCGGGACATCGAGCGCGAGGCCGACGAGAAGGGCCTGGCCCGCCTAGTCAGGGCCGGCTACGACCCCAAGCAGGCGCCACGCGTCTTCGAGCTCCTCAAGAAGGATTCGGGCGATCCGGGGCGGCTCGAGAACTTCTTCTTCGGCAACCACCCGCGCCTGGACGAGCGCATCGAAAGCACGAACCATTTCCTCCAGACCCGCTACGCGGGCGAGGCTCGGGAGCCGGGGCGGATCGTGGACACCCCCGAGTTCGGACTCCGCATCCGCACGGTGGTGCGGGAGAACGCCGCGCTCGACGTCCGCGCCGGCCGCTTCAACCTGGCCCGGGCCCAGCTGGATCGGGTCCTGGCTCTGACCCCCCGCGATCCCATCGCGCACGTGTACTACGGAGACCTCTACCGGATCCAGTCCCAGCGCGCCCGGGCGCTCGGCGACAAAGAAACGCTAGTCCGCCAGGCCATCGACCAGTACACCCAGGCTGCGGGCCTGGACCCGACGTACCCGGACCCCTTCCGCCAGCTCGGCTTCCTCTACTACCAGCAGAACGAGCGGGGCCAGGCGCGCGAGGCCTTTCAGAAGTATCTGGCGCTGAAGCCCGACGCTCCCGACGCGCGCCGCATCAAAGAGTACGTGCTCGAACTCGACCGCTGACGTCGGCCCGGCGGCCGGGTCGCGCTCCCCCGCGCGGCAGACCCACTGTACCCGATTCTGGACGTTGACCCTTCCCTCGGAACGGCCGGACAATCCCGCCCATGCTGGCCCGGGTCCTTTCGGCGGCGGTAACCGGGATCGACGCGTCGGTGGTCTCGGTGGAAGTGGACGTCGCGCCGGGGCTTCCCGCCTTCACCATGGTGGGCCTCCCCGACTCCACCATCCGCGAGAGCCGCGACCGCGTCAGGAGCGCGATACGGAACGCCGGCTACATCTTCCCCATGGAGCGCATGACGGTCAGCCTGGCGCCGGCGGACCTGAGGAAAGAGGGCGCTGCCTTCGACCTGCCGATCGCCCTCGGCATCCTCGCCGCCACGGGGCTCATCAAGGGGGAAGCGCTCGGCCGCTTTCTGCTGATCGGCGAGCTCTCCCTGGACGGGGAAGTCCAGCCGGTGCGAGGCGTGCTGCCCATCGCCCTCGCCTGCCGCCGGGAAGGCCTGGCCGGTCTCCTTCTCCCCGCCGCCAACAGCCGCGAGGCGGCGGTGGTGTCAGGCCTCACGGTGCTGCCCCTCCGACGCCTGAGCGACGCGGTGGAGTGGTTGGCCGGCGAGCGGGTCATCGAGCCGATCCACATGGCCGCGGAGGGGCCGACGGGCGCGGAGAGCGCGGACGAGGTGGACTTTTCCGAAGTCCGGGGCCAGGCCCATGCCAAACGAGCCCTCGAGATCGCCGCCGCAGGGGGCCACAACGTGTTGATGATCGGCCCACCCGGCGCCGGGAAGACGATGCTGGCCCGGCGACTGCCGACGATCCTCCCCCCGCTGTCGCTGGACGAGACCATCGAGGTCTCGGCGGTGTCGAGCGTGGCCGGCCTCCTGCCTCCCGACGGGGGCCTCGTGACCATTCGGCCCTTCCGCGCGCCCCACCATACGATCTCAGACCGCGGCCTCATCGGCGGGGGAAGCGTTCCGCACCCGGGCGAGGTGAGCCTGGCACACCTGGGAGTGCTCTTTCTGGACGAGATGCCCGAGTTCCCCCAGCATGTCCTGGAAGCCCTCCGGCAACCGCTCGAGGACGGTCACGTGGTCGTCGCGCGCGCCGCCGGCTCCTCCCGCTTCCCCGCCCGCTTCCAACTCCTGGGCGCCGCCAACCCATGCCGCCGGGGATGCCCGAGCCTCCAGGCCTGTCTCTGCACGCCCGGGGAGCGCGAGCGCTACCTGGCCCGTCTCTCGCGCCCCCTGCTGGACCGGATCGACCTCCACCTAGAGGTGCCGGCGGTCTCCTACGCTGAGCTCTCCGCCGAGGCGGCGGGCGAATCTTCCGCGGCCATCCGCGCGCGGGTGCTGGAGGCCCGGGCGATCCAGGCGGCCCGCTTCGGCAAGTCCCCGATCCGCGTGAACGCGCGGATGAGCGCCAGCCAGGTCCGGCGCTCCTGCCCCGTCCCCGCCGACGGGCGGCGGCTCCTGGCGCTGGCCATCAACCGCCTGGGGCTCTCCGCCCGCGGCCACGATCGGATCCTGAAGGTGGCCCGCACTATTGCGGACCTGGAGGGTCGTGAGACAATAGCCGCCGAGCACCTCTCCGAGGCGATCCAGTACCGAGGCCTGGACCGGTGGCTCTGATCCCGACGCCAGGAGGCGGCGATGGCGCACCCGATGAGGCTCCCACGGGAAGGAAGCACCCTCGTGGTCGTGGACGTCCAGGAGCGTCTCTTCGCCGCCATGGACGCCGAGCACCGGGAAGAGGTCGTCGGGAACCTCAAGGTGCTCGCCTCCGCCGCCCGGAGGCTCGGACTTCCCATCCTAGTGACGGAGCAGTACCCCAAAGGACTCGGCCACACGCTGCCGGAACTGCGGGAAGCGCTCGGCCCGATCGAGCCGCTCGAGAAGCTGGCGTTTTCGTGCTGCGATGCCGAGGGGTTCGTCGCCCGACTGAAGGCCGCCAAGACCAAGCAGGTGATCCTGGCCGGGATCGAGGCCCACGTCTGCGTGCTGCTGACCGGGCTCGATCTCCTGGCGGCGGGATATCCTGTTCACGTGGCGGCGGACGCGGTCACTTCGCGCACGCAGGGGAGCTGGCGGATCGGCGTGAACCAGCTGCGGCAAGGCGGGGCGGTGATCACCAGCACCGAGAGCGTGCTCTTCCAGCTCCTCGGCAAAGCGGACACCGACGACTTCCGCACCCTCTCCAAGCTCATCAAGTAGGTGCCCCGGTACTTCGACGTCCGCTCGACGATCCTTCTCGTGGTGGGGTACGGCATCCTGCCAGAGGAAGAGGATCGTCCGATCGCTTACGACCTGAAACACCTCATCAACACGCGGGGACGGGGAGGCGACCGCTCGGCGGTGGTTCTCACGGACATGTGGGTGATGAACCAGGAGATGGCCGAGTTCTTCCCGGTCATCTCCATCGGCGGACCCGGCGTCAACGCCTTCACCGCCCAGATCTACGAGGAGCTACCGGTGGCGTTTACGCGGGACCAGCAGATCTTTATCCAGTTGAATCCGGAGGGCGGCAAGCGGGCGGCCGTCTGGGGGATGGATCACCGGTCCACCCGGGACGCCATGGACGTCTTCGTGAAGGACGGCTTCCTGGACCGCTTCCTGGATCTGGTCTGGCACCGCGACTAGCGGGCGAGCGAGCGCGGGGAAATCGGTGGGATGTTCGTGTAGACGATGGTGCCCTGCGCGTCTTCGTACCGATAGATGACCTGAGAGGTGGCTCCCCCCGACCCGCCCCCGTAGAGGGAGAGAATCCGCCGGACGTAGTGCTGGGTTTCCGGGTACGGCGGGATCGCACGATACCAATCCACCGCCTGGGCGCCGGCGTTGTACGCGGCCAGCGCCAGCGGCAGATTGCCGCCGTAGCGGTCAATCAGGCCGCGGAGGTGCCGGACGCCACCGTCGATGTTCTGGCGGGCGTCGAAGGTGTCGCGGACCCCGAGAGAGAAGGCGGTCTGGGGCATGAGCTGCATCAACCCCTTCGCTCCCTTGCGCGAGACAGCCCACGGATTGAACGCGGACTCGACGCGAATGACCGAGTGGACGAGGCCCGGGTCTACGGCGTAGCGGTTGGCCGCGTCGTTGATCTCCTCGGCGTAGCGGCCGTGTACACCGCTCCCCGGAAGCTGAAGCCACCCCGACGAGGTACCAGTCCACCCCGACTGGCGTTGGTACCGGGGATCGCTGGGAGCGTTGGTGAAGTGGATAACTCCCTCCCGATCCACCATGCGAAAGGAAGCGGCGGACGCCGGCCCGGCCCAGCCCAGGAGTCCCAGCGCCCCGACCGAGAGGACGAGGAGTGAACGTTGCACAGTGCTCTTCATGCTAGAAGTTGGCGCTTCAGCCTGTCAAGTTTTTGGCCCTTTTCAGAGTGAGCAAACGGCGTGCCAGAAGCAGCGGGTCGACAAGTCGAGAGGTTAGCGTCTCTCCGTGTCAAAAGGCCGGCAGACGCCTGACAAAAAAGGCCGCCCCGAGAGGGGCGGCCGTCGAGAGCGGAAGTCGGCTCGGCTAGTTCCGCCAGGGCGTCGCCCGGTCCGCCAGCGCGGCGACGACCTCCCTCGGGACCACCTGTTCGGACCGCCCGGACGCTTCACCGAACGCCACGTCGATCACGTCGTGGATGCTTTCGACCAGGTGGAACGTCATGGAATCCCGCACCGGGGGCGAGACGTCCTCCACGAGATTCTTTTCGTTCCGCTTCGGCAGGATCACGGCCTTCAGCCCGGCGCGCTTGGCGGCAAGGACCTTTTCCTTGATCCCCCCGACCGGAAGAACGCGGCCCGACAGCGTGATTTCCCCCGTCATGGCCAGGTCGGCTCGAACAGGGCGGCCGCGCAGAAGCGATACCAGGGCTGTCACCATGGTGACCCCCGCGGAGGGCCCGTCCTTGGCAATGGCGCCTGCCGGCACGTGGAGGTGGATGTCGGAGGACTCCCAGAAGTTGGCGGCGATCCCGAGCTCGGACGCGTGAGAGCGCACCCACGAGAGCGCGGCCTGGGCGGACTCCTTCATCACGTCACCGAGCTGGCCGGTGAGGGTGAGCGTCCTCCCGCCCTTCATGCGAGTCGCCTCCACGAAGAGGATGTCTCCCCCGGCGGCGGTCCAGGCCAGTCCGACGGCGACCCCCGGCACGCGCGTCCGCTCCTCCAGCTCTTCGAGCACGTGCTTGGGCGCGCCGAGACACTCGGTGACGACCTCCGGGGAGACGAGGACCTTGTCCCCTTGCCCTTCGGCCCGCCGGCGCGCGACTTTCCGGCAAAGGGTCGCGATCTCCCGCTCCAGGTTCCTGAGCCCGGCTTCGCGCGTGTAGTTGCGGATGAGCAGGCGGAGCGCATCCTCCGTGAACTCGATCTGTTCGCCCGCGACGAGACCGTGCTCCGCCGTCTGTTTCGGGATCAGGTGCCGCCGGGCGATGGCGACCTTCTCTTCCTCGGTGTACCCGGGCAGCTCCAGCATCTCCATCCGATCCCGGAGGGCCGGTGGGACCGGGTCGAGGATGTTGGCGGTCGTGATGAAGAGCGCCTGGGAGAGGT
>OBEQ011368522.1_pt1 | contig 10836 bp, 11 predicted proteins | sample 1670901 | NCBI WGS metagenome assembly OBEQ01 (sample SAMEA104232315, study PRJEB22302) | groundwater metagenome | biome: forest; feature: aquifer; material: groundwater | place: USA | collected 2011-08-07 | depth 5.4 m | reverse complement strand
GGGAAACCAGTGCTTCGTTCCACCAAAAATGGGGGTCTTCGGCAAAAAGAAGACTGCCAGGGGTACGGCGAATCCCAAAAAGAGGAGCAGATCGGTCTCGTACTTGTCGCGCGGTCCATGCGCGGGAAGTTTTAGGCGATTGGTGAACCAGGGCACCTTTCCGAGGAGCGCGCCCACACGGAGCGCGGTGACTTTGCCGCGGTCGCCGATGCCAATCAAGAAGAGAAGAAGCGTGATGGTCGGCACCGTGGCCAAGATCATCACCGGCGCGTACGACTTCGGCGAAGGCGGGCCGAAGTAGTTCACGCCGAGAAATTCCATATTGTAGTACTCGTGATTCAGGTGGAAATTCAGATATTCCTGAATCCTCGGTAGCGTGTCGTTCCACATCCACGGCCAGAGCGCGACGAACACCAGAGGCCCAATCGTTGCCATGGCCAAAAGGCTCGCGGGCAAGGGGATTTTCCCCGTCTTGGCGAATCGAGCAATGCGCGGACCGTGCAAGACTACCGCGTGAACCAAGAACACCGCCGGCAGCATCCAAGCGTTGTGCTTGGTCTCCAGTGTCAATCCGTACATAACGCCGGCAAAGAGCGCCCAACCCAATGTCCTTTTTTGCTCAGCGCGCCAATAGACGTAAACGCATGCCGTCCACATCGTCATGATGGCAGCGTCGAAGCATGCGATGTGCGCGTTGTAGAAAACGCGCGGCATCAGCGCCAGGCCTAGCGCCGCAAAGACGCCCGCGCGGCGCGAATACGCACGCGAGCCCCAGAGATACACGATCCAAAGAGCGACGCCGCTCATGACCATCGTGGGAAATCGGAAGCTCGTGCTGGCGTCGGAAAAAATCTTCCATTTGTCGTGGAGAATCGTCCACGACAGCGAGAAGAGGCTCTTCATGAGCGACGGGTGCTCGTGGTTCGTGGACCACACGCCGTCGATGTTCCCGCGTTCGAAGGCGCTCGCCGGACGTTCGACCAGCATTTTGAACCAGCGCGAGTAGTCCGTTGCCGCACGAAAATAGAAGCCCTCGTCGCGCGCGAAGCCGAGCGAACGCGCCGTCGCGAGGAGCCACGCGACGTACGCCGCGCACATGCCGCCGCCGATCAGGTGATCCTTCCAGCCGATTTCTTTCGGCAGCTTGAGCTTGTCGAGGGTGCTCATCGCGTATCTGCCTCGAAGCAATACTGGCGTCGATTGCCGTTTTGCGCGGTGACCTCGGCCACCAGATCGCCCGTTTTTCCCTCGAGATCGCTCGTGTCGAGCTCGAATCCCTTCCATCCGTCGCCATCCGCATGAACGACCTTGCCGATGGTCGTTTCGTTGGCCCGAAAGGTGAGCGTGACTGCGGGCCCGTTCTTGTTGCGCTCCGCCTCGGCGTACAAACCATGATGCCCGTGCAGTCCGCGTCCGAAGCGAATGCCCGTGAACACGAGGCGCAACACGCTGCTCCCACCGAAGGGCGGCGCGAAAATGCACCGGCGCGCGCTGTAGTCGAGGGCCGGAAGAACCGTTACGCCGACGAATCCGCCTCCTTTGCACGTCCAGCGGGCGGAGGGGATCGCCGGGCCGAAGCCGAGGCCGCCCGTTTGCACCGCGTTTTGCCCGAAAACGCACTCGGACTCGCCCGCGCCATCCACTCGGAACACTCGGAGCGCCTGCGGTTTCGTTTGAACGACGAGGTCGTCTTTGAGGGTGGGCGGCGAAGGATTTTCCCAGGTGACGACGGTGACCTTGCCGGCGCGCTCTCGCCCGATCTCACGCCAGCCATCGAGCTCCCTTCGGTGTGCGCCGCGAATCGACACTTCGAGGGCGCGGGCGAAGCGCGTCACATCCGGCGCCGCTTCACGCTCGACCGATGCGATCTCGTCTTTGAAATGCTCACGCCCGACCGGATCGCTCCACGTTGGCGCGAAGAGTACGAGATCGGTGTCTTTGACTTTCTGCTTTACGAGGTCGCGCGCGGCCTTCCAGTCGGCGTCGGGCACGACGCCGCTGGTCGTTTGTACGACATGGAGAGAGAGCTCGAGGAGACCCGCGGCAGGCACGAGCAGGAAAGCCCATTTTTTGGCGTCGGCGCGTGTCACGGAGGGCGAGAGACTACATGGGCTGGAAGCGGATCTCCACGCCCGGAATGGCGCGGTAGAACGCCCGCTTGGGGAACATGCTTCGCACGCACGTGGACCGTTCCGTGGGGCCGTCGAGCGCAACGATGACGTCGTTTTCATAGAGACCGAGGGGCCAGTTCTCGGTCAGATCCAGCGCGTCCGTGTTGGTCAAGCCTCGACCGACGAAGACGACGGCGTCATGAATTTTCTGCTCTTTGAGCGCGTCCCGTAGTCGGTTGTGCTGCTTCACGTCCGCGTAGGTGTGGGGGTAGACCAAGGGAGCGATGCGCAACACGCCAAGAATCATTGCAAAGATGGCGAGGGCAGCCGGTCCTCCGCGCGCAAGAGCTGGCACGCTCGGCGACGTGCGGCGGGCAGCGGCCCAAAGAGCGCCCAGCATCGCGCCGCCGCCCACGGCCATGGGGACCACGGCCGGAAACTGGTAACGCGGTCCGTACCCGAAATCGAAGCCGCGACCGAGCTCGAGATACGTGTAGTACGCAAGGAACGGGAGCAGCGACGCTATGCACACGAAGGCGATACGTCGCGCATGTCCGCGCATCGCAGCAAGGCCCGCGAGACCCAGCGCCGGCGCGCACGGCCACCAAGAGTACGAGCCCGTCGCGAGCGGAAAGCCCCACTTGAACTCGCTCGGATGCGGCATGCTGTACGCGATCTTGTTCCACGGATGGATGATCGGGTTCAGCGAGTAACCCATCATGAACCATTTTCCGAGCTGCAGGCGCAAGATGACGAGCGTAAGCCCGGCCCACGCCCCGAACGCCAGGATGGTGCCGGCGAGCCCGCGCAAACCAATACGGCGACGGGCGAGCGCGACGACGAAGAACAGAGCGATGCCGACGCCGAGCATGGCCCCGTCGGCCGGGCGCGAAGCGAGCAAGAGCGCCGAGGCGGTTCCAAGAAGTGCGCCGTGACGCCACTGGGCGCGAGGCTCGAGCGATGGATCCGCGATCGCGCAAAGAGCTTCGAGAGACCACGCGAAACATGCCGCAACGAAGACGTGCGGATAGCGCGATCCGCCGTTGATGAGCACCGTCGACCCGAGGACGATGGCCCCGCCGGCGAACCAACCGGCCGCGCGCACGTCCGCGCGCGATGCGGCGTGGCGCGTCAGGCCGCCCGTCGCGAGCGCGCGACGGCTTAGACGCGCGACGCCCACCGCGAGAAGGCCGAGCGAGAACGGCCCCGCGAGCCATACCGCGCGAAGCCACACGAACGGCGTCATGAAATAGGGCCAGCCCGGCGTGTACTGCGCGAAAAGACGCCCCGAGTACTCGAACACCCAGAACGCTTGAAACGCATTCGCGCAACGCGGCACATCGCCGTAGGCGCGGCCCTTGGCGAACAGTGCAGCCTGGAAGGTGTAGGCCCACTCGTCCCCGCTGTTGGTGTAGCGCTGAAGGACGTACGTGCTCACGATGGCGCCGAGGACCACGGCCACAGCAAGAAGGAGCAGATCATCGACCGGGAACGTTTCGACACGCATGGTCTGGAGAAGGGCTTTTTTCCCTTCGGCGTGCCACGCGAGCCCGATGAAAATTCCAAACGCGCAGACATGCGCGCAATCGAGCTCCCAGTCGCTCGCCGTGATGTGCCCGGTGAGCCACCACAAACAGGCCTCGGCGCTCGCGGCAAAGGCGACGAGCCCCGGCCGACGCGTGAGGACCGCCGCGATGGTGACGATCGCGGCGCTCGCCCTGAGAAGGCGCGCGTTTCTCTCGGGATCGGGCAAGACGCCGAGCCCTTCGAGGAACGCGGGCAAAACAGGAAGCAGAATGCACGACCACACGGCGACACCAACGAGGAACGTCGCCGTGCGCGGTCGGAGCGGGCGCTTCCACAGAAGGGCCGTGAGCGTCATCCCGACCGACGTCTGCGCCGCCATCATCGCATCGAGCGGGCTTGCCGTGTACGGGGAGTTCAAGTCAGCTCCCCATCTTCTCCCATACCGACCATGGTGAGCTCCGCCATTTCAGGCGGTAGGTGCCGGGCGGCGGACGAAAGCCGTCGCCGCGGGTGAGAACGTAGTCGTAGAAGGGATAAATTTCGCCAACGACCGGCACCATTTCGGGCGTCCATTCCCATCTGTGGCGTGCGGGGCCGCCGGGCGGGGGATAGCGCCCCGGCTTGAAGTCGGTGGGCCAATGCGCATAGCCCGCGAAGGTGAACATGACGAGGCCGCCTTTTTTTGCCTGGTAATACGAACCGAAGTGCAAGAACGGCGACCACTGCGGGTGAATGACCTTGTGCGAGCCCCTGTCGTAAATGAGGGCGCACACCTTCTTCTTCGGTTCCATGTGGGCGAGCGCACCGTCGAAGTCGCCGACTTCCTCGAGTTGGAACTCGATGAAGTGCTTGCACGTGTTGATCGTCGACGCGGCAGCAAGACCGACAGCGGCGGCAGCAACGGCGTGACCTCGCACGCCGGTGGGCATGCGCAGAACGGGAATGACGGTGATGAGAAAGAGGATGGGAAAACGTTGCGCGATGAGCCAGATGTACCCGTGGCCCTCGGTCGAGTTGAAATAGAAGTAAACGCACGCGACGGGCAAAAGCACGTAGTACCGCGCGATGCTTTTGGCACGGTCGCGATCTCCCAAAGACAGACCGAGCGCGAGGATGACGAGGGCGATGAAGACGATGAAGAGAACGTCGTCCGTCGTGTCCTGAAAGATGTCGAGGAGCCAGCTGTGCACGTCCGCGATGGCGGCGTTTACCGGCTTTTTCGCGTCGTGCGCCGAGTCGGTGAGCGCGCCGCGCGTGAGCTTGCCGGCGTCGGTGAAGAGAGTCCACCAGGCGAGCGTTGCCAGGGCCGGCACGGTGGGTAGGCCGGCGCGAAGCCAATCCCTCGGACTCTTCCACGGGAACATGGCGACAAAGCCGAGCCCGAACACGGCGAAGGGAAAAATGTGTGAGTAGAAGAGGGCCATCGCGAGGACGGCGAGGACGATTCCGGTCTTTTTTTCGGGCTTCTCGAACCAGCGCACCGTCACGGCGAGCGCCCAGAGCATGATGGGAATTCCGAGCAGGAACGGAAACAGCCCGTACATGAACATCGCGTTCGTCAAGAGCGGTACGACGAGAAAGCAGAGCCGCTCGTCGCGTCCCAGGGCGCGAAGGAGCACGCGCATGGCGAGGACGGTCCCCGCGAAGTACGAGCTGATGAGAAGAATGTTCGCGTTGGTGACGCCGACGAAGTACGAAAGAAAGCTCCCGGCGATGTAGTAGAGAACGTATTGCGTACGCCCCAGGGTCAGGACGAAATCCTGATCGAAGCCGAAGGCCGGGTTGCCGTAGTCGTGGACCATACGAATGGTCGCGAGGTGAAACGGCAAGTCCATCGTCGGCGGATACTTGACGATCCACGCCGGGGCCGATGCGAGCACTGCCGCAAGCACGTAGAGCATGTCCTTCGCGCCGAAGCGCGGCAGTCGACGCAGGAACGAAGCGACGGCGGGCACGGCGGAACCTTACGACGGGCAACCCGGGGCATGTAAGGGGAAGTTGCGGGGGCGTGACAGCCCCGCCTGCCTGTACTAGGGTCGCGCGCGATGGCAGCGCAACGATCAGCATCGAGGGGCGGCTCCGAAGCGCGCGGAGTCATCGGCGCGTCGACACGCGTTCGCGGACGCATCACCGGCGACGGGCACCTCACGGTGGACGGACAGGTCGAGGGTGACATCACCATCCGCGGCGACTTGAACGTCAACGAGGGGGCGAGCATCACGTCGAACGTCGACGCGCAAAGCGTCACCGTCTCGGGCGCGCTCGAAGGTGACGTGAATGCACGGGGCCCGGTGCGCATCGTCGCCGGCGCGCGCGTGCGCGGCAACATGCAGGGCGAGCACGTTTCCATCGAGGAGGGCGCAGAGTTCGCGGGCCGCCTCGAATGCGAATTCGAGCTCCCCACGGAATTGTCTGGCGGTAGCGCTCGCAAGCGCTCCTAACCGAACGGAGAATCGGAAATGGCGAGCACGGTCATCGGCGCAGGCATCACCATCGAAGGGGAGATCACGACCGACGAAGACGTCGTCGTGCAGGGCACCGTGCGCGGCAAGCTCACCGCCAAAGACGGCGTGGTGATCGAGCAAGGCGGCGTGGTCGAGGCCGACATCACGGGCGGCCCGCTCACGGTGGCCGGCGCCATCACGGGGAACATCTCCTCGAGCGACCGCGTGGACCTGCAGCCAGGCGCACGCGTCGTCGGCAACGTGAAGGCAACGCGGATCACGATCGCAGACGGGGCCCAGTTCAAGGGCAACGTCGACATGGACGTCTGAAATGGCCACGGACAACGTCACCATCATCGGCAAGGGATCGCGCGTGCGTGGACGCATCACCGGCGCGGCGAATCTCGAGATTTACGGCCTCGTCGAAGGCGAGATCCTCGTGCAGGGCGACTTGACGGTGGGAGACACGGGCATGGTCGCCTCGGATTTGTCCGGCCGGCGCGTGGTCGTTCGCGGTGCCGTAAAGGGCAACATCTCGGGCGAAGAGTCAGTGTTTCTGGAGGACGGCGCCAAAGTGGTGGGAGACGTGCGCGCTCCTCGCGTGGCCATCGGCAAAGGCGCCCTCGTGCGTGGTTACGTGCAAACAGCCGGCGCCGAAGGCACTCGCCCGCGCAGCGCCGCCAAACCCGCCTCGGCCACGAAACCCGCTGCCCGCCCGGCACACGTACCGGTCCCGGTAAGAGCGGCCAGGCCGGCGGCATCTCCCCCACGCGGAGCAACCCTCGCGGGGACCAACCACGCTCCCAAAAAGGGGCCGCCGCAGCCGGTGGTGCCCGCGCTGCGAAAAGGTGCCAAAGGCGCCCTCTCCAAGAAGCGGTAATGGACGCGCGCGCGAGGCTCCTCGAGATTCTCAAAGAGCGTTCGTTCGCGCGTAGAAAAGTCGTCCTCGCATCGGGACGGGAAAGCGACTTTTTCATCGACTGCAAGCAAACGGTGCTCACCGCGGAGGGCCATGCGCTCTCCGGCGCACTCTTGCTCGGCGCCCTGGAACAATTGCCGCCCTGCCAGGCCGTCGCGGGCGTGGAGCTCGGCGGATGTCCGCTGGCGAGTGCAGTGGCTCTCGTCAGCTTCCAGGAGGGCGCGCCGCGCGACGCCATCTACGTGCGCAAAGACGCCAAAGAGCACGGCAGCAGGCGCCTGCTCGAAGGGGACACCATGCTCGCGCCGGGCTCGCCCATCGTGATCCTCGAAGACGTGATCACGACGGGCGGCTCGACGCTCAAAGCAGTTGAAACGCTCCGCGCAGCAGGACACCTGGTGGTGGGGGTGGTCGCGTTGGTCGATCGCCTCGAGGGCGGTCGAGAGGCCATCGAGGCCGCCGGCCTGCCTTTGGTTGCAATCTACACACGTTTGGACTTCATGGGCTGAGCCGTAAGGCTGCTCTCGAATCAGCTCGCTCGCTCGACCCAGACATGAGGCTCTGGTCCGGACTCGGGCGAAGCGTCGAGGTGCACGACGCGCGGCTTGCAGCACACCGAGCAGTCTTCTACGAACGATTGCCGTTCTCCGCCGCCTTCGTCGACGCAAATGTCTTCGATCTGCCCACAGAAAGGGCAGGCGATCTGCACAGTGGAAGTTAAGAGGCGATGTTCCGGCTTCTTCTTCATGGCAGCGCCTCCGCATGCGATGGTTTCAGGATGGTTTAGGGTTGCCGCAACGCGTCGCTTCCGCTCTCGTTTCGTTTCTGTCGCGCCGCGCGTTAGACTTCAGTATGCCATGCTACTTCCGGGGGCGGGTCCCCGGACACACGTCGGAGAGGGATTGTCCGTGGATGTAAGGAGAATCGACGTTCTCAGCGATTCAACAGGCGAAACGGCCGAAAAAGTCGTCCGTGCGGCCATGCTTCAATTCCCGCATTCTGGCGCGCAGATTCGGCTTCACACACGTGTACGCACCAAAGAAGCCGCGCGGCCCGTGCTCGAGCGCGCTGCGCACGAAGGTGCACTCGTCGTCTTCACGGTCGTGAGTCCCGAGCTTCGCGAGTTCATTCACGCGACGAGCTACGAGCTCAAGATTGAGTCGCTCGACTTGATCGGTTCGCTCATCGGCAAGCTGTCGACGTACCTCGATCGGCAACCCATCAACACGCCGAGCGCCATGCTTCCGCTTTCGGACGAGTATTTTCGCCGCATCGAGGCGGTCGAATTCACGGTCAAGAGCGACGACGGCAAAGAGCCGCGCAACTTCAAAAAGGCAGATCTGGTGCTGGTCGGCGTGAGTCGCACGTCCAAGACGCCGCTGTCGACGCTTCTCGCGCAGCGTGGACTCAAGGTCGCAAACCTCCCGATCGTCTTGGGCGTAGCAACACCGCCCGAGCTCGACGAGGCGTCGCAAGATCGCGTCGTGGGCCTCACCATTGGCCTCGATCCGTTGGTCGAAATCCGAAAGGCGCGTCTCAGGCAGCTCGGCATGAGCGTAGACGCGAACTATGGCCTCCGCGAGCAGGTCAAAGAGGAGCTCGACTATGCAAACCGCATTTTCCGCGACCATCCCGCGTGGCCGGTCATCGACGTGACGGGGCGTGCGATCGAAGAGAGCGCGGTGATCATTCTGGAATCGCTCAAAGAGCGCGATGACGCGGCGAAAAACGCTCGCGCGGCCATCGTGTGACTCCAATCTGAGGGAAACGTGCGACTGGGATCGATGAAGCGCGTGCTCTTCGTCGCCCGCCACGGCGAGACCGATTGGAACGCCACGGGACGCCTCCAAGGGCACACCGACGTGCCCCTGAACGAGAACGGTCGCGCCCAAGCGCGCGCATTGGCGGAGAACCTGCGCGGCGCGAGCATGCGCTTTGCCGCCGTCGTGACGAGCGATCTGTCTCGAGCGCGAGAAACCGGCGAGATCGTGGCGGCGGAGCTGGGCATCGCGCTCGCGTACGTCGATGAGGGGCTGCGTGAGCGTTGCTTCGGTCAGTTCGAAGGGCACACACGCATCGAGTGCGAAGAGCGATTTCCCGAGCAATGGCGCCTCTGGTGCGAGCGAGGGGATGTGCCCGCCGACGCGGAAGCGAGCCACCTTCTCGCCTTGCGCGTACGCGCCGCCACCCTGCGCGCAGCCGAACGGATCGCGCGCGTCGACGCCGCGGCCATCGTCATCACGCACGGCGCAGCGCTACGTTTTCTCCTCGCGCACACGAAAGGCAAGCTGGGGCCGCCCATCGCGAACGGGGCAGTGCATCGACTCGAGTGGGACGGCGAATCGTTTCATTGTGACTAGTGATGCCGATGGTGCACGTCCTCCGCGTGCGCATGCGCGTGGGTGCGCTCTTCGTGCTCATGCACGTGCGAGTGTTCACCTTCGGGCATCGGATCGTGCACGTGGTCGTGATGCCCATCGTCGTGGTAGTGCGCGTGATCGTGCGCGAGGGCCGCGTGCGCGTGCCAGTGCTCGTGATGCTCGGTTGCGTGAAGCCACACCCCAAGGCCCATGAGCGCGGCCGCGCCGAAGAGCATGGGCGACGCGGACTGTCCCATCGCGAACGCGACGAGCGCGCCCACGAACGGCGCCGCCGCGAACACCGACGCGGTGCGCGCAGCGCCCAGACGCCGCTGCGCAAGCAAGTAGAGACGCAGGCTGAGCCCAAAACCCAGGGCGCCACACGCGAGAATGCCGACCGCAGACCGCAAGCCCGGCATGGCGTCGGCAAAAGCGAGCGCGAGGGCGCCCGAGAGCGCACCACCGAGCGTGGCTTTCGCCAGCACGACGGCGCTGGGGTCGCGCTCGGCCAGAGGACGCGCCAGCGCATTGTCGAGCGCCCATCCCACGGTCGCCAGCAGAACCGCCGAGAGCCCGAGGACCTCGGCACCACCGGCCCCTCGGCGGTCCACGATGAGGAGCGCGCCGCCCAGCGCAATCAGCGCTGCGGCCAGGACCACGCGACGACCAAGATGCTCGGAATACACGAGCTTCCCGAGCGCGACGGTAAGGCCAGCCTCGAGGTTGAGCATCAGCGCGGCGCTGGCACCACTCGTTCGCCGAAGCCCCCACGCGAGCGCCACGGGGGCGACGAAGGCCCCACACACCGCGATGGCGACCAAACGCGCTGCGTCAGACCGACCTAAACGCGCCTCCCGACCCGGTCTTCTCCCTGGAAGTGCTGCAATTGCCGCCCCCGCGTAGAGCAACGCGGCCGTCCAAAAAGCCCCCGCGTCACGGCCGAAGTGCTGCACGAAAGGGGTCGTGGCGCCGAACGCAAGTGCCGCCAACAGTGCGAGGATTACACCCGCCGCCATGCGGTGCACTTTAGCAGCCGCGTGGCAGACTGAAGGGTGCCCCGAAACTAAAGAGAACGCCCGGCACGCCGTTCGCATTGAAGTAGGGTTCGATGACGTTGTTCCGGTCGCTCCTCGCATTCGCGCTGCCTGCCTTTTTGGGCGCGTGCGCGGTGCGCGCTCCGCACGTCGCGAGCCCGCCGTCAGCCGGCCCGGGATGGAGCTACGAGGTCGTCGCAGACGCGTCGGCGCGCGAGCTCGCAATCGCTGCGGTCTTCCCGCCCGGCGGCCCGGCAGTGTTTCGAGTCGAACGCGGCGCCGATCCGTACGTCCGCGAAGTCGAAGTGCTCGATCCACACACCGGCGATTGGAAAGCGGCGACCAAGCGCGGAACGACGTGGCTTGCCGCAGCGTGCATCGCGGGATGCACCATGCGTTACCGGTTTCTTCTCGGCGAAGCCGCACGCGCGCTCGATGACG
>OBEQ010377563.1_pt1 | contig 10836 bp, 9 predicted proteins | sample 1670901 | NCBI WGS metagenome assembly OBEQ01 (sample SAMEA104232315, study PRJEB22302) | groundwater metagenome | biome: forest; feature: aquifer; material: groundwater | place: USA | collected 2011-08-07 | depth 5.4 m | reverse complement strand
GTGGGGATGGGGAGCCCCCTCGCGGGAGGTGTTGCCGGCGCGGCCGCCGCGGCGCCCGCGTCGGCGGGTGCATCGGAGGCGTGTGAGACAACGTCGGCGGAGGAGACGGAGGCGTCGAGGCGGGGCGGCGGGGCAGCGTCGGGACGGCTGACGGCTGCGGCCCGCGGTTCGGTGCGATGGCAGGCGCTCGCGATGAGGACGAGCGCGACGAAACTAGCGGTTGCCGACGACCTTCCCATCGGCATCGAGTATCACGAGATCACCCTCGCCGACGGTCTTGTCGGTGTGCAGCTTCTGCAGCCCGGGCAGCACGACGCTGGCGTCACCGACGACGAACACGATGACGTCCTTCGGCTTCAGGTGATCCTTGGCCGCCTTGGCCGCCGCCTTCTTGTCGACCGCCTCGACGTTCTTGACGAACTTCGCGTAGTAGTCGAAGGGCAGGCCGTAGTAGTCAAGGTCGCGGAACGAACGGAGCACAGTGCCCGAGGTCTCGAAGCGCGCCGGCAGCGACAGGATGAGCCCACTCTTCTCGCGCGTCAGCTCGCTGTCGCTGAGGTCACCCGTCGCCATCTTCTCGATCTCCTTGTAGACCTCGATAACCGACTTGTCGGTCACGTCGGTGCGCACCGACGCCGAGGCCAGGAAAGTGCCAAAGTAACGCGTGTAGTTGAACGTGCCGTAGGCGCCGTACGCGTAACCCTTGTCCTCGCGGATGTTCATGTTGATGCGGCTGGTGAAGCCGCCGCCCAGCGCGCCGCTGACCACCGAGTTGGCGAAGAAGTCCTTGGCCTTGCGCTCTGGGCCCGGGTGAACCACGAAGATCTGCGACTGCGCCGCGCCGGGCACGTCGACGAAGAAGATCTTGCCCTTGCGCGGCGTCGGCTTGCCCACCTTGACCGAGGCCTTGGGCTTGCCCTTCCAGTCCTTGAACAGGCGCGCGGTGAGCGTCTTCACCTGCGCGGGCGTCACGTCGCCGGCCAGCCACAGCTTGGCACCCTGCGGCTTGAACCAGTCCTTCGACCAGGCCTTGCAGTCGTCGAGCGTGATGGCCGACAGCGAGGCCTCGCTCACGAAGCGACCCAGCGGATGGTCCTCGCCATACATTACGCTGCCCACGAGCAGGCCGCCGATGCCGGTGGGCGAGCCCTTCTGCTGCCTGAGGCCGGCCTTCGCCTGGCGCACGTTGCGATCGAAGTCGGCCTGGCGCATGCCCGGCTTGAGCAGCACCTCGACCCAGAGGTTGGAGGTCGGCTCGAGGCTCTTGGACAGCGTGGCCATACCGACGAAGGTCTGGTCGCTGGAGGCGTTCACGTTCACCGACGAAGCGATGTCGGCGAGCGTCTCGGCCAGCTGCACCTTGTCGAAGGTCTCGGTCGAGTCACCCATGGTCTGCGAGCAGACGTTGGTGAGGCCTTCCTTGCCCACCGGGTCGTTGATCGAGCCGCCCTCGAAGGCGAGGGACGCGGTGACGGTGGGCAGCTTGTGGTCCTCGACCAGGAACACCTGAACGCCGCTGGGCAGCTTGAACTGCTGCACCTTGGGCAGCTGCACGGGACGCGCCGGGCCCGCGCCCGGCTGCGCCTTGCGGAAGTCGTCCTCGGGGAAGGCGAGGTCGGGCAGCGGCGCCTCGGCGGGCGGGCGCGCGGCCGGCGCGGCGGCGACCGGCTCGGGTGCGGACGCGGCCGGCGCGGCGGGAGCCGGCTCGGGTGCGGGCGCGGGCGCGGCGCTCTTCTGCGCACCACCGCAGGAGATGGACAGGAGGAGCGCGGCCAGGGTCAGTTGCTTGGTCATCTCACTTGCCTCCCGCGGGCATCGTGATCACTTCGACGCGATTGGTCTTCTTGAGGTACTGCGCGGCGATCTGCTGCACCTTCTCCGGGCTCGAGGTGCGGAAGCGCGCCAGGTCCTGGCTGATCCAGTCGGGATTGCCGATGTAGTGGTTGTAGTCCTGCAGGGTCTCGGCACGCTGCCCGACGCGCTCCAGGCCCCAGATGAGCCCGGCCTCCAGGTTGGTCAGCACACGCTTGAACTCGCGCATGCTGATGGGCTCCTTGTTGGCGCGCTCCAGCTCGGCGTCGATGATCTTCTCCACCTCGGCCAGGTCGACGTCGGGGTTCACGTCGACGATGATCTCGAACGTGGACGACAGCTGCGCGCCCGACTGCGCCACGCGCACGAAGCGCGCGAACGGATGATCGATGACGAGCGCGCGGTACAGCCGCCCCGTACCCTGGGCGCCCAGCGCTGACGCCAGCACCGACAGCTCGGCGTCACCCGGCGCATAGTTCGCGGGCGAGTGCCACGCGTAGTGCACGCGGCGCAGCTTGGCCAGCTTGTCCTCCATGACCAGACGCTTGGTCTTGGCGATGGTCGGCATGGCCACGGCGTGATGCTCCGGCTTGGGCGTCTTGGGGAAGCCGCCGAACCACTTCTGCACCAGCTGCTTGGCCTGCGCGGGCTCGAAGTCACCCGCGATGGTGATGGTGGCGTTGGCAGGCACGTACCACTTCTTGAAGAAGTTCTTCACGTCGGTGACGCTGGCCGCGGCCAGGTCCTCGTGGCGACCGATGACCTCGTACTTGTAGGGATGGCCCTCGGGGTAGAGCGCCTCGGTCATGGCCATGCCCGACAGCCCGTAGGGACGGTTGTCGACGCTCTGCCGGCGCTCGTTGCGCACGACCTCGATCTGGTTGGCCAGGCTCTTCTCGTTGAGGTTGGCGAGCAGGTAACCCATGCGCTCGCTCTCCAGCCACAGCGCGGTCTCGAGCTGGTTGGAGGGCACCTGCTCGAAGTAGTTGGTGCGATCGGTGTTGGTCGTGCCGTTGACGTTGGAGACGCCGATGTTCTTGAGGACCTCGAAGTGCTTGTCCTCGCCGGTGTTCTTGGTGCCCTGGAACATCATGTGCTCGAACAGGTGGGCGAAGCCGCTCTTGCCCACGACCTCGTCGCCCGAGCCGACGTGGTACCAGACGGTGACGTAGACCACCGGCGTCTTGCTGTCCTGGATGAGGATGACCTCGAGGCCATTATCGAGGGTGTACTTCTCGAACGGCACCTTGGGATCGTCGTTGGCAGGCGGCGGCGCCATCTTGCGCGCCTCGGGTGCCGCCTTGTCGTCGGAGCCCGCGCCGCGCGCCTGGCCGTGCAGGCCCGCCGCTGCGGCGAGCGCGAGCCCTACCGTGAGTGCAGCCCCGAGCGGCCGCCGATTACGTACATGAAGCTTCATCCCCATGACCTCGTCCTTTCTGACACGCGCCCAACCGGCCGGGTAAGGTATCAGAAAGGCATGCATGGCGCAGGCGCAGTGCTCGTCGGCGAGATCGGAATGAACCATGCAGCCCGCACGAGGAACACGATGAACAGCGTCACTCAGAAATCTCGCGTCTGGGTCTTCGTCGGCGAAGGTGGCCGGCTTCCGAGTGGCGTGTTCTCGAGTCGAGAACACGCCGAGGTGTGGATCCTGCAGCACCGACTGTCAGGGATGTTGACTGCCTATCCGATCGACCAGGGTGCGTACGACTGGGCTGTCGAGAGCGGCGTGTTCAAGCCCAATACCGAGGAGAAGCGCACGCCGAAATTCATCGGCCAGTTCTCGTCGGCCTCGCTCGAGCACTATCACTACGACGACGGCACTCGCTGAGCCCGCGTCACGGCTTGCGCTCCAGCTTGTAGACCACGCCGTCGTGCGAGATGAGGTAGAGCTCGCCCGCGGCGTCCTCGCCGAAGGCGGCGAGGGTGGCCAGCTTGCCCCTGGGGTCGAGCGCCTTCTTCCAGTCCCAGTGGTCGCTGACGCGGCCCGGCTGCCAGCGGAAGCTGCGCACGATGGCGGTGCAGTAGTCGGCGTAGAAGTACACGCCGTCGAGCTCGGGCAGCGCCTGGCCGTGGTAGACGATGCCGCCGGTGACCGAGCAGCCGGTGCCGTCGGCGTGGCCGTATTCGACCACCGGCACGACCAGACCCTTGGCGTCGCAGGTCTTCGAGCCGAAGCAGTGCAGGCCTTCCATCAGGTTCCAGCCGAAGTTGAGCCCGCCCTTCCTCGCGTCGGCGGCGGCGACCACGTCGACCTCCTCGAAGAGATCCTGGCCGACGTCGCCGATGTACAGATCGCCGGTCTTGCGGTCGAAGGCGTAGCGCCACGGGTTGCGCAGGCCCTTGAGCTGCACGACCGGCTTGCGCGCCGCGGCGGCGGCGTCGACGTCGATGCGCACCATCTTGCCCAGCAGCGTGCCGTCCTTCTGGCCGTTGCCGTGCGGATCGTTGCCCGCGCCACCGTCGCCGAAGCCGGCCCACAGCCAGCCGTCGGGGCCGAAGACCAGGTGGCCGCCGTTGTGGTTCGAGTATGGCTGGTCGACGGTGAACAGGTCGTGCTCCGATTTCATGTCCGCGCGATCAGGGTCTTTCGCGTCGACGCGGAGCTCGGTCACGTGCGAGTCGCCGTCGCGATCGGTGTAGTTGATGAAGAAGCGGCCGTTCCTGGCATAGTCGGGGTGGAAGGCCAGGCCGAGCAGACCCTGCTCGTTGGCGCGTGAGGTCCGGCTGGAGATGTCGAGGAAGGGCTGCTCGACCAGCGCGCCGCCACGCAGGATGCGGATGCGGCCCGGCTTCTCGACGATGAACAGACGACCGCTGGCGTCACCCGGCGCGGCGTCGAGATCCACGGGCTGGGTCAGCTTGCGCACGACCACGGTCAGCTGCAGCTTGTCGGCGATGGCGGCCGGCGCCGCCACGGCGGGCCCGGCGATGACCGCGCCCGCCGTCCCGCTCGGATGCGAGGTCGCGCCCGCGCGCGCCTGCCGCGTGGCGGCCGAGCAGCGGGTCATGTAGACGGTGAAGGCGAGCGCGGGTAGCAGCAGCGCGAGCACGACCAGGGACGAGCGACGCAGGGCGAAGGGCATCGGCTGCATAGTAGCCGACGCGCCCTCGTGCACCACCGAGCGCTACTTCTTGCCCGGCATGGGTTCCCACAGCCCGAAGGTCGCGCCGGTGGGATCGGCACACATCGTGAACCAGCCGGTGTCGGGCACCAGGGTCTTGTCGAGCAGCAGCTTGGCGCCCAGCTCGACCGCCCGCCGGGTCGCGTTCTCGACGTCGGCGACCTTCATGTACACCACCCAGGCCGAGGGCGCCGAGCCCCGGGTCGCAAGCAGGCCGCCGGGGAAGCCCTCGCCGGGCGCGAGCTCGGTGTACGGGCCCATGGGCGTCTCCTGCGTGGTCACCTTCCAGTCGAACAGGCGGCGGTAGAACTCGATGGCCTGCGCGGGGTTCTGCGTGTGCAACTCGACGTACGAGAACGGGTTCGCCATGGTCTCTCTCCTTGTGGGGCGCGGGTGGCGCGCCGACGGAAGAGACCCTAACGACCTGCTGCTGACAGCCTTGTGTCAGTAATTGCAGAAATCGTCGTCGCTCGGCTGCGACAGGCGCACGCGCGGCCCGTCAGGTCAGCGGAGGCGGACTTTTTCAGCCGCTCCGGGGGGCGTGCGTGATGAGACTACCAATCCTGCTTTCGTTGCTGGTGGCTTCGGCGGGTTGCATGGCGGCGGGTTGCATGGCGTCCGGGCCCGGCGTCCCTGCAGACGATGGCGCGGGTGCGCCGGTGCACGACGTCGAGCTGAACGCGACGTTGCTCTCGCACATCGACCTGGGCGCCGAGCACTTCGTCGACTTCTTCGAGCTTCCCGACGGCCAGCTGGCCATGCGCGAGTCGGGCTCGCGCGCGCACATCGGCGAGCAGGTGGACTTCTCCAGCCTGCACGCGCGCGGCGTCTCGGGCATGTACCGCTCCCTCGTCGGCGACGAGGCCGCGCCCGTACCCGAGGGGCTCACGCTGCTCGAGGCGCGCCAGGCGGAGCGTGATCCGCGCTTGCCCGCGGGAGAGGCAGCGACCCTGGCCGCGCCGCCCGAGCCGACCCAGGCCGAGCTCGCGAGCACGGGCGGGGCGCGCTATATCAACCCGAGCGTCGACGCGCAGTGGTGGGCGGACAACTTCTGCAGCTGGTCGCAGGTCGACGGCTCGTGGTGCCCGACCAATGTGGGCTGGGCCACCTCGGGCTGGCGACAGACCATGTACTACGAGACCGTGGGCATGTCGGCGAGCGAGACCGCCGTGGCCACGCACTGGATCGACTACTGGGACGGCTCGATCGCGAGCTGGGTACGCCTCGGCACCACCACGATGCAGCCGCGCTGGTGGCACCGCTGGGCCTTCGTCAGCGGCACCTGGTACCGCTCGGGCGTGAGCGGCAGCCTGGTGCACTTCTCCGAGCGCTTCCGCAAGGGCATCCCGTCCTTCTGGCCGGTCGGAACCTTTCCCAGCGACGCGTCCTATGGGTTCGCCAATGACCTGCAGGGCCTCACCCACGATGCCAACTACTGGTACATCACGCGCACCGAGCAGAGCCTCTTCGGCAGCCCGCAGTATGGCGTGATCGCGCGCGTGCCCCTCGGCACCAGCCTGGGCAATGAGCCGTCCTACCGGTTCCGCCAGCCCGACGCGTGGACCAACCTGGGCTACAACCACTTCGGCGACCTGGTCCACGTCAACGGCCTAATCTACGTGGGCGTCGAAGGCGGAGGTCGCGCCGCGGTCGGCATCTTCGACACCAGCCTCAGCTACGTCGGTATTGCCCAGCTGCCCGGTCTGAGCGCCGCGCCGATTCTGGCCTACAACCCGACCAACGGGCTGTTCTACAGCACCACTGACGCCACCAACAACCGGATGCTCGGCTATCGCGTGTCGATCAATGGCAATGGCACGGTCAGCGCGGTGCAGGTCGACAACCTCTGGTTCAATGGCGCCTTCAGCGGCTCGCTGGCAGGCGCCAAGTTCTCGAACAAGGGCAACCTCTACATCGCGGTGGGCTACAAGGGCAACAACCCGCACGGCTTCTACGGCATCGACGGCTACAGCGGCCTGATCGCCAGCTTCACCGACGTGCCCTACGGTGACTCCGACGAGTTCGAGGGCCTCGACATCTTCGACGCCGACGCCGACCCACGCGCGCCCGGCGTGAATGGCCAGATCCACATCATGCAAGTCAGCAACGACATCCTCTCCCACGACGACTTCTTCTTGCCGCACTACCGCACCGGCGACGTGTCGGCCATCTGAGCCTGAGGGGGAAAATCCGATGACCACGACCTTGCGAATCCTGCTCTCGAGCCTGCTCTGCGCCCAGCTCGCGGCCTGCGCGGCGGACGAGGACGAAACTCAGCCTGCGCCGCGCCTGGCCACGCTCGACGACGTGCTGCAGGCCAACCAGACCAACGACGTGCAGATGCACCTCTTGACGCGCATCACGCTGGGCGACAACCACGTGGTGGAATTCTACGAGCCGTCACCCGGGCTCATCGTGCAGTCGGAGACCGGACGCGTGCCCATCGTGCCCAGGCTCGACGCAAGCCTGGCGCGGCTCGCGCCCACCCAGCTCTACCGTGCGCTCGCACCCGCGCGCCACGTCCCGCCCGAGCTCGTCGCTGCCGAGCAGCGCGCAGAGGCGCTCGTGCCGCTCCTGGACGCCAAGCCGCGCCGCCCGACCGGGCACGACGATGTGGCCGAGCGCGGCGGCGAGGTCGCCCCCGCCCTCACCGGCGGCTCCTGCCCATCGGAGTGGTACCGCGCCAACGGCTACGGCTGCGACGTGGGCGGCCCCATCGGCGGCACCTTCAACTGGTGCCTGCTCGACTGGTGGAACGGCCGCAGCACCTGGAGCGGCAGCGGCAGCGACGCCGGCATCTCGCAGGTGTGCGCCGACATCGGCAGCGTGATGTTCGAGATGCACGCCGAGACCGGCACCGGCCAGTGGACCGTGCCGCAAGGCTGGTGGCGCCGCGCGTACACCGGCGACACCTGGTGTTTCCCCTGGCTCGCCCCCTGCAATCAGAGAATGCAGTTCGACGTGACCCACGCCATCGGGTCGCGCTTCCATACCAGCGGCTGGTTCTGGGACATCTAGGGAGAGCGCCGGACCGGGACGGGACGCGGCTAGAAACCGTATTCCGCCGACAGCGTGAACAGCCCTGCGCTCTGCGTGTACGTGCCACGCGAGGACGGCACGCGCGTGGGCGCCATGGTGGCTTCCGCGTCCGCGGTGGTGGTGCGCTTGGCGCAGAAGACCTGCGTCCACCTGGCTGCCAGGGCCAGATCCGGCGTGACCTGCACGCGGACCTCGGGCGTGACCAGCACCTTGTTGGAGTCGACGAAGCTGGCGTCGAGAGTCGAATCGGGTACAGCGTTGGCGTCGTAGGACACGCCGCCCATCAGCACCACGGTGGGCGTCAGCAGGTAGCTCGCTCCGCCGCGCAGCGCGATGGAGTTCTTCCAGCGCCGATCGAGGTTGGCCGTGATGCCGACGCCCGTGGGCGCGGGCGCACCATTGCTCTGCACGTCGCAGCGCCGTTCCGGCATGGTGGCATCGAGCACGCACTGGCGATTGAAGACGCTCCAGCGCTGGTAATCGAACTCGGCGCGCAGCTCGAGCTTGCTGGAGGCACGATAGCTACCGCCGACGCGGATGATGTCGGGCAGCGACTGCTCGAGCACGATGGGCGTCTTGGTCTCCTCGCCCGTACCGATCTTGCTGGTCAGAGTGCCCTTCAGCGTCGACTTGCCGAAGTTGGGCTGGCCCTGGTACGAGAGGCCGAGGCGCAGATTGTCGCTGGGCTCGTAGATGAGGCCCGCACCGAACGACATACCGCGGTTGTCCGTGGCTTCGATGAGCGCGCGACCCTCGACGATGTCGCCCGACGAGTCGATCAGGTCGTCGGTCGACGCCAGGTTACGCGCGCGCAGCACGTCGATCTTCTGCTGCACGAAGTTCCAGCCGCCGCCGATCGACACGCGCAAGGCGGGGATGTAATAGGCTGCGGCCACGGTCAGATAGGTGGCCTGCACCGTGCCATTGATGATCGACCATCGCTGCACGCCGTCGACCGCGCCCGCATAGGCACCGTTGCCGGCGTACTCGTCGTTCTTGCCGAAGTCGGCCGAGCCGCCGAATGGAACCGAGAAGGACACGCCGAAGCCGAAGTTGCGCATGCCGAAATCGGTGGCGGCGGCCGCGAACGGCACCAGCACCGCGTTCTGCAGCTCGGCGTGGCCGGAGTTGGCACTGCGCGCGTCCTCCGGGGTGCCGCCCTGGTTGGCGCTCGCGGTCGGGTTGTCGATGGCTTCGACCGGCCGATCGTAGCCGACGCTGCGGTAGCCGGCGGAGCCCTCGAGGACAAAGCGGTTGCCGCCGCGCAGCGCCAGGCCGGCCGGGTTGTAGTAGGCCGCAGAAGGATGCGACGTGGTCACGTGGCCTTCCTCGCCGGCGAAGAGAGCAGTCAAGAATCCGCCCGCATGTGCGGGGGTTGCCACCGCACTGACCAGGACCAGCGCCACGAACAGGGTGCGAAAGCGAGTCATGTTCTTTCTCGTGCCTCGAAGGGTAGGGGCGCCCACTACGTCGCGTCCGGATGTGCGTCGATGCTGGCGTCGACCGGACCGCCGTCGGGGAGCCCGCCATCGGGCATGGTGCTGACCTGGGGGCACTCGATGACCGCCGCGGGCAGCTGGTTGCCGACGGTGCCGGGCGGCACCCTGACGCCGACCGCGGAGCTGCCCTTGAGATCGAGCGGGATGGGCGTGACCACCGCGCCCTCGATGACCACCGCACAGATCACGTTTGCGCTCTGGATGGTGACGTTGAGCTTCTGGTTGAGCAGCAGGTCGCCCATGGTGAAGTTGGCGTCGGCCACCAGGATGAAGTCCTTGAAGTCGAGCTGGAACTCGCCGCCGGGCGAGATGGGGACGTTGTTGAGCGCGACCAGCGTGTCGCCCATGGCGGGCTGGCGCGTCTGCGGGTTCAGCGAGCGTGTATTCATGTTGAGCGACACGGGCTGACCGTTGGGCCCCTTGGTCACTTCGAAGGTCCAGATCAGGTTGACCAGGTGGTCCATGTCCGGATCGATACCCTTGGTGACGAAGGCGACATAGAACGTGCCCGTGATGTCGGGAACGTCGCGCGGCGCGGCGTCGATCTGGGCGTCGTACACCGTGGCATCGAGCACCAGGTTCTCGAAGTCGTGCAGGCGGGCCTTCGGATCGACGCAGCCAGACAGCAGCAGCGCGGAAGCGGAAGTGAGTAGCAAGCCGGAGCGGCTCAGCAGGTTCTGTTTAAAGGCGAAGTTCTTCATTGCGTAGTCCAATTTACATGTTCTTTGCAACGATCGGCTAGCCCGAAACCGACGGCGCATCCGAGTAAGTTGTGTGATGTCGACTACTTGCTTAACGAAAGGCTGCTACGCGCTTTGTGTCAGCCGTTCAAGCTGCGCATGAGCCCGCAGAACTCGAAGAATTCCGGGCGCAGGTACCACCCTTTCTTCTCCGTGCCCTTCCCCCCCTTGGGACGCAGGTGCCGGGCCCGGGTCAGCGCCTGGGTCAGGTCCCCGTCCAGCTCCTGATAATACCAGCTGAGCACGGGCGCACCGGGGACTTCGCCATCGTCGACACGGACGATCCACAGGACGCGGGCCAGCTTGGCGTCGGCGTCGATGGAGCGCATGGAGATGGCCGGGCCATCCTTGATGCGCCAGTCCGCTCCCGAGGCGCGTACGACGGCGAAGGTCTTGATCTCGACCTCGCCGCGCCAGTCGGGTGAGGCGTCGCTCGAGCGAGGGATGCCCAGCAGCGCCGAGATGCGGGCGCCGTGCTGGCCCTTGTCGCGGCCGCGCGTGCCCAGACGTACGCCCAGGAGGGCGTCGGCGCGGGCGAGCAGCGCATCGAGCGAGGCGGGCGGGTCGTCGGGCGGCACGAGCGGCCCGGATGGCGCTGGCGGCACCGGGCGCGGCCACGAG
>OBEQ011555923.1_pt1 | contig 10837 bp, 20 predicted proteins | sample 1670901 | NCBI WGS metagenome assembly OBEQ01 (sample SAMEA104232315, study PRJEB22302) | groundwater metagenome | biome: forest; feature: aquifer; material: groundwater | place: USA | collected 2011-08-07 | depth 5.4 m | reverse complement strand
GTTTTACTTACAATATTTGGAGCACTTAACCAAGAGACAAGACCTGATACAGGACTGTTTCCTGCAAATGTTCCAAGAATAGGATGTCCCCAATTTTGTAATAATCTTGCCCAAAGTTGTACATTCGCAAGAAGTGCTGCAACAAGAATAACAGGAATATTTGAGGTATACACAAATTGTAATGGCCATCTTATTCCTTGACCTCTTACTCTTCCGAATGAAAGTGGAATTTCAACTTTCATTGATTGTGCAAAAACCGCGACGACAAAAACAAGAATAGTCATAATTACAGCAGCTGCCATAAGAACTGCAGTTGTTGGGTCTCCTGCCGCGAGACTTTGAAATAATGCAGGAATTGCTCCTGTTGCAATTGTTGGGTTTGTTGGAGAAGGAAGTGGTGAAAATGTTCTAATAAAAAGTGATTTTGAAACGCCTGCTGCGATAAAAAGAGAAATACCTGAACCAAATCCCCATTTAGAAACAACTTCATCCATGAGCATGATGAGAAGACCGCCAATAATAAGTTGCACAATTAATAATAATTCAAGTGAAAGAAATAAACTTGTTCCTGCAAGTTGTGGTGATGGTGAAAGTCCGCCCATAAGAACATAAATAGATGCTTCAAAAATAATAAAAAAAATACCCAATAATTTTTGAATGCCTTGAAATTTTCTTTTTCCTTCATGTGATGTTAAATCAAATTTTACAATACCTGATCCATTTAATAATTGTAATACAATAGAAGCAGTGACGAGTGGTCCTATTCCTAAAGAAATGATCGAACCAAATTCTGCACCTAAGATAATTGAAAGAAATTCAAACTGTTGTAATGCATTTTGACCAAGACCAAAGAGAGGAATCATTCCTAAAAGAAAAAATAAGGTAAGAGTTAATGCAGTCCACTTTAATTTTTCTTTAAATGGAAGTCTCTTTTGTGCGGGTGACGCAACTTCTGGTAAATTGTAGAGAATATCTGTAAAACCCATGTGTACCTCGTTACTCAGAGAGATTCTTATTCTTTATTAACCTTTTGATTGTGTGCAGATGAATCGCGTTTATTTTTTGATCGTTCGATACACGCACATATTCTGTAGCTTTGCTGTGATTGGTTTTTTTGATCGTTTTAATAAATTATAAAACTGTTTATGAATAATAAAAAAATATAAAATAAATGTATATAAAAATAAAAAAAATAATTGATATCTATTCTTTTTTTGCTTGTACGAGAATTTCTCCGCCAGCTTTTTTTATAGATTCAATTGCAGATGCTGACGCAAAAAGAGTTGTAATCTGATATTTTCTTGAAGGCTTTCCTGTTCCAAGTAATTTATTACATCCAAGATCAGAGAGATTTATTACAAACATTCCATTTTTTTCAGTTACTTTTTTATCTTGAAGATATTGTTTAAAATGTGATTCAATATCTTTTATATTGATTCCTTTTGCTGTAACTTTCTTTCCCTTGAAAATAAATCCACATTTTCCAAAATAATCTTTAATATGCCAGATAGAGGGCTTTTTTGCATCTCCTTTTTTTCCCGTACCAGCCATTCCTCTTCCGCCTCTGTTTCCCGCACCTCGGTGTTTTTTCTTTTCACCCCAGCCGTGCGTCCATGAGCCACGTTGTCTTGAATTTTTGCTTCTTTTATTGACAGTCATTGTGATTTCCTCTAATTTAAATTATTCTATATCATTCTTTTTAAGAGATCGTTAATTTTTTCGCCTCTATTACCATATACGCCACCGACACTGTAATGTTGTTTTGTTCCTTTTCTTTCAAAACCTTTAATGGGAGGATGTAATCTAAAAAAAGGTTTTAGTCCTTCTTTTGTTTTTTCTCCTCGTTTTGCAATAAGTTCTTTATGCGTTTCTTCAGTTATTTCACCATACGTTACAAACGGTTCTAATTTTTTTATCATCCCTAAAGTGGGAGGTGTATTTTCTACAACAGTACATGCAAATTTTTGTTTAAGATGAAGCATGTCAAGTGTATGATTTACTTCTGAACTTTTTCCAACAATTCCTGCGATTCTAATAACTGCAATTTTAGTCATGCTTGAGTACCCCTTCTTGCATACTTAATTTTTCTCCTAATTCTTGAGACACTTTTACTTTTGTTAATTCTTTAAGTGCGTTAAAACAGGCATTTACTAAATTTATTTTAGTAGTTGTTGTTCCTCGTGCTTTTGACCACACGTCTTGAATTCCTGCGAGTTTTAATATTTTTTGACATTCTTCTTCTGCAACAAGACCTGTTCCTTTTGGAGCAGGGATAAGTTCAACAGTAACTGAACCTGCTTTTCCCATTACTTTAAATGGAATTGTATGCGCTGTTCCACATGCACATGCCCATGAACCACAGCCTCGTCTAATTTTTATGACATTTACTCTTGCATTTCTGCCTGCTTTTTCTCGTGCAGGAACTGTTTCTTTTGCTTTTCCAAGTCCCATTCCAACATATCCATTTCTGTTGCCAACAACCATAAGTGCTGCAAAATGAGGTTTATTTCCTTCTCTTGTTTTTTTCTGGGTCTGTCTAAAAACTCTTCTCTTTCCCCCACCAAACTTACCTTTTGCTTGACCAATTAAGAGTAAATCATTTTCTAATGTTGGAATTAATACATCAACAATTTCAGCTTCACGAACAGTAAAACCTTTTCCGAAAAGTTCATCAATATCAGTAATTTCACCAGCCTTTACTTTTTTTCCAATATCTGTTTTAGGAATCCAAGCAGAGACATCAACTGTTTTTTGTTTTTCTCTTACAACAACTACTTCAATATCTTCAGGTATAATAACACTTGGTTCTTCTGCTGTTTCTGGTTTCATGTGATCTTTGCTTTAACCTCTGCGAATGTTTTTTGCATATTTGTTTTTCGATATGCATCAATATGTTTTCCCGTAATTCTATCTTCTGGAGGAAACATTTCAGGACTATGAGGAACATCTAAACCCGCATCAACTGCACCTTTTAGACATGCAAAGATTCTTGATCCTTTGGTGATTGTATGAACTCCTAAATCTAAAATTGCTTTTGCTATTTTTTTATTTTGTGCTTTTTTTCCGAGAAGATATCCTAAAAGATATGCGCCAGGCAAATTTCCTGTAGGTAATTTCCAACCGAGTTTCTCTAAATCTTTTCTTTGTGCACTTGCTAAAATGGTATCTCCATCTTGATAATACTGTACGATTTGTGCAATAATTTTATTCGATTGTCTTCTTACAACAAAGCGTGGAAGATTCGATTGAAGTAATTTTAATCTTTTGCGATAATCTGTTTTTTGAGCGCGTTTACGTCTATATTCCACAGTGAATTTTGGATTTTTCATAGTTATTAAGTACCTTTTATCTTTTTAATATTTTTTACAGTGTTTGTATTAGGATTTGCAAACACTTCTTTTCCGACGATATTTTGTTCGGTTAAATAATAAATAAGATGTCTTTTACTTCTAAAGTAACCGCCTTTTGATTTTAAGTATAGATCTCTATACATTTTTGTTTGAATAATATTTTTGTCTCTGAGATAGGAAAGAAAATGTCTTTGTAATCTGAGTCTTGCCATCCAACTTTCTTTTGCATTTGTTCTTGCGCCACTTGTTCCTTTTCGAGAACCATGTCCTGATCTTCTACCTTTACTTTTTTGAATTTTAATTGCTTTACTTCTAAATGAAGAGATACCTTTTGATGGAATTTTTTTAATAATGTCATCATGGATAAGTCCTCTAATATCTGATTTTGTAATTGCTTCTTTAATGTCTCCTAATTGAGTCTCATCAAAAACAACGCGTTTTTTTGAGCATTTCAAAACATCTGCGGCAATTCTTTTTTGAACATTAAGTTTCATTTTGTTATCCTTCTTTCTGTGTGATTATTTTATCTTTTTCAACTTTCTCTTCTTTCTTTTTATCTTTTTCTTCTACTTTTTCAACCTTTTTTTCAATCGTTGTTTTCTTTTTTGATTTTGAATCAAATGTACTTTTTCTTTTTTCTTTTCTTGCTTTTAATTCTTCTGCAATTTTTTTTGTAAATTCTTGAGGATTTTTTACATTGAGTATAGTGATTTTTTTCTTTTGAGCTTCTTCAATTAAGAAAATTTTCTTTTTCATTCCGACATTTGCAATAATTATTCCTTGTTTTTTAGGATCAATTGTTTCTAATTGTTTTTGGGATTCAACAACGACGGGTATAAGACCTGTCTTATCTAATCCTTTTACTTCTTTTGGACTACCATATCCTATTTGAATGAGTGATCCATATCCTCTATGACTTAATCTAATTTTTGAATGATGACCTTTTGGTCTTCTCCATCCTGTTCGAGAGATGTTTAATCTTTTTTTTCCATCAGATCGTACATATGTGCCTTTTCGAGCTTTTGCATGTTTTCGTAATTTGAGTAAATCTTGAGTGTTCATTTTTCACCTTTTGAAGTAATGTAAATTCCATCTTGAAATACTCTTCGATCTTTATAGGTGATTCTTGTAACTTGTTCGATTTTTGCAGCAGTTTGTCCTGCAACATCAATATCTATTGATTCGACAGTAATTTCAGATCCTGTTATTTTTACTGTTGCAAGAGGACTTAAGTGCATTGTACGTGGAATTTTTTCTCCTAAAAAGTTTTTTACTGAAACAATATTATTTGCAACTGAAACATTTATAGGAAAGTGACCTGAGCAAATTTTTAAGGTATAATGAAATGGTTTTTCAACACCCTTTATCATGTTGGAAACATGAGCTATTGCAGTACCTGCATACATTTTATTTTTTTTCCGTAATACTTTTGATGAAATTATTATTTTTCCATCTTTCATTTCGACTTTTATATCTGGTTGTGAAATTGTTTTTGTAAGTTCTCCTTTTTTTCCTTTAACAACTATTGTTTTTCCTGTAACTGTTGCAACAACAGTACTCGGAATTGATACAGTTTCTTGAATGTATTTTAATTTTGCAGTCATGGTTAATAGCAGTATGCGAGGAGTCTTCCTCCGATTTTCTTTTCTTTTGCATCATGATGTGTCATGATTCCTTGTGATGTTGAAACAAAGAGCAGACCGAAATTTTTTGCAGGAAGATATCTTTTTTCAAATTTTACAAAATCTTTTGCACTAATTGCGTATCTTGGTTTAATTACACCACAATTATTAATTGCAGATATAAGATTAAGTTTCATTACTTCACCATTTGTTCTTTCAGTAATCGTAAATTCACCAAGATATCTGTTGTCTTGCATAAGTGAAACTATTTTTTTTATAATTCTGGATATTGGTTTAATTGTACATTCTTTTTTACCAATTTTCTCATTATGAATAATATGAGATAATGCGTTTGCGAGTGTGTCTTGTAGAGTCATGTATGCACCTATTTGTATTGTTTAAATCCTATGCTTGTTGCGATTTCTCGAAAGCAATGTCTGCAAAAATCGAGACTATATTTACTGATGTGTCCGCCCATTCTTCCGCAGCGTTTGCATCTATAATTTGTTGCTCCGCACGATCTTTTTTTAGGAGAGGAATGTTTCAAAAATTTCTGTAACTTTATAGGTTTGATACGTAATTGTTTGAATGCTTTTGTATAATGGCTTGTTGTCATGCTTCCTCCTCATTAAATGACGCATGAAATTTTTCTTGCATAAATTGCATTGCATCTTGTTTTGTTATTCTATGTTTGTGAGGAATATTTTTTGCATGCATTCTGCGTTTTTTTATTCGGTATCCAGGTCGTTCAAGTGTTGCGCAAACTTGTAAACCAATAACACCTACTTCAGGTAAATATTTTGCTTCAGGAATGTCAATGTATTCATGAATTCCGAATGATACATTTCCATTTTGATCAACATATGAATTTTTTAATTTTGAGTCTTTTGCTTCAATTAATCTTTGAAATAATTTTTCAGCAGCTATTCCTCGAAGAGTGAGTTTGCAACCAATAGGAAGTCCAGGTCTTAATCCCCATGCTGGAATTCTTTTTGTGGTAATTGTTTTAACGGGCATAATACCTGTTAATTCTTTAATAAGTTTCATACTTTTCTCAAGTTTATCTTGAGATTTTCCCCCTGTACCTATGTTCAGAGTTATTTTTTCGATGCGAACTTTTCGCATAGTGTCCTTTTTTTGTTTTGTTTCGGTTTTCATGTAATTGTTACTACACTTTTTTCTTTCCCAATAATAAAAATTGATTTTTTTGCAGTTTCAAATGTTTCTTTTTCTGTTTTAATTTGAACAACCTTATTTTTAATTGAGACAATTTTTCCAACATCTCCAACATGATTTCCTCCAACGAGGTATGCAGTCATTCCTTCTTGTAAGGGAAGATGATTGATAATTTTCAATGATGGAATTTCTAACACTACAGTATCATTTACTTTGTATGTGTCTTTCTCAACAGTAATATTTCTTCCGTCGGCAAGATTTAATTGTGTTTTTCCTGCTCGCATTGTTTTGTTTTTTATGCGAACTGGTTTTATTGCAAGTGTTTCTTTTACTAATTTTAAAAAACCATTATGATCATACATGATTCGATACATTTCATGAACATCAGGAAGTTCAATTAAATCCATGAATCCTATGATAAATCTTGGTTCAAATCGTCTTACTCCATTAATTACTACATGCTTTTTTTGAAGTATTGTTTTTGATTCTCTTCTTGATTTTGAAACTTTAAGTTTTTCAGCAAGAAGTGTTGCAAGTGAAAATCCCTCTTCAAATGAATGTGCTCCTGGAAGAGGTCTTACAATCCATTTACCTGTTTTTCTTTTGATTTTCCACGCACGAGGTGCGGCTATTCTTTTTAAGTGTCCTGACATTTTACTTCTGTTTATTCCTCTTCATTCGTCGTTTATCATCAGCATATAATTCAGTAACAAGTACTTTTGACGGGTGTATTCCATAAAATGATTTTGAACCATCACTTTTTGTTCGTTCTGCACCATCAATATAAATGCGAATATTTTTTCTATCTACTCTATTTATTTTTCCACTAATTCCTTTATAACTACCGCGAAGAATTTTTACTTTATCTCCTTTTCTTACGGTTATTGTTCTTGTAGTATATTTTTTTTGTAATTCTTTTGAAAGATGACTACTCATAAAACTTGTTCGAACATGTAAAGGTGCTTGATGTACATATTTATGCTGCTTTGCAGGTTTTTTACTTTGAGTCCAGTTTTTTGTCCAGTTTTTCATTTTTTATACGATGATACTTGCTGTTTTTGAAACAGCAGTCCATCGTTCTGCTGCTTCTTTTGCGATTGGTCCTTTAATCATTGTTCCTTTCGGGTTTCCCTTATCATCCTTTAAGATGACACATGCATTATCTTCAAATTTAATTCTTGTTCCATCTTTTCTTCTGAATTCTTTTTTTTGTCTTACAATTACTGCAAAAACAACTTGTTTTCTCATGTCAGGTTTTCCTTTTTTTACTGCAACTAAAATTAAGTCGCCCACTCCTGCACTAGGAATTCTTCCTTTTGTTGTTTTTGATCCTATTACTGAAACAATCTTTACAACTTTTGCTCCTGAATTGTCGCAAGTGTCTAGCCATGCTCCATGTGGAAGTGCCTTTGTGATATTTGATTTGACGCTAAGCATTGTTCTTTTCGTTTTTTTGCACAACAATAAAGTGCTTTGTTTTACTAATCGGTTTACATTCTTGAATTGTTACAGTATCTCCTTCTTTTGCATTAATGCATTCAGGATTATGTGCTTTTACTTTTGTTTTTCTTTTTTCAAAACGTTCATACTTTGAAATAAATTTTAATCTTTCCCATTCAACAGTTATGCTTCGTGCAAATTTTGCACTTGTTACTGTTCCAACAAATGTTCTTCCACGTACTTTGATCTGTCCATGAAAAGGACATTTTTTATCAGTACATGTTTCTTTTGGTGATGTGTAACCAAAACCGATTGTTTTTTCTTGTGTCATGTTATTTTTTTTTGATTCTTTCTTCTGAACGACCTACAAGTTCACATCCTTCAACTCGGAGATTTCCTAATTTTAGGATCACCTGATTTTTAAGGATTGTTTTTATTTTTGTGTTCGTTTGTATTTTTAATGTATTTTTTGTCTCATCAATGATTGTTCCAGTCAATCCCATGAGACTTTTATTTTTTGCATCACTAATCTCGATATGCATTCCGATGAGTTCATCCTTGAGGATGTTTTTGTTCATGTATTACTCAATTGCTTTTTGTAATTTTTATCTCACTTCAATCGTGTAAGGCGCAAAGCCAAAATCAACTAAGACTTTTTTGATTTTATTTCTGTGATCGCCCTGTAATTCAATTTTATCTTGTTTTGCTGTGCCACCACATGCAAGGATATTTTTGAGATATTTTATCATCTCTTTCATGTTGATTTGTTTTGCATCAACACCGTCAATGACTGTATATTCTTTGCCAAATTTTTTCTTTACTAAACTGACAATAACTTTTTGATTTTCTTTTGCGATTGTTTCGCAAGCACAGAGTTCTTTTGGAAGTCCGCACGTTGAGCAGATCTCACTCATTGCTTTTTTTTACCTCTTTTTTCTTTCCTTTTGAAATATCTTTTTCATGGAGGAGCATTTTAATTGTTGCAATTCCTTTTTTTGTTTTATGGACAAGTCCTGGATTTTTTAATGCAGTTCCTGTTGCAACTTGCGCATTTAACTTGATTAATTCTTTTTGTAATTCAGATAATTTAATTAAGAGCTCTTGTCCTGACATTGCTTTGAATTCTTTATTTTTCATTCTTCTGTTTTCTCTTCGGGTATTTCTTTATTTTTTTCTTCTGTTATAAGTTCTTCTTTTTTATCTTGAACTTTTTTGACTGTTCTTTTTCTTTTTGGTTTTTCACTTGTTTTTTCTTCTTTCTTTTTTGTACTTTCTACTTTTTTTTCTTCAGTTATTTCTGTAATCTCTGGTTTATTCAATTCTTCTTGTTCTTCATGTGTTAATACTTTATATCTATCTGGTAAGACAGTGTCACTTGGCATAATATGTACTTTTATTCCAATTGTTCCTGTTTTTAATTGTGCGGATGCGTGAGCTTTTTTTACTTGTGTTTGTGCAATGTCTCCGCATTTTTTCATATATCCTGCAAGAACGCGCCAAGATTTTGCTCGTGAACTGGGCACTTTTCCTGAAAGAACAATTTCAAGTCCTGTTGCGCCAGCTCTCATAACTTCCATAACTGCCTTATGCATTGTTCCTTTGAAATTTTTTGAACCATATCTTTCAAGGCTTGTTGCCATTTTATCTGCAATAATCTGAGCATCAATACTTGGATTTGTCAATTCACTTAATTCAATCTGAGGATTTTCTAAACCAAATTTTTTCTTTAATGCAATAGTTAATCGTTTGATGTTTGAACCAGATTTTCCAACAACAAGTCCTGGTCTTTCTGAATAAATAATTATTTTTTCTCCAAGAGGAGTAAGTTGTAATCTTGTATGACTTATTCCTGATTTTGGAACACTCTGAAAAATGTATTCTTGAATCTGAAAATTCTTCATATTTTGGCTAACAAATTTTCGTTCGATCATGTTTGTTTTTTCTCTTCTTTCTTTATTGTTCTTTTAACTTTCACTACTTCTTTTAAAGCTTTCGCGAGGACAATTTCAATATGTGCACGTTTCATTTGGCGTCTTCTTTTACGTCCATAGTGCCAAGGTTTTGCTGCTTTGTGAGCGCAAATATGTAATACAATAGGATCTGATATATTTTTTTGCTGAGCATTTTTTTCAGCAGATTTGAGTATCATCAAAATTTCTTCACAAGTTTTTATGGGATATCTTCCTGGTCCAATTTTCGTTTTGTGACCTCGATCAAAATTATGTCTTGTCATTGGAACTGCTTTTTCCATCGCAATGACTTCTTCAAGCATTTTTTTTGCGCGTTCAACTGATTTACCACGAATATAATTACATACCATTTCAGAATGTTTTGCAGATATGGGAAGACTTGCACCAAGTGCTCTTGCCATATTTTCTTTGTCGTATCCTTGAAATGCGTATTTCATTGTCATAGTTATCTAACCGAAAGTGCCGAACTTGATTTCGTTGCTCCAACTCCTGGTGATGAATGTGCAACTTTTCTTCTTGTTAATGCAAATTCTCCAAGTCTATGTCCGAGCATATCTTCTTGAATTATTACAGGAAAAAATTCTTTTCCTTGATGCACTTTGAGTGTAAGTCCTACCATTGCAGGAAGTATGATTATATCTCTACAATGTGTTTCGATATTATTTTTATTTTTTGCAATTTTTGCAAGAAGAATTTTTTCTTCTTCAGTAAATCCTCTTTTTAATTTACGTCTTGCAGATGATGTGACAAGCTTTGTAAATTCTTGTACTGATAATTCTTTTAATTCTTCTATTGTTTTTCCGCGGTATGTGAATGTTTTTTTTGCCATTGTTGTCTTTTTTTACTATTTTATTGTCATTTATTCTTTTTATCTTTTCTTACGTCCTGTTCTGCTTGAAGCAATATGACCAACCTTTGCTCCAGGAGGAGTCGAACGTGAAACACTGAATGGGAAATTTTTCTTTGAACTTCTTTTTCCACCGTGTGGATGTGCAACTGCGTTCATACTTTGTCCGCACACAACAGGCCAGAAGTGTCCTTTTGCTTTATGTTTAAAGTAGGCTGTTCCTGCTTTTATAAGTGGCTTATCAAGTCTTCCTTCTCCTGCAATAATTCCAATTGTTGCTCTGCAAGAGGGATTGAATTCTTTTTGTTTTTTTGAGGGAAGTTCAACAACAACTTTTGCATCTGTTCGTAATACAACACGTGCTGCAGTTCCTCCTGCTCGTGCAAATTTTCCACCATCACCAGGATTTGCTTCAACATTGTAAACGAGTGT
>OBEQ011318462.1_pt1 | contig 10839 bp, 9 predicted proteins | sample 1670901 | NCBI WGS metagenome assembly OBEQ01 (sample SAMEA104232315, study PRJEB22302) | groundwater metagenome | biome: forest; feature: aquifer; material: groundwater | place: USA | collected 2011-08-07 | depth 5.4 m | reverse complement strand
CGGCCCATCCGGCGCCGGCAAGGATACGCTGCTGCGCTGGGTCGAGCAACGGCTGCCGCATGGCGCCGGCATCGTGTTCGCGCGCAGGACCATCAATCGGCCCGCGCATGCGAGCGAAGGACATGAGGCGATTGACGCCGGGCATTCAGCGCAGCACCTGGCGGCCATTGCAAAAAAAGAAAAATTCGATATTACCCCGGAAGCCCTGGAACTGCTGGCCGATTTCGGCGAGGGTTCCTTGCGCGACAGCATCAGCCTGCTCGATCAATTGAGCGCCGAGACCCAGGCTATAGATGAAAAGCTGGTTAGAAAAACCCTGGGCATTCCGGCCGAAACGGCCGTCAGTGGTTTGCTAACAGCGGCCGGCGGAGGTGACAACCGCGAAGTGCTAGCCCAACTGGAAGAGTTACGCCGCCAAGGAGTAAACCCGGCCATTCTGGCCAAGCGGCTGTCGGTTGATTTAAGACAGTTGCTGGTCGAGGAGCCGGGCCGGGCCGCCTGGGCGGCGGCGCTGGTACGGGCCTTAGGCGAGGTGCCTGCCAGCCTCGACCCCCAAGAAACTCTTGAGATCAGCTTACTGGAGGCCGGCGCCCAAAGCCCAACTACTAGCCCCGCCTCGCCGGAACCGCTAGCTATAGCCGCCGAGCCCGCAGATGTCGAAGCCGAACCGGAGCCGGCGCCCAAAGCCACCGAGCCGGCGGCCAAGGCCACTAACTTTAGCTTGGCCCAGTGGCCGCAGTTTTTGGCGGCCGTCAAAGACCAAGCCACGGCTCTATACACGGCCCTCCGACTGGCCGAGCCGACGCTGAACGGCGATAAACTAACGCTGGCTTTTCAGTTCCCGCTGCATCAAAAAAAACTCAACCAACCGGCCGCCAAAGACCAGCTAGAACAGATCGCCGCCCAGACTTTTGGCACTCATCTGGTTATAGAAACGCTCGTCGATAAAAGCTTGGTCAAAAAAGCCCCGCGCCAGCCCGCTAGCGACCGAGCCGAGGAGCAGATGGAGATCATAAGCAATATTTTCGGCGGTGGGGAGGTGCTAGAATCTTAAAGACTACGAGGGTACCAACCATGGACAGTTCCGAAGCGACGGCCTCGCCGCACAACCCGGAAGCCGAAGCCAGCCTGCTGGGTAGTCTGCTAATCGACGCCGACGCTTTTATAAAAATTGCCGATTTGATCTCGGCCGACGATTTTCACGACCAGCGCCACGGCGTCATCTTTAAGGCCATGCGGGCGCTCTATGACAAGCGCAGCCCAATCGACCTTTTGACCTTAAGCGAGCAGTTATCTAAAAGTAAAAAGCTGGACGGTATCGGCGGCGCCAGTTATCTGACCGAGCTGACTAATTTCGTGCCGACGGCCGCTCACGTCGAGCAATACGCCGAGATCGTCGCCGAAAAGTCGATCCGCCGCCGGCTGATGAAGGCCACCGGCGAGATAGGCTCGCTATCACAAGACGAGACCAAGAGCCTCCAGGAGCTGATCGAAGAAACCGAAGCCAAGCTGCTGGAGATCGGCCAGCGCTACGTCCGCCACGACGTCACCAGCCTGGAATCGATCTTGGGCGATAGCTTCGACAGGCTCGACGACCTGCACCGCCACAAAGGCCGCCTGCGCGGTATTCCAACCGGCCTGGCCAGCCTCGATAAAATGCTGGCCGGTTTACAGCGCTCGGATTTGTTCGTCATCGCCTCACGGCCGAGCATGGGTAAAACGGCGCTGATGCTCAACATCGCCCTGAACGTCGCCACCCACGCCAAGGCCGGGCCGGTGCTGATCTTTTCGCTGGAAATGGGTAAAGAACAACTGGTCGACCGCCTGCTGGCTGCCGAAGCCGGCGTCGACGCCTGGAAGCTGCGTACTGGTGACGGCTTAAGCGACGAAGATTTTGAGCGCTTGAGCACGGCCATGGGTGCATTGGCCGAAGCGCCGATTTTTATCGATGACGCCGCCGGCATCACCGTCAGCGAGATGCGCACCAAGGCCCGGCGCCTGCACCATCAAAGCCCGCTGGCGGCCATCATGGTCGACTACCTGCAACTGATGAGCGGCGGCTCGCGCTTTGCTACGGTTGCCAACCGCGTCCAGGAAATTTCCGAAATCAGCCGCAGTCTCAAAATTTTAGCCCGCGAGCTCGATGTGCCGGTGGTGGCGCTTAGCCAGTTGAGCCGCTTGGTAGAGAACCGCAACCCGCAGATTCCGCAGCTGGCCGATCTGCGTGAATCGGGCTCGATCGAGCAAGACGCCGACGTCGTGGCTTTTATCTACCGCGAAGAATTTTATAACCCCGAGACCGACCGTAAGAACATCACTGATATATTTATCAAAAAACACCGTAACGGCCCGACCGGCTCGCTGCAACTATACTTTGACATGAGCCGCCAGCGCCTGACCGACCTCGACACCCGGCACCAGCCGCAGTCCGACTAGGCTTTTGCTATACTGAAAGTCAGTTATGCGAGCGTGGGTCGGGCAACGCCTATCTTGGCGCCTGGGCGGTTATACGGCCGTCGGGTTGGCGGTTGGCAGCCTTTATCTATGGCGACTCGGCAGCCTGACGCCGGGTCTGGCGCCCGACGAGGCCCAGGCGACCGCCGCCAGCCGCAGCCTGGAAGCCATCTGGCTTCAACCGCTCAACGCTCCCCATAAGCTGCTGCAGCACGGCCTATCCTTAATCAGCAACTCGGCTTTCAGCTGGCGGCTAACTTCGGTGATTTTGGCTCTGATTTTCCTGGCTTGTTTTGTCTGGCTGGTCCGCGCTAGCCTAGGTGTCCGGGCGGCGCTGTTCGGCCTGCTAATGCTTGGCCTGACACCTTGGCTGGTGCTGATCGGCCGCAGCGCCGCGGCGCCCATCGACTGGCTGTGGTCGCTGGCTGTGACGGCCGCCGCCCTCTGGTGGTGGCGCACCAGACGCTGGCAAACCCTGGCCGGCTACCTGACTTTTTTGAGCCTCGGCTTGGCACTTTACGTCCCCGGCCTGGCTTGGTTCTTAGTGATCGGAATTATCATCGCCCGCCGCCAGCTGGCCGAACTGTGGCGGCGCGGTGGCTGGCTAAAAAATAGCCTTGGTCTGCTGCTTTTAATTGGCGTCGTCGCGCCGCTGGCTAAAAGCTTGGTCGCCGACCAAGTTAGCTTGAGCGACTGGCTGGCCTTGCCGCGCTATTGGTCCTCGCCGCTGGAGTTTATCCGAGCCGTCGGCCGGGCACTGACGGCCATCGCCTGGCATACGCCAGGCAACCTCAACTGGGTGATCGATCATTTAGCGATTTTTAGTAGCGCCCAGCTGGTGCTGGCCTTCATCGGCCTGGCCAGCCTCTGGCTAAGAGGCCGCGGCCGCTACGGGCTTTATCTACTGACCTGGGTAGGCTTGGCGGTGGTGCTGGCCGGGCTCAACCGCGACCTGGCCGTTTTGACTGTCGCCCTGCCAGTCGTCAGCGGGCTGGCGGCCGCCGGGCTCTATTATTTATGGGCCGAGTGGCGGCGGGTTTTTCCGCGCAACCCGCTGGCCAGGAGCCTGGCCGCTGGCCTGATCGGTCTAATTCTAGTTTGGCAGTTTGTTTTCGCCGCCCGCTACTGCTTAGTGGCCTGGCCGCACGCCCCGGCCACCCGGGCCAGCTACGTGCTACAATAAACCCGACTTATAAAGAGGAGGCTAGAGCTTTGAGTCGTATAGATCAGACGCGCTTGATTTTTAAGGCCCGCAAGCTGCAAAAGGAACTGCAGCGCGAGGTTATCAGCATCGAAACCGGCGACGGCGCGGTGACCATCGAAATTACCGGCGAGCAAAAGATCAAAAAAATTACTATCAACCCCGAGCGAGTCGACCTGGAGGACATCGGGCAGCTGGAGCGCTGGCTGGAAGAGGCCGTCAAAGAGGCCATCGCCAAAAGCCAAAAACTGGCCGCCGAAAAAATGCAACCATTGATGGGCTCACTCGGCAACCTCGGCTTTTAAGCCAGCCTATGCACGACGCCCTGCCAAAACCGCTGGTGGCTTTAATCGAAGCCCTCGCCCAATTGCCGGGTGTCGGGCCGCGGACCGCCGAGCGCTACGCTTATTATTTACTGCGCGCCGACCAGGCCAAAAGCCAAGTCTTGGCCGGGAGCTTAAAGCAACTTCATAAAGCCGTCGCCTATTGCCCCAGAACCTTTGCCCTGATCGAGGCCGGCCAGGCTTTGAGCCCGCTCTATACCGACCCCAAGCGCTCCAAAAAACAGATCGCCGTCGTGGCTGATCCGTTTGACATCGTGGCTCTAGAAAAAACCAATTCATTCCGCGGCACTTACCACGTGCTGGGCGGCCTGGTCTCGCCGATCGACAACGTTGGCCCCGAGCAGTTGCACATCAAAGAGTTGCTCAAGCGGCTCGACGAAGACGAGGTCGAAGAAGTCATTTTGGCCACCAACGCCAGCGTCGAAGGCGAGAGCACCGCTCTTTTGATCGTCCAGCAGATTGGTAAGCGGCCGGTTAAGATTTCGCGCCTGGCTCGCGGTCTGCCGATTGGCGTCGATTTGGAGTACGCCGATCAAATCACCCTGACCAGGGCCCTCGAAGGCCGCCAAAAGATTAGAAGATAGAAGCTGGGGGCTAGGGGGCTAAGGCATACTCATTGGCCGCCGAAACGGCCGCCTTCTTATCTGTTACAATAGAGCGATAATGGCTAAGTATCAGGCGGCGGCTCAAATTAAGAAGTTAATTGAGTCGGCTAATAAGATTGTGGTCGTCCAGGCCGATAATCCGGACACCGATAGTCTGGCCAGTTCGCTGGCCCTGGAGCAGATTTTGGGCGATCTCGGCAAAGAAGTCGTGCTTTACTGCGGCGTCGATCTGCCGTCTTATCTGCACTACATCGAGGGCTGGGACCGCGTCGAGCGCCAGCTGCCCAAAAATTTTGATCTGGCCATTTTGGTCGATGTTAGTAGCGATACCTTGCTCGAGAAGCTCGGCACCACCGGCCAGAAACTGTGGCTCAAAAGCCGGCCGATCATCATCATCGACCACCACACCACCGCCGCGACCATCGATTACGCCACTGTTCAGCTACTGGAAGAGGCTGTGGCCAGCGGCGAAATAATTTACGAGCTAACCCAGGCGTTGAAGTGGCCGCTCAACCAAAAGGCCAAGAACATGCTGGCCATCGCCATTTTGAGTGACTCGCTGGGGTTGATGACCGAGGCCACCACGGCCCGCAGTATCCAGATCATCGCCGAGCTGGTCGAGCAGGGCGTCAAGCTGCCAGAGCTCGAAAACGCCCGCCGCGAAACCCAGCGTCGCGAGCCGGAACTGGTGCACTATAAAGGCCGCCTACTGCAGCGCGTCGAGTATTACAGCGACGACCGTATCGCCACCTTGACCATCCCCTGGGAAGAGATCGAAACTTACAGCCCGCTGTTCAACCCGCCGATGCTGGTCATCGACGACATGCGCCTGGCCAAAGGCACGCATCTGGCCATTTGCTTCAAAACATACCCTGACGGCAAGGTCACGGCCAAGCTGCGCAGTAACTACGGCTACCCGGTGGCCGCTAAGCTGGCCGAGCACTTTGGCGGCGGCGGGCACCCCTATGCCGCCGGTTTTAAAGTCCAAGACGGCCGGCTTTACGATGAGCTGAAACGCGAAGCCATTGAGGTGACCACCAAGTTGCTCGACGACATCGGCCAGGAGCCCAAGCATGAAACTATATAACACCCTCACCCGAAAGCTCGAAGACTTCCGCTCCTTAAAGCCCGGCGAAGTTAAGCTATACACTTGCGGCCCGACCGTTTATGACTACATGCACATTGGCAATCTGCGGAAGTTCGTTTTTGACGACAACCTGCGGCGGGCGCTGGAGTCCAGCGATTTGAAAGTAAAGCACGTTATGAACATCACCGACGTCGGGCATTTGGTCAGCGACGAGGATGAAGGCGAGGATAAGCTCGAAAAAGGCGCCCGCCGCGAAGGCAAGGCGGTCTGGGAGGTCGCCGAGCACTACATCAAAGCTTTTGAGCAAGATATGGTCGCGCTGAATATCTTGCCGCCCAATGTGCACCCGCAAGGAAAAGTTTATGCCCGGGCGACCGATTTTATCGATGAGCAGATCGCCATGGTTAAACTTCTGCTAGATAAAAATTTCGCCTACCAAACCGAGCAAGCCATTTATTTTGATGTCACTAAGCTACCGAGCTACGGCCAGCTGACCGGCCAAAAGCTAGCCGACAAAGAGGAGGGCGCCCGGTCTGATGTGGTAACCGATAAAAACAAACGCCATCCCCAGGATTTTGCTATTTGGTTTTTTGCGACCGGCCGCTTTGCCGATCACGAAATGCGCTGGCCCAGCCCATGGGGAGAGGGCTTTCCGGGCTGGCACCTGGAGTGCTCGGCCATCATTCACGCCTTGCTCGGCGAGCCGCTCGATATTCATACCGGCGGCGTTGATAACATCGGCACCCACCACGTCAACGAGATGGCCCAAACCGAAGCCGCCTTCGGAGCCAAGCTTGCTAACTATTGGCTGCACAGCGAGCACCTGCTGGCCAATAACCAAAAGATGAGTAAGAGCCTCGGCAATTTCTATACTCTGGCCGACGCCACAAAAAAAGGCTTTGAACCGCTGGCCCTGCGCCTGCTTTATCTGCAGGCCCACTACCGCTCCCAGATGAACTTTACCTGGGAGGCGCTCGAAGCCGCCTCGGCACTGTTCAAAAATTTGCAGGCCTGGGCCGATCTCGTTCACCAAACTGATAATGCCAAGACTGGGGGCGAAGCCGCTTTGCTCGAGCAAATAAAAACTGCCCTGGACGATGACCTCAATACGCCGAGAGCCGTAGCGGCCATTAGCCAATATAGCGACCGGGCAGCACCCACAGCCGAACTGCTCGAGCAGCTCGACGGGCTTTTCGGGCTAGAGCTGGCCGGGCGTCCGGATATAACCGCGGAGCAAAAAGAGCTCATCAAACAGCGCGAAGCGGCCCGGGCCGCCAAGGATTGGGGTAAAGCCGATGAGCTACGCCGGGAATTGGCCGCTCAAAAAATTGAGATCAACGACACGGCCGCTGGGCCGCTGTGGAGCCGGGGCTAGAGCCGTTCTTTTTCGATGGCCGGCTGGCGATGTTGACGATGCTTGAAGTGTTCTTCTAATAAAATTTTGATGGTGCTGGCAGCCGGGATGGCGGCGATCGCCCCCAAGATGCCGCCAAAGCTAACCCCAATCAGGGCGGCTACGAAAACCATCAGCGCCGTCAGCTCGTTGAGCTTGGACTGCAAATAAGGCTGTAGGGTATGGTTCTCGATGAAAAAGTAAAGCACAAAGTAGATGGCCATAACTAGCGCCAGGGTCGCCGAGCTTAAGAGCGACACCAATATTACTAAGACTGCGGCCAACGGGTTGCCGAACAGTGGAATGATACCAAAGACCGAAACAATGCCGGCCAGCGCCAGAGCGTTAACGTGGACGTTTAAGATATGGCTGGCGATTTCCAGAGTGGCGAAGGCAAAAAAGCCGGCGATGGCGGCCAAGATCACCTGGCCGTTGACAAAGCCGGTGACAGCGCGGTAGACGCGGTAGCCGACTCGTTTATAGAGCACTCGCTTGGGTTCCGGCAAGATGCCGGCGTAGAGTTCCAGCCACTTCGGCCCCTCCACCAACATCATAAAGGTCAGCACCAAAACGGCCACCACCGAGGCAATGACTTCGGCGATGCGCTTACCGGTCGCCAAAACGGTGGTCCCAAAATTGCCGTAGTGAGAAGTGAAGTTTTTAGCGCCTTCGGTCAGCTTTTGGTCGATATGGTAGCGTCGGGCGGTTCGCGCCAGGCCGGTGTCCTGGGTCTGGAAATTCTCAACTGTTCTAGGCACATCTTTGATAAACTGGCGGGTTTGGGTGACCAGCGGCGGGATGATAAGAGCCAAAAAGATCGCCAGCAATCCGACCACCATCAGGTAGGCGACGGCCGTGGCCCGCACCCGGCTTTTGACGTGCAGCTGGCGGCTGACGCCGGTGACTACCGGGTTCAGGGCCAGGGCCAAAAAGGCGGCCACAAAAATCAGGGTCAGGACGTGCGAAACCCGGCCGATAAAGCGGTAGACGAAATAAGCAGCCGCTACCCATAGAATAGCTCTGATAATCGTTCGGTTTGTCAGATTGACGGTTACCCGGTGGTTGGGTTTCATAAGCTTAATTATGCCCTAGGTTTGGTTCGTTTAGCAATCGCCCGGCGATAAACCTCGACCAACCGCGGCATGACTACGCCAACGTCATAGCTCTTGACCTGCTGGAGCTGCCAAGTGTGCAATTTGTCAGTCAGCGCCTGATCGCTAAGCAGCCTGTGCAAACGATCGGCAAATTGGCGAGTATCGCGAGGGTTGACTAGCAGCTCCGGCTGCTGGCCCAAAACGCTGCGGTAGCCGGGGTTGTCGCCGCCCAGCACGACACTGGCGCCGGCGGCCATGGCTTCTAGTAAAATGACGCCGAAGCTCTCGCCGTAAAGCGACGGAAAGCAGGCGATGTCGGCGTCGGCTAACAAAGTGGCTTTTTGATCTTCCTCGATAAAACCGGCGAAGCTAACCGACTGACTCAAACTGCGGCTGGCGCTGAAGTGCTCCAGCCGCCGGCGCTCCGGGCCATCGCCGGCAATCACCAGCTTGGCGTCCGGCAGCTGCTGGTGGACAAGCTCAAAAGCCTTTAGTAGCTCTAGGCAACCTTTGCGCGGCACCAGTCGGCCCAAAAAAACAATCTGCTTGGCGCTCGCCGGCCGCGCCCGGGCAACGGTCGCGAACTTGGCCACGTCGATCATGTTCGGCAGGACCTGACTATCAATCTTAAAAGCCCGGCCGGCAAAGTCGGCAGCCGCCGGGCTGACGGCCACTACCTCGTCAAAACGCTTTAGACTGCGCCTCTGCCACAGACCTAGCAGCCTGGCCCCCCAGCTAGCCACCCACCCGGCCGGTAAGATATGGAAGCTGCCGACCACCGCCGTTTGGGGGCCGGATAGTTTGATAACCCGCTGGGCCATAAAAGGCGAGTAGGGCATTTGGACGTGCAGCACGTCAAACTGTTCGTCGGCCACTACCTGCCGGATCTGCTGGCGGCTGGCAGCCAGCGGCACACTCAAACGATTGCGATTAAAGCTGACCGCCAAGTTACGACTAAGACTATAGACTTTGCCGCCGGCCCAGACCGGCATCGTGGTCTCGCCGACCAGATAACGGACTTGGTGTCCTTGAGCGGCCAGCCAGGCGCCAATTATCCGGACTTGCTGCGAGACGCCATCAAGTCGGTCGAGACTGTCGTCAAAGACCAGCCCAATCCTAAGCCGCTCGGGACTCGTGATTTTTGATGGCTTGTTCATAAACTTTTAGATACTGATCGGCCACCGGCCGCCAATCAAATTGCTTGACGTAGTCACGGGCCCAATCCTTCCACAGCTGGCGCAGCGGCTCGTCGTAAAGTAGCAACTCCAGCCGCCTGGCAAAGTCGACGCTGTCGCGCGGATTAACCAGGCTTAAAGCGCCGCGACCCTGCATAACGCCCTGATAGCCGATGTTGTCGCCGGCCACGACCGGCAGATCGGCGGCCATCGCTTCCAGCAGCACGATGCCAAAGGCCTCACCGTAACGGGCTGGCGAGCTGAACAGATCGGCGCGGTGCAAATAGTCGAGCTTGGTGTCCTCGGGGATAAAGCGGGCGTCAAACTCGACGCGCGGTACGTTTAGTTCGGTTACCTGGTTACGCAGACGGAGTTCTTCGGGACCGCTGCCGGCGATTAGCAATCGAGTTGACGGGCGCCTTTTGGCCAGCTCGGCGAAGGCGCTGATTAGGTAACGTACGCCTTTTCTGGGCTCCAGGCGGCCGATAAATAGAATCGTCTTATTATCGGCGCTGGGCCGTCTTTCTTTGGCGGCGTGATTATACTTGGCGACGTTGATAGCGTTAGGGATGATGCTGATCGGCTCGGTCGATAGCGTCTGAAAGTATTCGGTCGAAACTTCAGCCACGGAGGTAAAAGCGTCGAAATGCTTGAGCAGCGGCTTAGTATACGGCGTCACCACCGTCGCGATCGTTTTTGCGGTCATGGTGTCGTAATAACGGGCGTGCATGGTGGCCACATTGGCCGCCGGCGATCGCATAACTACCTGGCGCCCCCAGAAAGGCAAAAAGGGTTCGTGGACGTGGAGAATATCAAAGCGCTGGCGCTCAAAAACTTCGTCGACTTGGGCACCATCGGTCGACAGCGCGTACTGGGCCATAGTACCCCCGAAGGCCCGAGAAGTTACCGACACGCCGACCGGGATCACGTAATCCGGAAAATCGCCATCGAAGTCCCGTGGCTGGGGAGTCAAGATTCTGGCGTAGTGCCCGCGCCGGGCCAGTTCTTCGCGCAAGCCGAGCACGTGTTCCTGAACGCCGCCGCCTTTGAACAGATCGTATGGGCAGGTAATGCCTATGCGCACAGGCTTTCTCCGAAAGCAATGGTCAATTGGCAAGTGTCAATGTTCAATGAATCATCAATGTATGAATGATTCAATGCATTGCTAGATTGAACATTACTCCATTCATTGAGCATTGAGCATTGAGCATTGAGCATTGGCTCAAGTATACAAGATTTTTAGGCGGCTGGTGGCTGGCGCAGCAGCTCACGTAGCCCGGCCGGCACGAACGGCTCGGCCATTTTGGCGTCGGCTATAATCGTCGGCGCGTGCGACGGCGCATGAGAGCGAATTAAGTGGAAGTCTTTATAGATCCGGCGCAGGTGTTCTTCGACCCGTGTCGGATCAAAGTAGCGATCGTGGCTGACGACAACGTGCCAAACGTCTAAGTCGACGCGCCGGTCGCAGTTATTGAGGGTCATCATT
>OBEQ012344264.1_pt1 | contig 10840 bp, 10 predicted proteins | sample 1670901 | NCBI WGS metagenome assembly OBEQ01 (sample SAMEA104232315, study PRJEB22302) | groundwater metagenome | biome: forest; feature: aquifer; material: groundwater | place: USA | collected 2011-08-07 | depth 5.4 m | reverse complement strand
TTCTATCGCGTCATAGTTGTTATACTTCTCAAACGGTTTTTTCGTTACGAACTTGATCACCTCCGCTTTGGTCATGAGCGGTAGTGGTTGGTGACGACGCCCATGGTCAAGATTTGTGAACCAGCGAACGCCTTGCACTCGGGTGACATAAACCTTATTACCACTTTCGTTTGTCTTAATTTCACGAACTTGCTCCAAATTGGCAATCTTTTCTGGTATCTCAAAAAACATTGCGCCGGCATTAACTTTGTAATTATTACCTAACCAAACTTTATTCTCTTTAAGTAATGGGAATATTTCTTTGTAGGTAATTGCGTTCAAGTTGCCTATGATCAAAAACTTTTTATAATTATCAACAAGTTGCATTATATACTCACGAAACAGACTGAATGGCGGGTTAGTTACCACGATGTCAGATTGTTTCAGTAGATTTATAGATTCCTCGCTACGGAAGTCGCCGTCGCCGTCTAGCGGCGTCCATTCGTTGTGTTTGTTTGCCTTTAACTGTTTTGCAACATCCTTCAAGTTGAACTCGCCGTCGCCGTCTAAGTCGTGCACCTCGTTGATAATGAACTTGTTCGCCGTTACCTTTGGACGGCCTTTTGATTTTGTAAGAGTTTTATCATCGCCAAACAACGCCAGCTGCGTATTGGCTACAGGCGAAGGTTTGTAGCTGGTGGTGATAAGCTGTTTTAATCCAAGCTTGTTGAAATTGAGCACGAAATAGCGAAAGAAATTGCTCTCGAACGGGTCGTCGCAGTTGCAATACACCACCTTGTTGCGGAATGCATCGAGATTGTATTCCAGATACGCCTCAATTTCTTTCTGAATGTCACTATACTGGGTATAAAATTCATCGTTCTTTACCCGTTTTGCATTTGCAAGATTTTTGTTTGCCATAAAAATTATTTAAACAATTCCGCCATTGACATGCCAAGGGCTTTGGCTATTTTTTCTAATGTGTCCATGGTTGGGGTTAAATGTTATTATTTTCACCTCCCTAAATCCTCTCTATTTTGCCACGTTTTTGGGTATTTAGCAATTAAATTTTGGCCTATTTCTCTACCGCCACAATCTTTCTCGCTACTAAGAATTTACTCTTCATACACGATAAGAATTCCTATTTTTTAATAGCCGATATTAATTCTGTTTTTTCCAGCGTTATTGTTTTATTCTTGAATATAAATTTACTTTTTACACAGGCAAGCAGTTCTCGCTTCTCGATTGAAGAACCTTCTCGGAGAAGATACTTGGCATAAGTTCGGAGGTCAATATCTTTAACCTCAACTTTTATACCCTGCATACCAAGAATACTTTTCTGAAATTTATTGAGTCGCACCACTTCTTCTTCGAATTTGTGTCGCATACTGATTTCACTTACATCGAGCTTATCCATGATTTTCACGAGCTGTTCGATAAGATACTCTTCCCGCATATAACCCGCTTTACAATTCTTGTCGCGGGCCCGACTACATCCATAGTAAACATATCTCGCCGTCGTACCATCCTTATGTTTTTTGTATTTTTCCTCGGCGCTTATACCTGATCCGCAGAGACCACAGGTCATAAGTTTGGTAAAAGCGAATTCTTTGATTTCCGACCGAACGATTTGATCTCGCTTTATTTGCGCCTGTACCTTTTCGAATAGTTCCTGCGAAATAATGGGTTGATGTTTTCCTTCATACCAATTACCGCTCTTTTCCGGATACTCGAATCTTCCGTAGTAAAAGTGATTTTGTAAGGTTATATAAATATTTCCCAGAGATAAATGGTGGTTACTTTTCGTTCTGAAGTTTAAATCGAATCGCAGCCAGTGATAAACTTTTCTTCCACTCCAATGCTCGTTGGCCACCTTTTCAAAAATCTTCTTCATGACATGGGCGCGATCGGGGTCGACAATCACCTGGCATTTTCTGTCCATCCGCTTTTCATTGAGATATCCGGTTGGAGCTACGCCTGGTCTCAATCCCATCTCGCATCGCATTCGTAATCCTCGCTTCACATTCCCTCCTCGGTTGTCATTTTCAAGTTTTGCTTGAGAGCCTAAAATCATAAGCAGAAACTTTTCATTGGGAGAATCGGTAAATCGCTGTCCGTAGGTTCGGATTTCAATAAGTACCTTTTGATCCATCAAATCAACCAGCGCTCCGAGATCGCCGGCATTTCTCGCAAGCCGATCCGGCGCCCAGGTAAGAATGCCATTAAATTTCCCTAATTTAATGTCATTGATTATTTCATTGAAGACAGCCCTCTGTCCGGTTGCTTTGGCCGAGTGGCTTTCGCGCCTGATCTCCATGATCTCAAGCCCCTCACGCTCGGCGAGTTGCAACATTTCTTTTACTTGCGAGTCTATGGAAAGGATCTGCCGTTCCTCTGATTCCGTGCTTTTCCTTGCGTAGAGCACGTATTTGACCTTCACCGGGAGCTGCTGGTTTGTCATAGGGGGCGCAGCTCCTTGCCCTTGTGGTTGTGTATTCATATAAGGACAAGGATGCCGCAACGGTCAAGGGAGTCCAGACCCCGTAGTAGACAAGCTGTTGGTAACTAAAGCTTCGCAAACTCCTTTGTTTAAGCTAAGAATGGACGTAAAGGTCGGTTTATGATAGTATACGTTTATAATTGAATAAATAAATAGCCTAAACCAACGAGCAATTGCTGGCACGGCTAAAAGTCCAGTTAGACATAAAAAACCCATCATGGGGTCGTCTAACTGGCCATATCGGGAAACCGGTATGAGTGGCTTCGGCCACTACCCGTGGTGGGCTTTTTGTTTCCGCCGCAGATTATAAGTAAAAAAATAATATGAAAAAATTCTTAATCATTCTCTCATTAGTTATCTTTCCTTCACTTGTTTTTGCTCAGACATTTGATCATAATCTTTACTTTGGATTAAGAAATAATTCCGATGTTACCCAGCTTCAGGATTTTTTAACTTCCATCGGTTTATACAACGGGCCGATAACTGGAAACTTCTTTTTCCTGACGCTCAAGGCAGTCAAAGCGTATCAATCGCAAGAAGGAATAAATCCAGCCGCCGGATTTGTGGGGCCAATTACCAGGGCCAAACTTAATCAAGCGGCGGCCAGTGCTGTAAATCAATCTAATCAGCAAGCTGTTCAAGAAACTGGCACGACCACGCCTGCGGTCAATCAAAATACACAGGCGCAAGTGCAACAGCCAATCGTTGTTGCTCCTCCTTCCAATACAATTTTGTGTAATGGAACTTATTATACGTCCTGTTCGACCGGAAGTAATTTAGTTTGTCCGAGCAATGGCGGATCGGCTTACTGTCAATCTCCAATGCCTGCACAATCGCTCCAGCCGACTCAACAGAACACTCAATCTCCGTCACAGCCCGTTTCTCAGACACCGGCTTCAACCCAAACTCCAGCACCAATTACTCAACCAACAATTCAACCAAAAATTATGTCACAAGCAAGAATAGAAACAAAAATCATAAGCCACAACATCGATGGATTAGGAATGGGCTATCTCGCCAGACCAAGCATGAAAGTATTATCCAATGGGATAGGGAGCAATTATCTCGCCGGAGGCGAACCAATGAAACAGTATCTTCCAATGAATGTTCCAGGCGATGAAATGAATTTCGCTCAAGTTCACGCCATCGTCTATAACGACGACGGTAGTGTCACCCGGACTGCCGAAATGACGATCACCGCAACGGACGCAACGCAGAATCAAATCCTTAAAGGAACGGGCGCTCTTATTGACGGTGTATATGTCTACGTATTCAGCTATTTCTTCAAAACAGTCGGCGACCACACCATAACTTTCGCCGCGAATGGCCAAACGGCCAGCGTTACGATTAACGTACCAGCATTAGATACCCGGTCATAACTAATAATATGAGTAAATCAAACACAACGAATGACAAGAAAGTAAAGAAGAATTTTTTTCAAAAGTATATTTATGGGGATGGGGGCAAAACACTACTGTTAGTGTTTGTCATCGGATCGGCGTTGGGCATCTTAATCCCGAGTTTGGTAAGTCCAGCTATGGTAATAATTGCCATGGGGATCACAATAGTGATTCAACGAGTTAAAAAGAACAGGCGAGATTCAACAAAATGAATTGGTCTATTGTTTGAATTTAAGTATCAATTGGTTCTAATATCGTTCAACATATCCAGAGCAATTTCAGGCCGATTAAATATCACGCCAATCAGTTTCTTCTTCCTCTTTATCCCACCAGTACGGTTCTAGTTTAAACATTTCCTCGGGATTAAACGTAACGGTTTGATCTGGATCTATAAAATAGCCGTTCGGCTGTAACTCCGGTTCTGGCAGATATATCCCACCCTTTCTTCCAAATTTATCTATGCCGACTCGCCAGTAGACTGTTGCGTGGACCCAGTCGTCGCGGTCTGATCTTTGCCACATATATCGTTCGATGCCGAGTTCATCTTCTTCTATCACTCGATAGATGTGACTCCAATGACGCCAGTAGTTGTACCAATACTCTTTAGTGCCTCTATAAAGTTTTAACTTCTTTCCTCGAAACTCCTCGATTACCATCTGGATCATCCGATTGCGATCAACTAATACGTTGCCATTTTCGTCTTTCTCGCTCCAGCGAATGAGCTGCATAGTTTTTCTATCCGCTGCGTAGTGGCACAAAAATACACGTCCAGGATACTTGGCTCTGAGATTCCGGCTACCTGTAATGTCGCCGCCTTCATCGATGATCATTATGAGGTCTTCAAATTTTTTCAAAAAATATTCAAGTGATCTTTCGAGCGGAATGCCTAATCTCGGATCCGGCTCATAATGCTGCATTTCTCCGTATTCAAGAAGGCCCTGTATATTGCCAACAACGTAATGCAGTTTCTTTCCTGTATCGACTCCTACTACAAGCCGTCCCTCGTAACTATTTTTCTCGCTTGTCACAACTCCGAGAATGGTATCTTGCGACACTGCATTTTCGCTGCCCGCATAAGGTAATCCGAGCACCTTGTTGTAGAAGTAATCAGTTGTTTGTTTAGGATCATTGAATTTGTCAATAATCTCTCCAGCCGTAATCCATTTCGCCATGAGAAGCGAGATATGATAGCCGCTCCATTCAGCGCCCGGTTTTTGTGCAATCCACCTGCCCACTGCCCGATCTTTTGAAGTTAAAATCCCGCGGCACTTTTTGCAGATAAATTCTATACGGTTCAGATCGACACTCATCTCATGTGGGTCTTCAGTATTCCACGACAAGGACTGCTCATGTTTGCAGTGCGGACACGTGATGAACCATTCCTTTTGATCGGAAAGCTGCCATTCAATATCAACGCCGTTATTTGGCACGCTCGGATGGCTGAATACATGCGTCTGTTTATAATTTGAGTGATACAAGCGGCTTTGGTAGTCTCTTACCACGTCTTGCTTCGAACTATCCTTCTCATCGTGCACAAGGCGGTCGGCCGTAACCATGATGGCGGCCTTTTTAGTCCACGTCCCGCGGAAATATATCATGCTATGGCCAATCGTTTTTTGTTCGACTGAATCCTTGTCGGTGACGAGTTCAAGCAGATGTGGATTATTGGCGATAATGCGATTGACTTTGCCGCCGACGAAAACGCTTACATCGCTATCAGTTGGCAGGGTATAGATGATATCAATCTTTCTGCTCTCTGCATCAAACATGTTCTTCAATATCTCGAGCGTAGAAACGCCGACCTGGGCTGCCTTAAGCACTACAAGCTTGTCAGCCGGGTCGCGGTAAATGTCATAGAGAAAAAGGTGGTTGGTGAATTCAATAGGATCGCCTTTTTCGTTTTTTATGTGGTATTTACGAATCCAAGTGTGTATCGAGAAATTGGCCGGATCTATAAATATTGTGTTGTTAGTTCTTTCCATAGATTTCTTTAATTAATTCTTCCCTTAATTCATCTTCGTATCGTTGAGTGATTTCTTGGATTTTTTGGAGCTTCGGATCATCGGGATCCAGACCTTCAAAGGCAATTGCCATTGGGTTGAGTCGCGCCTTTGCTCCGTAGCGTTCATGATTGTGCTGCTGCCACCATTTAATCGCTTGGAGGCTTTTTTCTCCGATCAGGGAAATAAGCTGTGAGTCGCTCATCTCGTTAATAGCGTCAATGCCTACACTTATTGCTTCATAGCATTGCCGCAGAAAGTCTGAGTCTTCGTTGCGCCAACGGTAATAGGTTGCACGGCTTATACCCGCACGCTTGCATGCGACTCTGACAATAGGCATTTCTTTAAGAGCTTCAACTAATGCTTGTTTATCTTTTTCCTGTCGCTCTTCAATTGTTGAATTATTTTCCATGGATTTTTTTAGTCTTGAGCCCTGTTAATTTTTCCCAGCGATTTCTTATTACTTCGGCATAGATGGGCGATTTTTCCATAAGAAAACAACGTCGACTCATTCTCGTTGCTGCGATCAAAGTGCTACCGCTTCCGCCGAAGGGCTCGACAATAAGATCACCTCGCTTGGTTAGAACTTTTATGTAAGGAATAAGTATCTCGATGGGTTTTGTGCCAAAGATTATTCCTTGCCCGGAGGATTTCTCATCAGCTGCCTTATACGTGATAAAGTCAGTAGGACAGATTTTCTTTCCCTTTTCATAACCTTCCCAATGAGGTTTGCCGGATATTGCATAGAGAGCAGTTTCATATTCGTTCTCTAGAAGTTCTCCTTCGGATTCAGTATTTAGCGTTTCCTGATCGTGTGAACTGCCTACGATTGCGATATCGTGTTTGTTGAAGAATTTGTATTTTGCCGCAAATCCTTGAACCCGGTTCGGCAAATGCCACACGATCATATTTTTGACCTTCCAGTATTTCTCAGTCTCATTCCATATGGTTCTGATATTTTTCCAGTTCTCGTAGACAATGATATGGAAATCATCTTTTGCGTGGTCTTTTATATTTTTCATCCATAACTCAGTAAAATTGTCTGGCAATGAATCTGTTTCAAGATATCGGCGGTCGCGTTTCGCGCCGAAACCAGTGACCGCATCGCCTTTCTTTTTCTTGCCATGGAGATAGTCCAGAATATATGGCGGATCTGTGAAGCACATGTCGGCCTTTTCGCCATTCATAAGTTTAGCCATATCCTCCGGAACAGTACTGTCTCCGCACATTAATTTAGAACCGTTGAGATCATAAACATCGCCCTTTTTTATAGTTATCTGATCGATTTTTAGTTTTCTCAGTTCGGCTTCAAGATCAAATTCCTCCGGCGTTTCTTCAATCGCGAAAATATCGTCAAGCTCTTCGCTTGAAAACCCCGCATCTGAGAGAAACGATTCATCAAACTTGGCGAGCAAGTCCCAATCGAACTCCCCGGTATTTTTGTTGAGTCGAATATTCAGCTCTTTTTCTTTTTCAATGTCTGGAATGTTGATATATACGACTGGAACTATTTTGATGCCCAGTTTCTTCATGACCGACAGCCGAAAGTGACCCCCAATCAAAATGTTCTTTCTATTCTCAGCCGAGTTTACGAGAAGAGGGTCGACGATGCCATATCGTTTTACGCTCTCCTCTAAATTATTTTCCGCCTCTTTGTCCCATTTGCGGGGATTATACTCCGCAGGTTTTAGGATATCGATTGAGACATGCTCAATTTTGATATCTGAATTTTTTGTTTTCATGGTTGTTTTATGATTAAGTTGCTAATAATCATCCATGAAAGCTATTTTGAAAGTATCGGCCGCCAATCAAAAAAGCAGTCATTGCCTATGACTGCTTGTCGATCTCTCTTTAATGTAGAAAGCGGGCAAGCCAGTTAGGCTTTAACCGCTTTCGGCGGAGGAATGATGTATTTCCTTCACTCAGAAAGTCTCTGTCTATTTCATGTGGGTGTTATTCACATATATCTGAGCACGATTAAATTATATATTAATAATATAACCCCCGTTCACAATAGTCAAAATCGAATAATCCACAAGCAAATTTATGGAAAAAAATCTTAAACCCAAACAATATTATATTGACCTCTATGACCGCCATACAGTCGAGCGCTACCGAGATCTTATACGAATCCATTCAGAACCGATGAAAAATCCGCCGTTGATATACGGCCAAAAACCGACAAAGAAATTGGTTGATGTAATGTCAAAATGGACGATTGATTTTGCCCTTATGTTCGAGAAGAGCGATCGGTATATCCGGAAGGAAGAAACTATCGAACGCTGGATGGCCGCCGATCAGGAAAAAGACGAGCTTTACGAATCCGCCAAAGCTCCGGAAAATATCCGCTGCCTGACCTGCCGTAGCGTGATGTCCGTTACGCGCAAAGATCTCTGGGACAGATATCAAGAACCCAGCAGGGTTCTTTTCATGTATGAGTGCCCGAATAAATGTCTTCCCCACCGCGCATTCTATCATGATGGCGAAGAATGGGAGTATAGACCGGACCCATGCCCTAAATGCGGCAGCCGTCTTAATTCGGAAGACGAAACTACCAAGGAAAAATTTATTACCCGCTATAAATGCTCATCATGCGATTTTACTAAAATCGACAAGATGGAACGCACGACAAATAAAGAAGAAGAACCTGATCTGAACTTTGCTGCTGATAAAGCAAAGTACTGCCTCTCAAAAGAAGAGGGAGAAAAGTGGCGAGAGTCTATGGCGAAATGGGAAGAAATGGGAAAGCTCGTCGACAAGTTAAAAGAGGAAGATAAAAATAAAGAGCTTTATGACAAGATGGCTAAAATAAAAAAGCTTACTATTATTGATCTTGAAAAATTATTGAATCCGATATTGGAAAAGACTGGATACATAAAGTTTCAGCTATCCACTCCTGAAATCGGGAAAGATGTCATTGTCCCTTTCGGCGTCCACGATAGTAAAAACGATCGTGCTGAACTTGCAAGTCAGTATGATTTAAAAATAATTATTAATAAAACACTTGAAAATACCAATTGGCGGCTTATGAGTGATGGCGTTTCTTACCGTCTCGGATTTTTAAGCGGCCGGCTACGCGGTTTAGAAAAAGAGGAGGATCTGTTAAAGTCGGTTCTATCTAAACAGTCCTTATCCTGGCGATGATCTAGAATGCGAAACTTGTGTGTACAGTGAAGTACGGGCAGAAAAGAGAGCAGGTGGTAAATAATAAAGCGGTAAAAATATTCATCAAAATAAGGCACTTAAAAAATGCTTTTGAGATCTATTTATGGTAAATTACTTAGATGAACAAGAAAGTTATCGCTGTCTTTATACTCACGATCATTGCTCTTGCCGTGCTTTGGGCATATTCTTTCGGACCATTCTCCAGAGTTGTAACTATTCGAGTAAATCCTGCCTCTCTAAATCCCACTCCACAGCAAAATATAGTAGAGAGTAAAAGCATCTCATTCAATGTCTACCATAATAGAGACCTCTCGGAGAATTTCTACACCATCAAATTTCCTCAAACATGGCAACCAAAGCAGAACAGCTCCGCTGGGAGTTACCATTTTATATTTGATAACGGAAGTGGATCTACGGAACTTCAGGATATCTCTGACAATACGACGCTCGAACTTTTTGTGTTAAGCCAGCAGGAGCCCAGCCTCAAAAAAACCATTGCCGGATACAGCCGGATCAATTATCAAAAGATTTCTGTAAATGGAAATGATTCTTACCAATTGATCTATCACAGCACTGCGAATGGTACAGATTATGAAACTGTGAGGACGTACATCGCGGGACTGGATCATGCTGCCGTGGTCATGCTTACATCAAAACAACCTGACTTTGCAAACATACAGCCGCTTTTTGGGTCAATTCTCAATAGCTTCCAGTGGGAGAATAAATAACATGAGACAAATTTTTCTTTTTATCTCTCTTGCGGTATTGGGCTTCGGCCTCTATCTTAAATTCTTTTACGATGTTCCCGATAGTCAACTGCAGATTAATTTTTCCGTTAGCTGGTTTTTGATTATTGTCGGGATCGCAAGTCTTCTCATAAATATTTTTTGGAATAAAAAATAATAATGACGCAGGACATTATCTCAGCAGAAAATTTAAGTAAATCTTACGGCGCCACGAAGGCCGTCGATCAATTGCATCTCCACATTCGAAAAGGAGAATTTTTTGGTTTTCTAGGTCCTAATGGCGCAGGGAAAACCACGACGATCAGGATGCTCACGGGAATCCTGGAACCGGATCATGGGAAAATTGCAATTGATAATTATCCTTCAGAAGATAAATTGCAGATCGCCAAAATAATCGGCGTCGTTCCGGAAAGCCGCGGATTTTACGAATGGATGACCGCCGTTGAATATCTCGGATTTTTCTCGGATCTCTATGGAATAGCCGGGAAGAAAAAAGAAGAGCGAATTGCATCGCTTCTTGCGGAAGTTGATCTTACAAAGCGAAAGAATTCAAGAATCGGAACTTACTCTCGCGGCATGAAGCAACGCCTCGGACTTGCGCGAGCGCTTATTAATAACCCTAGAGTCCTTTTTCTCGATGAGCCGACGCTCGGCCTTGACCCGCAGGGGCAGGAGGACATCCAGCGATTGCTCAAAAAACTTAATGTCGAAGGCGTAACAATATTCCTTTCGTCTCATCTCTTGAACGAAGTTTCCAACCTATGCTCGCGCATCGGGATCATCAACAACGGGAAGATGATTACGGAAGGGACGATTGATGAAATACGGCAGAAATCCAAAATGAAGGATAAGACGCTTACCGAAATATTCCTTCATCTCACTCGCAATAATTCATAATTATGTTTACTCACATTTGGAAAAAAGAAATACAGGGAGAGCTCTATACTTGGAAAAGTATGCTTTGGCTTATCATCGCTTCACTTCTTTTCAGTTTTACAAGTTATCTTCTTTTAACTAATAAAGAACTAAGTCTACTCGATCAAACTGAAC
>OBEQ011069593.1_pt1 | contig 10840 bp, 10 predicted proteins | sample 1670901 | NCBI WGS metagenome assembly OBEQ01 (sample SAMEA104232315, study PRJEB22302) | groundwater metagenome | biome: forest; feature: aquifer; material: groundwater | place: USA | collected 2011-08-07 | depth 5.4 m | reverse complement strand
GGGATCGGCGTCGGGATCGGGAGCGGAGTCGGAGTCGGAGTCGGAGTCGGAGTCGGAGTCGGAGTCGGAGTCGGAGTCGGAGTCGACCGACTATCCCCGTTTCACGTACTTCCCGCGCGCCTCGGGGTGCTCGTTTTCGTACGCCTCGAGACTTTCGCGCGTGATCTCGACCTCAATCTCGCCATCGCGCAGAATCTTGGACTGACATCCGAGACGCGACGACGCTCGTACATCGAAAGCCTTGTCGAGAATGTCGTTCTCCTCGTCTTCCATCTCGCTGAGGAGGCTCGCCCCCTTGAGCACGTACACGTGGCACGTCGAGCAGGCGCAAACGCCGCCGCATGCGTAGCCTTCAGGAGCTTCGAGCTTTTGCGCGGCCTGTAGGAGCGATGTCCCCACCGCGACGTCGACTTCGCCGTAGCCCGAAAAACAAACCTTTGCCATCAGCGGGTAACCTCTTCCGGCGCGACGTCATCGACTCGGCGCCCCTCGATGGCGCGCGCGATGGCGCGATTCATTCGGCGCGTCGCGAACTCTTTGCTCGCGAGATCGAGCGCTTCGACCGATGCGTGCATTTTCCCCGCATCGGCGCCGCGCGCCGCGTCTCCCACTGCACGAATCGCCGCGCCAATGGACTCACGCTCTCCAGGAAGGAGAAGCGCCGCGTCGCTGTCGAGAGCCTTCTGGGTCGCCGTCACGATGCGATGCGCTTCCACCCGCTCCTCCGCGATGCGGCGCGCGTGCAGGTCTTCCTCGCCGTGCTCGAGCGCGTCGGTCAGCATCTTCTCTACCGCTTCGTCGGTGAGGCCGTACGACGGCTTTACGTCGACCGCATGCTCACGCCCAGTCGTGAGCTCTTTTGCATGCACTTTAAGCAGCCCGTCGGCATCGACCTTGAAGGTGACCTCGAGCTTTGCCATTCCCGCGGCCATCAGCGGGAGCCCCTTGAGTGTGAAGCGCGCGAGACTACGGCAGTCTTTCACGAGCTCGCGTTCGCCTTGCACGACGTGAATCTCGAAGCCCGTCTGGTTGTCCTCTTGGGTCGTGTAGGTGGCGCGCGCGCCGGTCGGAATGGTCGTGTTGCGCGGGAGGATCTTGTCGACCACACCACCACCGACTTCGATGCCCAGTGACAACGGGAGCACGTCCAAAAGGAGCACCTCGTCTCGCCCGTCCCCGGCGAGCAAGTTCGCCTGGGCAGCTGCGCCGAGCGCGACGACTTGGTCCGGATCGATGTCCGCGAGCGGCTCCTGGCCGAAAAGCTTCGCGACATACGCGCGTACCGCCAGAACGCGCGTTGCGCCGCCGACCAGGATAACCCCGTCGAGGGCGTTTGGCTTGAGCCCCGCGTCCTTGAGGGCGCGCCGGCAAGCGATGCCCGTCCGCTCGAGGAGCGGCACGATCAAGGCATCGAATCGATCGCGTGTGAGGCGTACTTCTTCCGCAACCACCTCCGGAGCCTCGGTGAGCGCATGCTTCATTCTGCGTGCGAGATCGAGCGCGGCGCGCACCTCGCCCGGAGCTCCACCGCGAACGCCGAGAACTTCTTCGGCGATCGCGCGGTCCATGTCGTCTCCGCCGAGGGCGCTGTCGCCGCCGGTGGATTTCACCTGAAACACGCCGTCTTCCAAAAAGAGGATGGTGACGTCGAACGTGCCGCCACCCAAGTCGTAGACGCAGAACGTGCCGTTTTGTCGCTTTTCGAGCCCGTAGGCGAGCGCTGCCGCCGTCGGCTCGTTCAGCAGACGGAGCACGTTGAGCCCGGCGAGGCGGCCTGCGTCTTTGGTGGCTTGGCGTTGTGCGTCGTCGAAATAGGCCGGCACAGTGATCACCGCGCCGCCCACGTTCGTGAGCTCGTCTTCGGCGTGGCGTTTGAGCGCACGCAAGATCTCCGCGCTCACTTCGACCGGCGTGACCTCGCGCCCGCGCACCTTGAATTTTACGACGTTCGGCTCGCCCGGTTTTTGCGGCGCGAACTCGTACGGCCCGAGACGACGTGTTTCGGGATCGTTCGCCCCACGCCCCATGAAGCGCTTGACGCTCACGATGGTCTCGCGCGGCTCCTCGAACGCACGCGCCTGCGCCAGACGCCCGACGATCACCTCACCGGCCTTTCCGTAGTTGACGACGCTGGGAACGAGGATCTCCTGATCGCAGTCGGCGATCGCGACAGGCCTGTCGTTCTGCACGAACGCGACGAGCGAGTTGGTCGTACCCAAGTCGATTCCGATCGGTTTGGGCGGCGCTTTGGGATCGAAAATTTCAAGCAGCGCCATGGCTCAACTCGTCCTCTATGACGCTCACTTCTTCGAGAAAACGCCTGTAAAACCTGAGCTCGCCCAGTTTGTGGACGAGCGTTCCGTGTTCGCCTCTGCGAAATCCGTCTGCGAGCGCACGCTCGGTACTCTCGGCGCGTGCTTCGATTCGCGCGGCCATCTCCCGTACGCGCACCATGTCGCGCGCGGCCTTTGCTTCGGCGAGCGTCTCGCGCTGCTCCATCATGTCCATCAAGAGCACGGTGCTCGGCTTGGGCTCATTCCGCTCCCCCACCGCAATGCCAACGAGCTCGAACAGCGCCTCCGCCCGACGGATGGGATCTTTGACGATACGCCAGGCCTCGTTCACTTCGACCGCCTTGCCGAGGGCGATGCGCCGTTCCCCTGCTCCGCTCTGAGCGAACTTGTCAGGATGAAGCGTCCGCGACAGCTCGCGATGCGTCTTTTCGACGCTCGCGATGTCGAGCTCGAAGGAGCGCTCGATGCCGAGCGTAGCGAACGGGTCCATGGAAAAAACTCAAACGGTAAAACTGTGGCCACAACCGCAGCTCGTCTTCTCGTGGGGGTTCTTCCACGCGAAGCCCTGCTGCATGAGCGTCTGCTCCCAATCGAGCACGGCGCCACTCAAGTAAATGAGGCTCTTCGGATCGCACAACACGCGCACGGCCGTTCCGTCTTCGGCGGTGTAGTCGAACGCGCGGTCTCGCGAGTGCGGCGCGCCGTCATGGAACTGAATCACGTAGCTGAAGCCGGAGCAGCCGCCCCCCTTGATCCCCACGCGCAACGAGGTGTTCGACACCCCACGCTTCTGGATCTGCTTCTTGATGGCTTCCACCGCCTTCGGCGTTACCTCGATCGCCAAAGACGCTTTCTTCCCCTCTCCCTCCGGGAGAGGGGCCGCCGATGAGGGCTCCTTCGTCGTCGCTTCAGCGGTCATCATCGTTCATCCACTTTGAGCGCGTTTACCGTTCTGCTTCGAACGATAGTCGGCGATCGCGCTTTTGATCGCGTCTTCCGCCAATACGGAGCAGTGAATCTTCACCGGGGGCAAGTTCAGCTCGCTCACGATGTCGCTGTTCTTGATGGTCTCGGCTTCGTCGATCGTCCGGCCCTTGATCCATTCGGTCGCGAGTGAAGACGAGGCAATCGCCGAACCGCACCCGAAGGTCTTGAATTTGGCGTCTTCGATGATGCCGTCTTCGCGGACTTTGATCTGAAGACGCATGACGTCGCCGCACGCGGGCGCGCCGACGAGACCCGTGCCCACGTTCGGGTCTTCCTTGTCGAGCGTACCGACGTTGCGCGGGTTCTCTGCGTGATCGATCACTTTTTCGCTGTAGGCCATGGTCTTTTCCTCAGTGCGCGGTCCATTGGACCGACTTCAAATCGATACCCTCTTTGTGCATCTCGTAGAGCGGGCTCATGTTCCGCAGGTGCTTGACCTTGTCGATGACGAGATCGCCCACGTAGTCGATTTCTTCTTCGGTGTTGAAGCGGCCGAGACCGAATCGAATGCTCGAATGCGCGAGCTCGTCGCCGACTCCGAGGGCACGGAGCACGTAGCTGGGCTCCAGGCTCGCGCTCGTGCATGCCGAGCCGCTCGAGACGGCGACGTCTTTGATCGCCATCATCATGGCTTCCCCTTCGACGAAGTTGAAGGAGATGTTCAGATTGCCCGGCAGGCGGTGGTCGAGCGACCCATTCACGTATGTTTCGTCGATGCTCGCCTGAATGCGCGCGCGCAGGCGTTCGCGGAGCTTCCAGAGGCGCTCGCCGTCGCTCTTGCCGTCGGTGCGCATGATGTCGGCCGCTTTTCCGAAACCGACGATGCTCGGAACGTTGAGCGTGCCCGAGCGAATTCCGCGCTCGTGACCACCGCCGTCCATTTGCGCCACCAGACGAACGCGCGGCTTGCTGCGCCGCACGTACAGCGCGCCGATGCCCTTCGGCCCGTACATCTTGTGCGCGGTGATGGAGGCGAGATCGATGTTCATCTTCTGCACGTCGAACTCGACCTTGCCAATCGACTGCACCGCGTCGGAGTGCAAGAGAACGCCTTTTTCGCGGGTAATCTTGCCGAGTTCCTCGAGTGGCTGCACCGTGCCGATCTCGTTGTTCGCGGCCATGACCGAGACGAGAATGGTCTTGTCGGTGATGGCGCGTTTCACGTCATCGGGGTCGACCCGGCCGTCTTTGCCGACGCCGAGATAGGTGACGAGAAAGCCTTCTTTCTCGAGGCGCTTGCACGTGTCGAGCACAGCCTTGTGCTCGATGACCGTGGTGATGATGTGGTTGCCCTTATCCTTGTAGAACTCGGCCACGCCTTTGATGGCGAGGTTGTCCGATTCGGTGGCGCCGCTGGTGAAGACGATTTCCTTGTCGCTCTGGGCGTTGATGAGTTTTTGGATGCGCTCGCGCGAGTAATCGCAGGCCTCCTCGGCCGTCCAGCCGAACACGTGGCTGCGGCTCGCCGCGTTGCCGAACTTCTGGGTGAAATACGGGATCATCTCCTCGAGCACGCGCGGATCGACCGGCGTCGTCGAGTGGTAATCCATGAAAATGGGGAGTTTGACGGTCATGACTCTCTGACGGAGTGGCTAGTGGGGTTTGGCTCTGAAGCCCGCGACGAGCTCCGGCACTTGGTGGGTGCAGTCGTGCAGATCGCACGAGCGGCACGCTGTGAGGAGGCGCTCGGGATCGCAGGTGTCGCACGTATCGAGGTAGACAAGGCTGGCTTGAATCTCGCGCTCGAGCTCCTGAAGTCGGAGCAAGTGCGCGCGCGTTTCAGCAAGCTTGTTGCGGTAGACCTCGCGCATTTTCACCATCATTCGCGGAGCGGTCTTGGCCTGCTCCCAGTCGCGTACGACCGTTTGGATATCGGTGAGGCTGAAGCCCATGTCTTGGAGTTTTTGAATCCAGCGGATGCGGACGAGGGCGTCGCCGCCGTAAAGGCGGTAGCGCCCCTTGGAGCGAGCAGCGGGCTGAAGAAGATTCAGCTCTTCGTAGAGGTGAATCGCGCGCACGGTTTTGCCTGATTCTCTTGCCAAGTCGCCGATTTGCATCAAACCCGTTTGCCCGTCGGCCGCGTCGACGGCAGACTCCTCCACCGGTAAATCGCCGCTCTCGCGAGTGCGACTCGCCTCGACCGAGTGTAAAAGTGGTAGGCGAACGGTGCTCATGTGGACGGGCTCTCTCTTACCCTCACGTCTAACGTTAAGGATCGAGTTACAGATGTAGTAGGAGTCGCAAGCGCCGGCGTCAAGCAGAAAACCCACAGATTCCGCTCGGGTTGAGCCGTGAAGGCGCTCCGCGGGCCAATTTCTCGCCCCTTCTAGTATAGAGGAACGACCGCATGGGACCGCACGACGACGGAGGCACCGACGAATTCCCGGTCGCCGGGCAGGTTCCGCTCTCACCCATGAGCCGCGACGTGGAGGTCGATCTCCCACCGCCGAGCCTGGTGGAGGACGCGAAGGCGACCTCGGCGGAGGTCATGGTGGTCCTGCCCGACGGCTTGGGCGACTTCGAGACGCGCGAGGACATCGAGAACGCGGACACCGTCTTGGGTGAGACCGTCCCCACCTCAGGACGAGAGGAGGAGTCGCGCCTCGGCGATGCGGGACGATGGGAAGACCTGATCGAGTTTTACCTCGGCGAGCTCGAGGAGGCCGACGAGCCGAAAGCGAAGGCCGGCCTCTTCAAGCGCATCGCCGAAGTCTTTCACGAGCATCTGAACGACCACGCGCAGGCCATCGACGCCTTCGTCGAGGCGCTGGCCATCGAGCCGTTCGACAACGAGGCCGTGGACGCGCTCGAGTCCATCGCTCGCCAAAACGACGCGTTTTCGCATCTCACTCGAGCGGTAGACGAATCGATGCAAGCGTGTGCCGATCGCGAGAAGCAGGCCAAGCTCTGCGAGCACCTCGTGCGCTGGCACACCGAGCAAAATACGCCCGAGCTGGCCAAGCCCTACAAGGACCGAATTCGGCAGCTCGACCCCAAACACCCCATGGTGCAGGCCGAGCTCGCGCAGGAGTACAAAGACCAGGGGTCGTACCTGCTCGCGAAAGAGGCGTTTCAGCGCGCGCTCGACGGCTTTCGCCGGCGTGAACGCGTGCCGCTCTATGTCGCCTTGGGGGATCTGCACGAGTTCTATTTGAGCGACATCGCCGAAGCGCAACGCTGCTATCAGTCCGCGCTCGAGATCGCCCCGGACGCGCTCGATGCGCTGGGGGGGCTCGAGCGTATCTATCGCGCGCAGGAGAAGTACCGTGAGCTGGAGGACGTCCTCGAGAAGCAGACGCGCTCGGAGGTGGCCACCGACGAGGATCGCAAGCAAGCGTATTTGCGCCTCGCTACGCTGAACGAGAAGCACTTCTTGCGGTACGACGTCGCGGCAAGAAAACTCGAGGAGGTGCTCGCGATCGAACCCTCGCACGACGAGGCGCTCGCGGCGCTCGAGCGATGTCAGCTTGCGATGCGGGCATGGCAAGACGTCGCGATCACGCTCGACCGGCGCGCGGCGCTGGCTCGTCAACCGAGCGACAAGGCCGAAATGATGTTTCGCCTTGCAGAGGTGCAAGAGTCGAAGCTCACCGACATCGACGCGGCGAGCGCGACGTACGAGCGCATCGTCGCCCTCGGCACCTCGGACGCGAAGGCCCTCGGAGAGCTCGCACGTTTGGGCGAAAAACGGCAGGACTGGGGGGCCACGGCGGGCTACCGCGCCAGGCTCGCGAGCCTTTCACCGGATGCCGGCACGGCGGCCCAGCTCCTCGTGCAGATTGGCGACATGCTAGGGCTTCCCGATCGCGATCCGTCGAGCTCGCGCCACTACTACGAGCGGGCTCTCACCCTTTTGCCGAACCACGCCGGCGCCTGGGAAGCGTTGCAAAAAGACGCAGAGCGAACGGAAGATCCCGAGCGCATCGCATATTGCCTCGAGCGGAGGGCACATTTTACCGACGCGCCACGCCTCAAGGCGCAGCTTCTCGTCGAGCTCGGACACCTCCGAAAGCAGATGGGAAAAGAGACGGCGGCGTTCGTGGCGTATCAAGACGCCATCCTCGCCGATCCAACGAACGAGACGGCGGCCGCGGCGGTGCTCCCGGAATACGCCGCAGAGTCTCGCTGGCTCGAGGCGGCGCCTTTGTGTGAGCTCCTGGTGAACGCCGCGACGCGCGACGGAGACAACGAGAGCGCCTACTCGCTGCTGCGCTTGGCGTCGCACATTGCGATGAAAACGGAGAACGGGGAGCGCGCGCTCCTCGCAGCCATCGCGGCGCACGAGATGGACCGGCGCGCGATGGATGCTCAGAAAGACGTGCTCGTCGCGTGCCGTATGGTGAAAGACAACGGCGCACTGCTCGAGCGCGCGCGTCCGCATGTGACCAACATCGCGTCATGCTCGGACGATTTGCCGGCGGAGTCGCTCGTCCATCTCGCCGAGATCGAGCGTGCGATGGGAGACGACCGCGCCGCGCTCGGAACTCTGTCGCGCGCGCTCGCGAAGGCCCCACACGACACAGACGCTCTTCGCGTGACGTGCGAACTCTACGCGACCCACAGCGATTTCGAGCACGCGGCGGAGTTCAAAAAGAGGCTCGCCGAGGCGACCACCGGCGACGACGCGCGGCACGCTCTCTTCGTCGAAGCGGGCGAGGTGTGGGCCAATCGCGCAAAGAACCTTCCCATGGCCGCCGTCGCCTATGAAGCCGCGCTGGAGATTCGGCCGCAAGACTCGCGGCTGCTCCACACGCTCCTGGCAGTCTACGGCGAGCTCGAGTCATGGGAGAAGCTCATCGTCACGCTGCGCGCGGTGACCGAGCTGGACCGAGACCCCGTGAAGAAGGCCAAGGGCGTGTCCACCATGGCGCAGGTCATGTACGAGAAAATCGGCGATCCGTTGCGCGCGGCAGCGCTCTTCGAGGAGACGATCGCGATCGACAGATCTCGCTTGGACGCGTTCGAGCGCGTCGTACGCATCTATACGGAGATCAAAGACTGGCAACGCCTGGAAAAGTCGTACCGGCGGATGCTCCACCGGACGAACGACGACGAGTTCGAGCTGCGTCACGCCCTCTTCCATCAGCTCGGGCTCATCTACCGCGATCGCCTGGCCGACGCCGCCAAGGCGCTCGAAGCGTTCCGGGCGGCCGGTGCCCTCAAGCCCGGCGATCCAGAAAATCGAAAGATCGTCACCGAGCTCTACGTCATTACCGATCGCATCGCCGACGCCATTCAGACGACGCGCGAGGGGCTCCAGGAAGACCCGTCGCGGGCGGAGCTCTTCGCAACGCTCTACGATCTCTTCCTCCGCGCCCATGCGTTCGACAAAGCCTGGTGCGCGGTGAGCGTTCTTGCGCACTTCGGCGCGCTGACGCCCGAGCAGCGCAAGTTCCACGACGACTACCCGCCCGCCGGCCTTTCGGACGTGCCAGGCTCGCTGACACCGAGCGCGTGGCGTTCGCATATTTTTCACCCCGAGCTCGATCCTACGCTGACGACCATTTTCGGCGTGCTGGCGCAGACCATCACCCGCGTACGCCTTTCGCAGGTCCCGGCGAACCAACGCACGACCGCTTTCGGTGAGCCGCTCCGTGCCGACCACTCCTACAACGCGGGAGCCTTGATCGAAGCCGTTCGGAACGCCAGCGAGATCTTGCACACGCCCGTTCCCGCTCTCTTCGCGCGGCGCGGGCCTCCCACGCCGCTGGCAATTGCTCCCTCACCCATGCCCGCGCTGGCGACCAGCCCCGAAGCGCTCGACACGCTGCCGCGTGAGTCCCTCGCCTTTCTCGTGGGCAAGCGCCTGGCGGAGCTACGTCCTGAGCTCTTCGGCCGCGCGATCTTCCCCACGGTCACGGAAATGACCGGGGCGCTTGGAACGGCGCTGCGCATCGTGAAGGGGGAATCCGCAATCGATCAAGCCACGCAGCGCCTCGATCGCGATCTCGCGGCACAGATGACGGCACAAGAGCGATCCATCTTGTACGAAGCCGTCGGACGGGCCAGCGTGGCCGGAGCGAAGCTCGACGTAAAACAGTGGTCGCAGCTTGCCGACGTCTCGAGCTCGCGCGTGGGGCTTCTACTGTGCGGTCACGTCGAGTACGCGCGCCGAGCGATGCTCCAGGACGGACAGAGCGCCTGCGCCCTGCCGCCACGCGCGCGTGTCCAGCACATGTGCACGTTCGTCGTGGGCGATCAGTTCGCAGAGCTGCGCGGCGCGATTGGAGTGGGAATCCGAACGGGGTGACCGGCGCTAGACGGTCACGTCCACACCCACCGCGTCTTTCACGATGCGTGAAATCTGCACAAATAGCTCCGTTTCCGCGTTCTTGTCGTCGAACCAGCGGTCTTTTGCCTCGTCATAAGAGAAGTGCCATGCGCGCGCGTTCGCGGCGACCCAGATCTGCCTCGTTGGGCGCTGGGTGTTCACGATGCACTTCTTTTTGTCTCTGAACGTCACGGTGAGCACGTCGCCCGCAAGCTCGCAGTCGATTTCGCTCGGGTCGAAATCGCCGAGAGCGCGCTCGATGCGGTGCATCGCAACGTCGGCGAGCTTCTCGTAGCGCGATTCGTCGAGCATTAGTTGAGGGAGTACGGCAAGGAGAGCGAGAAGGCCGCGATGGTCGCATCGAACGACGAGCCGTCCGACCGCTGCATCTGGTACGTGCCGCGCATTTCGCCGCGCGGCGTCTGCAGGACGCAACCGCTCGTGTACTCGAACTGTTCGCCCGGGCGGAGCAGAGGCTGCTGCCCCACGACTCCAGGGCCGCGCACCTCTTCGATTTTGCCGTCGCCGTCGGTGATGATCCAGTGACGGCTGCGCAGCTGCGCGCTCGCGGCACCCTCGTTGGCGATTTTTACCGTATACGCGAAGACATACCGGCGCGCCCTCGGCACCGACTGCTCGGGGACGTAGACGGCCTTCACGGAAACGCGGACGCCGTTGGTCACCGCCGTGGATACAGCCTTGTCGAATCCACCTATTTCTTGCTCTTTCAAGGCTGAACCTCCTCTGGTTCGTGCGCAGGCGCGACGCGCATGTGCTCGTCCAAGAACTCGTACACTTTGCGCCATTTGAAGCGGGCCTGGTGTCTCCAAAGCATCGCGTCGTAGCCGTGGATTTCACCCGGTGATACCAGAAGCTCGCACGGCGTGCCGAGGCGATCGAGAGCAGACTTGAGGCGGCGCGCATGAGGCAGGAGCGGATCTTTGGTTCCGGCGTTTGTGAAAAATGCAGGGAGGGTGCGCGCCGGGAGGAAACCACGCTGTTCGAGAAGCAAAAGGGGGCTCGACAAAGGCGCTCTTTTCACCCCTGCGTGGACATCGTGGCCAACGTAAAAAGCCGCGGCGTCGCTCAGCATGTCGCGAGCCCAAAATGCGATCTTCGGGTGAAGGCTGTATCGGTCGACGTCGGTGAGATCGAGAAACGGGTAGGTCGCGACCACCGCCCGGAGCGGCAACTTGGCATCGAAGATCCGGCGCGCGAAGGGCTCCGGCCGCGGCGTTGCGTGCGCGACGGCGATCGCCGTGACGAGGTTTCCCCCCGCCGACTCGCC
>OBEQ012955617.1_pt1 | contig 10841 bp, 11 predicted proteins | sample 1670901 | NCBI WGS metagenome assembly OBEQ01 (sample SAMEA104232315, study PRJEB22302) | groundwater metagenome | biome: forest; feature: aquifer; material: groundwater | place: USA | collected 2011-08-07 | depth 5.4 m | reverse complement strand
TTCGCGAGCCGTGCTACGATGCCGCGGCGTATCGGATGGGCCAACACACTGAAAGCACGATCGACTGGGAATTTTTTTAGTATCCGATTATCTGTAGTGATAAAATCAGCGCGATATTTTTGCGCTTCAAAAATATGTTTTGCATCGCTCTTAATGCTTTCTCTTTGTCCCTTTCCCGCCAAAATAGATTCAATTTGATCTAGCTTTAACTTTTTCTCATCAGTCAAACCCACTTGTACTGTAAATATCATCTGGGAAGCTTTCTCCTTGACCCATGATGGAGTATTCGGATGATCTATTTCTTTTTCAGTAGAATGTGCAATACAAATAGAAACAAGTCCTTTCTTCTCCAAGTCAAATATATCCAAAGCTGCGCGATCTTCAGGCGCATACATTGGATCAAATGTGCACGAGTCTAAAAAAATTTCATACATGATATATTTTATGTTCAATCTCAGTCTTTCGATGCGTCCTAGACAGAAAACAGATCATTCTTTTTGAACAGCTTCTCGGAGACAATATTTACATCTCCAAATAATTTTTCCATTTTCTCCAACAGCTTCCCATCCCTTGCGGTGACAGTTTGGGCAGTTTTGGTGTGGAGGCGGTGTTTGGTTCGACATAATTATACTCCTTTCCTAATATCATCGTCCTTTACGCTGTTCAACCTCTTTGCGCAAGCGCTCTTCCTGCTCGCGGAGTTCGGGTGTGAATTCGGCGCCGAAATCCTCCGCTTCAAATATCTGCCGGATCTCGATCTCAGCCTCTTCGCCCGGCATCGGATTGGGACAGCGCTTGCCCCATTCGATCGCCTCTTCGAGTGACTTGCATTTCCAGATCCAGAAGCCAGCGACAAGCTCCTTTGTCCCGGCAAACGGCCCGTGGGTCACGGTCTTTTTTTCGCCCGAGAACTTGATGCGCGCGCCCTTGGAGCTTGGCTGAAGCCCTTCGCCCGCGAGCATGACACCGGCCTTGGTCAGTTCTTCGTTGAACTTTCCCATCTCGGCCAGGAGCACCGCACTTGGCATGACGCCCGCCTCCGAGTTCTTACTTGCTTTCACTATCACCATGAATCTCATTTTTGCGCCTCCTTTATACTTCGGCTTTTTCGGCGACCACTTTTAATTTAGCTAGTCCCTTTTCGAAACTGCCTCCCACCATTTTGTCCATACTCATGAAAATGCACATGATCCGGCACGGGAAAGCGCTGTGGCCACTCATATACGGGACGCATATACGGGACGCCGTCCAGCAGGGAGACGTTGCCACCTAATCCCTCCCGGTCGGACGGCGTACGGTATACAGAATTTCCGGAATCTCATTTCATCGAATGAAGACCGAACATATTCCCTTCTGTATCAAACACCAAAGATATAAAACCGTTTTTTCCTATGGACATTTTAGTTTTTTGAACCTTTCCGCCAAATTTTAGAACCTTTTTCTCTTGAACAGCGCAATCAGCGCATGAGAAGTAAACAAGCACGCTGTTTCGACCGGCTGGAAATCCCGACATCCTGACTAAAGCCCCATGCGCACCATAGGCATTATGCTTCTCCGGAAAAACCCACATCTCAATTTGCGGAGCGTCAATTTTTTTTAGGGTGAGGCCAAAAACAGATTCGTAGAATTTTTTTGCCCTTTTCATATTCTTAACGTATATTTCGAACCATACGACCGGATTATTTTTCATTTGCACCTCGATGCTTTATTTACCGAACCCCGCCCCACCTCCGGACTGGAAGCGAGGCATGAATAGCCGATATCATACCGCTTGGTTTTTGGGATGTCCGCACACCACCCGCCGTTCAAACGACCGTGTCTTGGCCGAAATTTGAAATTTGAGTGCGGTTAATTCGCTCAGATTGCTTCGTCGCCCACGCAGCTTCGCTTTGCGAAGCAAACGGCGGGGCTCCTCGCAATGACAGTCAGGCTTCGACGATGGCCTTGAACCCGCCCCAGAACATGCGCTTGCCGTCGAATGGCATATTGTAAATGCTCATCAAATTTATACCAATTCACATGCCAAAAGCGTCAGATCGTCGTCCGGCGCATTGGGCCGGCACCACGCTTCGATTTCTCCGACTATTTTTTCAAGACTTGCCGGCAAAGATTGCGCTGCCGCCGCTGAAAGCACATCCAAAAACCGTTCTTCCCCGAAGAGATCCCGGCGAGTATTCTTGGCTTCCGTCGCCCCGTCAGAATAAAGGTAGAGACGGTCTTTCGGGCGGAGCGTGAGGTTGAGCTCCGAGAAAGAAGCGTCCATCATGACACCGATCGGCACGTCGGAACCCACGGCAAAACGCGCGCCTTCGGCTGAAAGAACCAGCGGCGGCGGATGCCCCGCGCAGACGTAGCGGAATTCCCGCGATTCGGTATCAAAAATACCGTAGATCAGCGTGAAAAATTGCGTGATCTCGGGGTTTGAGCTGAACTGCTGGTTGAGTTTTTCGGCGACTTCGACCGGCTCGGCGAAAGCCAAGCGGCCGTTATGGGAATGGCGCACGAACGAAGACTCCGAGAATGGCGAAAGAAAATGGCTGAGCGCCACCGACAGAAGCGACGCGGCCAGACCATGCCCCGTCACGTCCAGCACATAAAGCCCGACATGTTTTTCGTCCAGCTTGAAAATATTGAGAATGTCCCCGCCCAGCTCGTCGCAGGGCTTGTAGGACCAGGCCGCACGGAAACCTTTCGCCAGCGGCGAGGACACGGGTAATAGCGCTTTCTGAATGGCCCCGGCTGCCACGAGATCCTGCTTCATTTTGTCATTCAGCCGCCGAAGCTCGTCTTCCCTTTTCTTGATGGCCGTCAGGTCATGCCAGACCGCAATAAAGGCGGACTTACCGTCTATCGTCACGGCGTTCACGGTCACCTGTACCGGAAATGTTTCTCCTTTGGAATTCTGGTGCATCCATTCAAAGCGATGAAGACCTTTTTCGGACGCGATCCGGTCCATTTCGACGGATTTTTCTGAGGACAAGCGCCCATCCGGCTGGTACACCGGAGAAAGCCTCGCCGGATGGATTTTCAAAACGTCCTTTTTGCTTTTTAATTTTAAGATTTTGACCGTGGCATCGTTGCAATCGGTGATGCCGCCCTCCATGAAAATAAAATGCGGGTCGGAAGAACGATCGAAAAGAATACGGAACCGGTCCGATTCTCTCACGTCAACGCACTCCCCAAATTTTATGGAGTTGAGGAATAACACGGACATCTAAAAGGCGAGCCTTAGCTAGACCAAAAAACTTACTCTCAATAAGCTCAAGCGCTTTCATATTGATCCCTAGAGGATCACTCAAAGGCTGAAAGATAAAAGGGATCTTTGGATTGATATTTTTGACAATTTCGATGCATTTTTCAATTTCTTCAGTTGATGTGTCCGGTGTCACGACGACTTTTATAAATACGTCTTTCGCGATCGCTATTTTAAGAAATTCTCGATGCTCTTTCCAAAATGTCCGGTCGCCGGTGCTCGACGCGGGCTTCATGTCCATCGCGATGATGTCGCACCACTTGATCACTTTTGACAGTTCGCGCGGCAGTGTTCCGTTTGTTTCAAGATAAACCGCAAGACCTTTTTCCTTCATTTTCGGAAGAAAATTCAAAAGAAACGGGGTGTAAAAAAGCGGCTCGCCGCCGGTGAGTGAGACCGAATGATGACCGCCATCTTTCTTGTCGAGTGCTTCGATCTCACCCAAAAGACGTTCGAGTGAATAAACTTCAAAATTTTCCTCTTTCATCTTCTCGAGCTCATCACAGTAGCCGCAGTGCATGTTGCACCGCCCAAAGCGCACAAAGACCTGCTTCACGCCCAGGTACGGTCCCTCTCCCTGGAGCGACGAGAATATTTCGCTGATTTCTGTTTGAGTTTTTTTATCGATTAGTTTCATATCCATCCGTCTCTGCTTTGCTTGCTTCTCAGCTAAGCCGCGTGGCTTCCCCGTAAACAGCGGGAACCCTTGTCTCTGGCAACGACAAGCCACTCAGAAAATAGGGTCATTGCCATTGACGTTCCCTTGCTGTTTACGTCGAAGCCACAACCGCGGCGATAGCCTCGAAGTAAGCAAAGCATCGACGTTAATGCTCCTGTCACACAATTCATGAAAACGCAAAAACGTGATATGCCATCAGAAAGCGGGCAATCGCCAGTAATTCTATGATAGCAAGGCAAGTATCCTTCCTCGAGGGAATATTGGGTGGACGGGGAGAAATAATCCGGCACTGCGAGTTCCGCAGTCCGCTGTAGGCGGACGAAGACTGTCCGAGCAGGCAGGATTATTTTCCCCGTCCAGTGACCGAGCTTGATTAATCCGAGAGGAAGGATGCTTGCCGAGCAGTTATGCATAGTAGCTTGCGCTCGCATCCGGTGTTTCCCAAACGGTGACTTTGACAATTTTTGCGTTTCCGGATTTTAAATTAGCTACCAAACGATCATGTATTAGCTTGGCGATATTTTCCGTGGAAGGGTTGAGTTTTTCGTCCTTGAAAACTGGATTTTCGTTGAAAGACGTTTCATTGAACTCGCTCAATACTTTTTTAAGCGAAGGCTTAAGCGCCTCAAAATCCACCACAACACCCATTGAATCCAGTTTCTCGGAGCGCATCACCACCGATACTTTCCAGTTATGTCCGTGGCGGTGTTCCCAGGAACCGTCATAGAGTTTTAGAAAATGGGCCGCAGAGAATTCATCCTGGACTTCCACTTCATACATGGACGCTGACCTCTTGGTTCGCAACGGCGTCGCCCACCTTGGCCACGGACTGTATCGGCCTTCCCAGAAATCTTTCCCCAAGAACGCGGAAATTTTCGGGCTCGTCCGAAACAAAAAAACGGATAGCCGGCTCTTTTTTTTGCGGCATCCCGGAAATCTTTAATTTTTCAAGAAGCTGTTTCGCCTCTTTCGCGGTCTCCTCAGCGGAATTGATGAGCGTCACCTGCCCGCCCATTGTTTTCTGAATCACTTCCTTTAACAGCGGGTAATGCGTGCAGCCCAGGATCAGCGTATCCATCTTGAAAGATTTGAGCGGCTCGAGGTACGTGCGCGCAACCTTTTCTACAATTTCCCCGCCCAGCCAGCCTTCCTCGACAAACGGCACAAAAAGCGGACAAGCCTGGCTGTACACTTTTATGGAAGGGTCCAGTTTTTTAATGACGGCTTCGTAAGAACCACTGCCGATCGTGGCCCTCGTGCCGATGATACCGACGCGGCCGTTTTTGGTTTTAGCGAGCGCCTGTTTGGCGCCCGGCTCAATCACGCCGATGATGGGCACAGAAAATTGTTTTTTTAAAGCGTCCAGGCTTAGCGACGAGGCGGTGTTGCAGGCCACCACCACCATTTTTACGCCGAGCGCCAAAAGAAAATCAACGATGTTCAGTGAAAATTTCGTGATCGTTTCTTTCGACTTGGACCCGTACGGTACGTGTGCGGTGTCGCCGAAGTAGACCACCTCTTCCAAAGGAAGCCGGCGGCCTATTTCTTTTAATACGGTAAGCCCTCCGATTCCTGAATCGAACAGGCCGATCGGCCCGAAATCAGTCCCGTTTTTTTTCATTGTAATCCAAAATCCCCCGCGCCACTGCCGCCATCATTTTTTCCCGGTAAGCGGAATCCTTGATTTTTTCTTTGTCTTCCGGATTCGAAAGATAGGCCGTTTCCACAAGCACCGCCGGGCAGTCGGTCCACTTGAGTACATAAAATCCGGCCGCCTTCACGCGCTTGTGCGCAACCGTGACAGACTTTTCCACTTCGCCGGCGATGCGGCCCGCGAGCTTTTCGGATTCCTTGGCGACGTCATCGGAGGCGTCCGCCAGGGAATACACCTCAAAACCGTTCATGGTGGGTGTAGTGGCAGCGTTCACATGAACACTCACGAACAAATCGGCCGATTTTTCGTTCACGAGCCTCGCGCGTTCGGGGAGCGGCACAAAAACGTCCTTGTCGCGCGTCATAAGGACTTCTATCCCATGCTTCTGGAGTTCATCGCGAAGGAGTGTTGCCATTTCAAGCGTCAGGTCTTTCTCCTTAAATCCCTCCGGGCTCATCGCTCCGAAATCCTGCCCGCCGTGCCCGGCATCGACCGCTATTTTCCGGATTCGCCGGACACCAAGCGGTTTTTTGAGTTCGAGTCTTTTGATATATTTTAAAATCATCGGCGGCGCCCAAAGGGCGTCGTTCGATAAAATGATTTTATCCTCGAGCCTCACCACCTTTCCTTGGATCAGGATATATTCGCTGCCCGCGTGCAATTTCATAAAATCTCCGGAAAAATTTTTCACCACCCTATTCTTGAGAAGCGGGTCCCGGTTGCAACGGAGCCCTTTGGTGCGGCAAACGGCATCGACCGACACATAAGCCGCCCGGCCCGTGAAGAAGGGAGAAGAGCCAGAGTCGGCCAGCGTGGCGGAATTCGATAAAAAAAATACACCCCCGGCAAATAAAACGGCTGAAAATCCAATTTTCGAAATCATCATGACCTTATTTTTATACCATACGCGAAGCAATCCAGAAACCATTTTCTATTGTATAATAATACGGATGAAATATGATCCTTTTCAACTCAAGTCCATCGAGGCGATCGACGCCGAAAAATCGGTCCTCGTCTCGGCTCCCACCGGTTCCGGCAAAACAGCGATCGCCGAATACGCGATTGAAAAAGCGCTCGAGCGAAACGAACGCGTCATCTACACGGCCCCCATCAAGGCGTTGAGCAACCAAAAATACCGGGACTTTTCGGCCCGCTATCCCGACAAAGTAGGTCTCCTGACCGGCGACGTGACGCTCTATCCCCACTCGCCAGTGGTCATCATGACGACAGAAATTTACCGCAACCAGCTTTTTGAAGACCCGGAACGGCTGAAAAATACCTCCTGGGTCATCTTTGATGAAGTGCATTATCTCGACGACCTGGAGCGCGGCACCGTTTGGGAAGAGGCCATTATGTTTTCGCCGGAACATGTCCGGTTTCTGGCGCTTTCGGCGACGGCGCCCAACATCCAGGAGGTTGCAGACTGGATCCAAAATATCCTGAAGCATCCCATCGAAGTCATCATCGAAACACACCGGCCAGTGCCGCTGGTGAACCTGTTTCAATGCCAGGGCCGCATTTACGACGACCCCAGGACACTCAAAAAAGAAGGTTATTTAAATCGTGAATTTTGGCCTTCGGGGTTCGGTCGGGAAGAGCGGCATGCGCGGCGCGACCGGTTTCAGCGGGGAAACTTTGACCGCTTCCTGCGCACCAAGCCCAACCGCACGGACGATCTCGTCCGTGAGCTTGTAAAAGACGGGCGGCTTCCCTGCCTTTACTTCGCGTTTGGGAGAAAACGCACGGAGGAGCTTGCATGGGAACAGGGTAAATTTGATTTCTTAAGCGCCGAGGAAAAATCAAAGATCGAGGAGCTGTACAAAAAACTTTGCGAGCGTTTTGACCTCTCGCATGAGACAAGCGCAATTGACATGAAACGGCTCATTTTAAAAGGCATCGCGTTTCATCACGCCGGCATGCTCCCCACGCTCAAAGAAGTGATTGAGCAGCTTTTCACATCGAAACTCATCAAGCTCATTTTCACGACGGAAACTTTCGCGCTCGGCATCAACATGCCGGCCAAAACGGTCGTGTTCGACGAATTGAGAAAATTTTATGGCACGCACTTCGCGCCGCTCCGGACCCGGGATTTTTTCCAGATGGCCGGGCGCGCGGGCCGGCGCGGCATGGATTCCGCCGGCTTCGTCTACACACGGGTCAATCCCCACCAGCTTCCTTACCCGGTTCTTAACCGGATTCTTTACGGAAAACCGGAACCGATCGAGAGCCAATTCAACTCGTGCTACGCGACGCTGCTTAATCTTTATTCGCAATTCGGCTCAAAGTTGCTTAAGATCTATCCGCGTTCGTTCCATTATTTTCAATCCAACAAAAAGGGCCGCCAGAAAGGCGTGGCTGTCATCGAAAGAAAACTTGGACTTCTCAGGGAACTCGGGCACCTCGACAAGGAGACGTTGACGGTCAAAGGCCAATTTGCCTCATGGATGTACGGCTACGAGCTTCTCTTGTCTGAAATGCTGCAGGACGGCACGCTCGAAACTTTAAACGACGTGCGCCTCTCCTGTCTTTTGTCGGCGCTGGTGTTTGAGCCCAGAAAAAATCAAAGAATGGATGAGCTGCCGCACCCTTTGGCGGGGATAGAAAAAAAAGCTTTGCAATGTTTAAGACGGGTCCACGCCAAAGAAGCGGCGCACAAAATTTACCCGCCGACCAAGCTTCCCCATTTTCACCTTGGCGCCGCGCTCGAGGCGTGGATGGGCGGAGCGCCCTTTCATGAGCTGGGACGGCACACCGATGTCGACGAAGGCGAGATCATCCGCTATTTCCGGATGGTGATTCAGCTTTTACGCCAGCTCAAGCAGGCCCCGCAGGTCAGTGATAAGCTAAGAGAGATCGCGAAGGAAGCTATTACGAAAATTAATAGAGACTTGGTGGATGCGGAGAAGCAATTAAGAAACATGTAACCGTCATTGCGAGGAGCGCAGCGACGACGCAATCTAAGCAATCTGTCATCCCCGAAACCTTTTGTCGGGGATCATCCGAGGACTCGGCAAATTATTGTCTTTCCTGTTTTTTAATGCTTGTCACTTTCCGGTCCACAAAAACGATCGTACAAGTCTCTTTGGCAGGCGGCGCTGAAGCACGGGCCATTTCCGCCTGACCTTGAGGCGTGTTGTAATAAGCCTGTTCGATCCTCGCCGACTGACCGGGATCTTCGCCTATCAGTCCGCCGGCCAGGCTTCCCTGATGATAGAGCCCATGTTCGTCGATCCGCGGAGGCTTGTAAATGAAGCCGCCGAGCGCGCTGAAGGGATTTCCGGTCCGCGGCCGCGAAGGCGCGATTTCATAACGCCAGGTGACTTGCTCCTGACCGTTCGGCGTGAGCTCTTTTGAAACGACTTCTTGAGGCTCGCCGAGCGCTTTCGTGACTTTCTTCATCGAATCACCAAGATTGATCTTCGCAGCATCCGAAGACCGAATGACCCCGGCGGCCATCGAAGGAACCGCCAGCCCGATACCGATCGCAAAAGACAGCATGAAAATAATTTTGTTCATGGCTTCATAGCTCCTTTTACTGTATGAATAACAAATTAAACCCACAGTGCCTGTCATCCGATAGCTCGGCAAGACTCATTCCTCTCGTGGCCGTTAATCCCGGTCTTTGGACGTGGAAAATAATCCTGCCTGCTCAGACAGTCCTCGGCGAAGGTGTGAAATCCACGCCTGCGGAACTCGCAGTGCCGGATTATTTCTCCCCGTCCACCCAAAACGCCCCTCGCGGAATGAGTCTTGCCTCGTCACCAATTGTCATTACGAACGTGGGCCGCAGGCCGTGGTGAAGTAATCTCAGCGTTGTGCTTTCAGCGGCGAAGGAATGGAATCTTCACGTCCATTCAACATTAGAACCCGCTAACACGACACAAAACCAGTCTTCCACGACAGGAGAAGTGTTTGTGTCTAATTGAGATCTGAGAACCTGCGTATCCATAAACGTTAGTTTGGAAATATACCAATAGCCGTCCCGCTTCTTATAATCAACTCGTATAGTCCCCGGTCCTTGGAGTTTCTTGAAAGTATGTTCATCAATTCTCTCGTACCATTCCCAACTAAAAGTTTTGGTGTTCGACTTTTCTAGCCATAAACCAAAACCGAAAATTTCTTTCGCTTTATAACCATACAAACTGTACCCTACAATAAAATCATCATAAAGATTAAAATAATATTTTCCGAGATATACTTCATTGAGTTCGCCGCCTAACTTCTTATCTTCCCTATGAATTTCACTGATCTCTTTTTGGCCTTCATCCAGAACAATATTTTTTTTAACATCTAATAATTTATATTTAATAAAACCGTGCGTTCCTTTATTGCTATCACTTTGTTGTGAAATATTTTTACTACTTTTCTCCGCTTCGATCTCATGCAAGATCGCGTTCAATCTTTCTTTTACGGATCCATCCGAACTTATAGCTTCAGACTTTATGATCTCATGAACTTTTTCATGCTGCACTCCGTTCGATAAGAGTGACCACTGCGCCGCGGAAATCATTCCTATCATTTCCATGTTGTGCTTAGGATCTAATTTCAAAAGATCTATTATTTTTCGTACAGAAACGTCATCCCCCGTCGCCATAAATTCACTCCACAGATAATCCAGATCTTTGAGGGATCTAGGTTCAGGCGAGATAAAACTTTCTGATTCCTGAATGATCTCAGAAATTATCTTTGCCGGTAGTCCTGAATATTTTCCTTTGAGTCCTTTTATCTGTTCCAAAACCGCCGGGTCTTCGTGCCCGATCGCCGCAAAAAAATGCTGTGAAGGCTTTAGGTGTGTATTGTCCTCCTTCATAAAATCATTCAGATTGATAAGGTATTCAAGGGCGGGAACCACCAGCACCACGTTCTTTTTCTGATAATAAAAAGTCATAAAAGATGCCGGATCCTGCATGGAAGTGATGCTTTCCGGCTGTGCCGATTTATTAGAAGTATCCATTTCTGCAAAAACCGCATGAGCGGACGCTACCAACGCTATTACCAAAAACACTATATTTTTTTTCATATTATTCCTCTTCGCTCAAATTTACCGAACCAGGCTCCCATTCGACTATCAGAGACACGTTAGCCCTCATAATAAACACCACCGCCCCGCCTCCACACTGGAAGCGAGGCGCAAATATCGACTATCATACCGCTCGGTTTTTGGGATGTCTACGTGCCAGGTCCTCAGGATGACGGTATGAGATTGCTTCACCACGTCCCCGCTTCTTGCTTTCGCAAGAAAGCAGCGGGGACCA
>OBEQ011707798.1_pt1 | contig 10842 bp, 10 predicted proteins | sample 1670901 | NCBI WGS metagenome assembly OBEQ01 (sample SAMEA104232315, study PRJEB22302) | groundwater metagenome | biome: forest; feature: aquifer; material: groundwater | place: USA | collected 2011-08-07 | depth 5.4 m | reverse complement strand
CCATTGATTAAATTCTACACCTAGCTATAATAAATCAGTGAATGACTTTTCTGCTTCAAGGTTAGCCAATATCAGTCAGGATGAGGTTAATAAATTTAATGATGAAGAATACAATGAATATTTAAGTCAATGTGACAAGATTGGGTTTATTTTCAAATTCAATGGGAAACAGCCAGGACCCGAAGAAGCAAGTCCTCGATATTATGGTAGTAATAAGGCGAAAATATTTAAGGACATTTATACAAACAGGTGGGTGTTAGGACCCGTATTAGTTTTGCCTGAATTTGAAGTCAGGCCGGTTATGCTGGATAAAGAAACTTTCAAAAAGAAGATGTTGGAATTAGGAGCTCCTGAAGATGAAGTAGACAAAGTGCTTGTGGGAGACGTGAAGTTTGAGCTATAAAATAAATGGAATTGAGCAGTTTGAAGTATCTGCGCAACTAATCTAAATATCCGGTATAGTCGTGACCTTAATGTCTTCCCACTTCATATCTCCTTCGGTCGGGTCATTTACTTTCAATTTATCTTTCCATCTCATCCCGATTTGGTAAATAATCCACTCCATATAAACCGTAAAATAGGCATTAGAAGACAATTGGGCTTCTATGCCCTCTGGGGTTTCTTCATAAAAAAGTCCGCATTTATCCTTTGTTTTGAATCGGCATCGATACTCTCCGCCCTGTTGCTCGAAACTCACATCAGGATTCTCTTTTGAAATCTCGGTCAGGACAATTTTTAGGTCATCTTTATTTTTACCCAGCCCTTTAAGAAAAAAATCGACTGCCATACTATTAATTTAGTTACTTTAATATAACCGCGTTACAAGTTTCAGTCAAGAATAAGCAAGTAATCAACCGTTACAAACTATTAATGTTTCCCACAAAGGACGGCAATATAATCACAAAACTTGCTGTTATCAAAAAAGTACACTCCAACTTTGTACTTTCCCGGTTCCAATTTTAAAGATATTCCTCGCGGCTGGTCCAGATCCCACAGATCAGCCATTTTTACTTCTCCGGTTTTGACTTCAATCGTTCCTTCGTAAGAATCTTCCATTTTTTTATATTCATCCTTTTCTAGCACAGGTTCTGTTGAGTCAATTAATCGAAGCTTGCCTTTAAATGTTCCATCCCCACCGGTAGATACAAACAATCCTCTGCTTTGTTTCTCCATTTCTGCCAACCCATCTTCATCGATATTTTCCCCTTCTTTAATTCTGAATTCCGGATCGCCGATCACAATTACCCCACTTTCTACTTGCACCCAGCCTTTTGCCTCGGAAATGATTCTAGCCTGCCCGAGCCCTGACAATTCCAGCACCCGAGAAAATGCCAATGATTTTGCTTTTACCGCTAATCCTCCACTGGCATGAATTTTACTTGCCTCCTTGAACTGATTTAAATACCACTTAAGATTCTCTAAATCTTCTGATCCAGCGATGATAGCCCAGGCTGCAAAATAGTTTGCCTGTTTCATTGGTTTTACCCTCTCTCTCAGGTTTGATTCATTTATTGCTTTGTCGTAATACCATCGTGCCAGTTGATCCAGTTCAGCCACGGTAGCGGCTTTTGGCTTGGAAAAGACTTTTTTCTCCAATTCAGATATGTCAGACATAGTTTTATTATACAACCGGGAAAGTTTTGAGCTAAAGAATTACTTTTAGGGGTCTTACCCTCATTTGGCAAGGGTTTCCGTTTCATTCAAATTAAACCAGAGATATCGAGGTGAAGAACTATGCTTTTATCGTGGAGACTGTATTACTTAGTTTATTTTCGATAAACATAAATACTAATAACATTATTGAAATAAATCCACCTGAGAATACAAGAATTTTCATAACCCCTAATTTGTCTCCCACAACTCCAAATACAACGACAAACAACATATAGATAAGCTCGAATATAAGGCTCTTAATTGAAAAGATAGTTGCCCGTTGATTGGATGAGATTTGATGTTGCAGTGTTGCGCCAACTTTAATGTTGCCAATTTGATAAAGATATAAAGCAATAAATACAAACGGAAGCAAGAATATACTTTTACCAATACCTACAATAACAAAAGCGATACTTGCTAAAAAAATCAATAGATACGATAAACTTTTCAATTTGATTTTGTCAAAATAGTGACCCCGGCGGGAGTCGAACCCGCGATCTTTTGGATGAGAACCAAATGTCCTGGACCACTAGACGACGGGGCCTAGCCATCGTATTTTATCGGATTCACAGGCTTTACACAATTTTGCTATAGTCAGGCTACTTATGGCTAACGCACTTGAAATAGGCTCTCCCCGGTTACAAAAAGAATCAGACCGGTTCGCCACCTGTGTCTATAAGGCAGAACTCACAATTAAAGTAGGTCCGATCCAAACCATGGGGACCTTTCGGGTCGACCAATTATTTGGTACCGATGCCATTATGAGGGTAGGCGGACCGAGTGCCAGGGTCGCCCAAAAGGCCTTCGACCTATTAGCCGATCCTACCCTGGTTTTTTCAGGGGGAGATTACCTTTTTGCCTCAAATGCACTTATCCGTTCCCAGTACGGCCCTCTGACCGGCTATTCTGAAAACCTCAGTTTTTCTTTTGTGGCGGACAAAATCACCGAAATTGAAAATATGTTCGCCACCCCCGCTGTCCTACTCGGAATTGATGGCATCCTCCGCTACCGGTTTAATCAATTCAAAGGCCTTAGGCCGAAAAACTCCCCCGGTCATTCTGTTCTATTGACTACAATCCACCGAGATTCAATTGACGATCCGATCAAGTCATTAATTGGAACGGTCGCTCTCCCCAGTGAACGCTGTCTAAGGCTTGAACTGAACTATCTCCAATCTTATTTTTCTTTGTATCACTACCACCTGACCGGCTGCCTTCCTCCTCAAACTGCTATCAATTTAATCCAAGTTGAGGAGGCAAAAACTCCAGAAGAGAGATTATCGAGGTTTTTGGCTGATATATGGGCGAATTCAGGCGGTTTAATTAGCCACAATTCAGGCATAAATAATTGACTTTTTTGACGATTTATCATAGAATCAACTTCCGTTACCGAAAAAGAGCTGCCCATCAGCCAATTTTGAAAAGTCAGGGACAGACGGCTAGATTTTATTCTCGCCGGTACTTGATTTTGGCCGCAGTTGTCTTACAATAGCGAAAATTAAACATGAAACAAAACGACAAAGTCCACTTGACCCTGACCGGTTATAACGAACTGGTTGCGGAGCTTGAGGACCTCAAAACCAACAAACTACCCACGGCAATCGAGCGTGTTTCTCGTGCCCGCGAGTTCGGCGACCTCTCCGAGAACGCCGAGTACCACCAATCCCGTGACGATCACGCCACTTTGGTCGGTCGAATCGACGAACTTTCTGATATTCTCAACCGCTCTCAGATCATCCAGGCCACCACTAGCAAGACCCAAGTCGGCGTTGGCAGTAAGGTCAAAGTTGCCATCAACGGCACTACCCACGAATTCACCATTGTCGGTGAGTGGGAAGCCGACCCGGCCGAGAAAAAGATCAGCCACGAATCTCCCCTTGGTAAGGCTCTGATGGGCAAGGGTGTTGGCGACAAGGTGGAAGTTACCGCTCCTGCCGGTAAAGTCATCTATTCCATTAAAGAGATCGCCTAAATGGATCGCACCGAAGCTCTCGATCTAGTCAATTCCTGGACCATCAACAAAAACCTGGTTAAGCACATGCTCTGTGTCGAGGCTTGTATGCGTGGCCTGGCCAGGTACTTCAAAGAAGACGAAAATCTCTGGGGAATTACCGGTTTGATCCACGACGCTGATTATGACGCCCACCCGCAGGAACACCCATGGATTTTAGTCAAAGAACTCGAAAAAAATCAGGAGAATCCGTTGATGATTCAGGCGATCAAGGCTCACGCCTGGCAATGGAGTGATAAGTCACCCGAACCAAGTTCAAACTTCGACTGGTCTCTCTATACCTGTGACGAACTCTCCGGGTTGATCGTTGCCGCCGCCCTGGTTCGCCCCGACCGAAAGCTATCCTCCGTCACAGTCGAGTCTGTCATCAAAAAATTCCCCGACAAAGCCTTTGCCAAGGGTGTCCACCGCGAACACATCAAACTCTGCGAAGAAAAATTGGGTATTAAGTTGCCAGAGTTTGTCGCTATCTGTTTATCTGCCATCCAAGGCATTTCCGCTGATCTGGGGCTCTAGGTATAAAATAGACTAACTATGCTCGACATCAAATACATTCGCGACAACGCGGACACACTCAAAGAGGCCATCGAGGCCAAACAATTAAATCCAAAGATCGTTGACGAGGTTCTTCGTGTCGACGAGGAAAGACGTGGCCTAATGGAAAAGGTCCAGAACCTTCGCGCCCAAATCAATGAACACGCGGGGAAGCTCAAGAGCGGCAAACCCAGTGATGCAGATATTGCTATCGGCCGAGACCTCAAAGAAAAACTAAAAGACATCGAACCCCAACTAACTCAGGTCGAAAAAGCCTACCAGGACTTGATGTATCAGGTCCCGAATCCTGCCGCCGCCGATGTTCCTTTTGGTAAGGACGAAACGGGCAATCGAGAAATCAAGAAATGGGGCGAACTACCCAAACTTGATTTTAAATCGAAGACTCATGACGAGATCATGGAGGATCTTGATCTCCTGGACACCAAGCGGGCCGTCAGGATCGCCGGCACCCGCGCCTTTTTCACCAAGAACGACCTGGTTCTGCTCGAGTACGCCGTCTTGACCTATGCCTTAAAACACATGATCTTTAAGGGCTTCACCCCCATGACCGTCCCCTGGATGGTCAACGAAGACACGATGTGGGGCACTGGCTATTTTCCCTGGGGTAGCGAGGATCACTATCGCACTCAAGACGGTCAAAGCCTAATTGGCACGGCCGAAGTTCCCGTGACTGCCTACCGTAAGGACGAGGTTCTCAATGAAAAGGACCTGCCCGTCAAAATGGTGGGTATTTCTCCTTGCTTCCGCCGCGAGGTTGGTACCTATGGCAAGGACACCAAAGGCATTTTCCGTTTGCACCAATTCAACAAAGTCGAGCAGGTTGTCTATACCATCGCCGATGAAGCAGAAACCAGAAAAATGCACGACGAAATGCTTGGGTATGCCGAAGAACTGCTTCAGGCTCTGAAACTGCCCTATCATATTCTTCTCATGTGTACCGGTGATATGGGTGCCGGCCAGCGACGCAAGTACGACATCGAAACCTGGTTCCCTGGTCAGGGTAAGTACCGTGAAACTCATTCGGATTCTTACTTCAACGACTTCCAAGCTAGACGCCTAAACATCCGTTACCGCGCTAAAAACGGTGAGATGAAGTATGTCTACACCATCAACAACACCGTCGCCGCCACCCCTCGCCTCCTCGCTGCCATCATTGAAAACTACCAGCAGGCCGATGGAACCGTTAAAGTTCCGGAAGTTCTGGTGCCTTTCATGGGCAAAGAGGTAATCAAGCGTGAAGGCTAACATACTTTGGACCACGATCGCTGTCCTCATCTTCGGTATCGTTGCCGCACTGGTATTTTGGCCCAAGGAAAAACTCACCTCTCCATCAATTAGTTACAATCCTGACTTTACCGGCAAGCTTCAAGCCAAACTTTTCGTCCCCCCGAAGCTTGATTTTTCTCCTGCCAAAAAAGCCACGGCTGTCCCCACCAGGTACCTGGTCTTTAACCTTGACTCAGGCAAAGTCTACCTCGCCAGTGGCGCCGCCGATACGATCGCCCCCGCCTCCCTAACCAAAATTCTTAGTAGTCAAGTTGCCCTCGACCTGGGATTTCCCGATGAGTTATTAACCGCCACCAAAACCTCGGTTGATAAAGTGCCGACTGCCCTTGGTCTTAAAGTCGGCGAGCAATTTACCCTGTCAGACCTTTTACGCGCCGCCATCGCCACCTCTGCCAATGACGCTGCCACCACTATTGCCGAGGGGGTTGCCTCTCAAAACGGACTAAACTTAGCTGACTTTGTCGCCCTGATGAACCAAAAGGCAACCATGTTAAAAATGGAAAACAGCCACTTCGCCAATCCTGACGGCCTTGACGATCCAACCCAATTCTCTACCCTGACCGACCTTGCTGTGCTTGTCCAAAACACTGTCAAGAACTATCCCGAGATTCTTTCCGCAGCTAAGTCCGACCGCGACGATATCAAAGCCACCAAAACCCATGGCTTCTACTACGTTAGTAACTGGAATGGACTTCTCGGTGTTTATCCTGGAGTCTTTGGTCTGAAGATTGCCTTTACCGAAAACGCCGGCAACTCGACGATTGTCTTGTCCGAAAGGAACAAAATCCGTCTTGCCGTTATCGTCTCCGGCGCCAAAACCATGTACGACCGGGATGCCTTCGCCGCCTCTTTGCTCGACCAAGCTTTCGTAGTCGAAAAAATTCCTCCTGCCAATGTCACCGAGTGGCAACTAAAACAACACTACAAAATTTGGAACGACCTGATCAAGAAAACAAGGGCAGAACTGGCGGCCAAAAACAAATTACAATAAGCCAATGTCCGCCAAACAATTTTTTGTCCCTGAGACGATCGGCAACTTCCACTCCGAATTTAATGGTGAAATTCAATTAATTAAATTCCTGAATAATCTTCGTCTCGAGGTTGGCGGACTAACCCAATCTGGCGATGTCATGGTCTGGATTTGGTCACAAGCTATCAAAAATCTTCTCCCCAAAAATTACCTCCCCGAAAATATCCTTCTTCTGGGGTTGGGTGGTGGCTCAGCTCTTTTTTGGCTCCGTCGCCATTTTCCCAAGGCGCACCTCACCGTTGTGGAAATCGATCCGGTGATGGTTAGTATTGCCAAAAAATACTTCCGTGTTGATCAAATCAAAGATCTCACCATCATCAATCAGGATGCCGTCGAGTTCATCCAAAGAACCAAACAAAAATTTTCTCTGATTCTTGTAGATTGCTACCAGGGTTTCACGACCCCGACTGGATTTGATGACATCAAGGTTCTCAAGAAAATGAAACAAGTTGGCGAGAACATTCTTATCAACCGTCTCTACTGGGACCAACACAAAATTATTACCGACGAGTTTGTTGAGAAAATTAGTCGCCACTTTCAAATCAAGTCCGTTTACACCGCCAGCAACTTGGTCATTAGTCTCATTTAAGATAGAATCAAGTACGTATGTTTAACCTCTTAGGTAAACTTTTTGATACCAACCAGAAGGAAGTCGAGAAACTGAAAGTTCTTGTTGACCAAATCAATAGTCATGAAGACTGGGCCAAGAAGCTCAAAGATAGTGAACTGAAAGCCCAGATTCAAAAGTTCAAAAACCAACTCGAAGGTGGAACTGAACTTGACGATATCTTGCCGGAAGTTTTTGCTCTTTCTCGCGAAGCCAGCGTTCGCGCCCTAAAGATGCGCCCATTTGATGTCCAGCTCATGGCCGGTCTTACTTTCCATCAGGGAAAGATCGCCGAACAGAAAACCGGTGAAGGCAAAACCCTTTCCGCCGTTGCCGCCATTGTTCTTAATGCTCTCACGGGCCGCGGCGCCCACCTGGTTACCGTCAACGACTATCTCGCTCGTCGTGACGCCGGCTGGATGGGACCCATTTACCATCTTTTGGGTCTTTCCGTAGGAGTCATTTTTTCAGGCAAGGGCGACCTCCCCGCCGCCATTTATGATCCCGATTTCAACGACACCGCTCACACCGACGATCGCCTAAAACATTTACGGCCGGTGAACCGCCGCGAGGCCTATGCTGCAGATATTACCTACGGCACCAACAATGAATTTGGTTTTGATTACCTGCGCGATAATATGTCTCGCGCCACCGCCGAGATGGTCCAGCGTGGCCACCACTTCGCTATCGTCGACGAGGTTGACTCGATTTTGATTGATGAGGCCAGAACCCCTCTCATCATTTCCGCTCCCGACACTGAGCCAACCGAAAAGTATTACCGCTTCTCCCAGATTATTGATGGTTTAAGCAAAGACACTGATTACGAAATTGACGAGAAACTTAACACCGCCAACCTAACCGAACACGGCCTTCGTAAGGTCGAGAAGATCCTCGGGGTTGATAACCTCTATGAAAAAGATTTTGACACTCTTCACCATATCGAGCAGGCATTGAAAGCCAGAACTCTTTTTATTCGCGACCGGGAATATATCGTTAAAGACGACCAGATCATCATCGTCGACGAACACACCGGCCGCCTGATGTATGGCCGACGCTACTCTGAAGGACTTCACCAGGCGATCGAAGCCAAAGAAAACGTCAAGATTCAGCAGGAAAGCCGCACCCTTGCCACCATTTCTCTCCAGAACTACTTTCGCATGTACGCCAAACTTGCTGGTATGACCGGTACCGCCGCTACCGAAGCCGAGGAATTCAGAAAGATCTACAAACTCGACGTCGTCATTATTCCGACCCACCTTCCAGTTGCCCGAACTGACTTTCCCGATATGGTTTTTAAGTCTCAACGGGCAAAGTACTCTGCCATTACCACTGAGGTCGAGGAAAAATTCAAGAAGGGTCAACCTATCTTGATTGGTACCAAGTCCATCGAGCAAAACGAAATTGTCAGCAAGTATCTCAAACACAAAAAAGTTGCCCACCAAGTCTTAAATGCAAAGAATCACGAATCCGAAGCCGAAATCATTTCCCGCGCTGGTGAGATTAAAGCCGTCACCGTCGCGACCAACATCGCTGGTCGTGGTGTCGACATTGTCCTTGGCGGCGATCCCACCAAGACGGATAAGAAGACTTGGCAGAAAAATCATGACGAAGTCGTTCGGTTGGGCGGCCTTCATATCATCGGGGCCGTCCGTCACGAGAGCCGTCGTATTGATAACCAGTTCCGTGGCCGTGCCGGTCGTCAAGGCGACCCCGGTTCGTCCCGTTTCTATGTTTCTCTTGAAGACGACATTATGCGTATCTTCGGTGGGGAACAGATCAGCAAGCTCATGGATTTCCTCAAGGTTCCCGAGGAACAGCCACTTGAAGCGGGCATGGTCAGCCGCGCCATCGAAACCGCCCAAGCCAAGGTTGAGTCCTTCTACTTTGATCAGCGAAAGAGCGTTGTCGAGTATGACGACGTCATGAACAAGCAACGCGAGATTTTCTACAAGCGCCGCTATCAGGCCTTGACCGAGTCTGAGTCGGAAAAAGGACTCTCCGACCGCATCGACGAAATTCTCAAGAACGAAACATCCGCTCTTTGTACTCTCTATTCTCCCGAAGGTATCGACGCCACCGAGGCGGATAAGATCAGCAAGGACTTCCAAATGATTCTCCCCCTCGACAGCGGTTCGGCCAAACAACTGGAAAAGAAACTCGCTGGTACTGACGAGAAAATCTCCCAGGAGATGCTTGCCTCCATCATTGCGCAAGCCAGAAAGTCGCAAACTGCCACCTTCGGTTCGTCAGTCATGCATCAGATTGAGAATTTTGTTGTTCTCGGCACCTATGACGAACTTTGGATGGATCACCTCGACGCCATTGACGATCTTCGGGATGGTATTAGACTTCGCGGTTATGCCCAGAAAGATCCGTTGGTGGAATACAAACAAGAGGCCTACAACATGTTCGAGACCTTACTCAATCGAATTAATAACCAGATTGGCCGAAAGATTTTCCGTTTCCAACCCGCCGCCACGCCCCCGGCACCGCTCGAAAGACTGAAGGCCAAAGATGATTCCAAGAAGAAAAAGAAGAAAATCGGTCGTAACGACCCCTGTCCATGTGGATCAGGAAAGAAATATAAAGACTGCCACTATCCAGATATAGGTTGATGTATAAATCTATATATCCACTTTAGATACCACATCAGATCCTTCAATTTCTACATCAAAGTCATACAATTTTTTAACAGTATCCTTGACAAATTGATCAATAAAGTAACAACCCGCGACCGCACAGTAACCAGTATGAGTATGGTGTCAAAAGGTCATATCTCGACAGACTGCTTCTAGGACATAGTAAAATACACGTTGAGAAAAGTGCTTCCTGAGCTCTAACCCATGATTCGTGTAAGGAGGTGAAGGAGGAGCACTAGTTGACCACGGTTTGAACAGGGAGATCAATGATAACTTTCAAGTCTTGATTTGGTTGGAGAAATGCTGAGATCTCATTTTCTGATAAAAAAGGAGAAATATCAGAACGGATGCTACGAGTCCAACAGCAAGGACTATGCCGGGTAGGTTTTTTTCGGTCGCAACCAAGCCAAAAGATGGTTTTGCTGCAACAAGAAGAGTGAAAACTTCGTCGCCGATGAAGATTGTGGCCTCGGTCTCCAACCCACCCTTGTTTTTACTACGTCTAATGTAGTAGGCCGCGTCGTGGTCATATAAAAGATGATCGTCCGCAGCGACATTCCCTTTATAAAGTTCGAAGTCAAGATGGGGATAAGGGTCGTTTGGCCGAAAAACATTTTTGAAAATATCTTCTGACTTGAAAGTAATTAGGACAAGAGCATCGACTGCAGTTCGTCTTTTTTCCGAGTCTTCAGGCGGATTGTCGGTTTTGTAAAGTGGGGCATACATAACAAAACCCGGGGCTTGGTCAGCTGCCAGTAAGACTTTGTCACTGATGCCAATAGTTGCCCCGTCGATGGCTTTGTTTATAGCCGTCAGTCGTCTTTCTTCGCCTCCGGTATCAAAGCCGATAGCGGTTGAACGCTCAGGTGGATAAACATAGGTGACAATGTAGTGATCATCATTAGTGCGTTTGGCATAAGCGATAGCACTAATACTGGGGAAACGTTCTTCAAGCCTCAAAGATTTTGTGTAGGAACCCAATTTTTCGGCGGTAACAGTTTTTTGCGCCAAGAAAGATTGGAGGCCATAGAGAACTGTTTTGTAAAGCTCAAAACGATTT
>OBEQ011364202.1_pt1 | contig 10842 bp, 13 predicted proteins | sample 1670901 | NCBI WGS metagenome assembly OBEQ01 (sample SAMEA104232315, study PRJEB22302) | groundwater metagenome | biome: forest; feature: aquifer; material: groundwater | place: USA | collected 2011-08-07 | depth 5.4 m | reverse complement strand
TTATTAAAAGAAAAAATGAAATTAAAATTACGATTGCATCAGACAACATTAATTAATATTTTAATTGTGTTTCTTGTTCTTTTCATATTCTATCTTGTCTATTTCATCAAGCATAGATTCTACTACAGTGCCAATTGCTTTTCCTAAACCAGGAGGAACTGCATTTCCAATTTGTTTTAATATGTTGCTTTTACTACTCTCAAACTTGAAATCATCTGGGAAAGATTGCAATCTTGCCAGTTCACGAGGAGTCATAACCCTATTCTTTTCATAATGAACAAGAACACCACCGTGATTTTCTTTGACAGTTCTACTTGGTTCATCAGGAGAATTCCTAAAAAACGCATCTGAATATCCTCCAAAAACACTTGCTCCTATCCGGGTATTCTTTATTTTTTCTTCAAATGCAGTATTGTGTGTCGTGATGATATGGTTGGTACTTAAATCTTCAGGTTTATTTTTAAGATCATCAATTGCTTCTCTAACTGTAACCCAAGGTTTTAAATCTTCATTTTTCAAAGAGTTCTGTCCTTTTTCTGAGTGAGTCGGTATTGGATGTCTGATGTCTATCGGTGCTTTTGTTCCGATGAATATCACTCTCTGTCTCTTTTGAGGAACTCCATAGTCTGCTGCTGTTAAAAGCTTAAATTTCACTCTATATCCGATTTCTTCAAATTGTCTAACTATTTTATCAGTAACTAGTTCTCTATGTTTTACAGCCTTTGCAATATTCATTTTTATTGATTTATTTATTCTATCTAATTTTAATTCTTCTTCTTGACCGAACTTGAATTTTTCAGTATTATTTTTAGATTGTTTTCTTAGAAGCAATAATTCTGCTTTTTCCTTTTCAAATTGTTTTAATTCTTCTGCTTCTTTTTTGTCTTCTTCATTTAAGTCATCTTTATCGTGTTCCATTGTGAGAATCCCTTTTACATTCTCCATAACAAATATTTTTGGTTGTAAATGAGTCACTATTTCAACATAATCTTCAAACAATTTTCCTCTTGGGTCATCAGGGTTTCTTAATCCGGCAGTGCTGTATGCCTGGCAAGGTGGACCTCCAATTATGACATCACATTTTTTCTCCTTAAAAAAGTTAAAAATTTGATTTTTAGTATTAGGATCAGTAATGTCTCCTGGGAAGAATTTTGTATCAGGATGATTCTTGATATATGTTTCTTGGGCAGGTTTCCAAAATTCATTCGCGGCAGCTATATGAAATCCGGCTTGTTCAAATCCTTTACTAAGACCGCCACAACCTGCAAATAAGTCCAAAACATTATATGATTTATTTTCTTTCATTTCCATCCTCTTTGATTAAGTTAACTAAATGTTAATCATTTATATTGTTTTCGCTTCTGAATGATACAAGTCGATATTGAAACTATTTTAAATGGCTAAATGGGGTAAAGTTCAGAATAAGTTTAAAAAGTAGTGGGTTTGGAATTGTAAAGTACGATGAAATTATCTACTTATTTTGGTCTTGGTTTTATTACGATTGTTTTAATTATGCAGAAATGGGACTATGCGGGGTTAGGTGTTTTTATATTAGGAATTAGTTTTTGTATTCCAGAGTTTGTTGGGTTTATTAAAAATAAACTAAAAGAATAGTTTTCTCGCCCCCCCTGTTTCGTTTAGTTAATTTTCATTTTTAGTCGTTACAGAACTCCCCCTCTCGTCGTTAGTAAGAAAAAATTTAGGTCGAACGAAGTGAGCCGTTAAATCATATGTTAGTCGCAGTTATCAAATTGCGAAGTCCGTTTGTGCCGATTTAACAAAGGCAGCAGATTAGATAATTTTCGCTTGTTTTACGACGTGAAAAGAGACGAAAAATTTTGAGAAACAGTGTCTAGGCGAAGGTTAGAAACAGTCTGGGGACGAAGTGTCCAGTGGTAAGAAGCCGTATAACCCCCAAAATTTCCTCTTTTAACCATTTCTCAGAAGCCACTCCCCACACTGGTCAACCACACCTAAGATATATAAACCAATTCCCCACAGAACTCTTCCTGTAGAGGTGTTCCATCATGTTTGAAATATTAATCCAAGAAATGAAATTAAGAAATTTTTCAGCAAGAACAATTGAAGTGTACTTATATTATAATAATCATTTTCTAAAATTCGCCCACAAAAAACCAACTGAAATAACAACGCAGGATATTCGCACTTATCTTTTACACTTACAAGAAAAAAGCTACGCAAGTTCCTCAATCAATTTAGCTCATAACGCCATCAATTTCTATTATCAACAAATAATGAGACGCACCTTCTTCGTTCCCTTCCAAAAGCGTGAACAAAAAATGCGCGAAATCCTCACAAAAGATGAAATCAAACAACTCATCAACGCACCAAGCAACCAAAAACATCAACTCATCATTGGCCTGCTCTATGCAACAGGAGTGAGAGTCGATGAACTCATTCATCTAAAAATCAATGATCTTAATTTCAACAGAAAACTGCTCTTAGTTCGCCAAGGCAAAGGTAAGAAAGATCGCTACACCATTCTTTCAGATAATATCATCCAAAAAATACAAGAATACCTAGAAAACAGAAAAAATCAGAGCGAATACCTCTTTGAAACGACAGATGGTCATATAACAGATAGGACCGCGCAGCAAATTCTAAAACAAGCCCAAAAGAAAGCAAAAATAAAAAAGACAGTAACACCACACATTTTAAGACACACTTTTGCTACTCATTTAATGGAAGCAAATATCAAAACCGAATACATTCAACAATTATTAGGTCACAAAGATTTGAGAACAACTAGAATCTATGAAAGCATTACAACAAAGCATTTAGAAACTATTCAAAGTCCGCACGACTCGTTATGAACATCCACCGCGTTAAATACAAAGACATTGAACAAGCCTCGCAATTCTCTATTCCCAAGAATTTTAAAACAGACTTTCAAGGCTCTTCCCCTGCCCCTTTCATCGGCAGATTTGGCTATCCCCACATTAACATCGGCGTTCTCAGTCCGCAATTCTCCGGTGACACGTCCCATTACGACTCCCCCCAATTATGGAGCAAAGCCAACTTTACAATCAATCGTATCGCCTCGATGCGTTACGGCTTAGTCAACTCCCAAACAACAGCAAATGTCAAACAATTGAGAGGCCGCTTTCTCGAACTCGTTCAAGAAGTAGGGATGGCCTCGAGAGCTGTCGAACTCGAAGTTAATCTTAATAAAACTCCACAACTCTCATTAAAACCAGAAAAAGAAATTATTCCTTTTGGTCCGCGCAGTGAAATTAAAAAGGCAATCATTACCGCTAATCCGAGAATCGATCCGAAAGTTGAAAAGGTCGTTCGTGATACAGATCTCAGAGCCGCTCCTGCCATTCTTGATCTCTACAGCAAAGGCTTTGAACAAAATTTTCTCACAAAACTGATCTCCGTTGGTAATCTCGGGTTAAAAGATAATCGCAAACTTGTTCCAACACGCTGGAGCATCACCGCCATCGATGATACTTTGGGCAAACAACTGATTACAGAAATAAAAGATTTTCCAAATGGTGAATACGCCGCCTATTTTGGCGGAGAGTGGGGAAACTATTATCTTCTCTTATTCTTCCCTGAAATCTGGAGTTATGAATTGTTTGAAACGTATCTCAATCAAGAAATAAATCCGTGGTCGAAAAATGGCTATGCCTATTCCACAGATTATGAAAACTATGATGGAAGAAAAGACTATGCCCAAGAATGTGCCGGAGGATATTATGCTTGCCGTCTTTCAATTCTTGAAAAAATGAAAGAACTCAAACGCCAACATTCTTGTCTTGCCCTCCGCTTCATCACTCCAGACTATAATGTCCCGTTGGGAGTGTGGGTTTGTCGTGAAGCCACCAAGAAAAGCACGCAGCAATCTCCACTCACCTTCGCATCTAAAGAATTACTTTTCCAGTATGCCCGTGAATTTATTCAACGTAAGTTTGGTTTTAAGCTTGATCTGTTATTGGAACAGAGTAGATTATTGAAGGAACAAAAGAATCAAAAAAAGATTACGGAGTTTCTATGATCACCCTCTTTTCTACTTTATAATGTCCTTGCACAATCCCATTATCATATTTCTTCAGATCAACTAAATTTAAATGAGCTTGCTTTGTTCCTTGTTTGAACAAGGGAATACCTTTTCCCAGAAGCTCTGGAATAAACACAATAATCATTTCATCAATTAACTCCCCTTCCCGTAGTAGAGCAATAATCTCAGAACCACCCACAAGCCAGATATCTTTACCTTTCTTTGTTTTCAAGTCACGTGCTATTTTTTCGGGATGATCTGAGAAAATAATCCCTTCATTCAGATTCTTCTTCATCTCTCGTGTAAAAACATAAACTCTTTTCTTGGGATAGGGCCATTCGCCAAACGTCAGCGTTTGTTCATACGTCTTTCTGCCGATGAGAAGAGTGTCCACAGAAGCAAGAAAGTGTTTGTAGCCATAATCTTCTCCTGTGTTCTCATACGGAGCCAGCCATTTAATTCCTCCGAGCTCATCCGCAATAAAGCCATCAATACTTACGGCGATAGAGAGGATTATTTTTCTCATTGTTGTTTCTTTTCACCCTTCATTTTATATCTCTTTTGTCTTTCTTTGCTCTTTATCTACTTTCTCTCAGTACTAATCTATTGAAAATAGTAATCTCTCCATTTCTGCCCCTAATTTACTAAAGAACCAAAAAATAATTTTCTTCAATTTCAATTATATAATGACAACTCATTTTCACTTCTTTTTCAGAATAAACAAAGTTTATAAACTTGTTTCAATCTCCAAACCACTTATTCGTTTTCGGAAAAAAATCATAGGCAAAAAGATTTTTTCTGGGTCAAGAACAGAGAGTAACATTCAGGCAGGGGGAATGTTTTCCATTGTTTTTGACATTTTTTAAAAGAGGTGGTGTACGTGACAAAAGATATCGACAGAGAGTTTGAAGAGTTTGTGCAGAAGAATTATCAGAAGTTAACTGAGAATCAGAAGCAGATCTGCAAAAAGTTAGGGATTAATGGTTCTCAATAGTTTTTTTCTTGTTTTTTCTGTTATAGTCTACTTTTTCTGAAATGGAAATCTTCCCGTTTTGTGAACAAATGCTGTTAAGACCAATCCCAGAGAAATAATAATACTCGCCGGGATAAAACTATTCTTTTCCACCACAATACTCTTTGGATATTCGTGACAGGTATAATCACTACCGCAATAGGCGCTCTGCGGGCAGTCTTTATTACTATTACAGTCTCGCGTCGCCAGATGAATTAAGAATGAACCTAGGACAACTAACGCCAGAACTACCGCAATGACAATAATAGCTCCACTTCCTTTTACATTCATTGAAGAGTTCTAGATAATATTTGATTTTTAAAGATTTAGGGATTATACTATAACCATCGTCGAAATATTCCCTAATCAAAATAATCCACGTCTCTTGAAGTAATAATCGTTTCCTTCTTTTCTTCCTTCTCTCGCGGCATCACTCGCACTGCCGGCGGTGCAATCGGCTTTACTACTTCTTTTTTCTCAACATTCTTTAGTATGGTCTCTGTTTTCTTCAGCGTAATCTCTTTAATCTGCATTCCTTTCTCATAATTCATATTGCCGCAATTGATACAATTAAAATATCTCCCAAACTTTCCACCGCGCGGTTCGAGCCAGCTGCCGCACGTACACTTAATCTCTTCAACCGCTTGTTTAATATGTTGATAACATACTTCAATTCCTTGCTCGTTTTTTTGCGTTGCTTGTCGTGAACAGAAAGGACACGTTAGCGTTTTGTACACACCATACGTCTTTTTTTTTGGAAAACCCATTCATCAGAGAATTTTATAATGATTTAAATAAGTTTGCCACTTCATCTCCTTTCCCAGAACGAATCTCTTCCAGAGACAAGCCGCCTAATTCGTGAGGAAAGACAATCCAGGCATCTGTTTCATTAACGTAGAAATCAGGCTTCAATTTTGTTCCCTTCGTTTCATTTCTTGTTGGTTTATAATAGACAGTCGCAATCCGAATATCTGTTGGAGTATTAAACCGCGCTCGTTCGCGCAATACTTCCAATACCTTCTGTAAACTTAAACCAGTATCAAAGACATCATCAACAAACAAAACTTTACTTTCGGGTACAACTCTCTCTACGATATACTCTAATTGATCAACAACAATTTCTTTATTCGCTTTATCAACTTTAGTATTATCATACCTTTTTGTCCGAATCGCAATGTGGTCCGTTCTTACACCATGATAGGTCAAGAATTCTTGAACGGCAATACCAACGGGCGTACCGCCCCTCCATAGTGCCACAACATAATCTGGTTTAAATTCAGAATCGAGAATTTGTCTCCCTAATTTATAGGAATCAAGCAGTAAACTGTCCGCGTTTACGAAGACTTTCCCATTCACAAGACGATTTTCTGCCATTATTTTAGATTATGTTCTATCTTTATAATATTTTCCTCCGATTACGCGTATGTGCATAGCGTCAAATGACCAGTGAGCTCGTCTGGTTATTTGTGCAAAGATTATTATCCCATTGCGACCAGCACTCAGTGCTCCATTACGATTTTGGGATAATTGGAGCAAGCGAACGAGCTATGCACATACGATTACGCGAAACCTTTATATCCCCATACTACTTACTTTAATATATGTCTCTGAGAGAAAAAAAGTGGTGGCGGAAGTTAGTCAAAGCAGAACCGGAAGCAAAAGTAGATGTCTCAAAGGATATTAGTGCGGTACTGGAATTCTTACAAGACCTTTCTAAAGCACCTAAGAACCTCCTCAGCGAAATGAAGAAACTGCAGGAGTTAGAGGCTGAAAGTCATGTTGCTAAATCTGGTTTACTTCAAGTCAATCTTGAAACTCAGGCTAAAGTTTTTGAAAAAATTATTGATGGCTATGAATCATTGCAGAATGATACAGATATTAATGGTATTCGTGTCAAGCGCATTGTCGCCCAGTTTATTCAGAAAGCGCAGCATGCCGGATTAAAAGATCTTGTTGAGAAGAAGAAACAAGATAAAAAGTGGCAATGTCAGTGGTGAGTTACTCTCTTAAACTGGTTTATTAATTATTTTCAATACACGAAATCTTTAAAAGCAAGTGGTTTTATTCATTTCATTATGGTGTGTAAACGTAGAGGAGCGATCATCCTGGTTGTAATAGTATTATTGTTCTCATTTATTATCTTAGCTGATGATGTGGCCGTCGTAAATAATGACACAATCAGTAATGATTCTAGTGCCCCTCCGCCAGCGGCTATTCAACTTTCCGTCACCGTCACTGTCAATCAACTTTCCGGAACTGCTCCTTTGATGGTTCAATTTATTACCGCCTCAACCGGCAAATTACCTTTAATCTATCAATGGGATTTTAATAACGACCAACACCCCGATAGCTCATTACAAAACCCTTCATTTACATTTGAAAATGCCGGGACCTATAACGTCTCTCTCGTTGTAACAGATGCTGAAGGAAACAAGGGAACACAAACAACAATCATTAGTGTTACTAATTATGATAGCGGTCTTAATCTTTCCTCTTATTTCCCCCTAACGCTAAGCAAAGGACAGAATCAAATTACGTTTCTCCTCATCAACAACGGTAAAGAATCACTCCATGATGTCACTGGTAAAATAATTGCCGATGGCGTCCAGCACTTAAGTTCTACATCCATTCCTTTGTTGAGACCTGGTGATCAAGATTCGTTCACGATTAATGCCCTCTTTTTCAAGTCCGGAAATATTTCTGGTATTGTCAGAGTGCAAGACAAGAGTTTTCCGATTACGTTTGTTATCAAAGAGCCAATCTCCTACAATCTCCTTGAATTACAAGTATCATTCCAGCAGCTCAAAGATGGTTTGCAGAAGCAGGAAGAGCTTTACACTGAAAAAAAAGCAGACGGCTACCTCGTCAGTGAGATTTATGATACCATAAAGACTGTTCAAAAACAACTACAGGACATCCAAGAGAACCTCCTCACTAGCAAATTAGCTGATGCGAAATTATCTCTCGATCTGGCAAACTCAACCTTAGTTGATCTCACTAATAATCTGCAAAATGCTAAAAAGCAAAAACAATCAGCGTTAAATTGGGTTAAAGATAATGCCGTTGCTCTTGCTGCCATCGTTGCTGCTTCGGGAACATTAAGCGGTGTTTTAATTAAAGTCAAAAACAAAGCGTCGAAGTTAGGCGAAAATGTTAAGATGAAGATTAATACTCCGGCCCGTAAGAAAGAAGATGAGGAAGTATCTTCGACGATTGCCTCGCAGGAAAAGAAAGAAGAACCAAAAGTTTAAGAAGTAAAATTCTTTTCTACATGAAATATGGCTTGGTTTCATACGCGAGAATACCACCACTCTAATAAGTGGTGGATTGCGTGTGCAATCCAATAATGATTTGGTGGTATTCTGCGTGCTCAAAATTAGGCAGGGGTGAGCGAAGCGAATATGCCACCGATCTATTGACCGGTGGTCCCCTGCCTATTTTGACAAAACATTAACAGATATGCGTCGAGCGATAGAAGAACACAATTGGCAGAAAGTTAAGGATATTGCTGATGAACATCTAAAATCGTTAGACAGCCGTGAACGTGATGAAGGATTGACGAGAGCGGCAACTTTAATTAGGACGTATGATCAGAAATTATCAATCATTTCAAGTCTTATCGGAAGTCCTAATCGAAAGAACGCTAGAACGCCCGTTGGTGGAGAGATAACTATTCTTGATATAAGTGCTCAAGAAGCACAACAAGCCATTCAACGATTTGAGGTCATAATTCAGAAAATGATCAAAGCTAGTAAGTTTAAAGAGTAAAGTCAGAATTTCGTTAACTCTCTCAACTCTCTTAACATTTCTTCTCGTACTTCTTTATTCATAAGATATTCTCTCATCCCTTTCTCCAGCAAAATTCTTTTCTCCTCCGCTGGGGCATCGACCAGTGCATAACAATCAGCAAAGACAAGATATGCCTCCAAAGGAGCACAATTATCTCGTCGTAATTGACGATAAAGTGTCGTTCCAACTAGCATACACAAATCATCCATCGCAGAACTATCATATCTACTCAGAGATTGTGCCAATGGTCTTGCTTCTCCAAGAAAAAGCCGTAACTCTTCGCGTGGCAGGCTACCACTTAGGTAAGAGAGTACTCGTTCTAAATTCTCTTCTTCGGGATAAAATTGTTCTACCACCACAAAACAAACCACCTACTCTTTTAAATGGATAGATCTAAAATTCTGTCTAATGTACAAACACACTATACTTTTCTTTTCCTTCAATCTCGGAAAGAATTCTCTTAATAACAACTTGTTTGGGATTGGGCAATAATTTAACGCGTTCTTTGAGATCGTCAAAGCCAGCAAAAGGTTTTACTTTTCTCGCTTCAAGGATTTCCCACATGTGTTTCTTTCCTAAGCCCGGTAAGAGTTCTAATTGATGCATACGCATACTCAAAGGCTGTGCCTTGTTAAAGAACTCAATAAAACGTTGTTCTTGTTCGTTAACAACTCTTTCTACGGCATGCTGCAGCTCATTGGCTGCCGTCGAAGTTAGTTTCTCCGGCGATATTTTACCTTTAACATGATGAATTTCATCTCTCTTTCCATCACCAATGTACACTTCTTGTTGCGGTTGGAGAAAGATGCCTTTTTTAGGAATCAGTTCTAACACCGAAAGATGGCCTAAACCCAACGCTTGCGCTATTGGCGTCTTCATCATACCATCATCAAAAGCATAGCCGTGCGGCAGGAAGTCGAGGACAATTGCTCGATCCTCTCTAATTTCCGGTTTTTGGGGTTGTTGTTCTTGTATCATTTGAATCTAGTCTCACTATTCTCTTAGAATTAATAAGAATTGCGGTTTTAGAGACAGACAAAGCAGATGGTTTTAGACCGTCTCTTTGACTGCCGCCACAATCGCGTCTTGGTCTTTTTTGGGCAAGCTCAGCGGATAGGCTTGCAAGACCACCTTGAGTTCGTTTGCCGTTACCGGCAAGAAGTCGATAATCTTCGTAAAATGTTCGTCACGAAGACGCGTTAAGTTTAATTCCTGTAATTTCTTTAATAGCTTCTCTTTCTTCTCAGATGTTAACGTTACAAAACTGTCTAAATATTCTTTGGCCTTTCCTGAACGATAGTTTAATTCAGTATCCCGTTCTTGCATCATTTCCAGCGCTCTCTTTACATCGACGAGCGTCATAGGTTTTGATTCAATGAATTGTGGGTTGACCATTTTTGGATTTAATTACTCTATTTATTTTGCTTTTGGTTTATCAGATGGATTGGATGAACAAAAAGTGTTTTCTCCTTGTTCCCATCGTAAATCTCAACTTCATAACAGGCGCCGCTCTTTTGTCCGGTTACCGTTCCCGTCAAGCCATGAAAGCGTGGATGAAAGCGCCCTTTAATAACATTTCCTTGAATTTTTAAGCCAACTTTATCTCCTGCAGCAAAGGTTTGAAAGTATTTGCTTAACGGTATTTTACCGCGTTCGCGGATGTTTTGTTGAATTTTGAACTTACTCTTTCGATATCGTGAACCAATACGTTTTACCATTTTAAGTTAAGATTAAGCGCTGATTTATAAAGATTTCCCTAGTCCTTACAAAAACTGAACGTCCCTGGATTTTTATAGACTGTTGGGAGTTGTATTGTTATTCTCTTATCTTTAAGTGAAGAGGAGTTAAAAGAAAATGATTCCTTCATTCCAAACAGGCAAATCCTGACCGGGGGTGCTTATAATAAGTTTTCCACCAGTCTTTAGCGAACCGCAGTGAGCGCGACTGGTGGTGTAGTTAATATCTTAGTTCTGTTATCTATTTCTTACAGGCTTACGCTTTCATAGAAAGCAGTACG
>OBEQ012423850.1_pt1 | contig 10844 bp, 9 predicted proteins | sample 1670901 | NCBI WGS metagenome assembly OBEQ01 (sample SAMEA104232315, study PRJEB22302) | groundwater metagenome | biome: forest; feature: aquifer; material: groundwater | place: USA | collected 2011-08-07 | depth 5.4 m | reverse complement strand
GGTGGCTGGAGCGGTTATGCCTCCGAACGCCCTCCCGGTCCCACCACCATGACCGATGGCCTGAAGCGCTTTCAGGCCATGGCCGAGGGGTTCGCCCTCGGCCATGGAAAAACCATACAATAATTGTGTGTTCACGCTAGCTCATCAAGAGGGAGGGCTTTGATGGACTGCCCCCCCTACCGGCAAAACGCCGCATCCATGGTTCCGCCCAGGAATACCTCGACGGGTTTGCGGCGACTGGCGCGCTTGGCCGCAGGGGCTGGCCGCGCAGCAAGGACGACGTCAGGAGCATGGTGTTCCTGCCCGGTGGTGAAGAAGCCCATAGCGGCCTGCAACTGGTCGGATTGAGCCGCCAGTTGCTCGGATGTCGCGGACATCTCTTCTGCGGCCGCGGCGTTCTCCTGGGTCACCTGATCCAGGTGCTGGATGACCATGCGTCGACCGCGGCGCAGTATTTGCCGCCTTCAGACGAAATATCAACTATGCAACAGTTTGCATCCGAAAGATGGCTGGCCTCGCCACGAGATACGGAAGGCGGAGATGGTGAGCGTACACGCGAAAATATACCCAAGGTAATGGCGCAGATCTATTGTGATGGTAATAAATCTGGCCGCAGCCCCCTGCCTGAGCCAACCCAGGCAGGGGGCCCGCGTCAATAGCGGGAGAATGCCGCGTCTTCCGAGTCGCTTCCGGCGTAATGGTCGTCCAGGCGCAGATCGACGCCCTTGTTACCGCGGCTGGCCATGGCGGCGGCGCGTTTGGCCGCAGGGAACGGCATGGCCGCGACCTTGACCGGGTGCTCGGCCTTGCCATTGCCATTGCCCTTGCGCACCGGCGCGGCTGCCTTGGGCGCAGGATGGCTGACGCGCGTCGAGTTTCCCGTCTTGAAGAAGCCCATGCTGGACTGCAACTGTTCGGACTGAGCCGCCAGCTCCTCGGAGGTGGCGCTCATTTCCTCGGCGGCGGCGGCATTCTGCTGCGTGACCTGATCAAGCTGCTGAATGGCGACGTTGATCTGTTCAGCGCCGATATTCTGTTCACGGCTGGCGGCGCTGATCTCCTCCACCAGTTCGGCGGTGCGCTTGATGTCCGGCACCAGCTTGGCCAGCATGCTGCCGGCCTTGCCCGAGATGGTCACGGTATCCGAGGCCAGGGTCATGATCTCGGACGCCGAGGACTGGCTGCGTTCTGCCAGCTTGCGCACCTCTGACGCGACCACGGCGAAGCCCTTGCCATGCTCGCCGGCCCGCGCCGCTTCGATGGCGGCGTTCAGGGCGAGCAGGTCGGTCTGGCGGGCGATTTCCTGAACGATGTTGATCTTCTCGGCGATGGTCTTCATCGCCTCGACCGCCTTGCCGACCGCAAGGCCGCTGGCCTCGGCATCGGCCGCCGACTGGCGGGCGATCTTTTCGGTTTCCGTGGCGTTTTCCGCACTGCGCTTGATATTGGCGGCCATCTGCTCCATCGACGACGAGGCTTCCTCGGCCGATGCCGCCTGTTCGGTGGCGCCCTGGCTCATCTGCTCCGAACTGGACGACAGTTGCTGCGAGCCCGACGCCACGTTTTCGGCGGCGGCGGTAACGTCGCTGATGACCTCGCGCAGCTTGACCAGCATGGCTTGCAGCGCCAGACCGAGCATGTCCTTGTCGGACAGCGGCTTGGCCTCCACCGTAAGATCCCCGGCGGCGATGGTCTCGGCGACGCGGGCCGTGGCGCGCAGGTTCTGCACCATCGCCTGCATCGCCAGGCCGAGGACGTCGTGATCGGAACGCGGCTTGGCCTCGACGGTCAGATCGCCCCCGGCGATGGTCTCGGCGATGCGTGCCGCACCGCGCAGGTTCTGCACCATCGCCTGCATGGCCAGACCGAGCGTGTCCCGATCCGACAGCGGTTTGGCGTCGACGGTCAGATCGCCGGTAGCGATGACTTCGGCGATGCGGGCGGTGGCGCGCAGGTTGCGGACCATCGTTTGCATGGCCACGCCGAGCATGTCCTTGTCGGACAGCGGCTTGGCCTCTACCGCAAGATCGCCGCTGGCGATGGTTTCGGCGACGCGGGCGGTGGCGCGCAGGGTATGCACCATCGACTGCATGGCCAAGCCAAGAACATCCTTGGCCGAGAGCGGCTTGACGTCGACGCTCAGGTCGCCGGCGGCGATGGTCTCGGCGACACGGGCCGTGGTGCACAGGTTGTCCACCATCGCCTGCATGGCCAGACCGAGCGTGTCCTTGTCGGACAACGGCTTGACGTTCACGGTGAGATCGCCGGCGGCGATGGTCTCGGCGACTTGGGCCGTACCGCGCAGGTTCTGGACCATCGAGCGCATGGCCAGGCCCAGAGAGTCCTGGTCGGACAAGGGCTTGACCTCGATCGCCAGATCTCCGGCGGCGATGGTTTCGGCAACATGGGCGGTGGACCGCAGATTGCCGGTCATGCGGTTGAGAGCTTCGACCACATCGCGGATTTCGTCGTTGCTGTTGACGCTGATGCGCTGGCCGAGATCACCGATGGCGACGGCGTTGGCCAGGCCGGCGGCGCGGCCCAGGCCACGGCCAATGCTGATGGCGATCCAACTGCCGGCGACAGCGGCGATCACGGCGGCGGCAGCGGCCAACGCAATCAGGAAAGTCCGATCGCTGGCGTAGGCGGCGTTGGCTTCCTGCTTCTGGATCGCCAACTGAGACTGATTAAGGGCGGCGATTTCGTCCAACGCCGTCCGCGCCCGATCCATCGCCTGTTGCGCGGCACCGCCGGACAATTCGACGGCACGCTCATCGCTGCGCAGGCGGGCGAGATTGCGAACCTCGTGATGGGTCTTCAGGAAGCTCGCCAACCGATCGGCGACGGCATCCAGCATCGGCTTTTCCGATGCCGGCAGCAGGCGCGCCAGATCCTCACGCTGCCGCTGGAGGACGGCAATCCGGTCATTGGCCAGCGTCTCGAGCTGCTCCAACTCGGCCTGACTGTCGACCGACAGCAGAATGTTCTTTTCCGCCCGCAGCACATCCATCACACCGAACTCAAGCCGTCGAGTCACCGCGATGGCTTGAGCGGCCTGGCTGCCGCTCGACTCGAGATGCTCAAGCAGCTTTTTCAGCGACTCCTCGGTCGCCTCGAACCGCTCCTTCCCTTCCCTCTGCGACAGATGCCGGGCTCGGGCGGTCGAATGGCTTGCCGCAAGTTGCTGAACCTTGTCATGCACCTCCTGATAGGTTTTCCACGCAGCGGAAAACGCATCGACCTTGCGCTTGCCGTCATCGGACGACAATTCACGCAGATGGTCCCGGGCCTTGGTCACCGTGTCCATTTCCTTGGCCACCGTCGCAACGAAGCGATCGACGTCCTCCGCGGTGTCGGCCAGAATCATATTCTTCTCGCCGCGATGGATGGCGCGAATCTCGGCCTTCATATCCAGCGCCAGTTCCAGGCGTTTGGCATGGTGGTCGACCAGGGTGTTGAGGCGGCCGTTGATGGCGCCCAGGTCATTGATCGCCAGCACCGTGGCTGCGGCCGACAGGGTGATGACCACGGCGAAGGCGAGGCCCAGCTTCAGCTTGACGGATAGGCGCATGTCCAACCTCCTCCCTGCATCAGACCGTCCGCGGGCATTTGCCGACAGCCGAGGGAGGGACTAGTATTTCTCACGAAAGGTAAATTGACAATTATCCTGGGCTGCTCTTTTGGGATAGTGATCAAACTATACAAAAGTCGGAATATGTGGCAAAAGTTATAGATAGGAGCGTCCGCGCCTCATATCTACTTACGGTTAGAATGAAACACTGCTGAATGCAGGGGGTGTTGATTGCTTCGCGAGATGAGGTTTCGTGTTGGTTGATGCACTTTTTCTTGTAATTGCACAGCACGGTATTCGCGAAGATGGAAATTGGTATACTAGCGATGTCGAGCGAAATAGTTTCGACTACCATGCATTCATGACCCGATGGCGGCGATCCCGCCACAGTCCGCCCACCACCACCGGAGTTGCAAACCATGCCTCTGTCACCCGCCGCCGCCCGCACCGCCTTGCACCATCGGCGCATCGACTGCGCCGGTTACCGGCGGGACGATGGGCTGTGGGATATCGAGGCCCGGATGGTCGATACCAAGACCTATGACTTCGCCAACCGCGACCGTGGCGGCACGATTCGGGCCGGCGAGCCGCTGCACGAGATGGCCTTGCGGGTAACCATCGATTCCGACTTCCTGATCCATCAGGTCGAGGCGGTGCTGGACCACGGGCCGTTCGGAGTGTGCGGGGCGATCGCGCCGACCTTCGCCGATCTGGCCGGGCTGCGTATCGGCCAGGGCTTTCTCGGCGAGGTGCGGCGGCGTTATGGCGGGGTGAAGGGCTGCACCCACATGGTCGAGCTGTTCGCCCCGCTCGCCACCACCGCCTACCAGACCCTGTTCGCCGCGCGCGAGGCCAAGGCGCGGGCCGAGCCGGCGCGCGAGCGGCCTCGCATCATCGGCACCTGCCACGCCCTGGCGCCGTCCGGCGAGGTGGTCGCGCGCCAGTGGCCGGAGTTTTACGAGCCGGCCTCGTCCGGCGACAGTGTCTCAAGCGTCAGCGCATGCACCCGTTCGCGCAGTTCCTCGGCCAGCACCTCATAGACCAGACGCTGCCGGGCGACCCGGGACTTGCCGGTGAAGGCGGCGGAGACGATCTGGATATGGAAGTGGCTCTCGCCTTCGGGATGGGCGCCGCCGTGACCGGCGTGACGGTGGGAGTCGTCGATGATGTCCAGACGCACGGGCTGCAAGGCCTCGCGCAGTTTCGTTTCCATCCGTTGTCTGATGACCATGATGTCCCGGACCTTTGCTGCCGTTGACGTGGATAAAGCGGGCTGGCTCTTGCCTTGCCAGCCACGCGCCGAACGATCATAGTGTTTTCCGCCATGAGACGGACCTCGAATTCTGCCTGGACCCGTAAATCGGAAGGCGTACAGCCGCGGCCGCGGCCGTGCGATCAGCCCGGTTGCCCGCATGTGGGCGAACACCGCGCCCCGCGGTCGCGCACCGATCTGAACAGCTATTACTGGTTCTGCCTGCCGCATGTGCGCGCCTATAATGCCGCCTGGGATTTCTACGCCGGCATGTCGCCGGATGAGATCGAGCGCGCCGTGCGGGAAGACGTCACCTGGCAGCGGCCGACCTGGCCGCTCGGGACGCGCACCGGTGGCCGCGGTGGTGCCAGCGATGACGAGCGCGTTCATGTCCACGACCCGTTCGGCTTTTTCCACGAGGAGGCCGGTCAGCCGCAGCCGCGTCGGCGCCAGGACTCGCCCGAAGACAAGGCGTTGCGCACCCTGAACCTGCAAGGGCCGGTGACGATCGACGAGGTCAAGGCGCGCTACAAGGCTTTGGTGAAAATACACCATCCCGACCGCAACGGTGGGGATAAGGCTGCCGAGGAACGCTTCAAGGATGTCGCCGAAGCCTACAAAGTTCTCATGACCAGCCTAAATGTATAAGGGCGGCGCCCGCCGTCCTGCTCAAACGACGGCATCCGCCGTCTTGTCCAACGACGGCGCCGCCGTCCCGCCTTGCCATCGGACCCCGTGATGACCCAGACCAGTTCGCTTCCTTCCGATTCGCCGCTCGCCCTGCCCGATATCACCGTGCCGGTACGCCAACTCTTCGGCATCGACTCCGACATGGAAGTGCCAGCCTTCAGCCAGGGCAGCGAGCACGTCCCCGACCTTGACAAGGCCTATCGCTTCGACCGCGACACCACCATGGCCATTCTGGCCGGCTTCGCCTACAACCGGCGGGTCATGGTTCAGGGCTATCACGGCACCGGCAAATCGACCCATATCGAGCAGGTCGCGGCGCGGCTGAACTGGCCGTGCATCCGCATCAACCTGGACAGTCATGTCAGCCGTATTGATCTGGTCGGCAAGGACGCCATCGTTCTGCGCGAGGGCAAGCAGGTCACCGAATTCCGCGAAGGCATCCTGCCTTGGGCGCTGCAACATCCCTGCGCCCTGGTGTTCGACGAATACGACGCCGGCCGCCCCGATGTGATGTTCGTCATCCAGCGGGTGCTGGAGGTCGAGGGCAAGCTGACCTTGCTTGATCAGAATCGGGTGATCCGTCCGCATGCCGCGTTCCGCCTGTTCGCCACCACCAACACGGTCGGACTGGGCGATACCACCGGCCTGTATCACGGCACCCAGCAGATCAACCAGGGCCAGATGGACCGCTGGAACATCGTCGCCACCCTGAACTATCTGCCGCATGATGCCGAAGTGGAAATCATCGTCGCCAAGCAGGACGCCTATGACACCAAGGAAGGCCGCGAGCAGATCAGCGCCATGGTCGCCTGCGCCGACCTGACCCGCACCGGCTTCATCAACGGCGATATCTCGACGGTGATGAGCCCGCGCACCGTGCTGACCTGGGCCGAGAACGCCCGCATCTTCAGCGACATCGCCTTTGCTTTCCGCGTCACCTTCCTGAACAAGTGCGACGAGACCGAGCGCGCGGTGGTCGCGGAATACTATCAGCGCTGCTTCGGTCGCGAACTGCCGAGCAGTGCCGCGCGTGCGGCGTTCATGTAGGCGGGGTGGCTGTGGACAGGCGCAATACCCGTCCCGGTGCCGCGGCGCCGGTGGGACCGCAGGAAGAGTTCAAACGGTCGGTGGCCGCGGCGCTGCGGGCGATCTCGGGGCGCGTCGGCGTGACCGTGACCTACGGTGCGGCGCCGGCGGCGGCCTTCGCCGATCAGGCGCGGCTGCCGACTCCGCCGCGCAAGCTCGATGCCGCCCAGGTCGGCAATCTGCGCGGCACCGCCGATGCGCTGGCGTTGCGGCTGCGCTATCACGACGATCGCATCCACGCCCAACGCCTGCCACACACCCGCGATGCCCGGGCGGTATACGAGGCGGTCGAACAGTCCCGCGTCGAGGCGCTGGGCTGCCGGCTGATGGCCGGGGTGGCCGCCAACATCGCCGAACATCTCGACCAGCGCTGCAAGGCCGAGGGCTTCGATCAGGTGCGGCGGCGTGAACAGGCGCCGGTGTCCGAAGCCTTGCGCCTGCTGGCCCGCGAGCATTTCTCCGGCTTGCCCTGCCCACCCGCCGGCAAGCCGCTGCTGGACGCCTGGCGGCCGTTTCTTGAGGACAAGGTCGGTGGCCTGCTCGACCAGTTGACCGGCCAGTTGACCGATCAGGACCGCTTCGCCCGCCTGCTGCGCCGCCTGATCGCTGACCTGGATCTGGAGCCGGCCCAGGAGTCCGAGGAGACCGAGGAAGAGGAAAGCGGCGCTCAGGACCAGTCCGAGGGCGACGGCGCGGGCTCCGACAAGAAGGACCAGCAGGGCCAGGGCGGCAAGCAGGGCGAAGGCGAAGCGCAGATGCAGGCCGGCGTCGCCGAGGGCGAACGCGGCGGCGACATGGGCTCTGATGCCGAGGCGATGATGATGCCCGGCCAGGGCAGCCAGGAGCCGGCCGGCCCCTCGCAGCAGCGCGGCCCGAGCCATCCCGGACCGTCAGAGCCCGGCGAGGCGCCCTATCGCTCGTTCACCTGCGCCCATGATCAGGTGATCGGCGCCGAGGGTCTGTGCGAAGCCGACGAATTGCATCGTCTGCGCGCCCAGTTGGACCAGCAGTTGTCGCATCTTCAGGGCGTGGTGTCGCGTCTCGCCAACCGGCTGCAACGGCGGCTGATGGCCAAGCAGACCCGTGCCTGGGAATTCGACCTGGAAGAGGGCATGCTTGATGCCGGCCGGCTGGCCCGCGTCGTCGCCAATCCGATGCACAGCCTGTCTTTCAAGCAGGAAAAGGATATGGACTTCCGTGACACGGTGGTCACCCTGCTGATCGACAATTCCGGCTCGATGCGCGGCCGGCCGATCACCGTTGCCGCCATGAGCGCCGATATCCTGGCCCGCACCCTGGAACGCTGCGGTGTCAAGGTCGAGGTGCTGGGCTTCACCACCTGCGCCTGGAAGGGCGGCAAGGCCCGCGAAGCCTGGCTGAACTCCGGCAAGCCGGCCAATCCGGGACGGCTCAACGATCTGCGTCACATTGTCTACAAGGCCGCCGACACCCCCTGGCGCCGCGCCCGACGCAATCTCGGCCTGATGCTGCGCGAAGGCATTCTCAAGGAGAACATCGACGGCGAGGCCCTGCTGTGGGCGCATACCCGGCTGATGCATCGTTCTGAACAGCGCCGCATCCTGATGGTCATTTCCGACGGTGCCCCGGTCGACGACTCCACCCTGTCGGTCAATCCCGGCAATTACCTGGAAAAGCACCTGCGCGACGTCATCGACTGGATCGAGACCATCTCGCCGGTGCAACTGGTGGCCATCGGCATCGGTCACGACGTCACCCGCTATTACCGCCGTGCCGTGACCATCATGGATGCCGAGGAACTGGGCGGCACCATGCTGAAACAACTGACCTCGCTGTTCGAAGACACCCCGGAAGAGAATCGTTCGACCAAGGCGGCGCGGCGTGGTATGGGTGCGCGATTGATCGGGTAGCGGAAAACATCATCTCGGGGTTCTGGCTGATGTGGACTGACGGCAATCCCTCACCCCTTCTCCGGTTGAATGTTTTTCTGATTCGTGACAAGGTTGCCGAGATCTGCAAGAAGGGGGCTTTCAATGCCCCTGAAAATTGGTCAGAGAGAGTATCTGGCGGGGCGTCGCTGAGCGTGAGTATTTTTGTATCCACTGAACAGTTACTCTACAAGGCGACCGTCAGGTTGAGTGATGGTTGCAGTGCATCTTTTGATCTGCGGTTCCTGGGGCGTAATGACTTGCCGGAACTGAATGCCTTTCGCGATCGTATTTTTGCCGGCCTGCCCGATATCGACGCCTATTATCCGGAAGACCCCGAATTCGCCGGCTGGCATCTGGCCGAGCGGGGACGAACACTCGGGGTGCTGTGCGAGGGGCAACTGATGGGGTGCGCCGTCATCGGTATCCCGCTGGACGGCATGCCCAATTTTGCCGCCGACATTCCTGATCTGGGGCTCGATCCGCTGGCGGTGGCCCATATGTGCAGTTGCATGGTCGACCCTCGGCTGCGCGGCCAGGGGCTTCAGCGGCTGCTGGTGTCGATGCGGGTCATGCTGGCGGTCGGTCTTGGCCGTCCGCATCTGCTGACCCGGGTCGCGGTCATCAACCATGTCAGCCTGACCAATATGCTGGCCTGCGATTTCGTACTGCGCCGGGTGATCGTCATGCATGGTACCCGGCTGCGCTATGTCCTGCACCGCAACCTGACGGCTCCGCCGCCGCGGTGGGTGGCGGCCGAGGCAATCGCTGTTCCGCTGGCCGATATCGAACGCCAGCGTGACGTGCTGGCCCACGGCTTGGCCGGCGTCGCCGTCGCCGGGCCGGCTGACGACCGCCATATCCTGTTTGTCGATGTCGAGGGAGATGCGGGACAATGTCGCGACGCGCAATTGTCGTCGATGCTTACTCCACCGGTGTGCTGATCGCGCCGGAGCTTCGTCGTCGCGGCTATGCCCCCCTGTGCGTGCAGACCAGCCCGGACCTGGCCCCGGGAATGCTGCGGAGCTATCGGCCGGCGGATTTTGACGAGCACCTGATGTTCGACGGCGATCTGGATGCCCTGGCGCATCGCTTGATGGGCCAGGATATCGCTTTTGTCCTGCCCGGCAACGAGTCTGCGGTCGAGATGGCCGATGCGCTGAGCGAGCGCCTGGGCCTCCGTGGAAATGGAACCCAGTTGACCGCGGCGCGGCGCAACAAGTTCATGATGATCGAGCGGCTGGCCGCCGCCGGATTGGCAACGGCCCGGCAGCGGGCCGTGGAGAGCGCCGCCGCCGCGCTGGAGGCCGCTGCCGCCGTCGGCTGGCCGATCGTCGCCAAGCCGCTCGACAGTGCGTCGACCGACCATGTGACGATCTGCCGGACTCCCGCCGACCTTACCGCCGCGGTCGAGGGGATTCTGGCGGCGACCAATTTCTGCGGTCGGCGCAATCGTCAGGCGTTGCTGCAAAGCTATCTCGACGGCGAGGAATACGTCGTCAACAGTGTCAGCCGTGACGGCCGGCACTATGTCTGCGACGTGCTGTGGTCGAAAAAGCGTGACCTGCACGGCACGCCGTTTGTTTACGACTATTACCGCCTGCTGCCGCCCGACGATCCGACGGTGCGGGCGCTGGTGGCCTATCAGTTGAAGGTGCTGGACGTTCTGGGCATCCGCAACGGTGCCGCCCATGCCGAATTGCGCATGACGGCACACGGGCCGGTGCTGGTCGAAGTCGCCGCGCGCTGCATGGGGCCGCTGGGTTCGACATCAACCATTGCCCTGGGCACCGGCCACGATCAGGTGACCCTGCTGGTCGACGTCTTTGCCGGCGACTCGGCCTTTGACGATCTGGTCGGGCATGACTATCCGTTCCACCAGCATGCCATGGTCTGCTACGTGCCGGTCCTCGCCCCCGGTGGCCGGGTCACCGCCCTGGCCGATGCCGGATGGGTCGAACAGCTCCCCAGTTGCCGCGGCCTGGCCTGGTTGCCGAAGGAGGGGGATCGGGTGGTGCCGACCGTCGATCTGGTCAGCGTCCTCGCCAAGGTCTTTCTGGCCCACCCCGACGGCGCCGTACTGGACAGCGACTACCGCCGCATCCGCGCGGCGGAAGCGGAGTTGCAGCCGAGATTGGGGTAGGAGCATCCAGCCCGCCCACGACGGAAGGCGATGCTCAGAAATAATTGCTTCAACTGTTCGTCATGCCCGGGCTTGTCCCACGGGTGTCCGGCATGGTTCTTGCTGTCATGCTGCAAATGCGAACTCCATCTGATTCTGGTTGGCTGGTGGCTTTTTCAGAGGACGGTGGAGTTCGTCGAGGCGGCGGCGTTGCAT
>OBEQ011937089.1_pt1 | contig 10844 bp, 5 predicted proteins | sample 1670901 | NCBI WGS metagenome assembly OBEQ01 (sample SAMEA104232315, study PRJEB22302) | groundwater metagenome | biome: forest; feature: aquifer; material: groundwater | place: USA | collected 2011-08-07 | depth 5.4 m | reverse complement strand
GGCCCGAGTAATGCCAACATAGCATAAGCGTCTCTCTTCCTCCATTTGCTGGGGGTCAAAAATGCTTCTAGAATGAGGCAATAAACCCTCTTCGGCGCCGGCAATAAAAACCACCGGAAATTCCAAGCCCTTGGCGGAATGGAGCGTCATCAGGTTAATCTGGCCTCGTTCGTTGGAAATATCGTCGGTGGACATAGTCAGAGCGATTTCTTCCAAAAAAGATCTCAACCCTTCGCCTGGCGCCATAGTATCAAACTTGGCCGAAACGCCGATTAGTTCTTGAACATTTTCCCAACGGGATTCATCTGGTTTTTCTTCGCTAGACAGGTAGTCCTGATATTTAATTTTTTCCAAAATTGTTTTTATAAGATCGCTTAATTTTTTTATTGAAGCGATTTGTCTAAATTCAGCCATCAATTGGGTGAAAGTCGCTATTTTAGAATTAGTGGATTGATATAATTCCGCCGCGAAAATAAAACCGCTCAAAGTTGTTTTGCCGATGCCGCGCGCCGGAATGTTTATGATTCTTTTCAAAGATAAAATATCGTCGGGATTTTGAATCAGCCGCAAATAACTAATGACATCTTTTATTTCGCGCCGCTCGTAAAATTTTAAAGCGCCGACCATGCGATAGGGCCAGCCCTCTTGGATGATGGCTTCTTCTATGGCGCGGGATTGGGCGTTGGTGCGATACAATACCGTAAAATCGCTTAGATCGCGTGCGCCGGTTTTTCCCAAAGACAAAATATTTTTTATCTCGGTCACGATAAAATAACTCTCTTCCAGTTCGGAGTCGGCTTCAATTATTTTTACTTTTTCACCCTGGCCTTTTTTGGTCCAGAGATTTTTATTGGTTTTATAAACATTTTTTTGAATGACCGCGTGGGCGGCGTTTAAGATATTTTGGCTGGAGCGATAGTTTTCTTCCAACAGCACAATCTTGGCTTGAGGGTAATCCTTTTCAAAATTAAGGATATTTCTAAAATCGGCGTTTCTAAAGCCATATATAGAATTATGCACCACGATGTTTTCAGCTATGTAGTTGTGCGTATTGGGTACATCCAGATCGTAGACAGGACCATCATAAAATTCACGCTCAATTGATTTTACTTTCAGTTCTTCAGGTGAGCCGTTTTTTACCGACGGTACGACCATATTGGTTAGTAAATGGCTAGCAGGATAGAACATATATTTTTTGACACCCGTTTTTACTTTCAGACCTCTGACCGTTTCTGTGAGGACGCCACAATTTGTTGCAATTTGGGTTATTTTATTAACCACAGCTTCGGCTTCAGAATAATGGCGGCGCGACAATTCTATTCTCCATGTTCCGACCTTACCCTTTCGCACCGACCAGCCCTGTTTGATCAACTCTTTTTTTAATTTAGAATGGGAAGTATTTATAGCAATCCGTGACAGCCCCCATGGAGCCGCTTGAGTAGTTCGGTTGTCACCAAACAATGTAATATTTATCCTCATTTTGCTGATTTTTGAATTTTTTCTGGTTGTACCTTTAGGCAGGAAGTGAGGATAATTCTCGTAAAGCAAAAAATCTTGAAAGAGTTTTTGGACATTTTTAATTGTGGGTATTTCTTTGTATAGAAAATCAATCATTTTTTGGGTTATCCGCATCGATCGGTTTTTGGCAGCCGAGAATACTATTGTAGGGATACTGTATTTTATTGAAATCAAGTGCTCGTGTATTGCGGCCTTTTCTTTTGTGGGCATAATTTTGAGTACCCACATTTTATCAGCTCGTTCTTGATTAGCCCTCACTCGGAGTCCTATTTCAATTTTCTTACCCGAATTGCGGGCGCCTTTAGCCACTCCGATTCGGTAGCCGAAGCGAGCAGAATACATTAGGTAGACAAAATAAACCTTAGGGTTTAATTCCATTCTGGCAAAGAAGATATGGTTAGGCGTGGTTTTTATTGTTTTGCCGTTAGAAAACACGATCTTGATCATTTGTCCGCGGTAGCGAGATTTTATTTTTTGGGCTACCCGCGTACTTATAGTACTTATACCGTTGGCGCTGATTATATTTTCACCGGCCATGATCTTGCTTATATCTTTGGGGCCGTTTGGGGTTGACACCTGTGTTTCTGGAACAAGACATTGCCAATCATCGCCGACCACGCACAAGTTCTTATATTTTTCGGCCAACATTTTCAAAAAAACATATTGGGCGGTGTTGGTGTCTTGGTATTCGTCCACTAAAATATATTTAAATTTTTCTTGGTATTTTAAAAGAACATCGCCGTGATTTTTAAACAATCGCACCGCCAATAATAATAGGTCATCAAAATCCAAGGCCGATGCCGCTTTTAAGTATTCCTCGTATTTTATAAAAACCTTAGCCACCAGTTGTTCGTAGAATTCTTTCGCTTGTCCTTGATATTCTGTTGCCGAAATCAATTCGTTTTTTTGCGATGATATGGCGTTGGCAATTCCGGCCGGCCGAAATTGCTTGGGGTCTATGGCCAGATCGGTCATTATTTCTTTTATAGCGGTTAGAGAATCGTTTTCGTCGTAAATGCTAAAATCGGGGCTTCGGCCCAGTTTTGTTATTTCTTGTCTTAATATTTTTACCGCCAACGAATGGAAGGTGCCCATGAAGCCGGGTAATTTGCCGGTAGCGGAATCAATCAGCCGAAAAACCCGGCTTTTCATTTCTTGGGCGGCTTTGTTGGTGAAGGTTAAGGCCAAGATATTTTCGGGCCTGATGCCCGAAGCGATCAAATAAGCGATGCGATGAGTCAGCGCTCTAGTTTTGCCCGAGCCGGCGCCGGCGATTATTAACAACGGTCCGTCAATGTGCCGCGCCGCTTCTTGTTGTTCTTTATTTAAGTTTTTTAAAATATCATCCATTGTATATACTTGAAATATAAAATATCAAAGTTCAAAAATCAAAATGATAAATCAAAATCCATTTTTTTTAATCTTTAATATGTGATTTTGATATTTAGTGTTTAATTTTTGAATTTATCATCAAAGAATACCACACCTTGGTCGCTAGGCAGGTTGTGGATTGCTGGGTTGACCTGGCTCACCCCAAAAGCTATACTTTATGCAGTCAAACCCCCCGCGGGGTTTTTGCGGTCTTATAGAGTATATTAGCGTTTTTCGACATTTTTTTGGTGGTTCGCCGGGATGATGCTCGCCCAACGCTTTTTCACCTATTAGTATCAGACCTCATTTAATCTTACTCGCTAGAAAATTGCTTTCTTATTTCAAAGAGGGTTGGTTGTTATTCCTGCGCCAAGCCAGTTTAACTAAAGCCGCGGTTATTTTTTCGGCGGCGATTTTATTTTTATTTTTTGGGATTTGGATTTTTTCGGGCAGGGGTTATTTAGCGCCCGATTCAGCCGCAACCGAAGTAACCGAAGAAATAACCAGCGATAAAAATAATTTTCTTAAAGTAAGCGGGATTCTTTCCCAGGACTCGCCGGTTATGAGCGCTTTTCTTTTTGTGAGCAATTTGGAAAATCGTCTAGCCAGTTCCATAAGTTACGGCTCGGCTGGTAAAAAGTTGTCGGCTAGTGGCGGGCCCGACGCTAATACCGAAATCAGTCGCTTGGAAACAGCCAATGGTAACGCTCTGGTGGCTCAAGAACCGGTCTTGGCGATTGTGCCTTCGGGCGGAATTTCCAGTTTTGATAACAACGGCAGTATTCTCACTTATGAAGTTGAACCGGGCGATACTCTGCAATCCATCGCTGAAGATTTTGGCGTTTCGGTGGATACGCTGATCGGTGCCAATAATTTGAGCAAGAATACCAAACTTAAACCGGGCGATAAAATCGCTATTTTGCCGGTGGACGGGGTTAAGCATATGGTTAAATCGGGCGAGACCATTCAAGGCCTGGCGCTAAAATACAAGGCCGATGCCAATAGAATCTTGGCTTTTAACGATCTGCCCGACAACGCTTTGATAAAGCCCGGCGATATTTTGATTATTCCGGGCGGCGAGCATGTGCCTATCAGTCCCCAATACGCGCCGGCGGTTATAATTCCACAACAAAATCTGCCGGATTTGTCTGGTTATTATGGTTGGCCTTCGGGCGGTAGAATCACCTTTGGTCTGCATAAATATAACGCTATTGATGTTGGTGGCAAAGATTGGTGCAACACACCTTTGTACGCCGCCGCCGCCGGCACGGTTATTACAGCTGACGCGCAGGGTTGGAACGGCGGGTATGGCAAATATATAAAAATCGCTCACAACAACGGCACTATAACTTTATACGCCCACTCATCACAATTGTTGGTGACCGTGGGGCAGTTTGTAAACAAAGGCCAAACCATTGCCTTAATGGGTTCCACCGGCCGCGCCACTGGTTGCCATGTTCACTTCGAAGTCCGCGGCGCCCGCAACCCCTTGGCGAATTATTAATTTTACTAAGAACTACTCTCATCATAATAGTCATATATACTATACTGTTATACTACTATGCTGTAATCACAGTAATCATATCATCTACACGCAATTGCGTGTAGATGATGAGGAACAAAAGTTCCACATACTACAGTTCCACATACTACCCAACACTATCTACCTGATGTTATCCAACTAAGAAAAATAAATACCGAAGGAATATCCTTAAGAAATTTAATTTAAAATCCAAAAGCAAAATAAATTATTAGTAAATTCAAAATTACTGATAGCGCAAAATGAACCACCGCCGCCGGCAGGACCGAGCGGCTTTTTTGCGTTAAGTAACAGGCCGCTAGACCAAAAAAGAAGGCGTAGTATATTTCGGCGGCGGGTTTGCCGATATGAAACGCCGAAAAAATGACCGCGGTAATAATATAACTTTTTAATACTGATTCTTGATATATCCCCAAAAAAAGAAAACCTCTAAACAAAAATTCTTCGGAAAAATAATAAATTGCCGGTAGTAGGATAAAAATAGCGGCATAGCCCGAGAGCAAATCCAGATTGGCCCAGCCATAATACGACTGAAAATCCGGCTGTTTAGAAAAAAATAATATGATCGGCAGATTAATTAAAAAAACCGTCCCAGTTAGCAGTAATGTTTCTTTTTTGTTGTGGGGCAGGGCCAAGCCAAATTCAGCTAAATTCTTTTTGAACCAGAATTTTATTATGGCCACCGGAACGGCTAGCATAAAAACCGCGGCCAGACCAGTTTTTATAAAAGCCGTGGTTACACTGTAATCAAAAGGATTGAACACAAAAACCCGGTTGCCCAGATAGGCCAAAATTATTGAAAGAAAAATTATTAGTGGCGCCATGTTAATTCTGCGGGCGGTATTGAAGGGCTTCGTTAAGATGATCGGGTTTTATGTCGGCCTCGGCGGCGAGATCGGCAACAGTGCGAGCCAGTTTGATAACGCGGTGATAGGCCCGGGCCGAAAGATTATATTTATAAACTGCCGTTTTTAAAATTTGCTGGCAGGGCTCGCTTAAAGGACAGAAGGTTTTTATGTCCCGACTTTTCATTTCCGAATTGGTGGGCCCGCCGCTGTCGGTAAATCTTTGGCGCTGAAGAGTTCGGGCATTTTCCACTCTGGTTCTTACTTCTTTAGACGATTCGCTTAGGACGGTAGAGGCCAATTTTTCGTATTTAACTCGAGGCACTTCCACATGGAGATCAATCCGGTCTAATAATGGTCCCGAGACCTTGCGGCGATATTTTTGAATTTGAAACGGCGTGCAGATGCAATTTTTAACCGGGTCGTTAAGAAAACCGCAGGGGCAGGGGTTCATGGTGGCGGCTAAAATAAATTTGGCCGGAAAAGTTAAACTACCCTTTACTCTGGAAACAGTCACGGTGCCGTCTTCCAGGGGTTGGCGCAAACTTTCCAAAACCGGCCGGTCAAATTCGGGAAATTCATCCAAAAATAAAACCCCGCGATGGGATAAAGTTATCTCGCCGGGCTTGGGAATACTGCCGCCGCCCACCAAGGCCGCCGCCGACGAAGTGTGATGGGGCGCTCTAAAGGGCCTGGTTTTAATTAAGGCCTCGCTTTCTTTAATCAGCCCCGCCACCGAAAATATCCGAGTGGTTTCTAAAACTTCATCCTTATGCATTTTTGGCAGAATGGAAACCAACGCTCGCGCCAATAATGTTTTGCCCGAACCCGGCGGGCCGGTCATGAGCAAATTATGCCCGCCGGCCGCGGCAATTTCCAAAGCGCGTTTGGCGTATTCCTGGCCTTTAATGTGGGCCAGATCATTTTCAAATTCTGTTTCATTTTCGGATAGAAGCGTGGGCGGAGTCGCCGTGATTATTTTTCTGCCGGTGAGATGGTTTATCAACTCGGTTAAATTTTTTGGAGCGAAAACATTTATCTCTTCCACCAGCGCGGCTTCGGCGGCGTTGCCCGCGGGCACAAAAAAGTCCTTTAAGCCGAAGGTTCGGGCCATTAAGGCCATCGGCAAAACGCCCGCGACCGGCCGAATTTTTCCGTCTAAAGCCAACTCGCCAATAAACAATTTACCTTCAGAGTTAAAACCGATTTGGCGCGAGGCCACCAAATAAGCCAAAGCCATCGGCAGATCGTATTTGGGGCCTTCTTTTTTTAAATCGGCCGGCGCTAGATTAACCAAAACTCTTTGGTTTTTTCGACTGGGCGGAACCAGGTTGGAATTTTTTATGGCCGAAGAAATTCTTTCTTTGGATTCTTCCACTGCTTTATCGGGCAAGCCGACAATACTAAAAAAGTGGAGGCCGGGCGAAAGGTCTACCTCCACTTCTATCGGTTGAGCGTCTAAGCCCACTAGCGCGGCGGAATAAATTTTACTGGGCATATTTTGTCTATGAGTTAGACGAATAGCTACAAAATATAGCCCTGTTAGTGAATTTCCAATTTGTTTTTATAACTTTCCGTAGGAAAGTTTTTTGGAAATTCTACTACGGGGCACGATCTTTATTTTAATTAGTATGTTGGATACAAGTTGCGGCGGCTGGGTTGGCCTTGAGGCGATTTTCGTCAATAAGAAATTTACAGACATCGCAGATGCCGTAAGTGTTTTCATTTATTTTTTTAAGCGCCAGTTCAACTTGTTGCAGACGCATTTCCAGTTCGTGTTCTAGAGGCACGCGTGTGGCGTACTCGGTAACTTCTTGAGCGTTTTCATCCCAACCATCGCCCAGGTTTTCGTATTTAGCATCCCAATCGCCCTTCACATTTTTGTCGGGTGTGGCGATGCCTCTCAATTCCTGGGTGAGATTATTTTTCTCTTTTTCTAAAGCAAGTTTGAGTTCATTTAATAAAGATTGTTCCATTCCATTATTCTAACAGATTTATCTGGCGCGATAAAGCTGTTTTTATGTCTTTAAGTTGATATATAAACACAAGCACTGTTTTCTATTCAATATCTTCGCAACACTTCCATAGATGTTTTTATCGGTAGATATTTTTGCGATGATCAATATCAAATAATACCGCGGTTTCGGTATTCTGGAAATAAAAAAGAGCTCGGTAGCGCCGAGTGATACGAAAGGATAGTGCCAACGGAAGTGATTCAACCTTCTTTATGTGTAATCTCGAGTCGCGCCAGTTTTCTTTGAAACGATTTCTTTGAACACTATATAATCGTTGTGTATTTTTAGGTAATTTCTTGAAAGCGCGATCAAAGTCGTCCGTCTCGATTATTATCATGAAAAGTCAGGCGGGTATTTGTTCAGGGCTTTTTTATAAGATTTTTCAATTCGTTTTGAATGGGCGTATTCTTTTATATCCTCTTGCGGCAGAAGTAGCATAACTTGTCGTCTTAATAGCCGCAGTTCCCCAAGGATTTCCTGGGCGGTTTCATTTGGAATAACAAGATGGTTTTTTATGGTTGTCGCAGTTTTTTGAATCATGACTAAAAGTTTATCATTTGCGGTGTCTTGTAGTCAATTTCTATTACCCATGAGTTCTTAAAAATGGCTCAAACACTGACTAATACTTATGCATAAGACATGAGACACTATAAAGCTCTTGACTTCCATTTGACTATCTATACACTTGTATTGTACCTTAAATATGGCTTATCCGGTTGGTAATCCGCAACCAAAATCGGCCCGCCCCAAAGGCGACGCCAAAAAAAGGAGGACTTGCTATGAAGGTGGCAACCCTGAAGCAGTCAGCCAAGAGTTCTGTTGCTGTTTGAGGAAACACCCCTTGAACAGGTTCAGAATCTGCTTGAGTCCGGTCTTCTCGCTGATCTCCGCGATGCCAATATCGCCAAGATCAATCGCGACGAGTTCCGGCAGAGAATTGGTCTTTCGCCGCTCACGGTGGATGCGATGATTCAGATCGACCGTGCCACCCCCTTCAACCCCAAGAGTATTCTAAGGGCAGTGGTGTAGATGGCTCTTTATACAATAACTTCGCAGTCCGAACGGCAACCGCAACGCGTTGTATCTTTACTGGAACTACAACTGGCTTGAGCACGATCGGAACTCCAACAATCCTTCGGCTGTGCTCGCAACTATCTTTATTTCTCTCCCGCCTTGTTATGGTCGGGAGAGTTTTTTATAATCTTTCCATGCCAACCGCCCAGCATTCTTCCTACTTTCTCTAAATGTTTAGAAAGGCGCGGGATAAAAAAAGCCCGTTCTGGATTGAACGGGCTGGGTAGCATGTTTTTATGCTACAAAGGTTTTTGGCACCCTTTTATTTGGCTGATAGAAAGAACTTTCCATTACTGAAAATAAATACTAAAGAACTAGAGAACTGTGTTTCCCTTTTTTTTCTCGCTCTAGGCGCAAGAAAAAATATTCGAAGGTTTTTCTCCAATAGGAGAAAAATTTTCAAGGGTGGTCCTAAGCGGCCACTCTTTTTTAATTTGGGTCGGGACGACCCTTGAAGCCGCAGTTTTTTTGCCGCGGCAAATTTTTTGACTTGGGCACTCTTTGAAAATTCGGAGCGCCTAAGAGCTCTAGCCCATTCTTCCTCCAAAGAGGAATTGAAAGAACTAAGGTTGTTGAGAAAAAACTTAAGAACGAGCTGAAGCTTAATTTAATTCTCTCACTCTACTCTTGATAAGTAAAATAGGATGAATCCACAGGTCTAGTCAAGTTGAGCAGATTTTTGATCTGGTAGAGGTTGGTGGGGGTCTAAAGGTCCCGAAATATCAGCTGTTTTAGCCATTTTTTGCGCCATTCGGGCGTAATTTGACACCGGAAAGTGATAACAAATCAGGTGGGGCTTAACCCAAAAGTCGGCCAACGAGCCCGAGTTTGATTTTCTGAACCTTTTCTCTAAATAAAATTTTTGCAGGCCGAAAGTTATTTTTTCTAAAATGAATCCGAGACCGGAAAAATCCACGGTCTTTTCAAAAATTTTTCTGGCCAGATTTATGAACTTATAATTTGTTTCAAAAATAAGTTGGCGCGTTTCGAGCGGAAGTTCGCAAAAGTTTTTTATCCATAAATTTTTTGCCCAAAATTTTTCCACCGCGGTTTTATCATCGCGCCAAATAGGTTTTATATTTTTATAAAAACTTGCCCCGATAAAATCTTGATGAGGTAAAAGCGGTTCAGTATCCGAAAAAAAGATATTAAAGCAAATTTTATTCGCGATATTATTTTTAGTTCTTCTGATGCCGAATAGTCGTGTGATGATTTCCAAAAAAAATCGGTTAAGCCCAACGCGATTGCGTTGAGCCACAATTATTAAATCCAGATCGCTTTCCGGCCGGGGCGAGCCCAGCGCGGTTGAGCCCGCCAAAAATAAAATTTTGGTGTAAGGCGCCAAAACCAAAACTGGCAGAAACCTTTTAAGTTCTACCAGTTTAAAATCAAGTTCCGTATTAAGGATTATTTCATTCATTTGTTTGGCTAATCCCAGCTCCGTCAATCGCTTTTAGAGTTGAACTTTTGGAAGTGCCGATAATCAAAACATCATTCACCAATGAATATTCAATGGCGATGGTGCTGATGGGCAAATTTTTGTAGCGGATGGTTTGACCTTGATATGTGCCGGTTTGGAATCGGCCCGAAGAAGTTGTTTTCGCCAGAATCAAATTTTTAAGATCGCTCGCCATGGTTCGTTCCCAAGTTTTCGCGGCCGAATTTATTTTTGTCTCGCCGTTTGTTTTTAAAACCAAGCCCAGACGAGGACCGGAACAACTGGCTGAAGTATTTTTATGGGTTTGGCAAATTTCTTTATCAAATTCGGACGCGCCGTAAATAAAAAGATCATAATCATCCAAAAGTTCATTTTTTATCGCAGAGGGTATTTTTAATTTTAGTCCGGCGGCGATATTCGTTAAAGTGGCCATAGTATTAGAAGGTGGTTGGTTTTGATCCAAAGAGTTATCAGCACTTTCTGTTTTTATAACTAGGCGCACCAGCTCGTCTGTTCCAATTGCGGCGGTGTCAAAATCATTGATGGCGGTGGCTATTTCTGACGGCGATATTGATCCAACAGTTATTGTTTCAGTGCGATCATAGGCCAGCAACGCCGTTGGAAGAGTCGGTATTTCTGGAGATGGCGCGTTGATTGATGTTGCTTGAGGCGGCAGTAATGGTTGTAATTCCTGCGGCGGCGGTAAAATACTGTTAGCTTCATTAGTTGGCGTTACGGGGGTGGTTTGTGGTTTTAGAAAGAACCACCATATTTCTCCAATGATAAAAATAACCACTACAGCCGCGCCGACCAAAAGAATAATCATGCCCCTCTTTTTTGTTCTGGAACCAGAAATCGCCGGTAAGGGTGGCAGTGTTGGCGGTGTTGATGTTGATGGAAAATTGGCCGAGGGCAAATTCATCGGCGCGCTGCCGGTTATTGGAGGTGGCGGCAGGGCTGGGCGCATTGGCATTGGAGGCATACTCGGTCTGGGTGGAAGCGGCGGCAAAGGCGGTAAAGACGGCGGAGGACTCATTGGCCGC
>OBEQ012270571.1_pt1 | contig 10845 bp, 6 predicted proteins | sample 1670901 | NCBI WGS metagenome assembly OBEQ01 (sample SAMEA104232315, study PRJEB22302) | groundwater metagenome | biome: forest; feature: aquifer; material: groundwater | place: USA | collected 2011-08-07 | depth 5.4 m | reverse complement strand
GCGGCGAGCGCCGCTTGGGCGCACAACGCCACGGTGACGAGCCACTTCGCATGCATGTCCTACCTCCTGGCGCCCGGCATGGCCATCTTGCCGCGCGGGCGCCGGGAGTCAACGAAACGGTGGCTTTCAACGTCTGTACACGATCAGTGGCAAACGAACGGCCCGCCGATCCAGACTTCCGATGGGGACAGCTGCTCGTTGAGGTAGCGTGCGCGCTCACGCCCGGCCCCGCTCTGCGTCGCCCGACGCCCCGCGCGCGTGAGACACCTGCCGCGAAACCGCGCGACAACCTGCGCGCGCGCGGCAAGCACACGAAGATCCACGCGTTCGCAGGCGGCACATGGCATGCAGTCACCGGTGCGGAAAGGAGACCCCATGCGCCATCTCGCCCGCTCCTCCGCCGCCCGCTCCTCCGCAGCCCTCGCGCTCGCCTCGCTGCTCCTCGCCGCCTGCGCCTCCGACCCGGACGACGACGCACCCGCCCCTGCCCCGAACGCCGCGGCCCCGGCCACCGACGTCTTCCTCGCCACCTGCGACACGACCCCGCCGAACCTCACCGCCTCCTGGCTTCCCGGCGCCCCGACCGCCTACTTGCTCCTGCCCGCCTTCGAGACCTGGCATAACCTGTGCGGCATGGAAGTCGGCCAGGTCGACCAGCTGCCCACGGGCAAGATCTGGGTCAACGTCATCGAGTTCACCAACGGTGACACCCGGAGGCTGACCGGCGACCGTCTCGAGTACCAGATCTTCGGCTGGCGGCCCGGCTTCTGCCCGCCCCATTCCACCTTCTGCACCCTCGCCCGCTGGGTCAGCCTGGCCAGCGGCACGGTCGTCAGCGACGGCTTCAGCCCGCCCTACGGCGAGATCACCGTGCCGACTGGCTACAAGGCCATCCGCGTGGCCGCGCGCGCGATCAGGCAGGACGGCGTCGTGCAACCCGTCGAAGTCGACCTCGTCAAGGTCCCCTAGTGCCATTGGCAGCAGCCACAATCTGCTGGACGAGCTCCGCTTCGCCGAAATGGTCGACAACACCATCTGGGGCGACACGCTGTCCGCGCAGGACCTGGTGCAAATGGTGACTATGAACGCCGCCGAGGCACTCGGGCGCGGCAGCGTGATCGGCTCAATCGAAGTCGGGAAGAAGGCCGACCTGATGGTCATCACCCGGCGATCCCTCGGTGCCGTGGGCGTCGCTTCTGGCGGCACACCCGAAGGATGTGCGGCTTGTCTCGGTCGGTGGCGTTCCCCTGTACGGGGATGTCGCTCTAGAAGCTATCGCTCCGTCGTCGCCAGGCTGCGAGCATCTGGACGTCTGCTGCGCGAGCAAGTTTGTGTGCGTCGCAGAGGCAGGTAGCACGGCAACGAACAAGTTCGGCCAGACCCACGCCGAGATTGCGGGTGCGCTGATGATGGCGTTGGCTGACTACGACGCGCTCGACGTATGGAAGGACCTGGTCGGACCAGCTTGCACCCACTCCGGCGCGAATGTCCTCGACGAGACCATTTCGTCAAGCCTTCGATATGGCCGCATTTGCGAATATCCGCGTTGGATTGGCTTCCGATTCAGCTCGCGCGCGCGACAACCACTCGGCAGAGTGTCCAACTTGAACCCTGGCTACCACCGCTTCGTCTCTGAGCGCAGAGGATGCGCCAAGCGTGCGACCAGCGGTTCTTTGAGGCATAGGCAAGTAGTGAACCGCCCGGTCCACAAGCCTTGCGTGGAGTCCGCTCCCAGATTCTGCACGATAGAGGTCGACCCAGTTAGCGAGTGCTGCGGACGCCTCAATGTTGATGCGGGCCATCTCGCAATCGTCGATGCGGCTGCGCGTCGGACGGCGGGACGCGGGCTGACTCGGGCGCAGACTTGATCCACTCGGGCGGCAGCAACTCGTCGAGGCGGCGGCGTCTATCTGGATCCGGCTGGGCAGCGACGTATGTCCTGCGGACTCCTGGCGCAGCCTCAGTGCGAGGCGGCCGCCGTGGCTGGCTCGGGCGCGCAGCGATTGCGCAGCACGCTGACCGAGTCGCTGAAGGCGTTGGCCACGACCGCGTCGGTCCATCCGTCGCCGTCGAGATCGGTCGCCATGACTGACACGGGCAGATCGCCGACGGCGTAGGTGCCTTCCTCGGTGAAGGTGCCATCGCCGTTTCCGTGCAGCACGACGAGCGTCCCCGCGTGGAGGGCGTTGACCACCAGCAGGTCCAGGCTGCCATCGCGGTCCAGGTCGGCGAGGGCGATCGCGTCGGCGGCATTCGCGCTGGGGAAGTTGGTTTGAGCGGTGGTGAACGTGCCGCTGCCATCGTTGAGCAGGATGCTGAGCGTGTTCTGGTTGTAGAAGTTCGCCACCGCGAGGTCCACGTGGCCGTCCCCGTTCAGGTCGCCCGCGGCGATGCCGACCGAGTACTGACCCGCCGGATACATCTGCTGCGGCTCGAACGTGCCGTCGCCCCGACCGAGCAGGACGCTCACCTGATCCTGATTGTTGTTCGCCAGGGCGAGATCGACCTTGCCGTCACCATTGAAGTCGTTTGCGACCATCGAGACGGGTAGACGCGCGGTCGCAAACCCTCCTTGCAGCACGAAATCGCTCGGGCCGCTGCCGAGCAGCACGCTGGCCGTCCACTCGTACTCGTTGGCAACCGCCAGGTCGGATTTCTGGTCACCGTTGAAGTCGGCGGTGACCAGCGCGCTCGGCCCGCGTACGCCCGCGGGGCTCGCACCCATGGGGTAGACGATCTGCGGCGCGAACGCTCCCTGCCCGGTCCCGAACAGGAGGCTCAGGCTGTCGCCCTGGAGGTTCGCGACCACCAGGTCGAGGTTCCCATCTCCGTCGCGGTCGTCGATGATCAAGGAGCAGGGGCCCTGGCCGACCGGATGAGTCGCCTCGCTGGGGAAGGTCCCGTCACCATGGTTGAAGCGCAGCGTGACCGTCTGGTTCATGTAGTTCGTGATGGCCAGATCCGGATGGTGGTCGCCGTCGAGGTCAGCGACCGCCACGGCGTTCGGGTAGGAGTGGGCCGCGTAGATCTGCTGCGGATCAAAAAGCGGATGGCAGCCGGAGGCGGGCTGCGCGTCGGTGGCCGCAGCGTCGGGCCATGGCCACATGATGGGGCCGCCGTCCGCGTCGTCCGCGGCGCGTGGCGGAGGGGCACAGGCCGCCTCGAGCGCCAGCAGCACGAGAAGATGCAAGCCGCCCGATCGTGCGACCCTGATCATCGCGGTCGAGTGTAGTCCTCCGCGGAGGAACGCGGGCAACGGTCGGGCTGTCTCGTGCTGTCAGCCGCCGCCCGCGGCGCCGCCTACAAAGCTCTCGAGAAAGCGTCCAAGGGTCCACACGTCGCGGTGGGGCAGGCCGTTGAAGCGCACGCCGAAGCCACCCGGCTGGCTCCAGCGCACGATGCCGCCGACCTAGATCTACTTGACCGCGAGCGGCGAGGTCACCTTCGAGTCTGGACGCCCGTTGGAGCTCGACCTCCATCTGACCGTACGCTTCTCATCCAACCGTCCCGAGGAAGGGGTCACCGACCTGACCGAAGCTGCCGCATGCATAGCGTCGAGCCTTGGGCGTACCTGCGCGACCTGTTCTGCCGGTTGCCCACCTGGCCGGCCCGCCGCGTCCTCGAGCTCGCCCCGGTCAACTGGCGCCAGACCTGCCAGCAGCAGGACACTCAGCAGCACCTCGCCGCCAATGTCTACCGCCTCGCCGTCCTCGAACTGGCCAAGCATCCATCACGATGCGGCCATTCACCCTGGGGCCGCGGAAGTGTGCGACGGACGAGACAACGACTGCAACCAACTGGTTGACACCGCCGATCCCCAGATCGACATGGCGAGCCAACGAGACTACTACCGCGGCGCCGACGCCGACGGCCATGGGGATTCCTCCCAGCCCGCCAAGAGCTGCGATCAGCCCAGCGGGTACGTCGTGGATTCGACTGCTCCTCGCTACCGCCGTCGGGCGCGCCGTTGTCGCCAGCACCATCGTGATCGCCACCGACGCAACTGATGCTTCCGCACACCACGATGCCCAGACAACCGACGACAAGCTGCAAGCCAGAGAAGTTCATATTGCCCTCCGAGTGACATGGACCTGGAGGCGACACTGCAATAGCGATACCGATGGCGCGCAGGCGCGTCGCCAGAATCCCTTGCCGAACATTCGGCCGCCCTGTGCGCCACGTCGCAGTCCAGCCTGGCCGCATTGGCACCCGGCTGGGGCGAACGGCTACGGGTTGCTCGGGCAGTGCGCCCAGACGACGCCGAAGGTCTGACTGAATTCGAGCCCCTCCTGGTCGAGGGAGATGCTGCTGGTCGCGTCGGCGGCGGATGTGCCCTTCTCGACCCGCAGCTGCGCGTTGATGCGGATGGGGCGGACCGCGTCACAGGGTGCCCAGATCAGCGCCGAGGCGTCGATCCAGCCCCTGAAGTTCCATTCGCCCGGGAACGGGCCGGCGAGCCTGGTCCACGGCGTGAGACCGAAGGGCACCATTCCGGCGAAGTAGTACATCGTCTTCACCCAGCCTTGGGCGCCCTCGGCCAGGTCAGCGAAGCCGCGCTGATCGACCGACCTGAGCGCGTAGGTAAAGCCCTGGGGCACCCGGATGCTGAGGTTCAGCCAGCAATTCTTGCGCGATGCGGGCAGCGCGAAGCCGGGCCCGAGGACTGCGGTGAAGTCGCTGAACCCCACCGTGAAGGCGGTCGCGTCGGCATCGAGTGCGATCGCGACGGTTCCAGGAGCGCAGCCGCTGCCACTATAGCTGATGTCTTCGATGTGGATCTGGTCGACCGGCGGCGGCGGGGCGGCAGGGCGTTCGTCTGCCCAGGCCGCCGCGGCGCCGAGGACGAGCGAGCTCACGAGCACCAGCGCGCTCACCAGTGAAGGGTTCCGCACGAGCATCACCGTGCACCCGGGCAGCGCGCCCAGACGAGGTTGTAGCGCTGGTCCAGGTTCTCCCCGTCCATGGTGACGAAGCTGGTCGTGCCGGGCAGAGAAGTACCCTTCCTGATCTGCATCTGGGTGCTGATATTGACCGTGCGGGACATCCCGCACGGCGACCAGATCAGCGCCGCGGGCGTGACCTCGTCGCGGATGTGATAGTCCATCGCCCGGGGACCCTGGAAGGTGGTCCAGACCGAGACGGCGGGCAACATCTGACCTTGGTAGTAGAAGAGTGTCTTCATCATGCCGAGAGCGCCGTCGGCGAGGTCGAGATAGCCGTGCTGTTCGACGGACGCAATCGCAAAGGTGAAGCCATCAGGAACGTGGAACTGCACGTGCAGCTGGCAGTACTTGCGTTGATCGGTGAGCGGGTAGTCGGGCCCGAGGAACGCGGAGAACCCGTCGAAGAACACCGCGAAGGCGGTCGCGTCCGGACTCATGCCGACCGCGGCCGACCCGGGCAGGCAGCCCGTGCCGCTGTAGCTTGTCGATTCGACGTAGACCTGACCGAGGGGCGGCCCCGACGGGGACGGGTCGGTTGTAGGCGGCTCGTCGGCGTGTGCGCCGGCGGCCAAGGGGGTGAGGAGGGAGGCCATGAGCGCCAGTGCGCCCGCTCTGAGAAGGATTCGCATGGAGGCGCACTGTACAGCAGTCGAGTGTCAAATGAACCATTGTGATCTACGTATTGTGACCTGACTGGCAGTCATCGGAACCATCTCGGGTCGAGCTCGAGATTGTCACTTCACTTCGCGGCAATGAGGGCCAAACTGGCACGCAGCCCGCCACGCGCGATGCCACCTGCAGCGCCACAGGTCCTGACACATGACACAGGTACCGAACGACACGTGTGTGTGTATCGTTCGTAGGGACTGGGTCACTCCGCGCCTGAGTGCAGTTCTGTGTTCGTGATGTTGCGTGGTCCGTCCCCGTCGACACACTTGGCGGTGTCAGTGTCAGCGTGCGTCGTGCGTCAGCGGAGCCGACCCACGAGACCCAGGCGATCGAGGTACCGGTCGCCCCGGCCGATAAAGCCGGCGAAGAGATAGCCGTCGTCGAACGTGCAGTCGAAACGCCCGCCGCCGTTGCCGCCGAAGAAAGGAGTCGGCCGGCCGCTGCTGAGGAGGAACTGCAGGCCGTCCACGTAGTTGCCGGCGTGGCCGGATACGCCCACGATGGTCTCGCCCGGCTGCAGCTCGAGCGTGAAGGGCGTACCGCCCTGGCCACCGTGGGCGAGCTCGTAGCGCTGGCCATCCGGGCGCTCGTAGACGGCGGTGAGGCCATCGATGTAGTTGCCGCTGTACACCCGCACGGCAACCAGTCGGTCGTTGATCGTTCGGACGCCCTCGTCGAACTGCAAGCCGCCCAGGCCGCCAAATTCGCACTTCCTGATGACGGGCGGCCGGTTGGAAGGCGGAGGGAATGTCGCTTCTGCATTGATGCGTATCACGGCGCCCGCCACTTCACCGATCTCGTGAAAGTTCACCGCGATGAAGTTGGCCATGTGGCCGCGTGCGACCCGGCATTGCCGCGCGCGCTGGACGATGAAATCGGCGCCGTTGAAATTGGCCGCCATGGCCTGGGTCGGGGCGCTGGTGAAATGGTTCAACAGGAATAGCGGGTTATCCATGTTCCCGCGCCCGGTCGGCAAGCAAGTCAGCTCGTCGCGGCGGTTGACGTCGAAGTTGGTTTCGGACGCCACGCTCCACATGGGGATATCCCAGGCATCGCCGGCATTGTCTGAGGCATGATCGTCGAGAATCACAAGGCGCTTGTTGGCGCGGATCATGTCGCCCAGCGTCGGCCACTCCCTCAGTCTGTGGCGCCACTGCCAGTGGACATAGTGGAAGATGCCGTAGGACTGGAGCTCATCAAGGAGATCCATGGGATCGACATAGTTCTCCAGGATGAGGGTCACGACCTCGTTCGGGTTCTCGTCGAGAAAGCGGCCAATCTCACGCAGCTGGTTGCCCAGGCGATCGTAGTTGCTGGCGCTGCAATCGGAGTGACACAGATAGACGCCCCAGGGCAGCCAGCTCGTCCATGCCGACGGATAGTGCAAGTCGAGCATGAGCGCGCGGATGCCGTCGTCAAGCTGGCGACGGATGGAATAGGTCTGCGCCGGCAGGATGGTCCAGCCGCCCGAGGTGGTGGCAAAGGAGTTGTGCGTGGTCGCGTACGCCACCTGGTCGTAGCGGAGGTTGCAGAAGGCCGGCGAGCCGTTGCACGAGAGCGGTGGTGCTGCTCCGAGCTCGAGCGACGCTCGCGTCACCGGTTCAGCGGGCTCGGTGTCTGGCCTTACCGGAGCGTCGCACGCGACGGCGGCAAGTAGAGTCAGGGAAGAGAGGGCGGAACACGCGTATCTGGTCTTCTTCATGAAGGCGTGCTGAGCACGCCGCGTGCCACGCGCTCCGCTCGGCGCTCGATAGTTGGCGCCCGTCGTTCGCTCCGCTCGCTCGGCCGGGTGACACACCAACCTGACAAGCCAGGTCGGTGCCGCTGGTTCAACTAGCATTCGGGGTCGCCGTGAGGCGACGTGTCACTCAGAAGCGCCACACGCGCATGATCGTGCCGGCCACTTGATTCACCCGGTACACATGCCGGACCGAATTGCCGGAGCTGTGTAGACGAAGGCGGGCTCAGAAGCTCGGGCACGCCGACGACATCTGGCCGCAAGCGATGCTGGTGACCGTGCCCGTGGGATTTTCCTGGGCACAACGACTCTGCGCCGCGGACGCCGAGGTCTCGTTATAGGCGAACGTGGAGCACAGGGACAGGGTCGAGTACTGCACCTTGAAGCACTGCCACGATCGGTCGGGCGTGGGGGCGGGCGGGTAGTGGAGCGTCACGTTGGCCTTGGCCGGGGTCGACTCGGCGCTGCCCTGGCAGTGGGCGGTGACCAAGTACTCGGTGCCTTCGGTGGGCACGAGCGTCTGCGCACCACTGGCCGGCAGGCCGTGCTTCTGGAAGAACACCTGGCGGTCCCAGTCGAACGCGGTGTAGCGCTGGGCAGTGAGCGTCACCGAGGCGGCGCCACAGCCGGCCGGCGTCGCGGTCGACCACGAGACGGTGGTGGAGTCTCCGTTGTTGATGTAGTCGCTCGATTCGTGGATGGTCACCGACGGGGCGGGCGGCGGCGGCGGCAGCGGGATGTTGTAGCTGACCCAGGCGACGGCCTGCCGGCTTCCGCACGCACCATCCACGCGCAGGGTGTGCCACGACTCTCCAGCCGGAATCGCGATCTGCCTGCTCGCGGTGCTGGCGGGGAGTTGCGCCCACGCCTCGAAGTACTGGTCGATGGGCGCGCCATCCACGACCACGGTGCCGCTTCCCGCCGGGCCACCGCGCACGACCTTCCACGTCAGGCGGGCCAGGAAGTTGCCGATCGATTGGGCCGAGAAGGTGGCGATGTCCACGTAGGAGTCGCCGCCCGGGAGGCAGGCCTCATCGACCTGGCCAAAGCTGGCAGGATCCACGCCGGCAATCTTGACGTCCTGGTAGGTGCCGTCGTACTCGCTCTCGATCTCGCGGATCTCGCCGTCCCGCTTGGCGACCAGCACGTAAGGCTGGTTGCCCTTGCTGTAGGCGGCGATACCGGCGATCGCGCCGTTCACGTGGCCGATCGTTGCGGAGGCCTGGATCACGCCGTTCGTGCCGGGACGGAAGTAGACAATGGCGCCATGGGTGTCGGCCACGTAGAGCGAGAAGGTGGAGTCGAGCGCCACGGCGATGCCCGCGATGCCGTCGGGGAAGGTGTACGGGTGTGCCGCGTCCAGGCCGAGCCGCGCCTTGCTCGGCGGCTGTGTTCGCGACTGGGTGGACGGCACGATGCTTACCCATACCTCGCCGTTGGCCAGCGCCACCACCACCAGCTGCCCCGCCGCGATGTACTCGCCGGCGATGGCGACGATGGGCTGATCGAAGGTCAGGTAGCCCGGGTTCACTGTGACGCCGACCGTCGGCTGCCAGTAGATCTCGTGCACCTGCTGGCCGGCCGCCACGAAGGCGTGTTGCCGGTCGTCGTTCGGCGCGTAGAATGACGCCAGCCCGCTCGCGCCGGGAAGGGTCGCCAGCCGGGTGTGCGAGGCCGAGCCGTCGTACTTGTGGTAGGTCTCGACGATGTCGCCGTTGCTCTCGGCGGTGATCGAGTGCAGCCAGTTGTCGTACGTCCGGTGCGCGGAGAACGCGACGATGCTGGTCGCGGGTGCGTACCGCAGCGACGAGACGCTGTGCCATCGGTCCGTGCGCCGGTACCCGAGGCGTTTGACGAAGTCGTGCGTCGCGACGTAGGCGTTCTGCAGCCAGGGGACGGTCCCCGAGCTGTCATCGAATCCCGCGATCCCGACGATGGGCTGCTCTGCCGGCGGCAGCGTGAGGATGATGCAGCTCCAGCAGATGCCGCCCGTGGGCGCGGCGGCCACGTTGACGTAGTGGGCGTGGTCCGTGCCGATACCAAACAGGTAGAGCCGGCCCGCATAGGAGACCACGCTGTCGGCGAGGTTGGTCATGCCATTGCCGGTGAGGATGCGCCAGCCCGTCCACGCGCTGCCGTCATAGACATTCTGGTAGTGAGCGTGGTCGTAGTCGCCAATCGCGAACAGGTAGATCTTGCCCTCGTGGGTGATCGCGCTGGTCGAGGTGACCGAGGTGCTGTCGCCCGGCACGCGCGCCCAGCCCGTCCAGGTCGTGCCATCGAAGGAGTTGACGTAGTGCCGGCGGTCGCCGCCGCCCACCGCGAACAGGTACAGCCGGCCGTTCAGCACGGTGCTGGTGTCGGCGTCGCGAGTCGTGCCGCCTCCGGGGACCAGCTGCCATCCCGTCCAGGTCGTGCCATCGAACACGTTGACGTAGTGCTTGTGGTCCTGGCCGATGCTGAACAGGTACAGACGGTCCTGGAACGTGACCGCCGAGTCAGGCAGGAGCGTGGAGCCGCCGCCTGGGACGGGCGCCCAGCCCGTCCAGCTCGCGCCGTCGAACACATTGACGTAGTCGGCGTGGTCGTTGCCGATGCCGAACAGGTAGAGGCGGTCGTGGAAGACCACGGCGGTGTCCGGCAGCGGCGTGGAGCCACCGCCGAACACCTGGCCCCAGCCGGTCCAGCTCGCGCCGTCGAAGGAATTGACGTAGTGCCGGTTGTCGTTGCCGATGCCGAACAGGTAGATGCGACTGTTGAAGACGACAGCGGCGTCCGCGAGCGGCGTCGACCCGCCGCCCGGCACCTCCTGCCAGCCCGCGAAGACCAGCGCGCTCGTCACCGCAGAGGTCGAGGCGGCGACGGCCTCCTCGGCATTCGCGTCCGTCGGGCCCGAACAGGCCGCCGTGACGGTCATCGTCAGCGTCATACCAACGAGTGCCGCGCGCGCGGCGAGATGCATCGAGACTGGATTCATCTGTGTAACCCCTTTGTGCCGGCCACAAGGCAAGCAGCGTGCCGGCACTGTGTTCGCAACCGAGCACGGCAGCGCGGCGGCGCGCGCACGTGCACGCGCACGCGGCGCAACCTGGCAGCACGGCTCGGGATCTCGACGGGATCGCCAGCGCGGCGGCGCGCGGCCGAGGCGGCCCGCCCGCTCCGAAAGTGACACAGCTCGGTTCGATGACACACACACGGCCTGCCAACACACCGTGCCGCTTCCTGTGTCATCGCGCGCGGCCTGCGCCTGATTCCCGATGCTTGGGTCGACGCTGGCCCGGCACTGCGCTTGCTCTGGCGGGCGCGCATGAAAACTCTCTGGAAACACTTCCTGTGCTGCAGCCTGGCCGTGGCCGGTGCCCTGACGTCCGCCTGCGACCCCGCTCCTGACCCGTCGCTGGCCGAGACCAGCGCGGCCAGCCTGTCGTCGGGGGGGGGGATCACGCGGGCGCCGGTCCACCGGGTGGAGCCCTCCCCCCGCCACATCGACCTGGC
>OBEQ011530984.1_pt1 | contig 10845 bp, 4 predicted proteins | sample 1670901 | NCBI WGS metagenome assembly OBEQ01 (sample SAMEA104232315, study PRJEB22302) | groundwater metagenome | biome: forest; feature: aquifer; material: groundwater | place: USA | collected 2011-08-07 | depth 5.4 m | reverse complement strand
TGGCCTGGGCGATTGTGTTCTTTGTCGCTCGTACTCTGGCAAATACCACGACTAATACGACCACTGGAGGAGGTCCGCCAATTTGTCCCGATATTAATAACTGTTTGCCTCCGCAAGGCTCAGGTACTTTTGATGCGACGGCGGTCAATACCTGCGCCATCCCGCCGAATACCTTTGATAATGTCCCGCGATCAAGTGCCGTGTCATTTACCTTCAATACCGACCTGAAAACGGCCATTACCGCGCCGACGATGGATCCGCCGCAGAGCATTCCCGCGGCCCAGGATCCGGTGTTGCTGGCAGTCAATAATCAAGATGTACAGATCCGCAAGTGTGTTGATGCAAGCTGTACCACTGGGTTTATTGATACAGACTCTGTTAAAGCTGGTACACAAAGTCCACGTCCAATCGACAACCAGGTCTACACGCCGGGTGCGACGACGGCGGGGACGAAAACAGCGCCGGTAGCGGAATGGCTGGCCAGTAACAACACCCTAACGTTTTATCATTTGTCCTTCAGCGACAAGCCGGCAGACACTAGGTTATTTGATCCGGCCACGACCTACCAAATTCGCGTTCCGAAACATGCAGATACTAATGGACTTCATGATGTTCGTGACCGCCTGCTGTCCTACTGCCGCAATAATCCTCAGGCCATCGGCAATGACATTGCTCACTGTCAGGATTCAAGCGATGGTAAATATCTTGAGTACACCTTCACGACCAGCGCCACCGATACTAATGGTCAACCGCTTCAGGTACGCAGTACTGTCCCATCTTCGGATTATCTGACCAACAACGCCCTGCAAGTCGACCGCAATGTGCCGCGCTCAGCGATTTTAGGGATTGACTTTTCGGCCGGCCTTGATCCGGCCTCGGTCAGCACGGCAAATTTCCGCGTCTATAAAATTACCGGCGTACCGGATAACCTAGTGAAGGGCACGTGCGGCGGCGGGGAATGTCCGGGGACGCAAATTGATCCGGCCAAATATTCCATCCGCGTCAATAGCTCGGGGACCGGCGCTTGGTTGCAATTTACCAGCACAGCGGAATGGTACGAACCGTTTACCTGGTACAAAGTGATCGTTGAGAACATGCGCAATTTGTGCGGGACGGCCGCGGCTAAACAAGCCTGGGCGTTCGAAACGAATGATGTCACGCCCGGTGTTGATTTCGTCTACCCGGTCAATGAATTTCCGGCCGCTTGCCCGACGACGGAGGTATTGGCCCAGTTCCGAACCTCAATGTGGGACATTACCAAAGGTACCTCTTGCCAACTCGGCCAGGACGATTCGTTCACCACCAAGGCCATGGTCTACGATACGACGGTCAACGCCGGTGTGGTTGTCCGCAATTTCAATTTTGCCGATCAACCGCCTGGCGGTTCTACCGATCCGAATAGTTATTGTAAGCGACTCAGTTTTGACCCAACCACGGCCGGTTTGCCGACGGATCATCAATACTCAATCGGCCTCAAAGCTGATCGGGTGGTTAACCAAAATGGTGACACCTTGCAGTACGGCGATGCGGTGCCCGGATTCACGCCGGCTAGCGGGACGCCGCCCTGGCACTTTACGGTCAAGCCGGCTGACCAATGTTACCAAGCGCCATACATTTCGCGAGTGGATCCGTCACATGACGCCAATGGCGCGTGTGTTTCAGTCCAAGGTAATTACTTCGAAAAAGTTAATCAACCGGACACTAAACCAAACGCCGCTGATCCGGGGGACGTCTTAAAACTTGGTAGCCAGGCGCAATCCGATCCGACTATTAAATCTTGGACGAATAGTTCGATTGTCAACAAGCTCAATGCCGGAAACCTTACGCCCAACACAACCGGGCAATACTACAACTACGAGGTCGGCGTTAACTACCCTGCCCCGATAGGTTTGCTATCGACCCAACCGACGGTCAGCAGTCGCTTTACCCTTGAGGCTGGTGCAGCTAGTTCGCGACCGTGCTTGATTTCACTTGATCCAAATCAAGGTTACCCGAGCGATCTTTTCTCCGCTAACGGTGAAAATTTTGGCGCGACGAAAGGCACCGTCGTGACCGATAATGCTTCGCCATGGGATGTGACCGGTTCGTGGAATGACAAAATCATTTCCGACATTCAGGTCAAATCAACCGCCCAATCGCGAATGACGAATGTTCAGGTTGAAAACTCTTCAGGGGTGCCAAGTAATTCCTTGCCCTACACTGTTTTGAGTCGTGACACCACTCCTGGTGGTAATGGTACAGCGCCGCAAGTGGTGGATAGCGCCTGCAATGTTGCCGCCCCAACTACCTCAAGCCCGAGTCCATATAAAAATGATGTGGGCGCGTGCTTGAATACCAAAGTGTCGGTTCTTTTCAACCTGCCGCTAGATCCGACAACGGTAACCAAGGGAACGGCCCAATTATTTTCCTGCTCTGGAGCAGTTTGTACGACGTCAGTGGCCGGGGTATCGGGCGGGGCCGGAAATTTATTAACCATTCAACCGTCAGCCGATCTGTTGCCGAGTACGCAATACGAAGTAGTCTTAACGACCAGCATTAAAGGTCTGCCGCCAGCTCCGGCCAATACCCCGGGCACCGGTACCCCGATGGCGGCGGAGTATCGTTGGCAGTTTATGACCAAGCCAGGCAAAGAAGATTGCATCATTAATAATGTGATCCTGAACCCGAACGGTTCGCAGACGACGAATAATCCACATTATAATCCGATTATAATGTCGGCTCTGCCGGTGGATAATGCCTGCCACACCTTGACCCATGTCGGGTTGAAATTTACCTGGGCTTCGACGAATGTTGCGGTCGGTGTTCTGAGTGGCACATTGAACGACACACCTGAAGATACAAAAACATTATCACCACCTCCGCCGACCGGCGCGACAACTGGTAATCCTGACGCAACTAAAGGCATTACCGATGTCACGGTCGCCGCGCAGTCACACACGTCGCCGAAATTCAGCCTGACCTATAATCCGGTGGCTTGTACGACGAGTACTGATTGCGCAAAAAATGCGCTTGGTGAATCGTGCGGTGGGGCAACTTGCGACACTGGAAGTTGCACGCCGGTGATCAATACTATCGAACCGAATGCCGGTCCGATCGGTAGCTGGCCGACGATCAGTGGTTGTTGGTTCGGTAGTGCGCCGGGCAAAGTGTTCTTCACCGACAAGAAAGAAGGGATTGATCCTGATCCGGCTTTGTGCGGCAGTGGTACTTGGACAAATGAGCAAATCATTCGTGAAGTTCCGGCCGATGCCACGACTGGGTCGGTGAAAGTTGTTCGTAATGACACAGCGGCGACAACCTTTGCTGCAGGATTCAGCGTCAACAAATTGCCGCTGGGAAAATTGTTATGTAAAGTGGTGCCAACGAGTGGCGTGCGGAATACGACGGTCACGGCCAGCGGTCACGGGTTTGGTGCTAAGGGCGCAGTTGATACTGTCAATTTTAGGTATGGCTCATCACTACTTCCCGTCCCGGCTACGGACTACCCGATGCCTGGTTGGGCTGACACTAGCATCGTTTTTCGTGTTCCGGTGCCCACTACTTCCGGTCTCAATAAGGTTCGCGTTACCGATAGCAACCCGCTGAACTTCAACGTTCTTGATTCCCTGCCCAATGCCTGCACAACGCCATGTACATTTGGTTCTTCTGGCGATGATTTCTGCAACGGTAAAACTGCCGGTACCGCTTGTAGTTACCCCGGGGCGAATGGCCTAGGATGTTGCGCCGCGCGACCAAAAATTGTTGATACCAACCCGGCGTCTGGCACTACCAACAGTTGCCGCAACACAGTGGCTCAAATCACCTTTGATCAACCGCTTGACGGACAGACGGTCACGACCAGTGCCCTGACATACAAAGATGGGGTCAAGACGGTAACCGGTTCAGTCAGCAGTTCAACCACCGCCGGCCAGGGAACCATTTCCTATTCCCCGGGCGTGGTCACAACTAACAGCCAACAAACATTGTCGATCAACTCGCCGGCGGCTATCCGCGGCGAAAAGGGCGTGCTGGTCGACCCAACCGGCTCGCCATTGCAATTTACCACCGGTACAAATATTTGTACGCTGGATGCGGTCTCGGTTAAGCCGACGGACGATATTTTTACGGCGCTGAACGAAACCCATCCTGATGCCAGTCCTCCCGGTTTTCAAGCCGAGGCTTGGCCACAGAACATGAGCGCCCCGATTGCTCCAGTCAGCGGTAGCTACGAATGGTCGTGGGGGTGGTTGTCCGGGCAATCCACCATTGCTTCAGTAGCTATCTTACCGCCAGCCACCCCCTTCGCGTCAGATGCTTCAGTCACCGCGCACTCGAACGGACTGACGACAGTTTCGGCTACCGCCTCGGTCACAAAGGATGCAATCAACAACACCAAGGATCGAAAAGTTGACGGCTCGAGCAGTGTTCGCGTGCAGTTTTGCGTTGATCCCTGGAAGTTCTCTGACTCGGTCAATAACTGCGATGTGAATAGCGGCGGAACATCCTGTCCGCCTTACAATTTTAATCTTTTCTATTGGCGCGACAATGGAACCACGCCATTACCTGACTTCGCCTACCTGGGCGAGGGTGACACCCAGCAGTTGGGTTCAATTGAAGGGGTGAATGCGACCGACCCAACCCGCTTGAAGAGTTTCTTTTTCAAAGAGTCGGCTACCAGTCGCGATACCATCGGCCTCCTGATCTTCAAGAACGATGCATTCTTGTCGCCCCTCGATTGGTTTGCTAAGCGTTTTCCGCTTGATACCGGTGCCTCATCCACGGTGGTGGCCGGGTACCCGGCGGTCAAGTCAGGGACGACGACCTATGTCGGCGTTACAGATTGGAGCGGGTTTACTCTGCAAGGATTAATGTTCGTCTTTGACTACAACTCTAATAACGCCAGTCCGGACACGGTCAAGATTGCCAACCAGTTACTCGACAACATCGCCTTCAATACCAACGGCACAATTAGTTTCTTCAAAACCCAAGTCATTCGCGATACCAAGCGCCGTCAGGATTTGACCTCATTGCAATTATCCCTGGCTGCCTACAAAGCCAAAAATGGTAGCTACCCCGACTTGGCTAGCGGCTCATACATCACCGGCTTCTCGACCTCGAAATGGCCGTCATGGCAGACGACGCTGGGGACAAACCTGGAGAAGAGCCTGCCAACTGATCCGGTTAATACCTTTACTCGTTACTGCACAAAGCATTCAAACATATTATGTACGTCGGATGTGCAATGCCAGGCTAATGACAACACAGATACGTGTGGTAACGTCTCGGCCTGTAAAAAAATCTCAGATCCCAATGATCCATATGAATCAGCTACATGTTGGGCCGAGTCGAAGAAAACGTTTACCTGTCCGGCCAATTCCCAAATTTACGGCTACCGGAATGTTGGGGGAGCGGTCGATCTCTACGCGACTATGGAGTACAAAGGAGCGGGAAGTTTCGCGACCGGAACGCCGCCGAGCGGCATATGCACCAGCCCGAATACCTGCGACTGCTTCAATTACTCCCTCCATATTGCGCCCTAATCTTATGGCCGACGATCAATCACTGCCGACCCTGCCAGCTGACGCTCCAACGTCATGGTTGTCGCGCCACCGAAAAATCGCTATACTAGGGGGACTCGTTGTTATACTCGTAGCCGTAGCTATAGGAATGGGCTTAAAAACTAGCCAAAAACCTGCCAATAGTAACGGGGGGACACCAGTCGTTACTACGGCTCCAACGCCTCTCAGTAACAACAACCGTCCGACCTTCCAACGCTCAACGGTCAGCAATACCCCGACCACCCTCCCGCCGGCCTATCGTCCGCCGACGACCGATGACCTGCGGAAAGCGATTACCAATCTCAACTCATCATCAACTACCAAGTAATATCAACAGCCAATAACCGTCACCACTATGTTTGACCCTACCACCCCGCCAGCCCAGAACCCGCTTAATCCGGTCATGCCGACGCCGGGCATGCCGAGCGCTCAAATGCCGCCGGTTGCACCGGCTCCGTTCGCCCCGGCTCAACCGCCGGTCCACACCATGCCGGAACGTTTTCGCAGTACCGGTTCATCGTCGGGCGGTCCAAAAGGATCAAGCAGTGCGACCAAAAAGTTAATCATTACCCTGGTCATCGTTGTGGTGGTGGCCGGCCTCGGGGTGGCTGGATTATTTATTTTCAACAAGGCGGTCAAAACGAATACGAACACCGCCAATACCGTTAACCTCAACCGAACCGCCAACTTGAACGTCACGACAAACCTGAACACGAACACGGCTAGCAACGTCAATAGCGTCAACGCTAATACCAACACTACCGCGAACGTGAACGTGGCCAACGTCAACACCACAACGAACGTCAATACAACGGCGAATACCAATGCTCCCGCCAACACTAATACCTCAGTCAGCACCGGCCCGTTGCCGTCGAGCCTTGACACTGATAAGGACGGGCTAACAGATGTCGAAGAAGCGGTCTATGGCACTGATGTCAAGAATGCGGATACTGATGGCGATACGTTCGTTGATGGCATGCAAGTTCGCGCCGATGGCATGGTGGTCGGTGAATTGGTCAACTTGTACAACCCGAAAGGCGCCGGGACACTGGAAGCCTCAGGCTTAGTCAAACGCGTCCAAAACGCCACCAACGTCTTCAGCTTGCTGGTGCCAACCAGTTGGACGACCAATGAATCCAGCGGCTTACTGGTGGTCACCCCAACCACCCAGACCGGAGAGTTCTTCCAGGTGCGAATGAATGACAACACCTCCGGACAAACGCTCCAGCAGTGGTACCAAACGAACAACCCGCAGGCCGACATTAGCAAAACCAAATCGATCGCGGTTAACGGTCTGGAGGGGTTGATTAGCCAAGATGGCGCTAATGTCTATTTTGCCAAGGGCGCCAAGGTCTACGGCCTAACCTATACCGCCTCCGGCCTCAGCCAATTGAACTACTGGACGACCTTCACCATGATGATGAAGAGTTTTAAACTTGTTGCCGCGAGCTAACAAGCGTCAAGCAACTTCTATACGGCAGCTCACTCAATCAGGAGTGAGTACCGATACTCTGCGCCGCTGGACGCTTCGCGCCCGGCGGCGCTTAGGTGTACGGGGCAGAATCGCGGTTACGATGGTCACACCGGCAGTGAGCCAAAAGTGGAATAAACAGTACCGACGCCGCGATCGACCAACCAATGTCCTGTCATTTGACTACGCGCACGGACGGCCAGGGAATGATGGCCTGCTCGAAGGGGAAATACTGCTCTGCCCGCCAGTCATTCTACGTGAGGCAAACCAGCAAGGTGAAACGTACCGCGCGAGAGTACAGATGCTGCTGGAACACGGATTGATTCATTTGCTTGGCCTTGATCATCACACCAAACCTGATCAGCGCCGCTGGGAACGATACGAACAACGACTTCGATGACCACCATCAACTTCCCACGATTTGTCCGCAGTCTCCGCCATGCTATCCACGGCTTGGCGCATGCTTTCACCTCCGAAAATAATTTTCGGATTCATACGATCATTGCCGCCATCGTATTAATTTTAACCGTGGTCTTAAAGGTTCCACGCTCCGAAGCAATCACCATCGTCCTAGTCATCGCCTCGGTCTTAGTCCTGGAACTGGTCAACACCATCGTCGAACGGTTCGCTGATTTGCTCGAACCGCGGATCCACCCGTACGTTCATGTGATTAAGGATATGATGGCCGCCAGCGTGGTCATTGCCGTCGGGGCGGCGATGGTGGTTGGGGCGCTGATTTTTTGGCCATACGTGGTGCCGCTGTTTAGAATGTAATGATAATAAGATAGTAATCAGGGTATGGAATTCAAAAAACTAGTTACGTACGGCATTGCCGAATCAGCATTAAGCCCTGAATACTGGGAAAAAGTTGATGGCCTGACAGATAAGCGAGCTTTTTTAGATAAGAACAGCAATGATTTTCTGAAAGAAATGGCTGATGCGGATGCGTTGTTGGTCTCTTTTGGGACAGTGATTGATGCTGACACAATCGATGCATCACCACAACTGCGGTACATTGGTATCGCTGCTACGGCTTATAATAAAGTTAATGTGGCATATGCCAAGACGAAGAATATCATCGTTACCAACTTGCCTGGCTATAGTACCGAATCCGTTGCTGAGTTTACCATTGCCGCTATTCTGGAACAAATGCGTCAGCTTGAAAAAGGAAAAAATAATGGCCGTCAGGGAAACTATGATGAAAGTGAATTCTCAGCTCGTGAGATACAACACAAAAACTTTGGCGTCCTAGGATTAGGGCAGATAGGCCATCGAGTGGCTGAAATTGCTCTAGGGTTCTCGGCCAATGTTTTCTATTGGTCAAAACATCACCATCTAGAGGCAGAACAGAAGGGGATTCGGTTTTCTGAATTGGATCAACTGGCGCAGTCGAGCGACATCCTTTCGCTGAATGTGGCATTGAATGTAGAGACCACAAAAATATTGAATAAGTTGAGAATACAGTCTTTGAAACCAGGAGCGATTGTTATCAATACGGCGCCAATGGAACTGGTCGACCTCGATGCCCTAGCAGATCGTTTGCAGCAAGGGGACATTACTTTTATTCTCGACCATTCGGATCAAATGACAAAAGAAGATATTACAAAAATTACCAGTCCCCATTGCATCATCTATCCGCCGATCGCTTATGTATCTCAAGAGGCCAGAACGAATAAACAGAATCTGCTGGTAGAGAATGTTGAACGGTTTTTAGCTGGTCGACCACAAAACGTCGTTTCATAATCTTCCAGACTTTCCAAGGTAACTGAACACTAAAAGTGTTCAGTCCAATGTTATCCACAGCCTTCGTTTTTTTGGCGATCTGGTATATACTATCTGCACGTATGTTTGAACAAAAAATCGATCTCGGGTATGGCAAAAACTGAACTCTTTACCGGTCTCGATGTCGGCTCGTCAGCCGTTCGGGTTGTTGTTGCCCAGCGCCAATCCGGCGTTGAAGGTTTGCACATTCTCGGGGCGGCCGAAGGATCGGCTGATGGTATTTCGAAAGGAACGATTACCAGTATCGAAGACGCAGTCTCATCGATTTCGGCGACCTTAGAAAAAGCGGAGCGGATGACCGGCGTCCCGGCTGAACACGCCACCGTCTCCATCAACGGCACCCACATCACCTCGATTGAAAGTCACGGCATTGTGGCGGTGGCTAAAGCCGACGGCGAAATAAAGCAGAACGATGTCGATCGCGTCATCGAAGCCGCGCAGGCCGTAGCCGCGCCGCCGAATTACGAAATTCTCCATGTCATTCCGCGCTCCTACACCGTCGACAATCAGCACGGGGTGAAAGATCCGATCGGCATGTCGGCCATGCGGCTTGAGGTTGACGCGCAAATTATCGAAGGCCAAACCGCCCAAATAAAAAATCTGCAGAAAGCCATCTACCGCACTGGCGTCAGCATTGATGATATGGTGCTGTCAGCGCTGGCCTCATCGCTAGCCTGCGTCACCAAGCGCCAGAAAGACCTGGGCGTGGCGTTGTTGAACATCGGCGCCAGCACCACCAGCGTCATGGTCTTCGAAGAAGGGGATGTCCTGCACACGAAGATTCTGCCCATCGGCGGCAGTCATATTACCAACGACATCGCCATCGGTCTGCGCATCTCCATCGACCTAGCCGAGAAAGTAAAGCTGGAATTCGGCACAGCTAATCCCGGCGATGTCGGTAAGCACGACGAAGTTAACTTGCATGATCTCGGCGGGGATGACGTCAATATCTCGCGTCACCAGATTGCCGAAATTATTGAAGCGCGCGTTGAAGAAATTGATAAAATGGTTGACCGTGAATTGCAAGCTATCGATCGCTCCGGACTCTTGCCGGCCGGTATCATCATCACCGGCGGCGGATCAAAACTGCCGGGCCTGGTGGACATTGGTAAACGCGATTTCCGATTGCCGGTGGCGGTTGGTTTTCCGCAAGGCTACACCAGCGCCATCGATAAAATTCAGGATCCGGCCTTTGCCACCGCGCTCGGGTTAGCCAGCTGGGCGGCGGACGCCAATTCCGGTCACGGTCTGCTCAGTAAGTTGCCAACCTTTGGTTCAGTCAATGACACTGTCGATGGCATGCGGCGCTGGTTTAAAGGGTTGTTGCCGTAAATCACCGCGCGGGGTGTTGAACACGTAAGGTGTTCAGCTGATTCAGCCGACTGTTGCCCCTCAGACACAACTTTGGTACACTAGATACATGTCATCCCGATCACCTATGGAAGTCAAACCAGACATCGAAACCTTCGCCAAGATCAAAGTTATTGGCGTCGGCGGATCCGGCGGCTCGGCCTTGAATCGGATGATGCAGCATAAAATCCGCGGCATTGAATTTGTGGCCATTAATACCGACGCCCAGGCGCTCCATCACAGCGGGGCGCCGGTCAAGGTGCACATCGGCAAGGCCACCACGCGCGGTCTTGGCGCCGGCATGGATCCGGAGGTCGGCCGCAAAGCGGCCGAAGAAGATCAGGACGAAATTCGTGAACTGCTCAAAGATTCAGACATGGTCTTCATCACCTGCGGCCTCGGCGGCGGAACGGGAACCGGCGCGGCGCCGTTGATTGCGGAAGTGGCGAAAGATCTCGGCGCGTTGACGGTCGCGGTCGTGACCAAACCGTTTTCGTTTGAAGGTGTGCAACGACGAACGATAGCTGATCACGGTTACAACGAACTGGCCGCGCAGGTTGATACAATTATTTCCATTCCGAACGACCGGCTCCTGCAAATCATCGACAAAAAAACGTCATTGCTCGAATCGTTCCAAGTTGTGGACGATGTTCTGCGGCAGGGGATTCAAGGGATCGCTGAACTGATTACTGTGCCGGGCTTAAT
>OBEQ012642920.1_pt1 | contig 10846 bp, 9 predicted proteins | sample 1670901 | NCBI WGS metagenome assembly OBEQ01 (sample SAMEA104232315, study PRJEB22302) | groundwater metagenome | biome: forest; feature: aquifer; material: groundwater | place: USA | collected 2011-08-07 | depth 5.4 m | reverse complement strand
CCGAACATTCTCCGTCTGGTCAAAACCCTTTCCGAAGAGCAGCAAAAAATGATCCACCTTCGGTACGTTGAGCAGATGTCGTGGAGCGAGGTCGGAACAGTGATGGAAAAAAGCGTTGTGGGTATGAGGGTATTCCACCATCGAACAGTCCAAGAGATACGAATATTGATTGAACAAGATCAGAAGAAAAAAAGCACGAATAAATAACGTATGAAAGATATTGTAGCTGAGTTGCAATCGCTTTCCGCTTTGAAGAAAATCCAACCGGATCCCGAATGGAAAGAGAAAACTCTTCAATCCTTGTTATTGCAATACGATGAAAAAATTTCGACAGCAGGAGAGTCTCCCGTTTTCGCTGCCGATCCGCTGCCAACCTGGCGATGGTCTGTTGCGCTTGTTCCGGCATTCGCGGTGATCCTCATTGCCATGTTTGCAGCAGCGCCATCCCAAGACGGCAGTGAAGGTACGGGAGTAAACACTCCCAGCTTTCCAGGCACCGTGAAGCCGATCGCAGTCAACCCAAACCTTCCAATGGCAACGAGTGTTCAATCGCCGTCAACCTCCACAACCTCATTGCCAATCCTTGCAACGAACACGCCAGTAAAGTATGCAGTGCCAAGCATTCGACGAACCCAGAAGACACGGCGGCCGGTGGCGTCCACGCGACTTGCAATGTCGGTTCAGAGTCTTCCGCAAGCCCCATGGGTGTTTTCTGATAAGTCTCCGGGGCAACACGCCCGCTGGGTATTTAGCGAGCGCGGAGTCAACAGCAATGGATCGTAATGGCCGATATCTATCCACAGCAAATAAACAGCAAAGCCATGTATAATTTTGTTAGTCCACATAGGACAAAGGTCGGGCCCATATCTCAATCGTTGAGCTGTGGGAATTCTATGGTTAATAATGAAAAAATTTCGTATGAATCAATTTGTTAAAAAGGCACGGATTGCCGTGAATGTGGCTGTGGCGACCTCAACAATCGCTTGGTCCATTGGGCTTTCCGCGTTTGTGCCGATCGCGCACGCAGCAGATCTTAAGGCAGGAGATTTGATTCGCGCGTCGCTCACCCCCGCGGTGTACTACTACGGTGCAGACGGCAAGCGCTATGTCTTCCCAAACGAGAAGACATACAAGAGTTGGTATGCAGATTTCTCCGGTGTGAAGCGTATTAGCGACGCGGATCTCCAGACAGTCTCGATCGGTGGCAACGTAACGTACCGCCCGGGTGTGAAGATGGTGAAAATCACCACTGACCCCAAGGTGTACGCCGTTGATGCCGGTGGCGCACTGCGCTGGGTGAAAGACGAAGCAACCGCAACAGCGCTCTACGGGGCTGACTGGAACAAGAAAATTGACGACGTTTCAGATGCGTTCTTCGTGAACTACAAGAGCGGCGCAGACATTGCAACCGCCGCATCATTCGATAAAGCAGCAGTGACGGCGGCAGCGTCGTCCATCAACGTGGATAAGGGCCTTGCCGCAGGTTCGGGTGGCGTTGCAACTGGAGCGCTTTCGCTCTCGCTTGCATCCGACACTCCGCCCGCTGCAACTGCTCCGTACCTTGCCGGTGACGTGATCTTTACGAAGGTTGTTGTCTCCGCAGGTGCAAACAACGTCTCCATCAACTCGGTCAAAGCAACCCGGTACGGCCTTTCTTCTGACACCGATCTTTCGAGCGTGAAGCTCTACCTCGGCACACAGCAGCAAGGAACGAACCAGACCTTTGATGCCCAGCACAAAGCATCGTTTGTGCTCTCGAGCCCAATCAAGGTTGCGGCAAACTCGTCGATTACCTTGACGCTCGCGGGTGACATCGCTGCCACGGGAACGGCTGTTGCCGGTAACCAGGTGCAGTTGGGTATTGACGCTGCAGGCGACATTAACGCCGGTGGCGCATCCGTGAATGGAACCTTCCCGATTAAGGGAAACACGGTGCAGATTTCCGGTGCAACCATCGGAACTGTCACTGTTGCCGCAGGTCCAGACAACCCAAGCTCTGACACCGCGCCAGACGCAGGGAAGAAAGATCTCAAGATCTTCGAGCTCCGCGTTACGGCAGGTTCAGTGGAAGAGGTTGAAGTGACCCAAGTGGTGTTCCTTAAAGGTGGAACACACGTCCCGACGGATGTGAAGGACTTAAAACTCTACGATTCGACCAACGCGAAGCTCATCGCAACCGTCCCAGGATGGAACGATCAGAGCCGCGCCGTGTTCGATATCACTCCTCCGATCCAACTCGCAAAAGGGAACTCGGTGAACCTTGCGCTCCTCGTCGGCGAAGTGCTCGCTGGATCAGGACGCACGATTTCCGCAACCCTCGAGAAGAGCGGAACAACCTTTACCGGTGTTCGCGCTCGTGGAAAGACGTATAACCTCGGTTTGGTACCAACAGGCGCATTTGCCGGGACCGCAACGGCCCAGACAATCGCCGCAGGATCTCTCACCGTGGTGAAATCTTCCACAACCCCAGCAACCGGTAACGTCGCTCCGGGAGGAAACGACACCAACCTCGCCACCTTCGATATGGTGGTGCGTGGTGAAGCCGTTCGGACAACCGGAAACACAACGTTCAACTTCACCTTGGGTTCAGGCTTGCTTATCAGCCATCTGACGGCGTGTACGCTCCGCGATGGAGCAGGAAACGTGATCGCCGGACCGGTTGATCCAAGTGGAACCACTGCAGTGTTCTCGACGACCATCACATTCCCGGTCGGCACAGGCAGTTACCAGTTCCGTTGCAACATTTCGACGGCAGCAACGGCGACCGGTACCGTGGTGGTGGGAATTACGCCATCAACCGGCATGACGGTTCAGGGTATGACGAGTGGTAACTCCATCTCGCTTGCCTCACAGACCACTGCCGTTGCCGGCAACACGCAAACCGTCCAGGGTCCCGCATTGGCTGTTCGCACCGAGGCAACGCCTCCGGCAACAACCATCGTGCCTGGACAGACACTCGTCATGTTGTCAAACGTCTTGCTTGACAGTGTAAACTCCGGTGAGGACATTCGTGTCACCAGCCTTGGCGTAACCAACACTCGCGTGGGTGCAGGAAGCGACAACGCTGACTGGCAGAACCTTGCCATCTACGACGAAAACGGAACGCGCTTGACCGATTTTGTTCAACCAGCAACGGCAACCGGTGCAGGGACAACGAAGACCACCCTCACATTGGTAACGCCTGCGGTGGTGAAGAAGGCAGCAACGAAACGGTTAGTCGTGAAGGCTGACTACAAGTCTGGTATCGGTGCAACCGGCGAAACGTCAACATGGAATGTTGCGGCGGCCGGTGATGTGATCGCAACCGGTGTCTCAACAGGAACTGCTGTTGTGCCAACGGTGACCGGTACTGGTCAGGCAATGACCTTCGGCGCATCCGGATCATTGACCGCATCCCTTGATGCGAGCAACCCAACATCTGATCTCATCATTGCGGGCCAGACCGCAGTGCCGATGCTTGCGACAAAGTTCACCGCAACAACGGAAGACATCAAGCTTGAAACATTGAAGGTAACCCGAGCGTCAGCCGGCACTGGTGCCGATTCTGACTTCTCGAAAGTCTACCTCTACGATGGCACAACAAAGATTGGTGAGGGCCGCCTGTCGGGTGGGACCTACACCTTTGATGTCCGCGATCAGAATATCCTCGTCTTGAAAAACGGTACAAAGATCTTGACCGTGAAGGCTGACTTCACGCGCGTGATCGGTGCCGGTGGTGAAGAAGGAGCAATCTCGGGCAACCAAGACAAGCTCTCACTCGCTGCCACAACCGACCTCGTTGGAAAGGGTCAGGCGTCGGGAACAACGATCAACGCATCCGTAGCGTTGACCGGAAACGACATGTTCCTTCGCCGCACGAAGCTCTCAATGGCACGCAACGCCGCATGGATCGCTCCGTCGACTCCAGGAGGCGCCGCGACCGAAGTGCTCCGTGTTGACGTGACCGCAACCGGCGCGCCGGGCGATGCAGGTGCAGGTGTTCGATTTAACACCGGTGCAGCAGCAAGCTGGGCTGCAGGCGACGGACGTATCTCGTTCGCTGTCTCGCAATCCGGAGGTGCCGCGACTGCACGCACCGTCACGTTCCTTCGCGCGAAGGATAACACCGTGCTCGACTCCGTCTCGGTTGCCGACTTTACCGCCGCGAGCCTTGAAGTTGACGACAACTTCTCGACCGCAGGGTTGTCGGTTGCCCCTGGCGACACCGAGACCATCATTGTCCGCGCTGACCTCTCCGACTACGCCACGACCGGTGAGTTCTTCCAGCTCCGTGTCGTTGCCGAAACAAGCGATACGCTCGCTTCGACCGACAACGTTCGCTGGGATGACCTCGGTTCGACGACCGGCATGGTTGCAGGTCACGTGAACAGCTCGCACGCCGACTTCAACAGCTTCCGTGTCCCAGGGCTTGACCTTAATGGTCCGACCCTCAAGGTATAACGGAACGATTGAGAATCTGGGATCTAGAATTTAGGATCTAGGACTAGAATCTCGACGTTGAATCAGCAAACAGCAGCCCCGACCTTGTGTCGGAGCTGTTTGTTTTTACTCTTTTATGCTATATTCTCATCTGTATGTCATCACGCGTCATTGCGAGCCGAGCGACGCAATCCCGTCACCGCTGGCTCATCACGGTTGGCAGTATTCTCCTTGCGCTGCTTATTATTGGTAGTGCCATCGTTGCGGTAAAAAGGGGATCAGGCGCAACTCCACAAGAACGCGAGCGACAACGATTATTGCGCTCATTCCATGACATGCCGCGCCCATTTCGTAGTGAGTTCATGACCCTCGTTGATCTCTCTCGCGAAGCGAAGGATTTTGAAACAGCGGCGACGGTCTTAAAAGTTGCCGCAGAAGAACAACCAAAAAACGCCATTGTTTTCGAGCTCTTGGGCGATGTCTATCAGGAAGGTGGAGATGTCGAGGGTGCGGAAGCGGCGTATCGCCGGGCTATTCTCGACGACGCCGCCATTATCACGCCGTACACGAAACTTGCCGATCTCATTTGGTATCACGCACGAGGACGCGCATCGGAGATTGAATCGATACTCCTGCAAGGTATTCGCGCAACGAATCATTTGAATCTTCATAAACGTTTGGCGCGGTATTACACCGATATTGGAAATAAAAAACGAGCGCTGGAGGGTTGGCGCTATATTCTCAAACAGGAACCGAATAACGCTGGAGTGAAAGATGAAATAGCGAATCTTGAGCGCTCGGGTTGACGTGGCCGTATGCGTCGAAATATTCTCTATACCATTGTCGTGCATCCGGTGTTTATTGTGCTACTCACGGTCGGGCTCTTGTTTACCTCAAAGGCATTTTTTCGTGAACTGTTGGGGAATATCCGGCTCCGCAAAGAGCTTACGAAGGTCCAAAAAGAGGTCAACGATCTTCAAGGGAATTCGCAGGATTTGGCGGTGCAGTTGGAGGCGCTCCAGCGTCCATTTGCCATCGAACGGGAAGCCCGTGTAAAGTATGGGCTGCGTCGGGCAGGGGAGCAGGTGCTCATTGTTCCGGATCAAGGGGATCAAAATAGCACGTCACCATCCCTGGGCGATACGAAAGTATTGTCTTCCGCCGAGCAGAACTGGCGGGGAAACGTCACCGCTTGGTGGAGCTACTTTGTTGGCAAGTAACACGCGGGTATAGTTCAGTGGTAGAACGCGACCTTCCCCAGGTTGAGATGCGGGTTCGATTCCCGCTACCCGCTTTTGAAAAAATGAGCCCTCTCCTATGCATCTCAAGGAATCTGATCGCGATCCCTCCGGGCTCGTTGTTGCGGCCAAGCAGGGGAGTCTCCCGGCATTTGAGCAGCTGCTGCTGTGGTACGAGAAACCGATCTATGCATTCATGTTTCGATTTGTCCGTCGTCGGGAAGATGCAGAAGATCTTACCCAAGAGATCTTCATCAAGGTGCTGAAGTCGCTTCATGCGTATAACATTGAGAAACCCTTTTCTCCCTGGCTCTATACCATTGCCACCCGAACGGCGTACGACTGGTTACGGAAAAAACAGCGGCACCCGGAACTATTCATTATTGATGATGAGCAGCATCCTTTTGAAACAATTGATGAAACTGAATCGTATACTCTTATAGGTGATCGTATTGATCTTGAGGCGCTTCTTGGAAAGGTAAAGCCTATGCATCGAATGGTTTTGCTTCTGTACTATCAAAAACAGTTTTCCTACGAACAGATCGCCGAGATCTTGGCTGTACCAATCAATACGGTAAAAACTCATCTCTATCGCGCAAAACGTGAATTGCGAATGCTTTCAGAGGCTCAAGGACCGACAACTGATCCATCTTCATCATAATTATGCCCGTCGATCCATTATTCCAGCTCTTTGAAGGTCTCAACGAGTACGAGCCCTCACCAGATCTCCATCCTCGCATGGTGCGTCGTCTGCTTGTCGAGCGCTATCGAAGGTCTGCGTTTATTTTGGCGACCTTACTCGGGTTGAGCCTGATTGTTTCTGCCTATCATGCCATTGATCGCCTTATTGCGCGAGACATTCATAGCCTCGTTCAGCTTGCCTTTACTGATTTTGAGTTTAGTCGAGATTATATTCTTGATTTCACTGCTATTATCGGGGCATCATTCCCTGTGGGCGCGGTAAGCGTGTTTCTTGTTAATGTCGCGTTGAGTGTCTACGCGGTTTTATTTGCCAGGAATATTGCTCGTTCTTTGCCTCCTGGGAATCATACGACCGGTGATGAAACAATGTGGGCAGACCATACGTAATAGTGTTTAGTACATAATACAAAGGTCGCCTTAATGAACTATCATTGATGAGCTTTTATGAAGATTTCTCGAAAGATCGCATCAGTAGGGGTGAGCATCGCCATGATGGCAGTCGCACTTCCCTCACTCGCTATGACGATGCCAGCGCACGCACCGGCGGCCTACAAACGCAAGGATCCCGCAATGGTGAAAAAGATGAATGAGGCATTGCGCGCAGCGCAAAAGGACTACACCACCGCGTTGAGCGCTGCACGAGAGCAGTTGAAGACCGCAGTCAAAGCGGCAAAGACAAAGGCAGATCGGACCGCCGCCAGCGCAGCATACAAGGATGCAGTGAAGGCAGCAAAAGCAACCTTGCAATCTGCACGCGCTGCCGCAAAGCAGCAATAAATTCTGCACGCAAATTAGAAATCCTTTCGGTTAATGCCGGAGGGATTTTTAATGTACGTGAGGGCCCCCTATTTGCCATCAAACGGCTCGTCCGTGTAAAATAGACCATGTCGTTTCTATGGCGTCCATTAGCTTCTTTTTGTGAAAACGCTCGAACGTCTTTTAAAGGATCCCAGGCTTGGCATTGTCCTCGCGGTGCTGGTCGCTTTTGGTATTGGCATGCAGGTCGGAAGAAAAACAAGTCAAATAACTCCCATGCCATCAAGAAGTAACGGTTTGCGAGAAGGAGGGTACAAATATATCAGCCCGCTCTTGCTGTGTAGCACCGAAAATAGGGATGTGAATGAGGATACGGTTATGACGTCTGAAATCACTGACTACATTAACCACGCACCTGAAAAAGATGTGTCGGTGTACTTTTTTCGTATAAAAGATCGACGATGGTCGGGTGTGAACGAAGATGAAACATTTTCTCCCGCCAGTATGTTGAAAGTGCCAACGGTTGCCGCCGTTCTTAAATATGCAGAATCGCATAACGATTTTCTCTCAACTGAGATCCTGTACGATGGCAGCTTTGATGACAACGGGGCAGAATACTTTAAGCCCCAGAAGTCTATCCAACCGGGTCATAAGTATACCGTTGAAGAGTTGCTGGAGTATACCATTGTTGATTCTGATAATAATGCCGTGAAGTTGCTCCACAATGTTATCGATAGCCGCGAATTCACGAACATCTATATCAGTTTAGGTATGCAGATTCCCCAGGATCCTTCTGATTTCATGTCGCCAAAGAATTATTCTCTTTTTCTGCGGTTACTCTATAACAGCACCTACCTCACGCGACCGATGTCGGAGAAGATTCTGCGACTGATGGTTGAATCGCACTTTACGCAAGGACTCACGTCGGGGATTCCTTCCACCATTGAAACGGCGCATAAGTTCGGGGAGTGGAGAGTAATTAATTCTGAAGGAGTTTCCCAGGAAAGTGAGTTGCACGATTGTGGTATTGTGTACCAGCCTAATAATCCCTATGTTCTCTGCGTGATGACGCGCGGTGATCACTTTGAAGGTCTTGCCCCTGAAATTCGTGATATCTCGAAAATCGTTCATGATCGGGTGATGAGTTATCAATAAGTCTCGCTGGGCAGAGTGGAAGGGTGGTTCTGCCTTGCTCATTTCTCCGTTCTCGGGTATGCTGCTCGTTGCTCGATACGAGCAGTGCGTTGTGCTGCCTTGCGTTGCGAGGTGAAAGGAGTATGCACTCTCTTCTTTGAGAATTGAAGACGAAAAGAACCGAAAACCGACCTCTGGTGTCGAGAGGCTCACGAAGCAAGCTGCGGAGAGTGGCTTTAATCACGAGCACGGACACAAGGAGCATCGTCATGGATATCAAACGGTACCCGGTCACGGACGCCCACAAGGCCGAGCTTCTTGGGCAGGGAATGCAGGCATTGAGTATCGCGCTTGCAGGAAGAGACGATCCGGAAGAATTCATCGCCATGCTGCGGCAGCGGATCAATGCAGCGAAGAACCAGAGCCCGGATCTCCTCGCCGCGCGCGCAATTGCCAGGCGAGCCGAACCGTTCACCGAGGTGAAGATCCTCTGTGAGATGTTTCGCGTGCTCGGGCAAGAACGCGACCTTCAATCAGCTATCCGGCGCGCGGGAAAAGTTCCTCAACTACTCATGCCCATCATTGACGCGCTTGCCCAATGCAAGCGCGTGCCTGAAGCCTCGCAACTTGCCGACGAGGTACAGAACAGTGGGTCGCGTTCTCTGCGACCCTTCGCGGCGATCGTGAAGCATGATCAGAGCGCAGAAATCGTTCGACGGGCAGGTGAAGAGGCGAGCGCTGGCAATGGTTGGTTCGATCGATCAATGCGGACAGCCGATGTGTTCGCGCTGACCGGGGGTGAATGCTACTACAACGAGGTCACTGCGCTATTCTCTTGCCAAAGACTTACCTCGAATGAGTTTTGTCGGAAGGATGAGCTTGCTCACGCCATCGCATTGGCCCTTGGAGAGCAGCATCGGGCAAGCGAAGCGCTCATCTGGATCGAGAGGATCAACGATCTCGATGATCGCTTGAGGGCGTATTATCAGCTCGGAGCCATCACGGTTGATAACCGCTGTTTCTCTCAAGCGATGAAGCTGCTGGAGCAATCCAGTGATAGCATCAGCACTGATGATGCAAACGATGCATGGGATCGGTACGCGCTTGCCTCGGTTGGTTGGCTCATCGAGCACAAGAACCATGGGGATGCAGGCGGAAGTAAGATCCACGAGATACGGGATCCTGGCATGAAAATCATGGGGTGGTGCGCGCTTGCCTTGGCTGACTATCCGGACGCCTTGAACAACGGGTGGCGTATCTTCAATGCTATGGACGATACGGCCAAGAAGAAGAACGGCGAGGCCGCGTTCACGCTTATCGACACCACGTTGAGCATGAAGCGTGAAGAGGATATCAGCGCCGGGTTGCTGAAAGATTCTCGAGCGCGTGCGCTCGCCATCACTCATCCCTTTTGGTGTGCCAAGGCGTTCTCGGCCATCCATATCGCGAGGGAGAGAGTCGCGAAACTTGACGCCGAACAGAATGCACAGAAGGCCTAGCCAACTTCACGTTCGTTCGAGGTAGCGTATATTCTTTTCCACTTGGGCGCTGTGCAGAGAGTAGCATGCACAGATCGCCCTTGTTTTTTTAATTTTTGAGTCCGCAAACGCGTTTGAGAATATGAGCGCCTTGTTCGGCAAGTTCTTTGGTGAGCGAGAGTGGGGGAGAGAAGAAGAGGATGCGAGAGTTGGCAAAGGCTACAAGGAGATTTTTGCGATAACACTGGTAGGCCATAAGCGCCGCAATCGGTAGTTTGAATTCGATCCCAAAGACCATACCAATGCCGCGAACCTGACGGATTTTTTTGAGTTGCTCCAGGGGCTTCAAGAGATCAAGGAGATACGCCCCGACCTCTGCCGCATTTTTTTCAAGATGATCCCGCACGACAATTTCAACATTGGCTGTCGTTGCGGCACAATCTTGCGTGAGCCAACCAAAGGTGGAGTAATCCGGAATTCCTTTACTTCGTTTGAATACACGCTCCGTGACCATCGTGGCAGCCATCGTTGCGTAGCCGCCGGTGAATGATTTGCCCAAGCACAGGATATCGGGTTCGAGATTCCAGTGTTCGCTGCCGAATAATTTGCCGGTGCGACCCATGCACGTTGCGACCTCGTCCATGACGAGCAGGACGCCGTGCCGGCGACACAGCTCTTGAATGCGTTTGTAGAATCCTTCTGGTGGGATAAAACACCCGGCGTTGGTCCAGATCGGCTCGCTCATGAATGCGGCGATGTCGGTTCGTGTTTTTAGCAGCGTTTCAAACTGGTTGGTGACGGTGATGCCTTCTTCGGGAGTCTTCGGCATTGGCAATTTAAGAAAGCCCGGAAGACAGGGCGCAATCTTTTTGGTACACGCGTCGCCGAGGGCTGCCGCACCCATGGTGTGACCATGGTAAACCCCGTCAATGCTCACAATGGTGGGCTTGCCGCTCGCTGCGCGGGCGCATTGGATGGCATATTCCACTGCCTCTGAACCGCTGGTGCAGCGAAAGACGCGCGAGAGTTTTCCCGGCGCAATTGCGGAAAGTCGCTTGGCAAGTGCTTCCTGCATTGGTTGGCTATAGATCGGCGGGATGTACACGTTTTCTTTTGCTT
>OBEQ010598919.1_pt1 | contig 10846 bp, 15 predicted proteins | sample 1670901 | NCBI WGS metagenome assembly OBEQ01 (sample SAMEA104232315, study PRJEB22302) | groundwater metagenome | biome: forest; feature: aquifer; material: groundwater | place: USA | collected 2011-08-07 | depth 5.4 m | reverse complement strand
TAGTTGAAATAATTTTTGTCTCACTTTAAATCCATTGTTATGAGGTTAACATGACTTAAATATTAATCAAATTCACGTTATTTTGTCAATTTAACGTGAATTTATACCGTAAATGGCACTAAATTCACGTTATTTATGCTCGCCAGATGGGACGATTTTAGAACCGCCAACTGGATAGAGATTGTAGAATACCCAGAGATAACTTTACAACAAACACAACAACTTTTATCTATTCCTCTTTAGTCCCCCGACATTTCGGATACACTAAACATATGGTAGAAACAAGATTAGAATAATTATTCTAAATACTAGCAAAATTCTATGCTTGGTGGCAGAATTAAGATATGTTTCCTTTGTCCGATACTAAAACCTCTGGTAGATTCCCTGCATGGGTTGTAATCTTAATACTTGCCAACGTTTGGGTATTTTTCCTAGAGCTAACAGCTCCAAATCCGGATCTATTTGTTGGTCAATTTGCTTTAATCCCTTCACAAGTGGATTTCTCCAACCTAGATAGCCTAAAACCTTTTATAACTAGCCAATTTCTCCATGGTGGATTTATACATATTATTTCCAATATGTGGTTTCTCTGGATTTTTGGGGATAATGTAGAGGAGAGGTTAGGCTCTTTCTTTTTCCCGATATTTTACCTTTTAGCTGGAGCGATAGGAGGATTAACCCAATATATTTTTATTCCAGACTCTAATATTCCTATGCTTGGAGCTTCCGGAGCAATAGCTGGAGTTTTGGGGGCATATTTGGCATTCTTTCCTCATCACAGAATTAAAACTTTAATGCCCCTTTTTGGTTTTTTTTCTATCATAAATCTACCTGCCTATATTGTGCTCTTTTTTTGGTTTTTTACTCAGCTTTTTAGTGGTAGCGCCTCAATAATTACAGCTACTGCTTCTCTAGGAGGTGTAGCTTTCTTCGCTCACATAGGAGGTTTTGCAACAGGTTGGATAGTTGCAAAACTATTTAAATCAACTACACCAACACAACCCTCTATAGCGTGAAACTACTCTACGCCAAGAGACCAATTATTAGGAATAAAGTAAAAACTCCACCAATAATCAAAATAACACTTTCCCAACCTTTGTAACTTGAATCAATTTCATTTTTGGGGTGTTTTATTTTCCAGTATTCATTTATAGCATTCTGAACTGGAATTAGTGTCACTACAGCTGTAAAACCAAGCAACCAGTATGGTTTTTCTAATCTCCATAGTATATTTAATACAAAATAACCAATGGCTAACCATCCAGCTGAAGGATATTTTTTGTGATTCTCCTGATTTGCAAGTGCAAAGTATTGTTTAAAAAGAGGGTAAGCAAATAAAGGAGTAAATAATCCTCTAGCCCAAACTCTTATATTAAGATTCTTGATCTGATTTAAAGACTTCCATTGTTTATAGAACCAATATATCTCATAAATCCCAAATGTGAGAACAGTTAGAACTACTAATTTGCTAATACTTATAGTTAGAGGACGTATCATTTTGGAATCGTGGTCATCTTTATTAATGGATAATTCTTCAGAATTTGAATCTATTTTTTTACCACAACTATCACAAAATTTTGAACCAGCTTCTGTCTTATGGCCACATTCCTTACAATACATAATAGTTTAAGTGAAGTCTTTTAAATAATCTTCAGCTTTTAACCGACCCTGAACATCGCTCTCAAATAAATCTATGAAATCAGCAAACTGTTTTTTGTTATATTTTCCTAGATATAAAGCACCACACACAAAACTTTTTAAGTCTGGGGAGAGCGAAAACGAGCAAAATAAGCCTTGGTTATTCATTCTGTTAATAACTTCAAGAGCATTATCCCGATGCTTCCTTACCTTTTCATCATCGATGTTATAAAAAGAAGCAAAGGAAATTCCGATATTTGTAATTGCGCTAAAGATTAAATTAGGCCTACTTTTATGAATCGCAGAATATCGTTGTGAACCCCCATTTATCTCTAGCTTATTTACCTCATAACCCATGAATTCTAGGTGATCAATAACCTCTTTTTCTACATCCTCCACCTTTGGATCATCAGTTTTAACCGCTTTCTCTCCACAGAACTGACAGAATTTACTATCTTCTTCTATTTTTTTACTACAGTTTCTACAATTCATAAATTAGTTATAGCTTTTTACCGCATGATTTGCAAAATTTTGAACCAGCCTTATTCTTATCGCCACACTCTTTACAATATTTTGTTTTTTCTATATCCGCATCTTTTTTAGAATTGTCTTTATCTGACTCGTCTTTACCTAGTTTTATTATCCCACTTCTTTTTTCTATCTCTTTTACCTGTTCTTCCATACTTTCTTTTTGGAAACTTTCAGATCTAATTAGTGATTCAAGTTTTGCTTTTTCTTCTTTTTTAGCAAGGTTAATAGCTGGCCTTGCTAAAGTAAGATAAGCATGTAATCCTTTAAAGAATTGGAAGTAGCCTACTCCTATTGGTCCCCAAAGAACATAAAATGTTCCTCCTGGAGGAGTATTGAGAAACCAAAAATAGGATATTGCAGAACCTCCAAGTGGCCAAAGAGAAGATTTAAAAAGAGCGAACTCAAACTGATTCCTCAATTGTTCTGCTGGCAAAACTGGACTGCCCCTGGACATTATAAATAGGACTATTGAAATAACTAATGCTAGCCAAAAAGGCCATGCAAGCCATGAATAATCAATACCACTATTAAAGTGTTTATTTAATTCTCCAATATGAGAATTTAACGATTTCATTTGCTTATCATACTGATCAAAAGCACTTGAATAAGTATCTTTATTCCCTGTTTTTATAGATTCTTGCACCGACAATAAACTAGACGATAATCCCTTAATATCATTATCTATATTAGTTAATATTGTTTTAAGTTCCTCATTAGTTTCAGTAGATATTGTAGATTCATAAAAACTTGATGAGTCATTCCAATGCTGAACGACTGACGGTATTTCTCTTGTTAAAACATCCAAAACAGCATTAGCATCATCCTTAACTGCTTGCACTTTTGCGAACAAATCATTCACAATTTTAGTATCAGAGTCAACTCTTTGAATAATCTCTGATTGCGTACTTGCATAAACAGCCTTAGGCAATAAGATAAGAATAAGAAAAGATATAGTAATAAAAATTCTTTTTAGCATGTTTATACCCTATTATTTATCTACCAAAGGTCTCATCGCATCATTACCCATTATTAATCGTAAGAAAATATTATTTTGTCTATCCCTTGTTGGGTGAAAGTCTTTTAATAGTTCATAAGAACTTTTAGAAACCCATTGAGCTGGGGTTTGCTCAAAAATAAGCACTGTTTCATAAGTAAAACGACACTCATCTTTTTCAGAGGAATTCATAATATTACCCTTCAGAAAACATTTAGCAAGGATATCTCTAGTATTATAATCAATCTTATCCAGTAAGGCGTTGCTACTCGGAACAGTGAGGGTATAATAAAGACCTATCTTGCCTTGTACATCTCTCTTGAGCTGAGATATATATCTTAGTGGTTCTGTAGATTGTTCCCAAAGATCCCTTGAATATCTTCTTGAAGAATATAAATAATTTGATTGTGTTTTATCCTTAATATAATCATTATTGAGAGTAATTGCATTATTAGCCATGAAGAGATTATTTAGTATCTCATTCTCAACGGCCTCAAGAATTCTTTGTTTATTTATTTTCTCTTGGATTTGAACTGTAGCAACATTTACTATTAGACTGATAACCGCTCCTAAGATTAACCCACCTAGAAAATTATTAACTTTCATTTTTCTAAGAAAGCTCAAAGGATATACAAAGACGAGGAATACATTGCTAAAAACTTTTTTCATATTTATTTACATCTTCATTATCTGATAATTACACGATCAGTATATGCCTAATCTTGGGCTATAGTCAATACAACTTTCAGATATTCAAAGCCATAATTTGGCTATGGCCAATATAAATATCCAGCTTGGTAAAAAGATCCGATCTCTAAGAAGAGCCAAAAAGATGACCCAAGAAGATCTAGCCTACCAAGCTAAAATAGACTATAGCTACTTAAATGAGATCGAGATGGGAAAAAGGAATCCCACAATAAAAAGGATCACAACTATTGCTAGAGTCCTTAAAGTTCCTTTATCTGATCTCTTCCACTAACCAATCTCATTATATCTTCTTTTCTATAACGCCTATCTCTCCTTTGCCCAATACGAACAGCTTTTAATATACCTTTTTTATCCCACTTTCTTAATGTGTTTGGGTGAACCTTTAGCATCTCACTTACTTCAGTAATGGTCAAAAGCCCGGGTAAAGATTTCTTCTTCATAACTTTATTCTACTTGATATTTGTTAACACTAGAATACAATAAAACTGGTAAAATACAAGCACCCGACATTTCGGGTAGGGTTAGATAAAAAAATTAAAATTACTATGTCATCGGATCAAAGAATTATTGAATATTATCAGTGGGTTTTAGACAGAATTAAAGTAAAACTAGGAACCACGCCTTCAAATAAACCTCTTAGGTATGAATTGGGCCATGTAGGTGGAGCCGGTATCCCCAATAATGAAACCGAGGAGAATATTATTCTAAAGTTGGAGGAGCTAAAGGCAATTCAAATAATAAATGAGTTTCCAAGAGAATCGGGATATAGACATCGTAGTATTTTTGATTTGATAGCTTTACAACCTAAATTTGATGAAGTTTACGAAGAATTTAGAATTAAAGAGGTATTGAAAAACCAAACAGCAGAACAAGCTCTACCACCATCAGGGTACATACCAGTTAATTATACAGGCCAGACAATTAATAAACTGAATGCAGATGAAATTGTTAATTCTTTTTCTCCTCCTAACTACCCATTCGTGCTGAGTGTTCTCAGAGAAATTTCATCTCTGGTAGAGTTTAGCCCAGATAATGAAATATATTATCAGCTTCAATCGTCACCAGGACAACCGATTATCCAGGAAAGGATGTTTCTAAAAAAATTAGAAAAACTTAGATTGTTAAAACACTTGGGAGAAAATGGTATTTCTGGAATAGCCACTTTGAGCGATGTTGATGTAGATCTCATTAGACAAATAATTACCAAAATTAAAAATAAAGAGTCAGGTGTAATATCTGAAGACGAATTTGACGAGATTAAAAAGAAATACAACCAAACAGTACAGGAATTACGTAAATCCAACCAATCGTCAGACCTTCAAGAAAGATATAATAAAATTACTGGTGAGATTATCGGGTCTAAACCAAAAAGTCCAGATACTACCCTGCAGGAAGATGCTCCAGGTCCCATTAACAAAAACAGTTTTCTGCACTCTTATAATTTAGTATTTAATACAGCCGATGGAATCAGCCATTATAGAGGTGCCAATTACCAGTTCACCGGGAAATCTAAGGCTCTTCTGACTTTTTTGAGTACAAGCAAAAATACAACTTTTCCACTTGAAGAAATAAAAACTAAGTGTAATCCCAATATTGCAAACAAGAGGTCTCACTTTAAGGGAGATAAGGACATGAGAGATACGGTAAATTACATTAGAAAGCAATTAAAAGTGAACAGGGGTGAATTTTTTCCTATTCAAAAACAAGATAATAACTGGATTTGGATTGAAAAATAACCCTTAACTTTATTCACTTTTTCCACCTTTTTCACCAGTATTTCTAGCTTCGGAATCTTCATTTATAGTGTTTTTACAACGGGCAAATAACTGCCGTTGTGGGACAATTAAAATGACAGATCAAATATTAAAAGTTAATGACTATTACAGCACTTCAGACCTATCTCTGGCTGCAGCTTTATCACTTCATTATCCAATTGAAGCAATAGATCGCCAGAACCCTCAAAAGGCTCAGTTCCTATTTAAGCGAGATGAGCATCTAAACCAACTTATTGAAACCTACTGGAAGGGTGAGCTCAGGGTAAATCCAGTCGCTTATTTCAACCAACTCAAAACTATCAAAGCTCGGCTTTACGAGGAAAGGAAGACATGGTAAGCCCATCACTCGTGGAAGAGCTAAGAATAATTATTAAGGAAGACTACCAAATGGATTTAGAGTCGGAGGAGGCTTCTGAAATAGCCAATACCCTTGTTAATTTCTTTAACCTGCTTACCAAAATTGAATCGGAAGACGACAACAATCAAACAAAAGGAGAAGCTTTGGAACTATGAAAAGTGAAGATTTAAAAACAAAAAAAGATTGGGCTTTATATTACTACGATCAAGGCTGGTGCATAATCCCTGCCAGAGGGAAAATACCCGCAGTTAAGTGGCAAGAGTATCAAACCAAAAGACCAACCAGAGAACAGGTAGTCAAGTGGTGGGATGAAAACCCAAACTATAACATTGCCCTTGTCACCGGAGCAGTTTCAGGTGTAGTTGTCGTTGATATTGATGGTGTTGAAATCCCACCAGGATTACCTCCCACAGCAGTTGTTGAAACAAGTCCAAGAAGATTCCACTACTATTTTAAACACCCGGGATTCTCTATTAAAAATGCAGTTGGTGAACTAATGCCGGGCGTAGATTTCAGGGGAGATGAAGGCATTATAATTCTTCCACCAAGCGTACATTATGATAAAACTACCGGAAAGCCAGACGGTACATATACCTGGAAGCTACTCCCCAAAGAAACAGGCTTTGCTGACCTACCACAATGGGTTATAGAACGGCTGAAGGTTAAAAAACCAATCCAAGAGATTGCTAAAGGCACAACACAAGGCTCAAGAAACGCTGATACTACTTCCTATATTGGCTACCTGCTATACAACCAAAAAGATTTAGATAAGTGGCAACCGCTATGGGAAATGGTAAAAGCCTGGAATCAAATTAATGTCAAACCACCCCAAGAAGAAGATGTCCTCTTGGCAACCTTTAAGGGGTTGTTAGAAAAAGAAAGGGAAAGCAGAGGTCAAAAGCCTCCTGAAACTCCCAGAAATCCAATTAGCTTTGAGGTTTTGGAACAAATAGTCCATAAATGGTTACTTATCAATGATAAAGGCCTAATTAAGGTACTCGTGGGCACCGTAGTGGCCAATAAACTGCAGGCTGATCCTGTGTGGTTGTTTATAGTAGCTGCTCCCGGGGGAACTAAAACAGAGCTTATAAGGGGGTTGAATAAAGTTGAAAAGATATATTCTATTTCTGATCTCACTCCTCAGACATTTTTAAGCGGAGAAAAGAATAATAAAACCGGGAGCTTGTTACTAAGACTCCCCTTTGGAACTATCCTGACCTACAAGGATTTTACTACTGTTTTAACCATGCACCGGGATAAACAGCAGGCAATTATTTCCCAACTTAGGGAGATTTTTGATGGTGCATACAGGAAAGAATTTGGAACCGGCGAAACTAAAGACTGGGAAGGGAAAATCGGCTTTATTGCAGGGGTGACAACGGTTATTGACAGACACCACGAAATTTACTCAGTTTTGGGCGAAAGGTTCATCCAGTATAGGCCAACTCAACCTGATGAAATCGCTTTAGCCAAGAAGGCTATTGGTAACAGCGGCGGAGAAACTACCATGAGAGAAGAGATCCAAAATGCTATGGCTGATTACATAGCCGGGATTAAAATTCCTGAGGAAAAAATAGAAATTCCTGAATGGTTGATAGACCGGGTTGCTCATCTGGCAAGCTTTGTTGTCAAAGCCCGCAGCGGAATAATAAGGGAGAGTTATTCAACCAGAGAAATAGAGCAGATACCCGACCCTGAGCTCCCTACCAGGCTTTCTAAACAGCTTATTACCTTATCTGTAGCTTTTAATTTGATGAGTAACGGCAGCTTTACAGAAGATGATTATGCTCTTGTCTATAAAATTGGCTTGGACAGTATCCCCACAAAGAGAAGATTAGCAATTGAAACTTTAGTTAAGGCAAAAGAACAATTAGAAACCAGTGAGGTCGCTACAGCAATCAGTTACCCGACCAATACCACGAGAAGGATTTTAGAAGATTTACATGGCTTGAAACTTATTGAAAGGGAGTCTTTGGGTAAAGGTCATCCCGACAAGTGGAAGATAAAAAACTCTACTTTGGAAAACCTGAAGAAAGCCGGTCTACCAGTAGCAGATGATAGTTTCTATAAACAAGCAGAGGACATTTTTAACAGTGTACCCGAAATGTCGGAAGATCCGGTAGCAGAACCAAAACAGGAGGAGTTGTCGTTAATATGAAGAGCCAGCAAAATTATACCTTTCGTGTGATAAAAAATGGCAAGACCATAGATAGATGCCAAACTCACTCCAAACGCCGTTTTATGAATAGAATAGGCACGATAAATTGGCAAAACAGCCCTTTAAAAGTCTCTCTGCGGGTCAGTTACGGGAAGAAGGAATGTAACTTAGGATGTATCTGCAATTTTTATAATGATGGCGAATATAAAACTAAAGAGGATTTGCTTTTTGCTTTATCAGCTTTTACAGAGGATATTTAACAGATTAAAACTATGAGCGAATTATCACAAAAACAATTAGAGGCTAACCGAGAAAACGCTAAACTTGGCGGGATAAAAACCGAAGAAGGCAAAGCGATAAGCAGATATAACTCTATCAAGCATGGGCTGTTAAGCAAAGAGGTGTTGCTTGAAGGCGAGGATGAAAACTCTCTTGTTGAGCTTGGCAGAAAGCTACGGGTAGATTTGAAACCAGAGACGGAAATTGAACTATTGCTGGTGGATAGAATTGTGGCAAACTTCTGGAGATTAAAAAGAGCTCTTGGAATGGAGCAAGGAGAAGTCATATCAAGTGGTGGTGGTTTAATGTATCACGCCGATAAATTTTTTCGCTATGAAATTATGCTTGAACGTAGTATCTATAAAGCTCTCCACGAATTACAGCGAATACAGTCCGCTCGTGCGGGAGAAAAGCCGCTAGCTCCAATTGCCATAGATGTTGATGTTTCAAAGGATTAAAAAATGGGTTCGTTTGGCAAAAATAGTAAAATAACAGGCGTTTTAATTTTGTTCATGTTTTATTCATAAAATATAATATAAATCTTTAATGATTTCGGCTGATTTTGGAAAATAAATTATGGCAAGGGCAAAGGCAGAACAATCAAATAGTTTGAGTATCTTCTGGCTCAAGAAGCATGGCTATCTGCACAAGGATTACAGCCATATGTCTGGGGGGATTACCTGGACTTATGGTTACAGCGAAAACAAAAGCAGTATCGGTTTTGACATAAGCAGAGATAACTGGGGCACTGCCGATGAGAAGGTTTATGCAAGGTTACACTACACCCATACCGATAGTGGGAGCGGCGAAAAGTCAGAAATGGATTATAAGGTTCAACTTACTACTACTCCCTGCAGATATGGAAGCAAAAGATACTGGTTTATCTGCCCGCTATCAAAGAACGGACAATACTGCGGTCGGAGGGTTGGAGTGATTTACAGCATTGATAAGTGGTTTGGTTGCCGCCACTGTGGAGAGATTGCTTACCAAGCACAGTTTGAGGGTGGCAGGTTTAGGATAGGAGCAGTTTGCGAACCAGATGTTGAAAAAGCATACAATGAAATAAAGCGGGAATACTACAACGGAAAACCAACAAGAAAACATAAACGCTACTTGCGATTAAGGGAAAAGATGGATAACTCTTGGGTAAGGGCGGCTAGAAGATTTGGTATGGAGTATTAACAAATATGGGCACGATTACTTGACATTACTTAACACATTGTTTAATCTGAAAAGAGAAACATTATTATGAAAGCAGTCTTATTTTGCAGAGTCAGTTCAAAAGAACAGGAAGAAACAGGTTATTCACTCCCTGCCCAGGAAAAATATCTCCGTGATTACGCCGATAAAAACGGCTTTACAGATTTAAAAATTTTCGCTGTCTCCGAATCAGCCGGTGGCAAGGTACAAAGGAAGGTTTTTAACGAGATGCTGCAATACCTACGGACCAATAATATCTCAGTGGTAATTGTGGAAACTACTGACCGCATGACTAGAAATTTTGCAGATGTACCAACGATTGATAAATGGGTTTTAGAAGCTGAAACTCATCAAATCCACCTCGCCAAAGAAGGCTGTATCTTAAATAAAGACTCAAGATCGCACGAATGGTTTATGTGGAGAGTTAAAGTTGCTACCGCTGAGTATTATGTCAGACTACTCTCTGAAAATGTCAAAAAAGGACAAAAAGAAAAACTGGCTCAGGGTATTCTTCCTACCAAACCGCCGATAGGATATAAAACCATCGGTGAACAGGGACATAAAATCCATGTGATAGACGAACAAAAAGCTCCGTTGATTAAAAAAATGTTTGATCTATACGCTTCCGGTGATTATTCCCTTAAAAAGCTTACCGATACCATGAGTAAGGAGGGATTAACAGGCGACAGAGGCAATAAAGTAGTGAAAAGCAGGTTACATCTGCTCCTGACCGACCCCTTCTATATCGGTAAGAACCGCTGGAATAATGAGCTGACAGACGGCAATCAGGAAACTTTTATCAGTAAAGAGGTGTTTGACAAGATTCAAAAACTGCTTAAGAGTAAAAATACCCCAAAGTACGGTAAACATGACTACAGATATAAAGGTTTATTAAGGTGTGGCGAGTGTACCGGCATAATAACTTGGGAGATCCATAAAGGGATAATTTATGGACACTGTAACCATTACCGAAACTGTACTCAGAAAACCTGGGTCTCTCAGGATGAGATTGACTCACAATTGGTTGATGAATTTGAAAAGTTAGAAATTAAGAATACCCGAATTGTCGGGTGGATACTCAAGGCCTTAAAAGAAAGTCACAAAGATGAGGCTGCATATCATACCTCAGCCGTTAACGAGCTTTACCAGAAACAAAAACAACTACAGCATCGCTTGGAAAAGATTTACGAGGATAAGTTGGACGG
>OBEQ012099144.1_pt1 | contig 10847 bp, 11 predicted proteins | sample 1670901 | NCBI WGS metagenome assembly OBEQ01 (sample SAMEA104232315, study PRJEB22302) | groundwater metagenome | biome: forest; feature: aquifer; material: groundwater | place: USA | collected 2011-08-07 | depth 5.4 m | reverse complement strand
TGGCAAGCTCATTTCTGAGCTCAGGAGAGGAATGAAAATCGAGGTCCCCTTCGAGGGTCACGCATTCAACATTTTGCTCACTTTTTTTGATTTGTGTTTTCAACTTTGGGGTCTCTTTCTTTGGATTTGGCCATGACGAGTTCGTTACCGCGCAAGTGGGCCGTATTATACTCCAACTCATCCATAATTGTCTTCATGAAATAGATGCCCAGCCCCCCCGATTGGACGGGCGGCAGGGTAGGGGTTTTGACCTTAGAAAGGTCGATTTTCTTGCCATAATCCCTTATCCGGAGGACGATTTTTGCCTTGTGGTCTTCGAAGGTCACCCGGATCTCATGCCCTTCCTCACAGCCGTAAGAGTGCCGTATAGCGTTGGTGCAGGCCTCTCCCAGGGCGACTAGAATGGACTCTAGGGTCTTGTCGGAAAACCCGGCTTTTTTGAGCAAGGGTTTGATTTTGCTGCGTATAGGTTTAAGGTTTTCGGTGGTGCTCTGGATGACGAATGTCTGGCATTTCACCGCAGACTGCTGATTAGAGTTTGGGGAGTTTGGCATAATGAGCAGAAATTATAGAAGAATCGGTAATAATTGCAAATCTTTTGGGTTAACGAGTATTTGCCAGTTAAGAAGCGGATTTCGGCTTCTCTTTTTGAATTATTTAAACGATAGAATATTATTCGGTTTGTGTGGTAGTCCCTCTCTGCACAGGTCAACCGTTGGGCTTGGATTGTCATTGAAGTTGGAAAAGGTATAAGGTTTTGGCTATCGATGTCCCAAAAATCATTCCCGAAGAAAATTTTATCGGAGCTTAAATCCTAAGAAATTATTTTTTTATAAGAGAGAGAAAATATTTCATCAAAAAACTTACGCCTAAAATAATGCAAGCCATGACCGCGATCACCTGATTGGCAGGCAAATCCTGGGTGTAAGAAAAATAAAAGCCGGTGAGAGTCGAAAAAATTGCTGCGGCTAGGGAAATTAAAATTGCACCCGCGAGCCGGTTGCTGAGAATAAGGCCCGTGACCGGAGGTACAACCAGAAAGCAAAACACCAAAAGCATTCCCCCTAGCTTGGAAGCGGCCGAGATCACAATTCCCATCATGTAGTAAAAAAGCAATTCCCAAAGACGGACCTTTATCCCCAGGACTTTTGATTCATCGCGGTCCACAAAGGTGTAAGTAATGGGCCTCATGAAAATAAGGGCGATCGCTGAAGTGGGAACAATCGAAAGAAATAAAATTTTAAGGTCTGTGCGTGAAGTCAGAATCAAATCGCCATATAAAAAGGATTTGACCTCATCGAGACCGAATGAACTTTTGGAAACAAGAAGAATCGCAAGGCTTGAAGAGAGAATAAAGAGCACGGCCATGATAGCGTCGCTGGGGACCCTGTATTCTTCCTGTGTGAAGGCGAGCAGCGTGACTGCGGCCAGGGTAAAAGCTACGGCGCCAAGGAAAGGATGGATGTGAAAATAAAGGGAGGCCGCGAGGCCGCAAGTAGCAACCTCTGACAAAGTGGCGCCGATGAAAACCAATCTTTTTAAAACAATGAAGACACCAAGAAATGAACAGGTTGCAGCGATGATGATGCCCGCAGTAACAGCTTCCGGGAAAGAATGAAAAATTTCGAAGCCGGACATCAAAAGCCTCCCGCTTTAAGTTCATCCCTTGAAACCATTTTTACCTGGCCGTGATTGACTAAACATACCTGAGATGCGACGGTGTTGATCGATTCGTGCAGGCCATGATGAACGAGCAGGACTGTTTTCTGTTGTTTAAAAACAAAATCGGCCAGGTGGCCGAGTACTTTTTTTTCTGAGGCTTCATCCAGTTCAGAGGTCGGTTCATCCATAATAAAAACTTCTGCGCCACTAACAAGTGCGCGGGCAATCAAGGTCTTTTGTTTGGTCCCTCCGGAAAGGTCCCGATAATTTTTACGGGCATGTTTTGTTAATTTAAGTTCTTCCAAAGCTTCATCAATCAAGTCGTAGTCGGATTTGGCTGGTTTTTTCCACCAGCCCAGTTTCGGATAAAGCCCCATGGCGATAATTTCCCTGACTGTCAAAGGGAAAAGAGGGTCTATGGATTTATATTGGGGGACATAACCCGCCGGGATTTTTTCAAAAGGAGTGTGCAGGATGCCTTTTAGTGGTTTGATCAGGCCCAATATTCCCCGCAAAAGTGTGGTCTTGCCCGCGCCGTTCGGACCCCCGAAGGGAAGAAAAACTCCCCGAGGGATCCGGAGCGAGACATTTTGTAAAACAGTCTCCCGGCCGTAGCCGAGAGACAAGTTTTCGCAAACGATTATGGGAGGATTATTTATGTTCACGCTGTTCCTGCTTTTTTGAATGCTCCCACGAGTTGATGGACATTTTCATCGATCAGGCCCATATAATTCCCATCTTTGATCTCTCCAACTTCCGTAGCTAAGGTAACTACCGTGGCGCCTGTGGCTTTGGCTATTTTAGCAGGTGTTCTTTTCTCGTGAAAAACTTCTTTCACGAGAATTTTAGCTTTCTTTTCTTTCATGGTTTGAATAATTTCTTCAATATGCCTGGGGGTTGGAGGAATCCCGGCTTTGGGTTCCAAAAAACCGACTGTTTCCAGCCCAAACTCTTCCATAAAATAGGGCCAGCTATTGTGGTATGGAACAACACCTTCCCCTTTGTAAGGGGCGAGTTCTGTCTGCCATTCCTTTATTTTTTCATCCAGCTTGCGGCTAAATTCCCCTGCATTTTTCTTGAAAAAATTTGCATCTTCAGGATAAAGGCGCGAAAGGCCTTCAGAGATATTCGCAGCAATGATTTTGGCATTCGAAGGTCCGAGCCAATAGTGTGGATTGCCAAAGGCATGGATGTCTCCTTGAATCCGGGAAAGACTTGTCGGCATTTCTTTCAAGGGAATTTCTTTGGAAAGGTCAATGGCTTTTCGTCCGCTCGGAGGCATTAAATCAATCCTTCCCACGGCATCAAGCAGAGGAATACGCCAGGCCTCTAAATCCAGGCCCGCATGAATAAACACATCCGCTTTTTTTAACTTCAAGATATCTTTGGGTGTTGGGTTGATGAAATGAATATCACGACTAGGCGAAGCGATAAAGTAAACCTCGGCTTTATCTTGCGCGATGTCCTGCGCAATGCTTGCGAAGGTGCTTGTGGTGGTCACGATTTTTATTTTTCCCTCAGCCGCTTGCAATGGGATATGAGCGAAAGATAAAAAACAGAGCAAAAAACATAAACGGTTTAAACTTTTTTTAAATCGCATTTTAATCTCCTGTTTACTGTACGGGATGTTTGTGCGCGCCGATTAAAAAGTCGGCTTGCAAATAAATGGCGTTGTCAGATTTGGCATCCGCATTGGCTGATTCAAAATGGGAATACTGGAGCTTGAAATCGGCAAACTCGCTCTGCCAAAAGGTTAAATAGGGTGAGATGCCCATATCTTGATTGTGCTGGCCGATGACATCCAATGGTTCCAGATAATCAAATCGTATGCCGGTGCTGAATCTGGGTGAGAACTTATAATCTACGAGGGAATAAAAACCCCAGGGATTATTGTTTATATGCACCAAGTTCGACCGGTTTTGAAAATAAACCTCATTTTGCCATTTGATCTTTTTTCCTTCCGGCAAAAACCAATTGATCGTGGCGTCGGCGCCATAGACTTTGACCCCATAATGGTCCGAGCCTTTGGGATCTGTATAACTCGAGGCAGTTCCATCCACTTCATCAATGATGGTTTTTGGAGGGTTTTCATCGCCAAAAAGAGTTGTTCCGCCGATTTCCAGATTGGCATCTTTGGTGATATCGAAATAGCTTTTTAGATGCGTATTAAAAATAGGCCGGCGTGAAATGCCTGAAAAACTTGGGCCGTTGTTGCCGCGCATAACTTCGCCCGTGATTTCCAGAGGAATGTCCATTGGATTGGGGATCATATTTTGCAACCGGACTCCTGACGAAGCCAAACCTTCTTCGCCGAAGAAATCACGGATCACAAGCGGATAATCCGTGGTATCAAGCTGATGAAGATGCATCAGGTTTTGTTTTCCGATTTTTGAACGGAATTTACCGAGCTGTGTCGTGAAGCCTAAAGGAAGCTCCCAACGAGTGTAATAAGCTTCTTCAATGTCTACATTCTGGGCTTCGATATTGTCATTGAAGCTGATGATAGCGTCCAGCCGCGAATAGGGATCTACTACATGCGCAAAATTTAATTCCAGTTCTTTCAAAGCGATGGCGTCATTACCTTCACCCTCTGTGGAGTCTTGCGTTAATTTGGTCTGAACCGTGCCCGTGACGCCAATGTCGGGATTAAAACCTTGCGAGATGCCGGCTACCTTGGGTGCGGCAGAGGGCATTGCCACAGCGCCCGGCTGCGGGGCGATTTGAGTTTGACCTCTTTCCAAGCCATCGATTCTAATAGTCTGCTCTCGTATGACCTCATTTTGAGATTGGATCGTAGACTGGAGGCCCTGAACGGATTTTTGGAGCTCCATCATGTTTTTCTGAAGCATTTCAAAAGCAGCCTCGTTGATTTCGAAGGCTGAAGCTTGTGTATTTAAAATGAGGCAAATAAACGAACTTAAAAATAACACACGTAAAGTGCGCATATAAATTTTCCTTTCCTAAATTAGAGAAATGCCAGGAATGAAATTCCTGGAGGGTACGCGAAATTTAGGAAAAGAGAGGAGGCGAGCGCCCGCGGAGATTCGAGGAAAATAGAAGAGAAACGAAATCTAGAGGAGAAACACTGAAAGAACTTTTTTTTCTTAAGCCGGAGGCCCAGGCAAAAAGAACCAAAGCCAGAACGCAAACGGTTTGTTGAATAAATTGACAGACGGCGCAATCATGCTGGTTTTGTCCGTCCCAGTGGTGGTGGAAAAATGTGAGCCCTAAAGTCAGAAGGACCAGAACGGCAAAAATTTTGAATAGGGTTTTATTTAAGCGCATTCAATTTTTACTTCGTGGCAGTCGTCGCATTCCTGCATGTGATGAGTTTTGCTGAATTCGTCCCAGTGTTCTTTCTTTTTAGGCGTCAGGACCCCTGAGCCTTTGCAAAAAGGGCAAAGGTCATTTAATGCGGCGAGAATCGCGGTCCTGATGAAGGCGGACCTGTTTTCGATTCCTTTCATTAATTTTAAGATGGTTTTATCGATTTTGAGGCTAATGACTTCTTCGGCTTTGTCTTTTGGCATATCGAGATAATACTTTGTAATACTATTTTGTCAATAAAGCTTATCTTTTTTCAGTCTTTGAACCTTTAAATAGGAGGATGTTTCCATAAAATAGCCCTCTTTATATAGCAATACTAATCAATATATTAAAATTTTATTGTTGTTAAAAGATGCTAAAAAGCGGTATAGTATGTGGAAAATTAACTCCGAAGAGGGGTCATGCCCGAAGAAAATCCCCAAATATTACGTAGCGAGATTTTACAGCTGGAGTCAAACAAAATAGCCTTCCAGCCATTGATTTTCAGTCAACAAAAATCTCGCGAAAAAATTTCCCTGCAAGAAAAGCCACTTCAAAATCGCTTTACCAATGATAGTTCAAAATACACCTTGGCCAATGGAAAATAGAAAAAATATTTTGCTCATTGAGGATGACGAGATCCAGAAGCGTCTGATTGAGATCGCTTTATTAGGAGACTCCGGCCCCCAGGAATTTCGCCTTGAGTCTGTGAAACGTTTAAGCGAAGGGTTCATGCGGCTCGAACAAGGCGGCATTGACCTGGTTTTGCTCGACCTCAATCTGCCGGACAGCGAAGGCATTGAGACCTTTCTTAAAATTCATCATCAAATGCCAGACGTGCCTGTTGTGATTCTGAGCGCGTTTAATAATGATGCCTTTGCGCGCGAGGCCATACGCAAGGGAGCTCAGGATTATTTATTTAAAAAAGAGACGCATCCTGAACTTTTATTGCGCACCATTCGCTATGCCATCGAAAGAAACAGACTGCAAACCGAAATCCATCAAGCCAATGCCCGGCTGGAACGTCTTGCATTAATTGATCCTGTGACTGAACTTTTAAACCGCAGAGGTTTGCAGGAAATTCTTGTTCATGAAATTCAGCGTGCGCGGCGCAAGCAATCGAATCTTTTGGCCTTGCTAATCGGCCTCGATAATTTTAAGCGGATCAATCAAACGCTTGGGCATACCGTAGGCGATGTTGTATTGAAAGAAGTTGCCGCGAAATTAAGAGAGGCTTTGCGCGCTACGGATTATGCGGGCCGCTTAGCGGGTGACGAGTTCTTGATTTTGCTTCCCGAAACGCGTTTGGCCGAAGGCATGCGTGTCGCGGAAAAAGTAAGGCTCGCGATTTCTATGACCAGTATTTCTCTTTCTCCTCGAGAATCCATTCAGGTGACGGCAAGCCTTGGATTGGTTAATGTCGGGTTTGTAAGCGGGTTTGAAGCCATTCCTTCACTCGACGAGCTTTTGGCCAAAACACAATTTGTATTACATCAAAGCAAAAATGCCGGCCGCAATCGTGTTTCTTATGAAAGCTCCGGAAGCTCGGTTGACGGCATTGATCTGGACGCCCCGTTTGATTTTTCTGCGGCTTTGCGGAAAAGCGATCCTTTTCATACTCTCATGCAACCTATTTTTCGGCTGTCCGATCAAAGTGAAATTTTTGGTTACGAACTCTTGAGCCGTTCTGGGGTCAAAGGTTTTGAAATGCCGGATGATTTTTTTAGGGCATCGCTTGAAGCCAATATCCTGACGGCCGTTGACAGGGAATGTCTCAAGACTTGCGTTAATGCTTCTTCTTTATTGCCGGCGGGGTTGCAATATCATGTGAATCTTTTTCCGTCCACCATGATCAGCGTTCCTGTGCAGCATATATTGGAAGTTTTTGAGGCCAGCGCCTCTAAAATGTCTTATTGCATTGAAATCAGCGAGCAACAAATTATCGGAGACCCTTCTTATCTTGCCGAAACCGTGAATTTTTTAAAACGTTCCGGGATATTGATTGCTTTGGATGATCTTGGATTTGGCAGAAGCTGCCTCGAAAGTCTGATTCTTTTAGAGCCTGATATCGTCAAGATCGATAAGAGATGTGTGTCTGGGATTGCTGCAGATGGGGCCCCGATTCGATCCTTGAAGCGCCTTTTAAAAATTGCAAAAAGCCTGGGCGCTGAAGTCGTGGCCGAAGGCATTGAAACCCGGGATGAGCTTGAAATATTGAAGCAGCTTGGGGTCAAATACGGCCAAGGTTTTTTTCTGGGGAAGCCGATTCATGCAGTCGCAGCGAAAAATCTAGTCTGAAATTCCTACCTTAAAACGATCCGCGAGTTGCAGCCTTAAAGTGTAAGAGCAGCTTCTGATTCTCTAATGGTTTGCTGTTTAACGGTATCTCGTTGCTTGTTCTTTGCCTCATACATGAGCTGATCGCCTTTTTGGATCATTTCATCAACGGAGGCGGGAGGATTGTGGTAAGTCACGAGCCCAATGCTGCAAGTCAGGTCCCACTCATTATTTTTCATGTAAGCCGCCAATTTATTTTTTAAACGGTCAATGACAAGCCGGGCCGGCTCCGAAGCTGTTTCAGGAAGAAGAAGTCCAAACTCATCCCCAGCCAGACGCGACACTGTGTCCACGGCGCGTATATTTTTTTGAAGCGTTTCACCGAGCGCGCGTAAAAGCTGGTCTCCGGTTTTATGCCCGAATCGATCATTCACTAATTTAAAACGATCAAAATCAATGAAAGCAAAACTGAGCGGCCGTTTATAACGGCGGCATCTTTCGATTTCTTTTTCAGCAAATTCAGAAAAGGCCCGCCGGTTTGCGAGTCCTGTCAAATGGTCTTGGCGAGCGGAGGCTTTTTCAATGAGTAAATCATTTTTGACTTTGCCTAGGATAATACTATTGGATAAAAAAAAGACGAGATAAACGGCTACGTTCCAACCCGTGACAAGAGGTCCGGAATGCATTTGCCCCGATAGAGTATCGACGATAAGCCAGGTCGTGGCGCAAACAATGCAGATGAAAATGCCTTCCAAAATTCCTGAATACCATGTTAAGGCAAGGATCGGGAGAAGATAAAAGATGGCAAAGTTGATTTCTGTACCGGTCCAGAAATCTAGAAGTCCCACGACCACCGAACCAAGGCACCCCGCGGCAAGCAGGGAGAGCCTGGAAGGCTTTACTCGAAAGGGATTCATGCGCAATGAATCGGTATAAAGGGCCAAAAACTAAAACTATATATTCAGCATCAATTTAAAATCAATTTTATTGACTTGCAAGACAGGCAAGAGTATATTTTTCGGCTTATATGCCGAATCCACATAGAGCCTTTTCCAATATCAAATTTTGAAGCGAAATTTTGGATTTCGCAGCCGAGCCAAAGCGAGCCGAGGCGCCGCATATTCAGGTTGAATATGCTAGATGAGGATCGCGAAGGCGCAGGCCGAAAGCTGAAATTGCAGCCAGAAGTTGATATTGAAAGAGGCTCTTAAAACCCGTGGATCGGGGGACCCGATTGATTATGGCTCCAGTAAGTCTTGGGGCACCACATGTCCTAAAGCTTATGCTTTAGGACCATAATCAGCTCCAAACTGGAAGTTTGGAGCTATGGGGCGAATCGTCGCAAGACGAAAGGTTTTTCCACTCAACCTTAGCCCGTCAGCTAACCCCGTAGGCATCCGAGAGGAGTTTTAAATTGTCTAATTCTGATTCTGCTTTGCCCCAATCTTTTTTGGGACGTATTAAAAAAACCCTCCTAGGTCCTGCTCGTAATCTTCACGATCCTTCGCTGGGGCATCAAATTTCTCTAATCGCTTTTTTAGCGTGGGTCGGTCTTGGCGCAGACGGTTTGTCTTCGTCCGCCTACGGTCCTGAAGAAGCGTATCGCGCTTTGGGCCAGCACACTTATCTGGCCATTTTCCTCGTCTTTGCGACGGCGATTACCGTTTTTATTATTTCGTATGCGTACAGCCGTATCATTGAACATTTCCCTTTGGGCGGCGGCGGTTATGTTGTTGCCACAAAATTATTGGGAAGATCTGCTGGCGTAGTTTCAGGTTGCGCGCTTTTTGTAGATTATATTTTGACCATCACTGTTTCGATCGCAGGTGGCGGAGACGCCTTGTTCAGTCTTTTGCCTCTTTCTTTTCACGCTTATAAATTACCCGTCGAGTTTGGCGCCATTTTGTTTTTGATTGTGATGAACTTGCGCGGCGTCAAAGAATCAGTCGCAACCCTGATTCCTATTTTTATCACCTTTATCGTGACCCATTTTATTTTGATCTTTGGCGGGATCTTGATTCACTTGCCACAAGCTCATGCCGTTACGGCGAACATTCAAAGTGGTTTTCATTCCGGCGTGCAGCAGCTTGGCATCGGAGGATTATTTTTGATTTTTTTGCGTGCCTATTCTCTCGGCGGCGGAACTTACACAGGAATCGAGGCTGTTTCAAACGGGGTCAGCATTTTGCGTGATCCTAAAGTTGAGACAGGCAAGCGCACCATGGTTTATATGGCCATTTCGCTTGCATTAACCGCCGGCGGACTTTTATTGTGCTACATGCTGGCTGAAGTGCGGCCGGTCTCCGGGCAAACTTTGAATGCGGTGCTGGCAAGCGAGCTGATGTCGCGGTTTCATTGCGGCAGTCTTCCTGTCGGGCATTGGTTGATGCTCATCACTATTTTTTCCGAAGCTATTTTGCTGCTTGTGGCCGCTCAAACAGGTTTTCTTGATGGGCCGCGTGTTATGGCCAATATGGCGCTTGATTCGTGGCTTCCCCGGCGTTTTGCAGCGCTCTCTGACCGCCTCACCATGCAAAACGGCATTATCCTCATCGGAGTTGCCTCCATGGTGACATTGGCTTATACGCGCGGGCAGATCGGCATTCTAGTGGTCATGTACAGCATTAACGTATTTTTGACTTTTTCTCTTTCCCAACTTGGCATGGTCAAGTTCTGGTTCACAAAAAGAAAAACATCTCCGGTATGGAAAAGGGAAATCGCGATTCAGGCCATAGGCTTTCTTCTTTGCGCTTCTATTTTGTGCGTCATGGTTTTTGAAAAACTCCGTGAAGGTGCCTGGATGACGGTCTTGATCACTTGCGGATGTGTCTTGCTCTGCTTTTTGATTCGCCGGCACTATTTCCGGATTGCAAATCGCATTCATGAAATCGACAGGACTTTTTCCGATTTGCCTTCTGTGCCGTTCACGGATCAGAAAGTCGAGTTTGATCCGGATGAGCCCACGGCTGTTATTTTGGTCGGTGGTTACAGCGGTTTGGGAAATCATCTTCTTTTAAATATTTTCAGGGTTTTTCCGAACTCCTTTAAGAATGTTTTATTTTTGTCGGTGGGAGTCGTGGATTCTGATTTTTTCAAAGGCAGTTCGCAAGTAAAAGCCATTACGGAAAAAACGCAGGACAATCTGAATCGTTATGTCGATTTTGCCGGCCGCATGGGAATTCCTGCGCGCTCGATTTTCCGTGTTGGAACGGAAGTTGTACAAAGCGTTTCTAAATTGTGTCTCGAGGCCGCCGGGAAATACGCCCACACAGTTTTTTTTGCAGGCGAGCTTGTCTTCGAAAAACCACAATGGTATTACCGTATTCTCCACAATGAAACGTCTTATGCCATTCAGCGGCAAATCCGTTTTGCCGGGTTGCCGATGGTCATTCTTCCTATACGCATCAGAAATAAGTAGCGGGGTCTTAGCCTCTATAGGAGCAGGAGAGACTTAAACCTTTTCCTACCCCTGGCGTCTAATTAGGCAGATGCAATAAAGATAGGCCTGAGGAGGCTTAAAATGGAAAAAAATCGACGGACTCAAAATGAGATAAGAAAGTGGATGATGGGGCTGGGCGTTTTTTTAGGGGCATGCACAATTG
>OBEQ011576255.1_pt1 | contig 10847 bp, 10 predicted proteins | sample 1670901 | NCBI WGS metagenome assembly OBEQ01 (sample SAMEA104232315, study PRJEB22302) | groundwater metagenome | biome: forest; feature: aquifer; material: groundwater | place: USA | collected 2011-08-07 | depth 5.4 m | reverse complement strand
TCGTGCGACCACTCGATGATGTCGATCTTCTCGCCGCGCAGCTCGCGGCTGATCACCTGGATCCGCGTGCCGCGGAGCCCCACGCAGGCGCCGATCGGGTCCACGTCGCGCTTGGTGGACGCCACCGCGACCTTCGCCCGCTCCCCGGACTCGCGGGCCACGGCCTTCACGACCACGATGCCCTCCTGCACCTCGGGGATCTCGGTCTCGAACAGCCGCGCCAGGTAGCCCGGGTGCGTCCGCGAGAGCGTGATCTGCGGCCCCTTCGAGCTCTTCTTCACCTCGACGACGTAGGCGCGCACCCGGTCGCCGGGATTGTACCGCTCTCCGGGGATCTGCTCGCGCTCGGGCAGGACCGCCTCGGCCTTGCCCATCTCCATGATCACGTTGCGCTTCTCGATCCGGTGCACCACGCCGCGGACGATCTGCCCTTCCTTGCCGATGAACTCCGAGTAGATCCCCTCGCGCTCGGCCTCCCGGACGCGCTGCAGGATCACCTGCTTGGCGGTCTGCGCCGCGATCCGGCCGAACTCCTTCGGGGCCAGCTCCTGCTCCAGCTCGTCGTCGAGCTCGGCTTCGGGATTGAGCGCCTTGGCCTCGGCGAGGCTGACCTCCGTCTTGGAGTCGGTGACCTCCGCGACCACGCGCTTCCGCTGGTAGACCTTGAGGGCTCCGGTGCCGCGGTCCAGGTGCATCCGGATGTTGTCGGCGGCGCCCATGGTCTTCTTCGACGCCGACAGCAGCGCGCACTCCAGCGCCTCGAAGAGGACCTCCTTGTCGATCCCCTTCTCGCCGGCGATCTGCTGGATCACGGTCAACAACTCGCGATTCATGACACATGCCTCGGCCAGGGCACCTCGGCCTCCAGGCGGGCCTTGCTGAGCCACTGGCGCGGGACCTCGACGGGGCCCGACTCGGTCTGGACGGTCAGGGGGTCGGGCGCGACGTCGACGAGGCGGCCGCGCACCTCGGTCCGGCCCCCCACGGGCTGCCGCACCCGGCAGCGCACGGTCTTGCCGCGCGCCCAGCGGAACTCCCGGTCCGTCTCGAGCTTCCGGTCGAGGCCGGGCGTCGAGACCTCGAGGTCGTAGCTCTCGGGGATCAGCCCCGACACGTCCAGGACGTCGCCCGCTTCACGGCTGAGGCGCGCGCAATCGTCGATGGTCGCGCCTCCCGGCTTGTCGACGAAGAAGCGCAGGACGTGCCGCCGCCCCTCGCGCCGCCAGTCGACATCGACCAGGTTTAGGCCATGGCCGCGCAGCACCGGTTCCATCGCTTCCTCGATTTTTGAGAGCCGTTCCGCTTCGTCCATCATCCAAACATCAAAGTGGGCCCGCGCCTAGCCTCCATCACCCTCCGGACGCTGGCTGCCGGCCCCCCGGGCCGCGAAATTAAAAAAGTGGGCTAGGCCCACTTTTTCAGGACTTTAGCACGGCACGGGGGGGGCAGGCAAGCCTTATCCCGTCGCGGCCACCTCCCGAACGGCCTGGACCACGCTCCCCGGCGCCACCCGGCGCTCGGCGCGGGTCCGCCGCGAGCGGACCTCGACCACGCCCTCCTTGGCGAGCGCGTTGCCCACGGTCACGCGGACCGGCAGACCCAGCAGATCGGCGTCCTTGAACTTCACCCCCGGCCGCTCGTCGCGGTCGTCGAGCAGCGTCTCGATGCCGGCCGCCCACAGGCTCCGGTAGGTCTCCTCGGCGACGGCGACCTGAGCCTGGTCGCGGAGGCCGACGAGGACCACGTGGACGTGGAAGGGGGCGGTCGCCCACGGCCAGACGATGCCGTCGGCGTCGTGCGATTGCTCCACGGCCGCCGCCCCGATGCGAGCGGGGCCGATTCCGTAGCTGCCCATGACGATCGGGCGCTCCTGCCCCTGCTCGTCGAGGAACATCGCCTTGAGCGGCACCGAGTACTTCGTGCCGAGCTTGAAGATGTTCCCGATCTCGATCACCCGCTCGATCGTGAGCGGCGTGCCGCACTTCGGGCACGCCTCGCCGGCCACGGCCGTGTGCAGGTCGGCGAAGCGGCACGGGAAGTCGACGCCCGCCTCCACGCCGCGGAGGGGGTAGCCATCGCGGTTGGCCCCCACGACGTACCGTCCCGGGGCGAGCGCCTCGTCGGCGACGACCGGCACCCGCGCGCCCACCGGGCCGATCGACCCCACGCCCGCGCCGAGGTGGGTCTTGACCTCGTCGGGGTGGGCCGGCCGCGCTTCCTCGCCGAGGGCGCGCGCGAGCTTCCGCTCGTGGAGGCTGTGGTCGCCACGGATGAGGGCCAGCACGGGCCCCGACTTCGCCGCCACGTAGAGGAGCGACTTGATCGTGAGCCGCGGGTCGATCCGCAGCAGGGCGGACACCTCCGCGATCGTCTTCGCGCCGGGCGTCGGCACTTCCTCCCGGGTCCACGCGGGGAACTCCGGCGCCGCGGGGATGCCGCGCGCCAGCTCGACGTTGGCGGCGTAGCCGCAACCGGGGCATACCGCCACCTCGTCCTCGCCGGCGGCGCTCGGCGCCATGAACTCGTGGGAGCCGAGCCCGCCCATCATCCCCGGGTCGGACTCGACGACCAGGAAGCGCAGGCCGCAGCGGTCGAAGATCCGGCCGTAGGCGTCCTTGTGCGCCGCGTACGAGCGCTCGAGCGCCGCCACGTCGGGATCGAGCGTGTACGAGTCCTTCATCAGGAACTCGCGCGTGCGGAGCACGCCCGACCGGGGCCGGGCCTCGTCGCGCTCCTTGGTCTGGATCTGGTACCAGACCTGGGGGAGGTCGCGGTACGAGCGGATCTCGCGGGCGGCCAGCCAGGCGATCACCTCCTCGTGCGTCATGCCGAGGCACATGTCGCGCCCGTTGCGGTCCTTCAGCCGGAACATCTCGTCGCCGATCGCCTCCCACCGGCCGGACTGCTGCCAGATCTCGGCCGGGTGCAGCACCGGCATCGTGAGCTCCTGCCCGCCGATGGCGTTCATCTCCTCGCGGATGATCGCGTTGATCTTGTCGAGCACGCGCTGCCCGAGGGGGAGCCAGACGTAGATGCCGGCGGCGAGCTGGCGGACCAGGCCGGCCCGGAGCAGGAGCCGGTGGCTGATCGCCTCGGCGTCGGCAGGGATCTCCCGGAGCGTCGGGATCAGCGACTTCGAGTACCGCATGGACGGGCGACCGCGCTCAGTCAACTTCAGGGGGAGCGACCGCCGCTCCCCCCGACGCCCCCCAACGGGCTCCCGCGAGACATTTCCTCACGCTCGCTCAGTCGGCGGCGGCGGCGGCGGGGGCGGCCTGCTCCGCCTTCTTCTCGGCGAGGAACTTCTCGACCTCTTCCCACATCGTCTGGACGATCTCGCTCTCGGGCACCTTGCGGATGACCTGGCCCCGCTTGAAGATGAGCCCGATGCCGCGCCCGCCGGCCACGCCGATGTCGGCGGCGCGCGCCTCGCCGGGCCCGTTCACTTCGCACCCCATCACGGCCACGTGGACCTCTTCCTGGAGATCCTTCAGGCGCTCCTCCACTTCCTTGGCGAGCTTGACGAGGTCGACGTCGGCGCGGCCGCAGGACGGGCAGGCCACGAAGGTGAGGCCGCCCTTGCGGAGGCCGAGCGCCTTCAGGGCGTCGATCCCGACCTTCACCTCCTCGGTCGGGTCCGAGGAGAGGGAGACGCGGATCGTGTCGCCGATGCCCTCGGCGAGGAGCGTGCCCAGCCCGATCGCGGACTTGATCGTGCCCACGCCCGGCGTGCCCGCCTCGGTGACGCCGAGGGGGAACGGGTAGTCCACCTGGTCGGCCAGCATGCGGTAGGCGTCGATCATCATCGGCACGTCGGAGGCCTTGAGCGAGACCTTCATCTCGGGGTAGTGGCATTCCTCGAGGATGCGGATGTGGCGGAGCGCCGACTCCACCATGCCTTCCGGCGTCGGGCCGCCGTACTTCGCGAGCAGGTCCTTCTCGAGCGAGCCCGCGTTGACGCCGATCCGGATCGGGATCTTCCGCTCCTTGGCGAGGGTGACGACCTCCATGACGAACTGCTTGCCGCCGATGTTGCCGGGGTTGAGCCGGAGCCCGTCCACGCCCTGCTCGAGCGCGATCAACGCGAGCTTGTAGTTGAAGTGGATGTCGGCCACCAGCGGGATGCGGATCTGGCGCTTGATCTCGCCGAGCTTCTCCGCCGCCTCCCGCACGGGGACGGCGCAGCGGACGATGTCGCAGCCGGCCACCTCCAGCGCCCAGATCTGGAGCAGCGTCGCCTGGACGTCGCGCGTGTCGGTCTTAGTCATCGACTGCACGGTGATCGGCGCGTCGCCGCCGACCATCACCTTGCCGAGCTGGATCTGCCTGGTCTTCCGCCGCGGAGTCATCGGGCGCTCCTACCTGGGCAGCTTGATGTCGAGCCGCATGAGGTCATTGTAGAGAGCGTACACCATGAGCAGCATGAGCAGGACGAAGCCCACTTGCTGGGCGGCCTCCCGCTTCTTGAGCGACAGCGGCCGCCCGCGGACGGCCTCGATCACGAAGAAGAAGAGGTGCCCGCCGTCGAGCATGGGCACCGGGAGGAGGTTCAGCACGGCCAGGTTCACGCTGATGACCGCCGTGAAGAAGGCCAGCGCGGCCAGCCCCTGGCGCGCCTGGCGCCCGGCCTCGGTGGCGATCTGGATCGGTCCCCCGATGTTCGAGGAATCGATCTGCCGGGTCACGAGCTTCCACAGGCCGGTCGCGGTGAGCGCGGTCATGTTCCAGGTCTGGGCGATCCCCTGGCCGACCGCGACGACGGGGTTGGCGCGCACGTAGGTCACGGCCGTCTTGGTGTCGATGCCGATGCCGATGCGGCCGACCTCGATCTCCTTGCCCCCCGGCCCGCGCTCCTTCACTCGATCGGCCGTCACCGTGAGGTCGAGCCGCCGGCCGTCGCGCTCCACGGTCATCGTGAACGGCTCGGCCGGCCGCTTCTGGATCGCCTGCGTCAGGTCCTCGGGCGTGTACTCGGGCTGGCCGGCGACGGCGAGCACGGTATCGCCGGCCTTGACGCCCGCGCGCTCCGCCGGCGACCCCGGCGTGACCGTGCTCACGTGGGGCGTCAGCAGCGGGCCGGCGCCGATGTCCCACGCCTCCTTCTTATCCCCGAAGAGGTCGCTCACGCTCGTGCGCCGCGGGGCCAGAGAGAGGGTGAGCGAGCGGCCGTCGCGCTCGACCACGACCTGGACCTCACGGCCGTCGGCGGCGCTGATCGCGCGCCCGAGGTCCTCCCAGTTGGCGACGGGACGCCCGCCGAAGGCGGTGACGCGGTCGCCCGTCTCGACGCCGGCGCGGGCGGCCGGGTTCTCCGGCGCGACCTTGCCCACGACGGCGGGCAGCACCGGGCGGCCGAGGATCATGAGCATGGCGGCGAAGATCACCGCCGCCAGCACGAAGTTCATGCCCGGCCCCGCGAAGACGATCAGGAACCGGGCCCAGAGGGGCTTCATGGCGAAGGCCTTGGTCGGATCGTAGGCGGCCGGGCCCCCGCCCTCGAGCGGGTTCTCCTCGCCCATCATCTTCACGTAGCCGCCCATGGGGATGGCCGACAGGCAGTACTCGGTGTTGTGGCCGTGCCAGCGGAGGAGGACCGGCCCGAACCCGATCGAGAAGCGCTCGACGCCGACGCCGGCCAGCCGGGCGGCGACGAAGTGGCCCCACTCGTGGATCAGGATCAGGACGCCGATGACGACAACGAACGACACAATCGTGGTCACGACCGTCTTCCTCCAGCATGACTCAACAGCAGTTCCGTGGCCAGCCGTCGCGCCTCGGCGTCGATGGCGACGCACTCCTCGATCGACCCGAGCGGGTCGAGCGGGTGGGCGGCGAGCGTCCGCTCGATCAGCTCGGCGATGCGCGTGAAGCCGATCCGGCCCTCGAGGAAGGCGGCCACGGCGACCTCGTTGGCCGCGTTGAGCACGACGGACGCCGAGTCGCCGCGCTCGAGGGCGGCGCGGGCGAGGGCCAGGCAGCGGAACTTGTCGTAGTCGGGTTCGTGGAACGTGAGCTGGCCCACGCGCGCCAGGTCCAGCCGCTCGGCCGGGGTGGGCCGCCGCTCGGGATACGTCAGCGCGTAGAGGATCGGGATCCCCATGTCGGCCACGCCGAGCTGGGCCAGGACGGAGCCGTCGATGTACTCGACCATCGAGTGCACGATGCTCTGGGGGTGCACGACCACCTGGACCTGCTCCGGCGCCACGTCGAACAGCCAGCGCGCCTCGATGATCTCCAGCCCCTTGTTCATCAGGGTGGCGGAGTCGATCGTGATCTTCGCTCCCATCTTCCAGGTCGGGTGGCGCAGGGCGTCCGCGATGGTGGCCTCGGCCAGCCGCTCCTTCGGCCACTCCCGGAAGGGCCCGCCGGAGGCGGTCAGGATGATCCGGTGCACGTCGGCGCGGTTGTGGCCGACGAGGCACTGGAACACCGCGCTGTGCTCGGAGTCCACGGGGAGGAGGGGCACCTTCCGCTCGCGCGCGGCCGCGGTCATCAGCGCCCCTGCCATCACGAGCGTCTCCTTGTTCGCGAGCGCGACGGGCCGACCGGCGCGGATCGCCGCCATCGTGGGCAGGAGGCCCCCGCCGCCGCCCAGCGCCGAGAGCACGATGTCGGCGGGACCCTCGGCCACGAGCGCGACCAGCCCCTCGGGGCCCGACAGCAGCTCCGGCCGTGGCGGAGGCAGGAGACGGGCGAGCTGGTCGACCGCCCGCGGCTCGAGCAGGGCGACCGCGCGCGGCGCGTACTTGCGGCACAGGTCCGCCAGCCGCTCGACGTTCGAGCCCCGCGCGGCGAGGCCGCCGACCTGGAACTCGTCGGGAAACGCCGCAACGATCTCGAGCGTCCGGAGCCCGACGGAGCCGGTCGCTCCGAGCACGGTGAGAGTGCGCATCGGTCAGTCAACGTCGGGGGAAGCGAGCGCCGCTCCTCCCCGACGCCCCTCACCGGCTATCGTCGGCGCCGATTTCTTCACGTCCTCTCAGCCCATGTACCGTGCGTAGTAGAAGAGCGCGGGCGTGTTGAGCAGCAGACTGTCCAGGCGGTCGAGCAGGCCGCCGTGCCCGGGGATCACCCCGCCGGTGTCTTTCGTGTGCGCGCTGCGCTTCAGCACCGACTCCGCCAGGTCGCCGAACTGGCCGAGCACTCCGAGCAGCAGCCCGGCGGCGAGCCCCAGACCCACCGCGCGCCCGGGGAACAGCAGCCCGAACGCCAGCCCCCCGACGGCGACGGACACGATCGCCTGGGCGACCGCTCCCTCGATCGTCTTGGCGGGGCTGATCACCGGCGCCAGCTTGTGCCGGCCCATCCGCGAGCCGACCAGGTACGCCGCCGTCTCCCCGAGCCAGGTGACCGCCAGCAGGAACACGATCCAGGCCGGCCCCTGGGGCAGGCGCCGGAGCCAGATCGCGTAGCCGAGCAGCCAGTTCACGTAGAACACTCCGAGCAGGGTCAGGGCGGCGGGGCCCCATGCCGGTGGGCGGCCGGTGACCACCGGCACCGTCAGCAGGCCCACCACGACGAGGGTGAGGACGACGGGCATCGCCCAGTCAGCGAGGAAGCTCGCGGTCACCGCCGAGCCCGCCATGAGCCCGATCCAGGGGTGCACCGCCTCGCCGTCGCGCTCGAACATCCGCGTGAACTCCCACTGGGCGCCGGCGCTCAAGAGGAGCACGAGGAGGTAGAACAGCTCGGCCGCCGCCCCGTACAGCAGCCACAGGAACGTCGGGATGAAGACGACGGCGCTGATGAGTCGCCGGGCCGGCGGCGCCTGGAGCACGCGGGGCCACCTCACACCCCACCGAACCGGCGATCGCGGCGCTGGTACTCCGCGATCGCGCGATAGAGATCGTGCGGGCCGAAGTCCGGCCACAAGACGGGCGTCACCCACAGCTCGGTGTACGCGATCTGCCACAGGAGGAAGTTCGAGATCCGCATCTCGCCGCTCGTGCGGATCAGCAGGTCCGGGTCCGGGGCGCCGGCGGTGTAGAGCGACGTGGAGATGAGGTGCTCGTCGATCTCGTCGGGCCGGAGCTTGCCCGCCTGCACCTGCCGGGCCAGCTCGCGGAAGGCGTCGACCAGCTCGTCGCGGCCCCCGTAGTTGAAGGCCATGAAGAGGGTCATTCCCGTGTTGCCGGCGGTCTCGTACATCACGTGGTCGATCCCGCGCTTGACCGTGTGCGGCACGCCGTCGGCGCGGCCGATGACCTGCAGCCGGATATTCCGCGCCATCAGTTCGGGCAGCTCCTGGTGGATCGACCGCTCGAGGAGGGTCATGAGCATGGACACCTCCTCGCCCGGGCGGCTCCAGTTCTCCGACGAGAACGCGTACAGCGTGAGGTACCGGATGCCGAGGGCGTCGACGGCGCGCACGGCGGTCCGGGCCGACTTGACCCCCTCGCTGTGGCCCGCCACCCGCGGCAACCCCCGCTGCGTGGCCCAGCGCCCGTTGCCGTCCATGATCACCGCCAGGTGCTGCGGCAGCGGCTGCGAGCGGACGAGCTCGAGCAGCTCGGTCTCGCCGAGCGCGATGTGGCCGGGCTTCAGCGGCATGGCCCCTTCATTGTAGTAGAACGCGGCGTCAGAACGAGAGAATCTCCTGCTCCTTCTTCTTCAACACCTCGTCGACCTTGGCGATGTACTTGTCGGTGGTCTTCTGGATCTGGTCGTGACCTCGCCGCTCGTCGTCCTCGGACACGTGCTGCTCCTTGGCGAGGGCCTTGAGCTTCTCGTTGGTTTCCCGCCGGGTGTTGCGGATGGCCACGCGGGCGTCCTCGGCGATCTTCCCCACGCTCTTGGCCAGCTGCTTGCGCCGCTCTTCCGTGAGCGTCGGCATGGCGAGCCGGATGACCTTCCCGTCGTTGTTGGGCGTGAGCCCGAGGTCGGAGGCGATGAGGGCCTTCTCGATCGCCTTGAGCTGGGAGGCGTCCCACGGCTGGAGGAGCAGGGTGCGGGCGTCGGGGACGGTCACCGACGCCATCTGGTTGATGGGCGTGGGCGTGTTGTAGTAGTCGACGCGGATGCCCTCCAGCAGCGCCGCGCTCGCCCGCCCCGTCCGCACCGCGGCCAGCTCCCGCTGGAGCGACTCGATGACGGCGTTCATCCGCGTCTCGGTGTCCTTGATCAGGTTCTGCATCGGCGGTGACATCGCGGTTACCCCCTCGACCCGACCTCGCCCGACACGAGTGAGCCCAGCGGCTCTCCGAGCACGATGCGGCGGATGTTGCCGACGACGGTCAGGTCGAACACGACGATCGGCAGCTTGTTCTCCATGCAGAGCGAGATGGCCGTCGTGTCCATGACTTGCAGCCCGCGGTTGAGCACCTCGACGTAGCTGACCTTGGCCAGGCGCTCGGCGGAGGCGTGCTTCTTGGGATCGGCCGAGTAGATCCCGTCCACCTTGGTCGCCTTCATGATCACGTCGGCGCCGATCTCCACCGCGCGGAGGGCGCCGGCGGTGTCCGTGGTGAAGAAGGGGTTGCCCGTCCCCGCCGCGAAGATGACGATCCGTCCCTTCTCCAGGTGCCGGATGGCGCGGCGGCGGATGTAGGGCTCCGCCACCGCGCGCATCTCGATCGCGGACAGGACGCGGGTCTGCAGGCCCGCCTTCTCCAGCGCGTCCTGCAGGGCGAGGGCGTTGATGACCGTGCCCAGCATGCCCATGTAGTCGGCCGTGGCCCGGTCCATGCCCCCCGCGCTCGCCGCGATCCCCCGGAAGATGTTGCCGCCGCCGATGACGACGGCGGTCTGGACGCCGAGCTCGGCCACGCCGCGGATCTCCCCGGCGATCCGGACGAGCACGTCGGGATCGATCCCGTATCCCTGGCTGCCGGCCAGCGCCTCGCCCGAGAGCTTCAGGACGATGCGGCGGTACGCCGGGCGGAGGGGGCCCGCGGCCGCCGGCATGCCTACGCGCTCTCGCCGACCTGGAATCGCGCGAACCGCTTGACGACGATGCGCTCGCCCGTCTGGGCGGTGATGCCGGCGACGAGGTCCCGGACGCGTGTCTTCCCGGTCGCGTCCTTGATGAAGGGCTGCTCGAGCAGGCACTGCTCGGCGAAGAACTTCTCGAGCTTGCCCTCGATGATCTTCTCGATCACCTGCGGCGGCTTCTTCTGGTCCGCCATCTGCGACCGGTAGATCTCGCGCTCCGTCTCGAGGACGGTCCCCGGCACGTCCTCGCGGGCGACGTAGGCGGGGTTGGCCGCCGCCACCTGCATCGCCAGGTCCCGCACGAGCTGCTGGAAGGCGCCGGTCCGGGCCACGAAATCGGTCTCGCAGTCGACCTCGACGAGGACGCCGAGCTTCGCGCCGGGATGGATGTACGAGCCCACCGCGCCTTCCCGCGCCTGGCGGTGCTGCTTCGTCGCCGCGTCGGCGAGCCCCTTCTTCCGCAGGAACTCCACCGCCCCCTGCAGGTCCCCCTTGGAGGCCTCGAGCGCCGCCTTGCAGTCCATGACGCCGGCGCCCGTCCGATCGCGCAGCTCCTTCACCAGCTCGGCCGGGGACGCCATCGCCTACACCCCCGTCTCGGCGGCCGCCGTCATCGCCGCCTCGACCGACGCCGCCTCCGCGGCCGGCAGCGTCTCCCCCGCCGCCTCGGCGCCCTCGGCCGCTTCCTCCTTGGTCAGCGCGCCGCGGCCCTCCAGGACGGCGTCGGCCATGCGCGCGGTGATGAGGCGGACGGCGCGGATGGCGTCGTCGTTGCCGGGGATCGGGTAGTCGATCTCGGTCGGGTCGCAGTTGGTGTCCACGACCGCCACGGTGTGGACGCCGAGCCGCCGGGCCTCGGCCACGGCGATCCGCTCCTTGCGGGGATCGATGATGAAGACGGCCGACGGCAGGGGCGC
>OBEQ010477697.1_pt1 | contig 10847 bp, 9 predicted proteins | sample 1670901 | NCBI WGS metagenome assembly OBEQ01 (sample SAMEA104232315, study PRJEB22302) | groundwater metagenome | biome: forest; feature: aquifer; material: groundwater | place: USA | collected 2011-08-07 | depth 5.4 m | reverse complement strand
TTATAAATCAGGCGTGCACTTATGAAGGGGCAGGGAAAGGACTATCTTTGTCTGATTTAGCTATACTGCAACAAGCTCTGGGCGTTTCTTTTAAGGAGATATCCCGGCTGGAGCAAGCGCTGGTGCATGGTTCTTACATCAACGAGAACCCGGAACTATCGATGACCTCCAATGAGAGGCTGGAGTTTCTGGGCGATGCCGTGCTGGGGCTGATTACGGCTGAAAACGAGGCACGAGCCGAGACACGCGCGTATCTGCGTGAAGAAGCAGGTTTTGCCCCTGTGCCGCTGCAAATTATGGAAACGGAATAATGAGCGCAAACTTTACCAGTGATAATCAGGCCCCGGTAGCGCCGCAGATAATGGCGGCCCTGTTAAAGGCGAATGAGGGCAGGGCCCCCTCTTACGGGGCGGATGCCATAACCGCGCGCCTGCAACCACTTTTCGCAAAAGTTTTCGAAACTGATTTACGGGTTTTTCCAGTGACGACGGGGACCGCCGCCAATGCGCTGGCGCTGGCCATGCTCACACCGCCATGGGGAACGATTTTCTGTCATCAGGATTCACATATTGCAACGGATGAATGCGGTGCGCCGGAATTTCATACGTCTGGAGCAAAGCTATATTTGCTGCCAGGTGATCATGGGAAGCTGACACCGGAAGTATTGTCGCGTTGCCTCAAGGACACCAACCCCGGCGATCAGCATCAGACCCAGCCTGCGGTAATAAGCCTGAGTCAGGTTACGGAAGCTGGCACCGTGTATCGTCCCGGCGAGATCGCTGCACTGACAGCGATAGCCAGACAGCATAAATTGTATGTGCATATGGATGGGGCGCGGATAGCCAATGCCGTTGTGTCATTGAATTGTTCGCCGGCGGACATAACGTGGCGCGCAGGGATAGACGTGCTTTCATTCGGCGCGACCAAGAATGGCGCCCTGGCGGCGGAAGCCGTGCTGTTTTTTAATCCCGCATTGTCAGAAAATTTTGTGTTCCGGCGCAAGCGGGCGGGGCATCTGGTTTCCAAAATGCGGTATCTTTCAGCGCAACTGGAGGCGTATCTGGAGAACGGGCTGTGGCTTGAACTGGCGGCCAGCGCCAACGTCCAGGCAACGCGCCTTGCTGATGGTTTACACGCCATATCTGCCGTGGAAATTTTGCATCCTGTCCAGGCAAATGAAATTTTTGCGCGCATCCCGCCCGCCATGATAAAGCCCTTACGTGATCAGGGCTTCGGCTTCCATGTCTGGGGTCGCGAGGATGAAGGGATCATCCGTCTGGTAACGGCGTTCGATACAAAACCCGGCGATGCGGATATTTTTATCCACGCCGTCCGGGCTTTGAGTTAGGCGTCCTTGCTTACGCCGCGCGAACCTGCGCCAGGAAGCGGTTCACTTCATTTCGCAGTTTATCCGCCTCGGTGCTTAAATCGCCCGCTGCAGACACAACGGCATTTGCAGCTTCACTGGTTTCATCGTTAGCCGTCTGCACGGCAACGATGTTTGCGGATACGTCGCGGGTAGATGAGGCGGCCTGCTGTGTATTCTGGGAAATTTCCTGGGTGGCGCTGCTCTGCTGACGCACCGCAGATGCAACGGATGTAACTGATGCGCTGATCTCGCCGATGGTTTCACGAATGGTGGCAATTGCTTCCAAAGCCTCTGACGAAACATTTTGCATCGCGTCGATCTGATTGGAAATTTCCTCGGTGGCATGGGCGGTCTGATTGGCGAGATTTTTTACTTCGGACGCCACAACGGCAAAGCCTTTACCGGCTTCCCCGGCACGCGCCGCCTCGATAGTAGCGTTGAGCGGCAGCAAGTTGGTCTGCTTGGCAATATGATTGATAAGTTCGACCACTTGCCCAATTTTACCCGCCGTCTCGGAAAGTACTTTCATGGTCTGATTTGTTGCTTCGGCGCGTTCGACGGCTGTGCGGGCAACTTCATTGGAAGCTGTCATCTGCTTTTCAATTTCGTTTATCGAATAGCTGAGTTCTTCCGATGCAGCAGCAACGGTTTCCACATTACCGCTTGCGTTTGAAGCCGCCGTGCTAACCGCGTCGCTGCGATCACGCGCCTGAGCGGCTATGCCTGACATATGCTCGGCGGTTTGTTTCATGCCGAGCGAGCTGGCCGATACCGCCTCCACGATATGGCCAACTGTGTCTTCAAAGCTGGCGGCAAGAGTTTCCATTGCCTGACGCTTTTCTTCTGCCGCGCGGCGGCGGGCTTCATCGCGTTCCCCTTTTGAGCGTTCAATCTCGATAGCGTTTTCCTTGAATATTTGAACTGCGGAAGACATATCGCCAATTTCATCGTGGCGATCCTGGAAAGGAATTTCTATGGTCAAATCACCGGCCGCCAGTATGCGCATTGAACTGCCCATGGCGCGCAGAGGGCGTGTGACACTGTGCCCGACATAATAGAATGCGATAAAGGCGACGGCGGCGATACTGACAATCGACAAAAGCAGCAGCGTAAATTCACTGCTGGAAATATCGCTGTTTACTCCGGCAACGCCAACATCAACATTGTGGCGGCGCGCAACGACCTGGTCATTGGCAATGCGGGTTAATTGCCCCGCTTCTATTTGGACTTCGTTCAGCGCGTTATGGGTCCGGGTGGAAACGTCCAGCGCCTTCAGGCTTTGCTTGAACAGATCATCATTGGAATCACCCAATTCGGTCAGTTTACCGACATCATTTTTGAGCACCTGCAGCTTTTCGTTCCATTCCGGTGATTGCTTCGTGGCCACTTCGGACAAGGCGGATAAGCCGTTGTTAACAGTGGCAATCGCGGTAATAAAACGTTCGCTTACCTCTTTGATATTCGTTGCATCGTTAAGCCCAGCGCCTTCAGCTAGAATGCCAACGGCGAGATTGGCGTTGGAAACGAGGTCGGAAATTCCCTGCAGGGTGCTGATCTGGTCCTGCAACAATATTCCTTTATCCGTATCACCCCTTGTTGCAAGCGAATTCTCCGCGCCGCTGGCGGTTGTTCCGGCATCCGCTACATCATCCTCCCCCTTGCCGCCACCAGTATCGGCATTGCTGGCAAAGATTTTCTCCATGATTGCAAATACGGCGTCGTTGGCGGTGTCGACGAAATACTGGCTGGAATTAAGCAGGTCGGAATGAACGGTGCGGGAAAGCAATACTTTTCTGTCCAGTTCTTTCCGTGTGCTGAAATTTTCCGAAACAAGCTTATCCAGCGTCTTGATCTGATCTGAAAGTTTGGCCACTAGCGCGGCAGTCTTTTCCCCGTCTTCATTTATTTGTCCGGTTGATGATTTGATGTGTTCTGAAAGCTTGCCGATTTCACCGGTCAGCATGTCCCGCAAGGTAACCCGCGCCGCATCATCCTTGGCGGAAGCCAGTGCGCGAAGATCGCTCGAGATTTCGTTGGTGGCTACGGTCATATCGAAGGCGCCGGTCATGCCCCTAATGTCTTGATCCACTACATTTTTGAAGGTCTGATCAATCAGGCGAAATGAATTAAATGAAACCAGACATGCGACCAATGTCAGCACCCCGACAATCACATAGGTCGCCAGCAATTTTGCCTGAATGCTGAGCCTGGATAGTGCAGAGCTGTTGGACAGCAGTTCCGCGAATTTTGTGAGAAAAATATGACTGGTGGCGCGCGCCTTCTGAACAATTTCCCTGGTTGGAATTTTGTCATTCAGCGATTTCGCCATATCCACAACTTTGCCTGAAACTTCCTGGATTTTTTTTGTTGTGTGCTGATTAACCATGGTTTCTCGCCCCAATTTTATGTTAGCTCGCCAATAAGGGAATTTATTAACAACTCTCGATGGTTCCCCCCCAGCCAGTGCCTAGGCAATTTGCCGCCATCAGACCTATGGTTGAGTATGGCCACCATAATTCCGTATTATTACTAATTGGTAAAACTGCGGGCTGTTCTTTATTTTATAACCTTGATATGTTCACACTTAACCAGATCTATTGGGCCTGGTCATATATGACTAGGCTCAGGTCATGCGATTACCCTGCTAGAAACGGTCTGATGCACGTAATGCGCTAGGTAAGCCCGGGATAAGGATATCTGGCCTGAAACGGCTGGATGGCATGAACAGTAAGCAGAATGTACGGGGGTTCTTCTTGCTGGCGTCCGGCGGGCATTTTTCTACCAGAGGCAATGTCCGCAATATGGATGGCGGGGTGACTTCAAAGGCTGCTAGAGCAGCATAGACTCTTACCGCCAATTTGCGCCATAAAGTGGCGGCAGATATCTGTAATAACGACAACAAGAGGGGAGCCTTGGATGAGTATCAAGGGAAAAGCCTATATTGCGGGGATTTACGAACATCCCACGCGTTTGGCTCTAGGCAAGACTTTGCCGCAATTGCATGCGGAACTGGCAAAGGGCGCTTTGGCCGATGCGGGCCTCAGCAAGGACGATATCGACGCCTATTATTGCGCGGGTGATGCGCCAGGCATGGGCGGCATCGATATGGTCGAATATATGGGCCTCAATAATGTGCGCCAGATCGACAGCACGGAAACCGGTGGTTCGTCCTATGTCCTGCACGTCAATCATGCGGCCCAGGCGATCGCCACGGGTCACTGCAAGGTGGCGTTGATCACCCTGGCGGGCCGTCCGGCGGCCGACGCACAGGAAGGCGTCCGGTTCCGCGGGGGCGGCGAGACGCCATCATCCGCTGGGTTTGAGGCGTCGTTCCGGCCTTCAATCGTCAACATGTACGCCATGTGCGCCCAGCGCCACATGTATGAATATGGCACCACCAGCGAGCAACTGGCCTGGATCAAGGTTGCAGCGTCGCATCATGCGCAGCACAATCCGCATGCCCTGCGCCGCGAAGTGGTGACGGTGGAAGATGTGGTCAATTCACCCATGATCGCCTCGCCGTTACATAGATATGATTGCTGCGTCATCACCGATGGTGGCGGCGCGGTCATCGTCGTGGCGCCGGAAATCATGAAAAAGCTGAAGCGTCCCGCAGTGAAAATTCTTGGCGCAGGCGAGGCGCCCAAGCATCTGATGGGCGGCAAAGTGGATCTGACCTATTCCGGTGCGCGCTGGTCCGGGCCGAAGGCTTTTGAAGAAGCCGGCGTCACCCAGAAGGACATCAAGTACGCGTCTATCTATGACAGCTTCACGATTACCGTGCTGGAAACGCTTGAAGACTTGGGCTTCTGTGAAAAAGGTAAGGGCGGCAAGTTCGTTTCCGACGGCAATCTGATTTCCGGCGTCGGCAAGCTGCCATTCAACACCGATGGCGGCGGCCTGTGCAGCAATCATCCAGGCAATCGCGGCGGCATGACCAAAGTATTGGAAGCCGTCCGCCAGATCCGCGGCGAAGCGCATCCAAAGGTGCAGGTGCCCAATTGCGATATCGCATTGGCGCATGGCACAGGCGGTCTGCTTGGCGCGCGGATGGGAAGTGCAACCGTTATTCTGGGGAACCAAGACTCATGAGTGAAACAAAAGCAAAAGCACGCGCCCCCAAGGTCAACCACGAAACCAAAGCCTTTTGGGATGCGACTGCACAGGGCAAACTACATGTCGGCAAATGCGATGATTGCGGCGAGCATTATTACTATCCGCGTCCGCTATGCCCGTTCTGTTTCAGCGACAAGACACGTCTGGCGCTGTGCTCTGGCAATGGCACGATCTATACCTTCAGTGTCAACGCGGGCAAGGAGCCTTACACAATTGCCTATGTGACATTGGCGGAAGGGCCAACCATCCTGACCAACATTGTCGAATGTGATTTTTCCAAGCTGGCCATTGGCCAGAAGGTCAAGGTCGTGTTCTATGACACCGGCGAAGGCAATGCGATCCCGATGTTTACTGCGGCGTAGCACTTCTTCTCCCTCTCCCTTTGTGGGAGAGGGCCGGGGGGAGGGGGCGGGAATTCAACTGCAAGAGCCGGAGTGCTTGCAACTACACATCATGCGTTAGCGCCCCCATCTACCCTTATCGTGGCGCCAGTGACATAGCTCGCGTCAGAGCTGGCAAGAAATGCAACAACGGCGGCAACTTCCTTTGGCTCTCCCAAGCGCTTTAATGCCGTAAGCTGCGCAGCCTCAGGATCGCCCATGCCAGTTCGTATGGGCCCAGGCGCCACGGCATTAACCGTGATGTTGCGATCGGCCAGATCCCACGCCCAGGCACGCGTGAAACCGTTCACTGCAGATTTACTCATCGTGTAGGCGCTAGCTCCAGGGAAAATCGCCCTTTCACCCAACAAGCTGCTGATATTGATAATCCGCCCGCCAGAGGGCATTATTTTTGCCGCAGCCTGCGTCAAAGTGAACACCGATTTGAGGTTAATATTCAGAACCCGCTCAAACGCTTCGTGCGGAACATCTCCAATAAGATTGCCTATCCCTTCAAACACCCCGGCATTATTGACCAGTATATCGAGGCGGCCAAATGCCCCCATTACCTCGTCAATTATAGCTGGCATCGACTCCGGGATGTTCGCATCACCCCGCAAAATGAGAGATTTGCCGCCAGCTGCTTCTACGGTTTTCGCCACGATTTCTGCCTTGTCTCTTGATACACTATAGGTAATGGCCACACTCGCGCCATGTTCCGCCAGTTTGAGAGCTGTTGCGGCGCCAATCCCACGCGAACCGCCACTGACAAGTGCTATTTTTTCAGATAAGGGTTTGCTCATGATATATTTACCTCGGTTGTTTTTGATTATCGTATGGCAACTTTGCATCGCGTCATTGAGTAAAAACATCCGTTCCTTGCGGTTGAATATTTTATAATTTGAAAGCAAGAGACGGAGTGCTGATCAGGGCCGGAAACAATATCAAGTGATCTACGAGCTAATCAGATAAGGATCACGGTAATGCAAACTTCAACTCACGATGACGACACACGCTGGCGGATGGTGACGGCGCGGGACCGCGCTGGCGATGGTCAGTTTTATTATTCGGTGCGGACCACAGGTGTGTATTGCCGCCCATCTTGTGCCGCGCGACTTGCGCGTCGTGAGAATGTCGGCTTTCACGCAAGCTGCGAAGATGCGGAACAGGCAGGCTTTCGGCCCTGCAAACGCTGTAAACCCGATCAACCATCCATTGCGGACGAACAACGCGCCAAAGTGATCGACGTATGCCGGTTGATCGAGACTGCTGAGGAAACGCCACATCTGGGTGATCTGGCAGCGTGGGTGGGGCTTAGCCGCTATCATTTTCACCGCGTCTTCAAATCGGTAACCGGGGTCACCCCAAAAGCCTATGCGGATGCGCATCGCATCAGCAGGGTTCAGGCGCACCTGAAACACAGCGGCTCAGTTACCGAGGCGATCTATGATGCAGGCTATAATTCCAGCGGGCGTTTCTATGCCGATTCCACCAAGGTTCTGGGCATGACGCCAGGAAAATTCCGCGCTGGCGGCGCTAACACCGCCATCCGTTTTGCCGTTGGCGAATGTTTTCTCGGATCATTTCTGGTGGCCGCCACAGACAAAGGCGTATGCGCAATCCTGCTCGGCGATGACCCGGAAGCGTTATTGCGTGAGTTGCAGGACCGCTTTCCAAAGGCGCAACTGATCGGCGGTGATGGAGATTTCGAGAAGCTGGTGGCCAAAGTATTGAGCTTTATCGAAGCACCCGCCAGCGGCCTCGACCTGCCGCTGGATATTCGTGGTACTGCGTTTCAGCAACGTGTGTGGCAAGCATTGTGCGAAATACCGTCCGGCGCAACCGTCAGCTACTCGGATATTGCCGAACGTCTTGGATCACCCAAATCCGTGCGGGCAGTTGCCGGGGCATGCGCAGCCAACGCCATCGCCATTGCTATTCCCTGTCATCGGGTGGTGCGCAAGGGTGGCGATCTGTCCGGCTATCGTTGGGGGATTGAGCGTAAACGGGCCTTGCTGCAACGGGAAGCTGGCGGGTGAACACCATCAATTGGTCTCTTATCCAACAGGACCTCGACGCCCAGGGCTGGGCTGTGATCAAAGGTTTGTTGCCGGTCTTTGAATGTCAATCGCTGGCAAAGCTGTTTGCCGATGAAAAGGGTTTTCGCAGCCATGTGCATATGGCGCGGCATGGATTTGGCCGGGGTGAATACAAGTATTTTTCCTATCCATTGCCGGAAATTATCGCCGGTTTACGCACCTCGCTTTATCCGTATTTGTCGGAAATAGCCAATGGCTGGAACACGGCCATGGGTCTGGACGAAATTTATCCGGCGTCGCACCGGGAATATTTGCAGCAGTGCCATGACGCGGGTCAAACGCGCCCAACGCCGCTTCTGCTTTCCTATGGGCCGGGCGATTATAATCGCCTGCACCAGGATCTGTATGGTGCGCTTGTGTTTCCGCTGCAACTCACAGTGCTGCTCTCACAGCCGGAAACAGATTTCACTGGCGGCGAGTTTGTGCTCACGGAACAGCAGCCAAGAATGCAATCGCGTCCTTATGTGGCGCCACTGGGGCAGGGGGATGCGGTGGTGTTTGCCGTGCGGCAGAGGCCAGTGCGTAGCGCGCGCGGCTTTACCCGCGTCAACATACGCCATGGGGTCAGTGAAATTCGCTCGGGTAATCGCCACGCACTGGGAATCATTTTTCATGATGCAAAATGAATTTGCAGATCGCTGACGGGGCTGTCGTGCTGCACGGCTTTGCAGCGCGATGCGGCAAGGCTTTGGCCGCTGCGGTGCAAGACGTGGTTTCACGCGCGCCGTTACGCCATATGACCGTTCCTGGCGGTCATAAAATGCCGGTGGCGATGAGCAATTGCGGGCTTGCTGGCTGGGTCAGTGATCGCGGCGGTTACCGGTACGAAGCCCTCGATCCTGAATCCGGATTGCCGTGGCCTCCGATGCCGGAATGCTTTGCAGATATTGCAACCCATGCAGCGGCGCAGACGGGATATGATGCATTTCGCCCGGATGTCTGCCTGATCAACAAGTATCAGCCCGGCGCACGAATGTCATTGCATCAGGACAGGGACGAGCGTGATTTTACTGCGCCGATTGTGTCCGTTTCATTGGGCGCTGCGGCAGTTTTTCTGTTTGGCGGACTGTCGCGCAAGGACAAGCCCCAGCGCATACGGCTGGCGCACGGCGATGTGGTAGTGTGGGGCGGGCCAGCGCGGCTGTCCTTCCACGGCGTTGCGCCGTTAAAGCAGGGCGGCCCGCGCATCAATCTGACCTTTCGTAGGGCGTTGTAAACGCTAGGTTGCGTTAAGGCGTTTGACAAAGCCCCGGTCACGGGATCACTCTTACCCCATCAATAATCAAAAACACAGGGGAGCAGATGTCATGAAATTCGGTATTTTTTACGAACTGCAATTGCCCAAGCCGTGGAACCCCGGTGACGAGCACAAGCTGTTTCATGAAGCTTTGGAGCAGGTGATCCTGGCCGACAGGCTTGGTTTTGATTATGCCTGGGAAGTGGAGCATCATTTTCTTGACGAATATTCCCATGCGTCGGCGCCGGAAATATTTTTGTCCTTTGCCGCTGCCAGGACAAAAAATATCCGCGTTGGCCATGGCATCCGTCAGGTAATCCCGAATTACAATCATCCCGCGCGCACCGCCGAAGGGATCGCGAGCCTGGACCTGCTATCGAATGGCCGCCTCGACTTTGGCATTGGCGAAGGCGCAACGCGCCTTGAGTTGGGCGGATTTGGCATTCAGGCGAAGGAAAAACGCGCCATGGCGCTGGAGGCAGGCGAGCAGGTCGCCAATATGCTGGTGCTGGAGCCGTATCCCGGCTTTGAAGGCAAATATTTTTCCATGCCATGCCGCAATGTGGTGCCGAAACCGTTGCAGAAACCGCATCCACCGATGTGGATGGCCTGCACCAATCGCGATACGATCAAGGTTGCTGCGCGTAATGGCCTTGGCGCACTGTCTTTCTCGTTCATCAATCCTGAGGAAGCAAAAACGTGGGCCGATATTTATTACGGCATCATCAAGTCGGAGGAATGCGTGCCGCTTGGCCATTTTGTCAACGCCAACATGGCCATTGTGTCGAATTTCTCGTTGCATAAGGACAGGGCGGAGGCCATCCGGCGCGGGCATGAGGGCTTTGAGTTTTTCTCTTATGCGATGAATGCGCTCGTCGCCCATGACACGGTGCCGGGCCGCACCAATCTGTGGGGGGAATATCTGGAACAGCGGGGCGACCGCACCGAACAGATCGTCAAAGAGGCGAGAGAGCAGGGCTTCAGGAAATCCGGTATAGGCACCCCTGATGACATGAAAACGCATCTGCGCTCGTTCCAGGAAGTCGGCATCGATCAGGTGATCTTTCTGCAGCAGGCGGGCCGTAACAGGCACGAACATATTTGTGAATCGCTGGAATTGTTCGCGTCCGATGTCATGCCGCAGTTCAAGGCTGACGCCGCTGCGCGTGAAAAGAATAAAAACGAAATGCTGGCGCCTTATCTGGAAGCGGCGTTGAAACGCAAGAAATGGATGAAGCCGCTCGGCGAAAATGAGGTGCCGGTGGTCAAGGCCTCGGTGCAGCAGATGCAGATCGACAGCATCAAAAGCTAGACCATGATGCGATTAGGTAAAACCGTTTGCGCTTCCCTTGTTGTCATTGCCCGGCTTGTCCGGGTAATCCATGCCACACTCAAAGGTCTGAGTTTGGGATTCTGGATTGTCCGGACAAGCCGGGCAATGACAATGAGAGGGTGAAGTGTGATCGAACCTAATATCATCACGCTATAGAAACCATATTCTTTTCAGCAGTTAGCTGTGCTGGCGCACAAACTCCAGCACGGCGGCGTTGAAGGCATCGGGCGCTTCGATGTTGCAGGCGTGGCCGCCATCGACACCGGCGACTTTCACACCGGGAATATTCGCCTCGGCATAGCGCCGGTGCGGG
>OBEQ012294578.1_pt1 | contig 10848 bp, 8 predicted proteins | sample 1670901 | NCBI WGS metagenome assembly OBEQ01 (sample SAMEA104232315, study PRJEB22302) | groundwater metagenome | biome: forest; feature: aquifer; material: groundwater | place: USA | collected 2011-08-07 | depth 5.4 m | reverse complement strand
TGGCAATTCATGGCCAATCCATTTTCAATCTTTTAATGACTTTAAACCGGGGCTGTATTTTTACATTATTATGCCGTTTGTAAAGATTTTTGGTCTTACCGAAATTGCCGTCCGTCTGCCTGGAGCATTACTTGGTATTGGCACGGTTATTATTGTTTGGCTTCTTGTGCGCGAGTTATTTCCTAAAATTAGATGGGTAGCTGAGCTTTCTGCGCTATTTTTAGCAATTTCGCCTTGGCATATTCATTTTTCAAGAGGAGGATGGGAGACAAATGCGGCTACTTTTTTTATAACACTTGGCGTCTTGATATTTCTAAAATCACTAAAGAAGCCTAATTATTTGTATTGGTCTGTGGTCATCTTTGTGGCATCGCTTTATACATACCATGCCGCCCGGGTTGTAGTGCCATTTTTAGCGTTAGGTCTTATCCTAATCTACAGACGCAGTTTCTTTCTTCAGGTAAAACTCAAACACCTATTGTTAAGCTGTTTCTTTGGAATTTTGCTCGTCTTACCGTTATTAAATGATCTTCGCGGGCCAGCAGGTTTTGCACGAGCGGCAGGAGTCGGTCTTTTTGCTGATACTGGGCCATTTTGGAGGATAAACCAACAACGTGGAGAACATAGGGACTTGACAAACCTGCCGGCAAAAATGTTGCACAACAAACCCATAAACTACGGTCTGGCCTTTTTAGATAATTACTCCCGGCATTTTTGGGGTGAGTTTTTGTTCATATCCGGGGACGCAATTCAGCGTAATAAAGTGCCGGAAATGGGTCAAATGTATATTTTAGACTTGGTGTTTTTGGTTGTCGGGTTTTATGCGATTGCGAGAAATTCTGGCGGTTGGGGTCCTATCCTTCTTTGGCTACTGGTTGCACCAATTGCTGCTGCTCTTACTTTTCAGTCGCCTCATGCTCTTCGCGCACAGAACATGGTTATACCAATTGTTATTATCAGCGCTTTTGGCGCATTGAATTTGTTTAGTTGGCTGCGAAGTGTAATTAAATCACGGAATGTTCTTGTTACTTGTTACTTATTACTTGTTGCTGTATATTTCTGGGACTTTACACGCTATCTTCATCAATATTATATACACATGGAAAAAACTTATGATTTTTCATCACAAAACGGTGTAAAAGAATTAATGGTTTATGTTCGCGAAAATCAGGATAAGTACCAAAAGATTATAATTACTGATAAATATGACCAGCCGTATATTTTGACCCTTTTCTATCTAAAGTATCCACCGGAGAAGTTTCAGGGTAACCACGTGCTTACTCCGCGGGATAAATTTGGCTTTTCAACAGTAGGCACGTTTGGCAAATTTGTTTTTCGCGATATTCCGTTCGAGAATTGGGATAAGATAAAAAGCGAAAATCCCGGGGCTTTAATTATAGGAAGTGATAAGGAAGTTCCTGATGCTGCAAATGTTTTAAGAACAATATATTTTCCAAGTGGTAGAATTGCTTTTAAGGCGGTTGCAAACTAATACCATGCCAAAAATTTCAGTGGTTCTTGCTACATACAATGAGGAGAAAAATATTGACTTGTGTCTTGAGTCTGTAAAAGACATTGCAGACGAGATTATTGTTGTAGACGGGTCATCAACAGACAAAACTCGCGAGATTGCAAAACAACTTGGCGCACGGGTTATCAAAACCACTAATCCACCAATTTTTCATATAAATAAACAGAAAGCACTTACTGCCGCGACTGGTGAGTGGATTTTGCAGCTTGACGCAGATGAAAAAGTTACTCCATTACTTGCGGCAGAGATAAGGAAAGTGGCTAGCATGGGCAATGAGGAAATAGGAAATTATCAGAAGAGTCTGCCTAATAGAAAGCTTTTTCTTAGACACCAGAAGCTTCTTGAAGAACGAGATGGTGCTGTTGGAACACCAACTGGAGACTATGCGGCATTTTTTATCCCAAGAGATAATTGGTTTCTTGGCAAGTTCCTGCACTACGGTGGTGCTTATCCCGATGGCGTAATAAGGCTGGTTAAAAAAGGGAAAGCTTATTTCCCCGCAAAGAGTGTGCATGAGCAGATAGTCGTCAATGGGAAAGTGGGTTGGTTACAACACAGCTTGATCCATTTGGACTCGCCAACATTTACTAGGTATTTAGAAAAAAATAGCCGCTATATAGATTTAATTGCAAGCGAACTGAGGAGAGACAAGGTTGGTAAAAATCCAATTCAATTTTTTCACTACTTTCTAATAAAACCTCTTTGGTGGTTCTTGCTGACGCAAATAAGACACAAGGGAATTTTGGATGGATTTCAAGGGATAATTTTCTCGTTTTTTTCAAGCCTTCGTTTCCCGAGGGCGTACTGGAGGTATATTACCAAAAATGAAAGGCATTCATTAAAAAATGACAGGAATTCATTCGGAAATGATTAAAGTCTGGATAAATGACAGCCCTATAACAGGTGGACACGCCTTTCGTGGAATTGGTGTGTACACAAGAAATTTAATTGAAAGCCTTAAGAAAGACAAAAACATTAAACTGGTTGATAAACAAGAAGCTGATATACACCACTATCCATATTTTGATTTATTCTTTAATACATTAAATCCAGACGCGAAGAAACCGACTGTAGTAACTATTCATGACGTAATACCTTTAATTTATCCCCGGCACTATCCGGCAGGACTCAAGGGGATGATACGTTTTTTCAAACAAAAAGGAACATTGAAGCGTATTCAGGCAATAATAACGGACAGTGAAACATCCAAGAAAGATATCGTAAGGTTCTTAAACGTTCCTCAGGAGAAAATCAATGTTATTCATCTAGGACCAAACACGCAGTTTAGGAAGGTGGAGGTGGGAAGGTGGAAGATGGAAATACAGAAAAAGTATGGTGTGCCAGATAAATTTATCTTGTATGTTGGTGATGTTAATTACAACAAGAATACTGAAGGGTTAATTAAAGCAGTTTCGCTCCTAAAAACAAAAAATATCTGCCTTGTTTTAGTAGGGAGAGCATTTCAAGGTGACAGTATTGAGGCAAAACACACTCTTCAATTAATTGAAGAGTTAAATCTGAAGGATAAAGTTATTATGCCCGGCTTTGTTCCCGACGAAGATTTAGTTAAAATCTATAATCTTGCTACGGTTTATTGTCAGCCGTCTTTTTATGAGGGGTTCGGCCTACCGGTTCTTGAAGCAATGGCCTGCGGTGTACCGGTAATTGCGGCAAAAACACAAGCACTTATAGAAATTGCGGAAGGAAAAGCTTATTTTTTTGATCCAAAGGATTTTCAAGAAATAGCAAACGGGTTAGATGCCGTTCTCTCCGACACGGGATTGCGAACAGGGCTTGTTAAAGATGGGTTGGTACACGCCAAAAATTTTAGCTGGGAGAAAGTAACGAATGGAACCGTTCAAGTCTACAAAAAAATTCTTAACTAATCCTGAAAACATTCAAATTATTCTTTTGTTTCTTGTATGGAGAATTTGGATTTTTGCCTTTGCCCTTTTAGGCGTAGCATTCATTCCTTTGCACAGTCGGCATTTTTTAGGCGGCGGAATTGAAAATTACTCAGTAAATCCTCTTCTCTGGGGATGGGCAAATTTTGATGGGGAACATTATCTTGCGATCGCACAGAATGGTTATAAAGCGCTTGAACATTCATTTTTCCCGCTTTATCCCATTTTAATTCGCTTATTTGGCGGAGATTCGTTAGTACATTTGGTTTGGTCTGGACTTGTGATATCAAATGTATTTTTTTTAGGCAGCCTCTTTTTATTCTGGAAACTTTTACGTCTGGATTATTCAGAGCGCGTTACTTTTTTTTCGACCGTTTCATTACTTGCTTTCCCGACATCATTTTATTTTGGCGCAGTTTACACAGAGTCGATGTTTTTATTTTTTACTCTTCTTTTCTTTTACTTTGTACGCAAAGGTTTCTGGTGGCAAGGCGGTATACTTGGTGCCTTTGCGTCGGCAACAAGAGTTTTTGGTATTTTACTCCTGCCAGCGTTAATTGTAGAATGGTGGCAAAAACACAGGGATGTTAAATATCCTTCCTTAAATTTTATCATTGGTCTAATGCTGATTCCATTAGGAATGATTGCTTTTATGTGGTTTTTGTACGCGACAACCGGTAGTCCGTTGACATTTTATACTGACCTTTCTCCTTTTGGGGAACAGCGAGGAGACGGTATTGTTCTTCTGCCGCAAATTTTTTGGCGGTATGCAAAGATATTTTTGACAGTTTCAAGGCCTGACCCGCTCTATTTTACCGTTTCTATAGAAGCATTGACCGCGATTTTTAGTCTGTTAGGTATTGTATGGGGATTTACGAAAAAACTGCGGATATCGTATTTATCTTTTACGGTTCTCGGTTATGTAATTGCAACTCTTCCTGGTAGTTTCAGTTCTCTACCACGCTATGTTCTTGTTTTATTTCCATTATTTATTCTTCTCGGCCTTTTTCTTACAAATCGTGGTAAGATTCTTCAATTGATTTTCCTAGTAATTTCAGTGATACTTTTGACTGTTGAAACGGTACTATTCATGAGAGGATATTGGGTGGGTTGAAAAAATGAAAAGATTACAAATTGTTTCGCTTATTAAAACTTTTCGTAAATCACCTTTTTTAGCTGGGAGTTTGGTAATGATTGTGGGGACTAATGTATACAATTTTGGTCAGACAATTTTTCATTTAGCAATAGGAAGACTTTTGGGAAGGGCAGAGTATGCAGAGATGGCAGCCATTTTATCGACGTTGTCCATTATTGCAGTTGTCGAGCAAGTCTTAGACTTGACAGTTGTAAAGTTTGTCTCCTCTGGAAAAAATAAAAGATTCGTTGTGAATTTCACTAGATGGTTTTTTTACTGGAGTATGTGGATTGGCATATTACTCGCTTTTGTTTTTTGGGTTATTGCCCGTCCCTTATCAGAATTTTTACATGTCGGTAAGCCAGGTCTGATTTTGATTTTAAGCCCCGCTATTTTTTTGCTTGCTCTTTTAAATACGGCACGAGCAACTCTTCGGGGTCTTTTAAGATTTAATTGGTATGTTATAAATCTTTTTTTTGAAATTGCAATTAAACTTTTATTTATGTTCCTTCTTGTATTTCTCGGTTACGGTGTTTTTGGTGCAATGGCTGCTGTGGGAATTGGTGTTTTATGCGCAGTTTTTTTAGCGTACTTTCCTCTGTCTCGTTACCTTCTCGGTAGAAGACAAAAAGCGCCAAATATCCGTCCGCTTTTAAAGTATTCAATACCTGTTTTTTTCTTAAGCATGGCTCTTACCTCAATGTATTCTACAGATATAATCTTAGTTAAACACTTTTTTTTAAGCGAAGATGCCGGACTTTATGCTGCCATTTCTAAACTTGGCAGTATTGCTTTTTTTGCGACAGGTCCTATAGCAAGTGTCATGTTTCCCTATATATCACGTAATCATTCTAGAGGTGAGCCGTACGATAGGTTTTTTTATTTGAGTATTATTCTTGTTTTAGTAATTTCAATCCCTATAGTTGTACTCTATAAAGTTGCCCCTGTTTTTGTTATTAACTTACTTTATGGACCTGAATTTATTAGCGGAGCAGGAATTCTATGGTGGTTTAGTGTTTATATGCTGCTTATTGGTTTAGTGATGCTTCTTATGCAGTTTTACTTATCTACTGGTAAAACAGAGATAATGTATCCTTTTGTTGGAGCAGCCCTCTTACAAATAATTCTTATATGGTTTATTCACCCTACGCTTCTTAGTGTTATCCAAGCTTCTATTTTGTCAGCTGCTTTATTGCTTGTAGCGCTTTTAGTATACTTTCCGTATCAAAAACGATTATCATCATAGACGACCGTCGTCGTAAGTGATTATCATCAAAAGCGATGAAGACACAAAAGAAGCTTCTTTCAGTTATAGTTCCTGTTTATAGACAAGCGGGAACTATCAAAAAAGACTTGTCGAACATAGAACAAGTTTTATCTCAAGGATTAAAAGATTATGATTATGAGATTGTATGTGTGGTCGATGGGATGTCTGATAGAACTTGGGGGGAGGCTAAAAAGATACAATCTAGGAAAGTTAGGGTTTTTGGATACAAGCGTAACCACGGGAAGGGCTATGCAGTGCGCTACGGGATGGCACGCGCCTCGGGCGATTTAATCTCCTTTTTAGATGCAGGGCGTGATATAAGCCCTAACGGTATTATGATGCTTATGGCTCACATGGAATGGTATAACGCTGATATAATAGTTGGTTCTAAACGCCATCCAGCGTCTCGTGTAAATTATCCCCTAAGAAGACACGTTTATAGTATTGGCTATCACTGGATTGTGAGGATTTTATTTGGGCTACCTCTTAATGATACACAAAGTGGCATAAAAATCTTTAGAAGAAATGTAATGGAGAAGATATTGTCAAAATTGCAAGTTGAAAGATATGCGATGGATATAGAAATGTTGGCTGTCGCAAAAGCCCTGGGTTTCAAAAGGATTTATGAAGCGCCAATAGAAGTGCGTTTTGATAAGCGCACAAGTGCAATTAATTGGCGTACGATATTTAGAATGCTCTGGGATACACTGGCTGTTTTTTATAGACTTCGAATTCTTCGATATTACGACAAAAAGAGATGAATATTCTCGTTTTTTCATGGCGTGATCCAAAACACCCCCTGGCGGGCGGTGCAGAGCAGGTAATGCACGAGCATATGAAAGGCTGGGTTGGGGCAGGACATAAAGTGACATTATTTACATCTCATTTTTCAGGAGGAAGTAGAAAAGAGAATGTTGACGGAGTTTTGGTTATAAGACGCGGGTTCCAATATCTCGGCGTGCATTTTTTAGGTTGCTTCTGGTATCTCTTTGGAAAACATCAAAGATTTGATTTAGTGGTTGATCAGTTCCATGGAATACCATTTTTTACGCCGTTATATGTTCGTGTCCCTAAACTTGCGGTTTTGCAGGAAGTTGCCCGTGAGGTGTGGTTTATCAGTCAAATGCCCAAATCTTTGGGCTGGCTTGTTGGTTGGTTTTGCTATCTTCTTGAGCCTTTTTTCTTTATCATGTACAAGAAAATTCCTTTTATGGTCGGTTCCGACTCTGCAAAGAAAGATCTTGTTAAATTTGGTGTTCCGCCGACCGATGTAACCATTGTTTCCCACGGTGTTTTAGTGAAAAAGCCGGTGCCGATGCCTCCGAAAGAGCACAAAAAGACTATTATTTTCCTTGGTGCGTTGGCACGAGACAAGGGTATTGAGGATGCAATAAAGGTTTTTGCAATTTTGTCTAAAAAGAAAGACTTCAATTTTTGGGTTGTAGGTAAGGGTCCTCCAGACTATTTAGTATATTTAAAAGGTTTGACAGAGGTACTGGATATTTCCAAGCAGGTAAGTTTTTGGGGCTTTGTTTCAACTGAAAAGAAGTTTGAGCTTCTGGCAAAAGCACATGTCATGGTAAATCCGTCTATCCGAGAGGGTTGGGGACTTGTAAACATTGAGGCAAACAGCATGGGGACGCCAGTTGTTGCCTACAAATCTCCCGGGTTGATTGATTCTATTAAAAGTGGGGTGAGTGGTATTTTTTGTGTGGAGAATACCCCCAAAGCGCTGGCAGAAGCAGTATATGTGTTATTGACTAATACTAAACGCCTTGCTACAATGAGTGGAACTGCTGTTGATTGGAGCAAGCGGTTTTCTTGGAAACAGGCGCGAGTCCAGAGTCTACAATTGATTAAAGAAGTGGTTTAATCAATCATATATGGGTATGTTTTTAACAACGATTGCAATTATTTTAAGTTTATTCTCTGCTTTTTTCGTAAATTCTGCACATGCTCAAGACGTAGATGTGTTATCTACTGAACCTTCTTCAACACCTTCAGCCTCAGTTGGTAATTCGTTTGAACTTTTTTGGCCCCTTACTGCCGGAAAGACAGAAACCGATTCTTTTTACTCCTTAAAACTTATTAAAGAGCAGGTCGGAGGATGGTTTATCAATGGTGACTCAAAGAAAGCAGATTATGCAGTTTTATTAGGAACAAAAAGAGTCTTAGAGGCCGAGAAATTGATAAAGGATGGTAAAATTGATCTTGCGCTGGAAACATTGAAAAGAGCTGAAGCTCAGTTTTCCTCCGCGTATAATTATATAAAACATGCAGATTCAAAAGGTAAACTTGCAACAAGAGAGATCAGAAGAGATCGGCTAATTAATGTAAAACTTTTCATTGATTATTTGAAGACTGTTGCTCCAGAGAAAACCCATCCGGCGCTAGATACTGTTAAAGAGAAAGCAGACGTGATACTTAAAGACTATTTAGTTAGAGTTAATTATTCTCCCCCTACTGCAATTGTAGAAAAGTAAATACGGAAAAATTAATGTCTGCTAACTTGCAAGGATATTTGTCGGGCGGAACAACTTTTATATATCGCGCCTCGTCTCCGGGAAAAAGGTAAACAAAAGCTGCGTTATATCCCGCTATTTCTCTTTCACTAAAATTATTTACTCCTTCAGCTTTTTGTATATATTGATTGCCGTCAGGCGATATATAAATTTTTGTACCAACCATAGCGTCTCTACAATCCTGATTTATAAAAGTCATACCTAGTCCTTTGAGATTCTTGTTTCCATCAAGCTTGATAATTACTTTTTCTTCATTTTCCTCCTTTACAAGCTTAATATTTATTTTCTTTTGAATTTGGCCATCGAAGTTTACACCAGTTTTTAGATAACGTTTGTCATTTTTCCAGATCTTAAGAAGGGATATGCCGTCAACCTTCAAGTCATATAAAGGGTTTAGAAATGCTAGATACTTATATCTGAAAGTTTCAAAAAATTGATCGTTTTCTTCGATAAGCAGCATGAGATATTCTCCTTCCTGGTTATAGCCACTTCGGGAGCCGTTAGAAAAATCAACATCTTTTCTTAGTTGTCCTCTGGATAAATTTTGCCCGAGACCTGAAACCAATGCTAGTTTTGGATTGGGTTCAGCATATTGGTTAAGCCACTTAACGCCCTGTATGTAGGCATTGCCATAGGTATTTCCGTATCCAGGAAAGTTTTTTTGCGCAGCTCCATTTAACCCACCTATAAAAGAATTGAAGTAGATGTTTTCATTGGGATGTAGTGCAACCAACTCTACAGCGATTGGTATAAACCCAAGGATAAGCAAAAGAGATATACCCAGAGTAACTATTTTCCTGTTAGATCCTTGATTTGAGTGGATCATCAGTAAAAATTTCACTATCAAATCTCTTAAAAAAAGTGCACCTATTCCTGCAATCATTGCCATTGGTGCAACAAATTCCATAATTTGTCTTAAGCCGCCATAGATAGAAGACATTGGGAGAGTTACTCTTAATATGGTGATTAGAAAAAAAGATAAAAATAACAGTAGAGAAAAGTTTTTCCGTTTTATCCAAATTATGCTGACAATAAATCCAACAGTAAATAGAAAAAGAGAGAAGGGTGGTATTGTATAGATAAGGTATTTGAGAGTGATTAGGTTAGTACACTGTTTCCACCAGGAAACAGTAAAATAAGTGTAGTTACAAGAAGAGCTCCCTATATCATGATAATATCTGAAGACTTCGGGGACGTTTTTTAGTGGGTCTGTCCACAAAGCCGGCCAACTTAGAAAGAAAACGAGAAAAACGATTATCGGGTAAAGACCAAAAGATAAAAGCATTTTCTTAGAGAGCACAACCCGAGCCATCTTTGTGCGCAGGAGTGTTGCTCCGTAGACTATAACCCACGGAAGGAGGATAAATGGAGCAAATACAAAATTGAACTTTGTGGCAAAAGATGCGCCACCGGCTAAAGCAGACAGAATGAGATATCTGGGCTTTTTCTTTACGATGGATAACCAAAACAAATACAAAGAAAGGGTAAAAAATGCGGCCATGGGCGGATCCTTAACGTTAAAATGCTGTTCTCCTGCCAGAAGAGGGAAAGTATAGATCGTTAAGACGGCGATGATAGATGCGAAAGTTCCGAAGGTTTGTTTAGTCCAAATAGAAACTGTCAGAGCTAATAAAAAAGTTGTAAATAAGCTATAGAGGTCGTAAGCATTAATATCTTCTACCCACCCTAAGGTTTTAAAGAATATATTATTACTTACGGCAAGCATAATGTCGCTAAAAGCTGGATGACCATAGACAGATTTTGCAGCCCAACTATTAAGTTCAAGGAGAACGCTTTGATATTCACTAACTCGCACTTTGCGGTGCCTATCGCAGACCTCTCCTGTTATATAATCAAACGAAGAAGTTAGACTTTGTTGGTTCGTGCAAGGTTGTGGTAAGCCCTCATAGTTAGTTTTACCAGTTAGCATGTACCGCAAGTATGCTTGGCCTCGGGCAAAGTGGATTGGGGAATCCCAGTTCATTCCGTAGTCATATAGCGTAGCAAGTCCAACTGTAAAGAAAAATAGTGGTAAGTAAAAGGCGGAAAAACGTCCAAGAAAAGTCATGTTAATTGTTTGTAATTTCTTCCCCCTGGTATTATATACTTATTTTAATCTTGTCATTTTTGTAACATGTGCTACAATCTAAACGATGGGTCGCGCGTTTAAGCAAGTAGATTATTTCAGGCAGATAGCTGATTTAGCAAGGGAGTATGCAGTATCTAATGAATACAAATCTGCGCTAAATTTACTTTATAAGTGTTGGGAAACAGGAGGAGTGGTTTTTACGATGGGGTGCGGAGGTTCTGCCTCAACAGCCACACATTTTGCAGCGGATCTTGCAAAAACTACCATTGTGGAGGGGAAGAAGGGATTTAAGGCTTTAGGACTGGTAGACAATATTCCCCTTGTTAGCGCCTGGACTAACGATAAGGGGTGGGGAAGTGTATTTGCTGGACAACTTGTTCAGTGGTTAACTAAGAAAGAT
>OBEQ011229892.1_pt1 | contig 10848 bp, 12 predicted proteins | sample 1670901 | NCBI WGS metagenome assembly OBEQ01 (sample SAMEA104232315, study PRJEB22302) | groundwater metagenome | biome: forest; feature: aquifer; material: groundwater | place: USA | collected 2011-08-07 | depth 5.4 m | reverse complement strand
TGAATTTATCGTGGCCAATACGGACCTCCAGGCGTTGCGGAAAAATCATGCTTCCGTGAAACTTCAACTGGGGTTGGAACTGACTCGGGGTTTGGGGGCCGGAGCGAATCCGGAAGTTGGGCGGAAAGCCGCGATTGAAAGTGAAGAAGAAATTACGCGTCTTCTGACTGGCGCCGATATGGTTTTTATTACGGCAGGCATGGGAGGAGGCACAGGCACAGGGTCGGCTCCTGTCATTGCCCGCGTGGCAAAGGATCTGGGCGCCTTGACCATTGGAGTGGTGACGCGGCCTTTTAGTTTTGAAGGACGCAAGAGATTTCGTTTTGCCGAAGAAGGCATTGAGCAACTGCGAGAAACCGTGGACAGTTTGATTACAATTCCCAATGAGCGTCTTCTCACCATGGCTGGAAAAGATATGCCGATGGTTGAAGCGTTTAAAAGAGCTGATGAAGTTTTGCTCCACGCTGTGCGAGGGATTTCCGACCTCATCTTGGTGGAAGGGCTCATTAATTTGGATTTTGCAGATATTCGAACCGTGATGGGAGAGATGGGAATGGCCTTGATGGGAAGTGGGGTGGCTGGCGGAGAACATCGTTCCGTGGAGGCAGCAACCCAGGCAATTTCTTCTCCTCTTCTGGAGCATGTGTCCATTCGAGGAGCGACCGGGATTCTTTTGAATGTCACCGGCGGGAAAAACCTCACACTCTTTGAAGTGAATGAAGCCGCCAAACTCATTCAGGAAGAAGCCCATGAGGAGGCCAATATTATTTTTGGCGCTGTCATTGATGAGGAGATGAAGGACGAAATTCGCGTCACGGTGATTGCCACCGGATTTGAAAAGTCGAACCCGGTGACAAAAACTGCGGCGTTTGTGCCTTATCAGAAGTCCACTCCTAAAGAAGCTCCTGCAACAGCCGCGGTTGAAATGGCGGCCATTCCACTCCATTCAGGTTTAAAAAAAATTATGAACGAATTAAAAGGGCAACCCCTTTTTACTTCGGATGGGGGAGATATGGACGAATATGATGTTCCCACCTTCCTTCGGAAGCATGCAGATTGAAAGGGTTCGTTGACTTCGAAGACAAGAAAGGGAGATAATTGATTCTATGAAATACTTTAATTTGAAGCGGTCTATTTGGGGGATGGGTGTTTTCTTGATGGTCACGGGTTGTGCAACGACCCCCAAGACGGCTTCCAGAGCAGCTCCTGTGGTGCAGGATCATTTTGCCGAAATTGAAAGGCCTTCTGTGCCTCTTGTCATGAATAATCGTGTCCAGGATTGGATGGATTATTTTCAAGGGCGAGGGCATGAGCGGTTTGAGAGATATTTGTCACGATCAGGACGCTATATTCCCATGATGAGAAAGATTTTGCGTGAGAATGGTCTGCCTGAAAATCTTGTTTACCTTTCCATGATTGAGAGCGGATTTAACCCCCATGCTTATTCAAGAGCTCGAGCCACCGGGGCCTGGCAGTTTATTTATCAGACCGGCGTTCGTTATGGACTTCGCGCAGATTCATGGGTTGACCAGCGTCGCGATCCCGAAAAATCAACGGTGGCTGCCGCGAAGTATTTGAAGGAACTCTATGATCGTTTTCAGGATTGGTATTTGGCAGCGGCCAGCTACAATGCGGGCGAGGGGAAAATTAATCGCGCTATTAAAAAATATGCCACAGAAGATTTCTGGGAGTTGTCTCAACGACGCTACTTAAAAGCCGAAACCAAAAATTATGTGCCCAAGTTAATTGCGGCGGCTCTCATCTCCATGAATCCTGAAAAATACGGGTTTGAACATGTTGTCTACGAAGAACCCGTGAGTTACGAGGAAGTGAGCCTGACGTCTCCCATCGATCTTCGCGTGGCAGCCCGTTGTGCGGGGACGACTTATGAGGAATTAAAAGCTCTCAACCCCGAACTGCTTCGCTGGATCACCCCACCAGAGGAATATAGTCTGAGAATTCCCCAGAAAACTTCTCAAAAGTTTGAAGAGGCTTATGCCAATCTTCAACCCGGTGAGACCTTGGGGGATCAACACGTGAGCGTCAAATCAAAAACAACGTTGGCTGCCCTCGCTCGTCAAAAAAGAATTCCCGTTGGGCTTCTGGTCGCTGCGAACGGTCTTTCCATGAATGAGGTTATCCGGCCCGGAGACACGATTGTTCTTCCTTATGCCCCTCCTGAAGGAGAATCTTATAAGGAGAAGGTGTATGACAGATTAAGAGGGAGGAAGCACAGAGGGGGTGGAGCGGTTGTTGTTTATGTGGTGAGAAATGGGGACCACATTGCTCGCGTGAGTCAGCGGACGGGAATTAGTGTGGCTGCCTTGAAAAAATATAATGCGCATATCGATTGGGATTCTTTAAAAAGTGGTCAAAGAATAAAACTCTATGCGGCGGCGAGTCGTTCTGAAGGTGTGAGAAAAAGAAAACATCGTCGAGTTCGGACCGCTGTTCCACGATCCGCCCTTTTAACCCCTTAATTTTTGGAGTCTCTTTTGAGAATTATTTCTATTTTTTTAAGTCTTTTTGTTATTTTCACTCATCCACTCGCTTTTGCCCAAGAATCTCAGGTTCAAAGTTCGACCTTTAGCCCCAAAGAAATGAGTCGTCTTTCACGTGGGGAAGTTTTTTCCCAAGGACGTTATATGGAGGGGGTTGGCGTTTATGGCAAGATGCAGGGTGTTATTGAAACATCGCCTAAGAATGTGTGGATGTTATTTGTTCGAATCAATGATTGGAAAAAATATGGTCTTCCGAATCTTGCCGATGCTCGGATTGTGAGTGAGGAAGTTGCCAATACTGTTGGCGATAATCCATTGGTGAAAAATTTTTACGCAGTTTTAGGGAATCGATTTGTTGATCCCTTGACACAAAGGCGGCCAGGACAGATTTGGGGAAATGATTCATTCCAGTATTATGATATTCCATGGCCCGTGGCGGATCGATGGATGATTGTGAAACACATGTATGATGAAACAAAGATCTCTCAGGGAATTTTTCGCAGTGAGTGGTCGAAACTCTGCGGCAATGTCAAAACAATGGAAGGTTCTTTTTTGTTGGAACCTTTTGAGGGAGTGTCTTCACGAACCCTTTTAACCTATGAGGTGAGAAGTAATCCCAACTCTCATGTCCCCAAGTTTTTGCTTCGATGGGGAGCCAAGAGGGCGATGCCTGCCTCAATCCGTGCCATTAGGCATGAAGCCGAACGCGAGTTTGGTCATCCTATTCCGCTGTTGCAGATGCAGAGGTAAATTTATTTTTTCGGAGGTCTTCGTAGATTCTTTCACGACGACCAATCGTATGAATCTCTAGGCTGGCTCGCTCTTTGGATCGCAGAATCCATCGATAAATAATATGCAGATGTTGAAGCCGTTCCTTGGCTTCTTGAGAATAGACAAGATTCACTCTTTAAAAACCTGATCGTGAGTAAAAGTATGTCCTTTACGAAAATCCTCCTGGGCCTTTTTCAGACCCTTCATGAGTTTTTTGTCACTTAATATTTCGAAGGTCTCAATCAAGCTCTCATACTCGTCCGCACTCATGAGTACCCCAGCCGCTTTCCCATCCTTGGTAATGACAAGCGGGTCTGAATCCAGCGTTGTTTGGGTACTTTGTTTTACTCCAATATTTTTTCCCATAATTTTTTAAATTACCGATAGACGTCCTTACGGTGTCCAATCTTCAAAATCTTGATCAACAGAATGTTCTCGTGGACTTCATAAATGATCCGATACACTTGAATGCGAATCCGGAATGTGTTGGTTTCTCCACCCAACTTACGGCATCCGATAGGAAATGGATTGATGGCTAATCCTTGAATGGTAGCCACGATTTTTGGAATGACTTGTTTTGGGAGACGAAGAAGGACCTTCTCTGCGGATCGGGAAATCTCAACGTTATATTTTTCCATGCGTCTTCAGATCTTTCAGAACATCCGAAAGAGGACGACAAGGCTCGCGACGCAAGCGGCCAAGATCTTCCAAATCCTCCAATTCTTCCAGTTTATCAAGAAGGGAATCCTCAATGAAACGGCTCATTTTAAAGCCTCGGGTTTTGCAGACAGATTCGACAGCTTTTTTAACTTTTGTATCAATCTTCGTGGCCAGTTGGGTGAGAGACATAATGGTTTTCCTCGCTATAAAAAATAGTGACATTAAAAGATAGATTTGTCTAGAAAAATCTATTTCTTATGAAACACTTCCCAACTTTTTAGGTAATCGAGGGCTGTCTTTTTTTGGAAGTCTTCTCCTACTTCTGGAGAATTTTTTGCCAAGGCGACTTTATTGGATGATTTTTGAGGGACTTCTTTTTCTGAGGCCAGGTGATTTTTCAAATCCTTTTCGCGGAGAAATTTTTCTCCGGAACCTTTTGATTGTTCAACGATGATGTCTGGAGTAATTCCCAAAGCCTGAATCGACCGACCCTTGGGCGTGTAGTATTTTGCGATGGTGAGTTTCAAGGCGGCGCCTTCGCCCACATCACTGATAATTTGCACAGACCCTTTTCCAAAGGTTTGGGTTCCGAGAACCACGGCACGTTTGTGGTCCTGCAGAGCGCCCGCCAGGATTTCAGCGGCTGAGGCACTGCCGCCATTGACGAGAAGAATAATGGGGTAGGTGGGTTCGGATCCTTCACGGGTCGCCATTTTTTTGTCGATTTCGTGATTGCGGCTGACTGTAGAAACGATCACTCCTGATTCCAAGAATAGATTGGCAATGTCGACGGATTCGTCAAGAAGACCTCCCGGATTATTTCGGAGATCGAGGATGAGTCCCTTAAGGCCTCCTTTGCTTTCTTTGTTCAAAAGGTTCAGGGCTTTTTCTAGCTCTCCTGTTGTTCCCTGCTTGAAAGAAGAAACGCGTACATAACCAAATCCGGGATCCAGCATCTCAGAGCGTACACTTTTAATGTGAATGATTTCACGCATGAGGTTAATTTCGAGAGGGTCTCTCATCCCATTGCGTATCAAAACCAGTGTGACGTGTGTGCCACTATGCCCCCGTAATTTTTGCGAAGCTTCGTTAATGCCAATTTCTTTTGCAGAGAGCCCATCAATTTTGACGATACGATCTCCTTCTTTGATTCCCGCTCGATAGGCTGGAGAACCTTCTATCGGGGTGACCACAACCAACTGGTTATCTTTTGAAGTAATTTCTAAGCCGACGCCCCCAAATTTTCCTTCCGTGTCTGCCCTCAGTTCTTTGTAAGCTTCGGGAGGCATGAACTGGCTATGGGGATCCAACGTCGAGAGCATTCCCTGGATGGCTCCATAAATAAGGGTTTGGTCATCCACTTTTTCCACATAGTCTTGGCGCACCTGATGAAGCACTCGTGAAAAAAGTTCGAGATCTTCGTAGAGGCTGGCAGGAGTCTCTTCTGGAGCGGGTGTTTTCTTGGCATCAGACCAGAGTGGGGGAGAAACCACTAAAGAGAGGACGCTGAAGAACCCAATAAATAGCTTCATATAACTCACACTTGATTTTCGCATTTTCTGACTTTTCTTGCAATTTCAATTTCATACCGCTAAACAGCCAAATCTAAATGGACGTTTCACTCGAAAATCTGGCTCGTTTGGTGCGGCATCATATTTTGACTTCCACGACAGAAGCGGGATCAGGTCATCCAACGTCATCCATGTCAGCGGCTGATTTGATGACGGTGTTGTATTTCAAACATCTTCGTTTTGATGGCAAAAATCCAAAAAGTTCAAATAATGATCGGGTGATTTTCTCCAAAGGTCATGCGGCTCCGTTGTTATATGCCCTTTGTGCGGCCGCTGGATGGATTACCGAAAAAGAACTCATGTCGCTTCGCAAATTAGGAAGTCCTCTGCAAGGTCATCCAACACCGATTTTTCCGTATGCCGAAGCGGCCACGGGAAGTTTGGGACAGGGGCTTTCGGTGGGAATTGGAATGGCTCTTCAGGCAAAACGATCCGGATTAGATTATCGAACGTATGTTTTATTGGGTGACGGTGAAATGGCGGAGGGTCAGGTTTGGGAGGCTCTTCAGATTGCGGCTTATCATCAACTGAATCATTTGATTGGAATCATTGACGTCAATCGATTGGGTCAGAGTCAGGAGACGATGTATGGGCATGATGTGGGGGCCTATGTCGAGCGTGTTAAAGGTTTTGGCTGGAGTGTCATTTCTGTCGATGGTCACTCGTTCACTGAAATTGAAAAGGCTTATGAAAAGTCATTTGATTCGGATCGACCCACCATGATCGTTGCGAAGACTCTCAAAGGTAAAGGGGTTTCCTTTTTGGAAGATAAAGAAGGTTGGCATGGGAAGGCTCTTTCAAGAACGGAATTGGAAAAAGCTCTTTTAGAGATTGGCGCAGGGGATTTAAAGAAAGTTGGTGAGGTGCGTCTGCCTCAAGGCAGAGGTGTGATGGGTCAGGCCTCTATAAAAACAACGGTTTCAACACCCAACTATAAAATGGGCGACAAGGTAGCTACCCGTAAAGCTTACGGAGAGGTGCTGGCGACGCTGATTCCATGGTATCCTGAGATTTTTGTATTGGATGCTGAGGTTAAAAATTCGACTTTTGCAGAAATCGCCGCCAAGCAATTTCCGGAACATTATGCCGAGATGTTTATTGCCGAACAAAATATGGTGGGAGTCGCTGTGGGTCTTGCCCAGCGTGGACGCATTCCTTTTCTCTCAAGTTTTGCCGCTTTTTTGACACGCAGTTTTGATCAAATTCGTATGGCCGCTGTGACGGGTGCTAATATCAAAGTGGTGGGTTCTCACGTCGGTGTTTCGATTGGAGAGGATGGTCCGTCTCAGATGGGTTTGGAAGATATTGCGATGTTTCGGGCCATTCATGGAAGCACCATTTTTTATCCGGCCGATGCGGTATCCGCAAAATCACTTGTCGAAACGATGATTCATCTACTAGGAATTGGGTATCTTCGCACCAGTCGTCCTGCAACGCCGGTGATATACAAAGCAGACGAAACGTTTTCTGTGGGGGGCTCAAAAGTTCTTCACGCTTCGAATCAAGATGTGGTCACTCTTGTGGCCGCCGGTGTGACTCTCTTTGAATCGTTGAAGGCTTACGAGGTACTTTCAAAAGAAGGAATTTTTGTGAGAGTGATTGATGCTTACTCAGTCAAGCCGATTGATGAAAAGACTCTTTTAAAGGCCGCTGACGAAACAAAGGCCATCGTTGTTGTTGAAGATCATTGGTTTGAAGGTGGATTAGGCGATGCCGTGTTGAATATTTTTGCCGAACATCCGAAAGTTCCTATCTATAAAATGGCAGTTCGCACCATGTCTGGCTCAGGCACACCCGATGAACTTGTAGATGCCGCAGGTATTTCGGCGAGGTGTATTATCAAGAAAGTGAAAGAAGTAATTTAATATGTCCCGGCGTTGTCCCGCAGCAGCCCCCCATCCATGTGACCCCTAATTTTTTTATCTTAACCATCCAGCGAGCCCATAATTTTGGAGAACAGATTTGGCTCGGGAGCCCTGCCGTGGAACGGATACAAAAAGGGCCGGCATCGCATTTTTTTAGTTTTTTCAATGCTTGATAAGCCTCTTGAGGACTTTGGCCGCAATTAAAACCTATGCAAGTTACTCCGGCGTGTCTCAGAATTTTTGAAATTTTCCGATAGTGTTTCTGATTTTTTTTTGGAAAGGGAACCATTGAAACGATCAGGGGTTTTTTCGAAACAGAGCGGATAGCTTCAGCGGCCAGCTTTGCTTCTGAGAGGGATGTCATGGTTTCGACCAAATAACCATCAGGCTTGGCGGATTCCAAGGCTTGGGCTTGTTCCTTGAAGCAGAAAATTTTTTTCTTCTGATTCCAATTTTTGGCTTTGACACCTAAGGGGCCCACGGAGGCAAAAACGAGGCGATAACGAGCGACTCTCTTCGCCAGCGTTACACCCGCACGATTGATTTTGTGGAGCTGTTTTAAGTCTCCTTTTTCAGACAAACGAGATCGATTAGCCCCAAAAGTATTGGCCACCAAAACTGTTGATCCGGCCTGAATATATTCTTTGTGGATTTTTTCGATCAGACGCGGGTGGGTGAGGTTGAGTTTTTCAAGACAAGTGCCCGGCACAACTCCTTTTGAGAAAAGAAGAGTGCCCATGGCTCCATCCATGAGGTGATTTTTTTGAAAGAGAGAAGAAATATTAGCGGCTTTTTCGACGGGAACCGTTGCGATGCAAACCCTTCCGCATGACTTTTCGCCCCAAAGTATCAATCATCTTTTCGAGATGATCAATTCTCTTTTCGTAGGCAGAAATTTGTTGTTTGGAAGGGATACTCATGGATCTTAAGGCTTCTTGAACATTTTTTTGAAGAGCTCGAGAGATTTCGTCTTTGGTTTGGATCACTTTGGCGACAGTTTCTGCAAAGCGACGATTGGAGATCAGTTCATTCAGGGTAGACGACTTGAGGATCTGTCCCACGATATCCTTTTTTAATCTTTCTCCTCGGGCTAACGCATCTTCAATGACTTCTTTTAACATAGTACCTCCAAAAAATGATGGGGAGCGACAAACGGCGCCATGACTAATGGATTTTTAAAAACGTGTCAATCACTAAAAGCCGTTGTTTTTTATTCTCATCCTCTATAAAGCTTCTTTTTTGCGTCATGCACTCTAAACTAAAACATCTAAAGGAAATTTTGGGTCGATTTGAAAGTGTCGTGATTGCTTATTCGGGAGGCGCCGACTCACATTTTTTGGCTAAGGTTGCTCACGATATTTTGGGCAAACGCGTCATGTCTCTGACAGCTCTTTCACCGTCTTTCCCGTCTTATGAAAAAGAAAGTGTGCGACATCTGGTTGCCGGCTTGGGATTGCCGCATGAATTTATTGTGACGAATGAGTTGGATCGGGAGGAATATCGGGCCAACCAAGGAAATCGATGTTATTTTTGCAAGTCGGAACTCTACGAAGTTTGTTGGAAGAGAGCCAAAGAATTGGGTTTTGAAATAGTGCTGAATGGAACCAATACGGATGATCTTCAGGAGATTCGGCCTGGTTTAAAGGCGGCTCAAGAATGGACTGTCAGAAGTCCGTTGGTGGAAGCGGGTCTTTCCAAAAAAGAAATTCGCCAACTTTCGAAAGAACTGGGCTTGGAGACTTGGGATAAACCGGCACTCGCTTGTTTATCTTCACGGTTTCCTCCGGGGACTGAGGTGACCGAAGAACGTTTGATGAGAGTTGATCGCGTTGAGCAAGGGTTGATCACATTGGGTTTTCGGGGATTTCGAGTCAGGTTTCACGAACCCATTGCTCGTATCGAAGTCGATCCACACGATTTTCATCGTTACTTAAATCCGGATGTGCGCGAGCAAGTGATTCGTCTGTGTCGGGAGAATGGATTTCATTATGCCGCTCTCGATCTGGAAGGTTACCAAGTGGGAAGCGTGAATCGCGTGCTGTATCAGATTAAGTAAAAATATGATTATTGGTATTCCCAAGGAAATCAAAACAGCAGAATGGCGCGTCAGTTTGACACCGGAAGCTGTGCGACAGCTTGTTGGACGACGTCATCGGGTTTTAGTGCAGAAGGGCGCTGGAGTGGCTTCGGGATTTCCGGATATTGAGTATCGTCGGGCGGGAGCTGTGATAGTCAGTTCTTTCAAAGATGTTTATCGGCAGGCAGAGCTCGTTTTAAAAGTCAAAGAACCTCAGCCCCAAGAATATTCTTGTTTGAGACCTGGCTTAAATCTTTTTACTTTTTTGCATGTGGCGGCAAATCGACCACTCCTTCGTGCACTTTTGAAAAAAAAGGTGACGGCCATTGCCTATGAAACCGTGGAGTCAAAAAATGGAAATCAGCCCATCTTGGCTCCCATGAGTGAGATTGCAGGTCTCCTGGCTCCTTTGATTGGAGCCAATTATCTGAGGAAGGATATGGGGGGCAAGGGAGTTCTCCTTCCCTCTGTGGGTGTTGGAGGCGCTGGGCGTGTGACGGTTATTGGGGCAGGGCGTGTGGGATCGAGTGCGGTCAAGATCGCTCATGGTTTAGGCGCTTTGGTGACTGTGTATGATGTGGATGTTCGCAAGCTGAAAAAATGCTGGTCTCTTTATGGTGAGAGAGTGCAGATTCTTTCGGAGGCTCGGGAGTTGCCAGAAATTATTAAGAGAACGGATTTATTGATTGGGGCTGTTTTGATTCCCGGTCAAAAAACACCACTCGTGGTCACTCGTCAAATGGTGGAAGCCATGGATGCGGGCTCTGTTGTTTTTGATGTGGCTGTCGATCAGGGAGGATGTATCGAAACAGCGCGCCCGACAACTTTGGCGAAGCCCGTGTTTGAAAGATCGGGTGTTCTTCACTATGGAGCAACCAATATTCCGTCGTTAGTTCCACGCTCTGCGACCGAGGCTTTGGTGAGTGCTTCGCTTCCTTATATTATCCAACTAGCAGATAAGGGATTTGAAAAAGCTTTTACGGAAGATCGTGGTTTTCAAAAGGGGCTTTGTGTTCAGAGAGGAGAGAAAGTTTTTCTATCGTAGAAAATCTGCGAGAATCTGCAAACCTTTTAGCGTTAAATCAACATCTACTTTGTGAATGCCTTTGATTGCGGGAGCCAAGAGGGGAGCCAGTCCTCCGGTGGCGACCACGAATGGTTTTTGGCGAATCTCTTTTGTCATTCTTTGAATCAGGCCTTCAATCAAACTCGCGTAACCCAGAAAAATTCCAGATTGAATGGCGGTTTTTGTATTCTTCCCAATACTTTTTTTGGGTTTCTTTAGAGGAACCAGAGGCAGGAGAGCACATTTTTCCAAAAGACTCTGGCTCATTAAGCCGGGCCCTGGAAGAATGGCTCCGCCTAAATAGTTTCCTTTTTTTGTGATCACATCCAACGTTGTG
>OBEQ010406911.1_pt1 | contig 10849 bp, 13 predicted proteins | sample 1670901 | NCBI WGS metagenome assembly OBEQ01 (sample SAMEA104232315, study PRJEB22302) | groundwater metagenome | biome: forest; feature: aquifer; material: groundwater | place: USA | collected 2011-08-07 | depth 5.4 m | reverse complement strand
CAGCGTCGTCTTGCCCGAGCCCGACGGCCCGAGGAGTGCCACGAGCTCGCCCGTGGCCACGTTGAGATCGACGCTCTGGAGCGCCTGAAAGGCGCCGAAGGCCTTTGAAACCCCGCGGACTTCGATGCTCATGCTTTGCCTGCCCTCGATTCGACGAATGCTTTGGCGGCGAGCGTCCCGAGCGCCAGCAGAACGAGCAGCGACGCCGCGGCAAAAGCCCCCGCAAAATTGTATTCATTGTACAGAATCTCGACATGCAGAGGCAGCGTGTTCGTGAGTCCCCGGATGTGCCCGGACACGACCGAGACCGCGCCGAATTCTCCCATGGCCCGCGCGTTGCAGAGGATGACGCCATAAAGAAGCCCCCATTTGATGTTGGGCAGCGTGACGCGCAAAAACGTCTGCAGGCCGCTGGCGCCGAGCGTGACCGCCGCCTCCTCTTCCTCGTTCCCCAGCGATTTCATAACGGGGATGAGCTCGCGCGCCACAAACGGAAACGTCACGAAGATCGTCGCGAGAATGATGGCCGGCGGGGCGAAGATGATTTTGATCCCGTGCGCGATGAGCCAGGGCCCGAGCAGGCCCTGCGCGCCGAAAAGCAGGACAAAAATCATGCCCGAGATCACCGGCGAGACCGAGAGCGGCAGGTCGATCAGGGTCAGAAGCAGATTTTTGCCCCGGAAATCGAACTTGGCGATCACCCAGGACGCCGCGATCCCGAAGACCAGATTGAGCGGCACGGCGATCAGCGCCGTGACGACCGTCAAACGGATGGCGGCCAGCGCGTCGGGATTCGCGAGCGACTCAAAATAGACGGCCGCGCCTTTTTTGAAGGCGCCGGCAAAAACGCAGGCCAGCGGCACGAAGAGAAAAAGCCCGAGATACGCGAGCGCCGCGGCGATGAGCGCCCACTTCACGGCCGGCCGTTCGGTCCGCGAGAATCCGCTCATGACGCCAACCCCAGCCGCTTTGAGCTCAGGTGCTGAAGGTAATTAATCGTGAGAAACAGCCCGAAGGAAGCGACAAGCATCACGAGCGCGATGGCGGTGGCCCCGGCGTAATCGTACTGCTCGAGCTTCGTCATGATAAGGAGCGGCGCGATCTCGGTCTTCATCGGCATGTTGCCCGCGATGAAGACGACCGAGCCGTACTCCCCCAATCCGCGCGCGAAAGCCATCGTAAAACCGGCGAGCAGCGGAGGCAAAAGCTCCGGAAAGATCACGCGGCGGAACGTCTGCCACCGGTTCGCGCCGAGGCTCGAGGCCGCGTCCTCCACGGCCGGGTCAAACGCTTCCAAAACGGGCTGGATCGTCCGCACAACAAAGGGAAGCCCGATAAACGTGAGGGCCAGAATGATGCCGGTCTCGTTGAACGCGGTTTTAATCCCCAAAGGCGCGAGCAAATGGCCGATCCACCCTTTGGGTGAATAGATCGCCGTGAGCGCGATGCCCGCGACGGCCGTGGGCAGGGCAAACGGAAAGTCGACCAGCGCGTCGACGGCTTTTTTGAACGGAAAATCGTAGCGCGCCAGCACCCAGGCGATGAGCGGCCCGAACACCGCGTTCACCGAGGCCGCCGCCAAAGCCGTCCCGAAACTCAGCCGGTAGGCGGCCAGCGTGCGGGGCGACGACACGGCGCGCCAGAATTCCGCGAAGGTCATCGACGCCGTTTTGATGAACAAGGTGCTGAGCGGGATCAGCACGATCAAGCTGAGATAAAAAACCGTGTAGCTCATGCAGAATCCGAAACCCGGCAGAATATTTCTTTTTTTGAGGGACCGGGGCATGGGTCTAATACCCTCGGCTCTCGGTGAGGATCTGATCGAAGATGCCTCCGTCGGCGAAATGCGCCGCCTGGGCCTTTTTCCACCCGCCGAAGACCTCGTCGATCGTAAACAGGTTCACATTCTGGAACCGGGAAGCGTATTTCTGTCTGACGGATTCGGAGCGCGGCCGGTAATAATGCTTCGCGGCGATTTCCTGGCCCTCGTCGGAATAGAGGTATTCGAGATAGGCTTCGGCCGCCTTGCGCGTGCCGCGGCGGTCGACGTTCTTGTCCACGACGCTCACCGGAGGCTCGGCCAGAATGCTTAAGGAAGGCGTAACGATCTCGTACTTGTCCTTCCCGAGCTCGTTCACCGCGAGGTAGGCCTCGTTTTCCCAGGCGATGAGAACGTCGCCGATTTCGCGTTCGATGAACGTGGTGGTCGAGCCGCGGGCGCCGGTGTCGAGCACGGCCGCGTTCTTGTAAATCCCGGTGACGAGCTCCCGGGCCTTCGCCTCGTCGTTGTTCCACTTCTTCAGCGCGTATCCCCAGGCCGCGAGGTAATTCCAGCGCGCGCCGCCCGACGTCTTCGGGTTCGGCGTGACGACCGCGATCCCCGGTTTGGCAAGGTCTTCCCAGTCGCGGATGCCTTTGGGGTTCCCCTTCCGCACGAGAAACACGATCGTGGAGGTGAACGGCGCGCTGTTGTCCGGCAGGCGCTTCTGCCATCCCGGGGGCAGCAGGTTCGCTTTTTCGTTGATCGCGTCGATGTCGTACGCGAGCGCCAGCGTCACGACGTCCGCCTCGAGGCCGTCGATCACGGCGCGCGCCTGCTTGCCGCTGCCGCCGTGGGACTGCTGGATCTCGACGTCCTCCCCGGTTGTTTCTTTGTAATGCTTTTTGAACGCCGCGTTGTAATCCTGATACAACTCGCGGGTGGGGTCGTAGGAAACGTTGAGAAGCGTCGTCTTAGCGGAGGCCGTGCCCGCCAGTGCAAACCAAAGAACGGCCGCCGCCATGAATCCATATATTTTTTTCATGATAATTCCGATTTTTTACCGAAAGGTTTAATAGGCGACCTGAAAGCGCCCGAGCAGCACGTTTTCGGTCTCCCGGTCGTCCAGGGACCCGCCGTCGATCGACGAGCCGCCGTCAAACTGCGTCCGGTCGTAATCCAGGACCCATTTGACGTTTTTGTTGAGATACCAGTTGAGCCCGAGGCCCCATCCGTACGCGCGGCTCACGGAATTGGTCGCGCCGGCAAATCCCAGCGCGAAGGCGGCGTTGTCGACGTCGAGCTCCCCGTATCGGGCCGCGAGCTCCCAGGCCCCCCAGCCTCCCTTAGTGAGATCGAAGGGGTTTTTGGGCGTCACTCCCTTATAGGAAGCGTCTTCACCCGTCACGACGTAGGTTCCCGCTATCTGCCAGGCGTCGTTCTGGATTTTTTCAAACGTGCGCGTGGACGCGCGGCCGACTTCCTGGTCCGACACGACGTATTCGCCCAGAAGACCGAGGGAATTCCAGTAGTAATAGAACTGCGGCGAAAACCGGGTGTGCGGGCCGTCCGCCGTTATGCCCGTATTATAGGTAAAGATCGTCGCCTGCCCGGGCGAGCGCAGGGTCGGGACTTGGGCCCCTTCATTGTGCCCGCGCGTCACCGCCGCCCCCACCCCCAGCCCCGAAAGCGCCGAAATCCCCGTGTTGCGGAACGGCTGCACAAAAACGCGCGCCGCCACGTCTTTGTCGTTGTTCGTGTCGATGTCGGAACTGCCCGTATTGCCGGAATCCACGGCGCCGTTAAAAGCCCCGACGGCGTAGTACACCGTGTTGTCGAAGAGGTCCCCGTGAAGCAGAACGCCGGTGTCGCGGTTCGGCGCCAGCGCCGACGGAAACCCGAGCTCGGCAAAGTTCGCGACCGTGTCCGACTGGAGCCGCTCCAATCCGAACGGCTCTTTGAACTTCCCGGCGCGGATCTTGGCCCACCCGAATTCCTTATACTCGGCGTATCCGTCCTGCAGCACCACGGTGCCGTTGCCGAAATCCGGCACGAGCAGGAAGTCGAAGTTCTTGTAAACGGTCCCTTCGACGATCGGGCGGACGCGCCGCGCGACGAAGGTGTCGGTCGTCCCGATGTCTTTTTTGTTGTCCAGGAACGAACGGCCGTCCGCCTGGACGTAGCCGCGCAGTCTGATCTTGAACGCGTCGTCCGGAGATTTGATGCTGAAGCCCTCCTTGGAGGACGCCGTCACGACGGGCGTTTCGGGCGCCTTCTTGACGGACTCTTCGTCCTTCACTTCGAGCTGGCGCTTCAGGATTTTGACCTCCGACTCGAGCGCCTCGATGCGCTGAAGCAGCAGGGCCGGGCTCACCTCTTCCGCCAGCGCCAGGCCCGGCGACACGGCATAAACACCGGCAAACGAAAGCAGAACGAGCAGTCGAATCGTTTTCATTTCAGATCCCCTCAATTTTTTGATTTTCATATCGAATACGTGGGCGCTTTTTTTTCGCGCGCCAGGCCTTCCATTCTTTGAACTTTGGCGAGGCTGGTGTTGTCCAGAATCTCGGCCGTCGTGTCCCGCACTTCCTTGAACAGCATCCTGATCCCGCAAGCTTCCTCGTCGTGGCACTCATCGCACTTCCGGTGGGCCGTCTGGCTTGCGCAAGGCAGAAGCGCCAGCGGCCCCTCCAGCATTCGGACGATGGCGCCGATTTTGATGTCGTCGGGGCTCTTGGCCAGCGAGTAACCTCCGCCCTTCCCTTTCTTGCTCTGAAGGACGCCGTGGTTCTTGAGTTCCAGAAGGATCGCCTCCAAAAACTTCTGGGGCATGCTTCCCCGCTTCGCCAGGTCGGAGATGAGAACAGGCGCCTTTTTGGCCTTCTCCTCCTCTGCCAGGAGCAGGAGCGCTTTCAATGCGTATTTGGTCTTTTGGGATAACATAGTCTATATTCTCTATGGAACTAGTAGAGTATACAGAACAAGCCTTTGGCTGTCAATAGATTAAAAGGGTGCTATTCGAGCTGGCGGGGCTGACTGGCTTGTCAAAAAAAAGGCTGTGTGCGCCCTTACGAATGACGCACACAGCCGTGTTTCCCGCCCAGAGGCGGGCCTTAAATCGAGAGGATCAGTGCTGGTTTAGCGGCCGCTGTCGCGGTGCTTGGAAAAGCACTCCTTGCAATAGACCGGACGGTCCCCGCTGGGTTTAAAAGGAACCTCGCACTCTTTCTTACAGTCTGCGCAGGTCGCCTTAAACATCTCTCTAGGTCTTCCACCACCGAACCGGTCTCCCTGAAATCCCATGTTATCTCCTTTTATGATTGAACTACCACGAACACCTAATTATGACAAAAAAAGGGCCAAAAGCGCAAAATATCGTTCATCCGTTCGGGGAGGCCAAACGGCCGGTCTTTTTGAGGTACCTGACCAAAGAATAGAACAAAACGGTCAGAGCCAGGCCCAAAAAGAACGCATTCGCCCGCGTCGAGGGAAATTCGGAGGCGGATCCGATGCTTTTGCGGAGGCCGACGACCAAAAGCATGGCAACTGCGACCGTGATATTGCCGTAATCCTTGCGGAGCGCCCGCTTCCAGTCGTATCGGAACTCCGAAAGCGACGCCTTGAGGCCCCTGAAGTCGGGGATGAAGCGGTTGACCTTTTTGACGTAGTCGTCATACTCCGGGCCGAAACGCGTAGAGAGGTAAGTCTCTTCGGCGACGACGATCGAGTAGTAGGCGAACAGAAAAAACGGCAGGACGACCAGATAAGAGAACCAGCTCTCGTAGAGGATGCAGAAACCGAGCACGATGAGCGCATTTCCGACATACATCGGGTTGCGCGTGTGGGCATAGAAGCCTCTCACGACGAGTTTCTCGGCGAAGACCTTCCCTTCCTTCCCTCCCCGCTTGATATACGCGAACCCGATAACGGCGAGGCGGAATGCCTGCCCCAAGAGAACCAAAACGACGGCGGCCTTCTCGAGCGCTTCCTCGAGGGGCGATTCCGTGAAGAGGTTGTCGGGGCTGGAAACGATGAAGAGGAAGGCAAACACGACGGGAAACAGAAGGTTCCTGTGCCGGAAGAAGAAGTTTCCGGCCGAAACGGCGAATGCGGGAGGACGCCCCCCGCTCATTTGAGAGCCAGGATCCCGCAAAAATTGTACCAGCGGAAAAATATGTCGCAGCCCTTGAACCCGTTCTTCAGGAGCAGCTCGCGGTTCTCGTCGAAGTGATACGGGATCAGCACGTTTTCGAGCGCCTCCCGCTTGCGGGAGATTTCCATTTCGCTGTAGCCCTTCCGCTTCTTGAATTCGTAGTAATGCTTGATAAAGAGCCGGTTGATCGTCGAATGCGGGCTCAGCATCTTTTCGACGAGGATCAGGCATCCCCCGTCGTTCAGGCCGGCGGCGATCGTGGAGATGGCCCGCTCGCGGTTCAGGGGCCGGACGAATTGCAGGGTGAGGTTCATGATCACGACCGAGGCGTTCGTGACGCTGAATCCCTTGTTGATGTCCTCGCAAACGAGCTCGTACTTGAAATTGCAGTGCGCCGCCTGGAGCTTGCGCCGGGCCTTCGCGAGCATCTCGGTGGACGAATCGATGCCGACCAGCGTGACGTCTTTGGGCACTCCCCCGTTCAGCTGAAGGAACGTGTTGCCGGTGGAACAGCCCACGTCATAGACATTGGTCCCCGGGACCGCAAAATCCGAGACCATCTCGTTGATCATGCGCTGGATTTCGCCGTAGAACGGCACCGAGCGGTCCAGCATGTCGTCGAAGACCGCCGTCGTCTTCTTGCCGAAACTAAAGTCTTCGATGCGGGTCTTTTTCTTAAACAGCTTGTCCTTAGCCAATGGAATCTCCGGTGAGGTTAATTAGACTGATTATAGTATCCGGACCCAGAGGGCGCAAGCGCCGAAGAAAGAGAAAAGGCCTTGCCGGACCAAACTCCGGCAAGGCCTTTTCTTATACGTCCCTTACTTCAGGCAGGCCGGGTCCGGGGTATATCCCGCCTTTTTCGCGGCCGACTTGCTCGTGAACCGGACGGCGTCTTCCGGCTTGATGCTCTGCGCCAGGGCGCAAGACGCGAGGTGAAACATCTTCGTCGTCTTGGAGCCGATGTAGCTCGCTTCTTTGGGTTTCGGCGCCTGCGCGGTGGTTGCGTCCGCGGCCCGGGCCGTCGTCTGGAACCCCTGGGCGCAAATCAGCATCGGCAGCACGGCAAAAAGAACGGCAATGGCTTTCTTCATGGATATAGTCCTTCCTATTTGTAATAAAGTTTTTCGATTAAAGCGATTTAGAACGCTATTGCGGGAAGGAGGAAGGAAGGCGGGGACTTTTCGTGCATTTCCAGGTCTAAAATGACCGATTCCATCACCAGGGGGCGGTCCTCGGCATACGACCAGACCACGGCGTTTTCGGGAGTGACGGCGCAAAGCGGCGCCGCGCTCCAGAACAGGTCCGCATCGAAAACCCAATCGAACGACAGGGCGTCCGCGTCGTCGTTGCAGGCCGCCGCCGCCATGGTAAAAATAAACGATACGGCGATAAAAAGGACGAGCGCCGTTCTCAGCACGAGGTGTCTCGATCTCATGCGGTCATTATACCGCATCGCACTATTTATCCAGGCTCCATTTGACCCCGCCCCTGCAGGCGATAACGAGAAAAACGAAGCAGTAGAGGGCGGCCATCTCCCCTTGATTCAACGCGGGGAATATTTGGCGCCCGAGCTGGAACTTCCAGTGGAACTGAAAATAAGCAACGGCCATCGTGCCGCTGCAGAGGAAGGCCGCCGCGCGCGTCTGAAACCCCAGCATCACGGCCAGCCCGCAGACGAGCTCGATGATCCCGCCGAACCAGGTTTGAGACCCGACCGGCGCCGGCGGAAATCCTTCGGCAAACACGCGCAGGATGATCTGCACGCCGTGGAAGGAGAACATAAACCCCGTCACGATGCGCATCAGGGCGTACGCGTGGTCCGCGAACTTTTCAAGCTGTTTCATAGCCGCCTCCTTTGGATGTTCAAAGCGAGACCTTGCGCAGGCGCAAAGCATTCGCCACAACGGACACAGAACTGAAACTCATCGCGGCGCTGGCGATGACCGGGCTCAGCAGAATTCCGAAAAAGGGATAAAGGAGCCCGGCCGCGATCGGAATCCCCAGGACGTTGTAAACAAAGGCGAAGAACAGGTTTTGCCGGATATTACTCATCGTGGCCCGGCTCAATTTGCGCGCTTTGGCGATGCCCCGCAAATCGCCTTTGACGAGCGTGACGCCGGCCGATTCCATCGCCACGTCGGCCCCCGTGCCCATCGCGACGCCGACATTCGCCAGGGCGAGGGCCGGTGCGTCGTTTACTCCGTCGCCCGCCATCGCCACGAGCCGCCCTTGGGCCTGGAGTTCCTTGACGATCTCTCCCTTTTTCTCGGGCAAGACGCCCGCGCGGACCTCGTCGATGCCGAGCTTTCGCGCCACCGCCTGGGCCGTCACGAGATTGTCCCCGGTCACCATGATCAGGCGAAGGCCTTCCTTATGAAGGATCCCGATGGCTTCGGGAGTCGAAGGCTTGATCGCGTCCGCGACGCCCAGGATCCCGTAGACCCGGCTTCGGTCCGCCAAAAACAGGACCGTCTGCCCGTCCCTCCTCAGATCATCCGCCTTGGCCGGCAATCCGTCCATCGGAATCCCCAGCTCCTCAATCCATTTTTGATTGCCGAGCAGGATATTTTTTCCGTCGACCGATCCCATGACCCCTTTGCCCGTCACGGATTTGAAGTCTTTTGTTTCGGCAAAAGGAATGTTTTCCGATTCGGCCCCTTTGACGATCGCCTGCGCGAGCGGGTGCTCGCTTCCGCGTTCGAGCGCCGCGGCCAGGCGCAGAAATACTTTTGGGTCCACTCCTTCCTCCGGGACGATCGAAACGAGGCGCGGCCTGCCTTCCGTCAAAGTCCCCGTTTTGTCAAAAATCAGCGTGTCGACTTTGCGGAAAATTTCCAGGGCTTCGGCGTTTTTGATCAAGACGCCTGCCGCCGCGCCGCGCCCGACGCCGACCATGATGGACATGGGCGTTGCAAGGCCCAGAGCGCACGGACAGGCGATGATGAGGACGGCGACGGCATTCACGATCGCGTAGGCCATCCGCGGCTCGGGGCCGAAGGCTCCCCACAGGACGGCGGTCAACGCCGCCGCGAGCACGACGGCCGGCACGAAATAACCCGAGACGACGTCGGCGAGGCGCTGGATGGGCGCGCGGCTTCTCTGGGCCTCGCTCACCCTATGGACGATCTTGGCGAGAAGCGTCTCGGCGCCCACCCGCTCGGCCCGCAGGATGAGGCTGCCGGTGCCGTTCACGGTCCCGCCGATCAGCTTGGAGCCGGCGGTCTTCTCGACCGGGATCGATTCGCCGGTCACCATGGATTCGTCGACCGAACTCGAGCCCTCGAGAACCACGCCGTCAGTTGGAACGCTCTCGCCGGGACGGACCCGAAGCCGGAATCCGCGCTCGACCCGCTCCAGAGGGATGTCTTCTTCCCGGTTGTCGTCCCGTATGATCCTGGCCGTTTTGGGCGCGAGATTCAGAAGCGCCTTGATGGCGTCGCTCGTCTGGCTGCGCGCGCGCAGTTCCAGAACCTGCCCCAAGATCACCAGGACCGTGATGGCCGCCGCGGCTTCGAAATAAACGGGCACCTCGCCGCCGCGCGCGCGGAACGCGTCGGGGAATATGCCGGGCAGGACCGCCGCGACGGCGCTGTAAGCGTAAGCCGTCCCCACGCCGAGCGCGATGAGAGTAAACATGTTGAGGCTGCGCCGGACGACGGACAGAACGCCGCGCTCGAAGAACCACCATCCGCCCCAGAACACAACGGGCGTGGCCAGGATGAATTCAATCCGGTTCAAGACCCGTAGGGAGATGAATTTTTCGGACATCGCGAAGAGAACGATCGGGGCCGACAACGCGAGACTGATCCAAAACCGGCGCAGCATTACCCTGTATTCGGCGATTTCGCCCGAAGCGGCGTCCTTGCGCTCGAGCGCCATCCCGCACTTGGGACAAATGCCGGGGCCTTGCTGTAAGACCTCCGGATGCATCGGACACGTGTACAGCGCTTTGGAATGCGCGGCGGTCCGGGAAGCGGTTTCTGGTTCTTTCGGCTTCAAATACCGGCCGGGATCAGCGTCAAAGAGCTTTTTGCAATGCTCCGAGCAAAAGCCATAGGCCGTTCCGCGCCAATCCGAACGATGCCGGGGCGGATCGGTGACATCCATACCGCAAATAGGATCTTTGAGACGTTTCATTTGAAAAAGCGGCAGCGGATCAGGGTGAAGCATGCGATAAAAAAGTCCTTAGCCCGGATTTTCTTCCCCTTCTTTGCGGTCCGTCCCGAATATCCGATCGGCAGCTCCGTGATCGGATGTCCGGCCCTCGCGAGCAGCGCCGTGACTTCGGGCTCGAATTCGAAGCGGTCGGACTTGAGCGGCAGGTTCTTTATGAGATCCGCGCGGAACGCTTTGTAACACGTCTCCATGTCGCTGAGACGAAGTCCAAAAAAGCAGTTTGTGAGCAGAGTCAAAAACCGGTTCGCCGCCCAGTTGGGCAAAGCCATTCCTTTGGGATAAAACGATTTCATGAAGCGGCTGCCGTACACAACGCTTGCTTCGCCCTTCAATATCGGCTCGATGAGGCGCGGGATGTCGCGCGGGTCGTATTCGTCGTCGGCGTCCTGAACGATCAGCAACTCGCCCGAGGCTTTCTCGATGCCTTTTCGAATCGAGAACCCTTTGCCCCGGTTGACCGGGTTCCGGAGAATTTGAATGTGGGGCCGCGCCTCGCGCAGGCGCGCGATCGTCAATTTCTCCACGGTCCGGTCCGTGGACGCGTCATCGATGATGATGATCTCATGGCCGATCGGGAACGGCACGGCCTCGATGGCGTCCACGATTTCCTGGATCGTGCGCTGTTCGTTGAATGTCGGAATGAGGATCGATAATTTCACGTTTGTCTTGTATGTTATCACAAGGTATCATCCATCATGATCAAGACCCGCTTCTCACGCGTGCCTTGGAAAGCCCTCCTCCTCGCAGGCTTCGTCTTT
>OBEQ013053423.1_pt1 | contig 10850 bp, 14 predicted proteins | sample 1670901 | NCBI WGS metagenome assembly OBEQ01 (sample SAMEA104232315, study PRJEB22302) | groundwater metagenome | biome: forest; feature: aquifer; material: groundwater | place: USA | collected 2011-08-07 | depth 5.4 m | reverse complement strand
GGAAGCCTAACGCCGGGCGCGAGGTTCCCTCCGCCGAAAGCCGAATCTTGGCGCCGATCAGCAGGTCGTCGGCATCGACCGTCGACGAACCGGTCGACGTCAGCAGATTCGACAACGGAGCCGGTCGCCGGCTCGTGATGGTCAGCCGGGAAAAGGACGCCTGGTCGATCTGAATCTCCGCGATCGAGCTGACGCCGATGCTCAGCCCGACGAGCGGCAGGCGCAGCAGCTGCCCCTTCAACCCAGATACCGGGTAGATCGCGTCGCGCGCGTATTCGATGCCTCCCTCGACGAGCACGCGGCCCGCGCCAACCGTCTCGGGGTCCTCGGTCACGAGCGGACGCTGCTGCGCAAACGAGGCGCCCGCGCTGAGGGAAACGATCACGCTGATGAGAAGTGTTCGCATCGTCAGATCTGCCGATTGCCGTGTCTAGCGAAAACTGCCGCTGGCCGTGTCTTTCTAAAACTGCCGTTTGCTGTCGATCAAGATGGTCACCGGGCCATCGTTGACCAGCTCGACGCGCATCATGGCCTGGAATTCGCCCGTGGCGACGGGCAGTTGAGCTACGCGTAATTCTCTCACGACACTTTCGTACAGCGCACGGGCTTGCTCGGGTGGCGCCGCCGCGTCGAACGACGGGCGTCTCCCCTTCCGGACATCGCCGTGCAGCGTGAATTGCGAGACGACGAGCACGCTTCCGCCAACGTCGGCCACCGACCGGTCCATGTGCCGCCCCGCATCGCCCTCGAAGACCCGAATCTCACGGATCTTCGCCGCTACGTACGCGGCGTCGTCCGGCCCGTCGTCCCGAGCAATGCCCAGCAGGACCACGAGCCCGGGACCGATCTCGCCGGCCACGCGGTCGTCGATGCGGACGCGCGCCTCGCTGACGCGCTGAACCACCGCACGCACGTTATTGCCGGATTTGAAGAAGAGTCGCCGCGCCTTCGTCCGCCAGGCGAAGCGCCGCGCTGTCACGCAGCTCGCCGCTGGGATTGAGGCGCGTGTCGAGCAGGTGTCGAGGCATCACGTTGCCGAGCGCCTTCAGCATCGACTGCTTGACGCCGGCATGCTCCTGCTCCAGGTCGAGGATCAGCCGCTTGATGCGCTGGCGCTGAAGGCTGAGATCGCCGCACGCCGGACAGCAGCAGCCGATGATTGGCAGCTCGCGCTCCTTCGTATACAGGCGCGCCTCCGCTTCCTCGACATACACGAGCGGCCGGATGACGACGTGTTCACCGTTGTCCGACACGAGCCGCGCCGGCATCGCCTTGAGCGCGCCGGCGAAGAACAGGTTCAACAGCAGCGTCTCGATGAAATCGTCGAGATGATGGCCAAGCGCAATCTTGGTCGCGCCGGCCTCGGCGGCGATTCGGTAGAGGACACCCCGCCGCAGCCGCGCGCAGAGCGAGCAGGGCGTCGCGTTGGCCTCCAGGAGATCGTCCATGACCTCGCCAATCGCCGTGTGCTCGATGCGGTATTCCCATCCCCGCTCGCGGCACGTTTTCGCGATCAGCTCGTGCTTGAACTCCTTGTAGCCCGAGTCGACGTTGACGGCAATCAATGAGAAATCGATCGGCGCCCGCTGCCGCAGCTCGTCGAGGATCTGCAACAGCGCCCAGCTGTCCTTGCCCCCCGACAGCCCCACCATGATGCGGTCGCCGTCCTCAATCAGATTGAAGTCTGTGATCGCCTTGGTGGTCTTCTTCGCTACGCGCGCTTCGAGAGGGCTGCGGTAGGACATTCAGTGGGGGCGCCTGCGTTCATCGCGACGCTCGAGGTACATGAGCACCAACGCCCATACGCCGAGGACGCCGGCGGCGATAAACGGAGCGAACAGCGCGACGGCAGATGTACTCATCGATTCTTCGCCTCGAGGAGTATACCGCACGCCATCACGACGATGCTGCCGATGACCCAGCCGATCAAGACTCCTGCGTCCAATGGATGGTTCGACATCGTCGAGTCAAGCGGAACGAACAGGAGGGCAAGCGTACCGATCTCCCTCATCGTTTCGCCCACCAGTTGAAGCACGACGCGGCGCTCCATAACTCGCGATCTCGCAAGGCGAGTGCCGTGTGATTTCTCGAATGATTCGCGCTGCCGCTGTCCGAGATGTTGCGGAATTTGCGCAGCGAAGAACGCGCCCGCGTAGCAGCCCTTGCAATCCGGGTACAACAAAACGAGGCGCGAACGAGAACGACTCGAACGATCCGAACGATCTATTTGGTGGGCACGAGGCGTTTCAATTCTTCGCCCCAGTGCTGCACGACTATGATCTGTAGTGGCGTCGCGGTCTGGTCGGTTCCGCCGCCCTCCTTGACCAGGAGAAGCCGTTGGCCATCAGGTGATATGTCATACGTGCGGCCAGGAGTGCCACCACTCGTGAAGTATTCGCCGTTGACCAGCGTCGACGAAGTCGTAGCCGCCCATGACGGACCGCGCACGACTCCCACACGCATGAGCGCCCCGTCCGGCGACACGTAGACGAGCTCCTGCCCAGCGCGCGTCCAAAGCGGCCTCGTACCGCCGCCGGTCGAGACCTGCCAGTGCCCGCTGTTCACGTTGGGATACGGGCGTACGTAGATCTCGAAACGTCCCGAATCGTTCGCCTCGTAGGCCAGCCAGCGGCCGTCTGGGGACACGACGCCGTTCCGTTCGGTGAACGGGGACTGCACGAGCGGTGTCACCCGGTGCGTTCCGTCCAACTCGACCTGCATTACGTCCTGGCCTGTCTTCGGGTTCGCCTCCATGAAGATCACTCTCCGACCGTCGGGCGACAGGGCGGTCGGGGTTTGCGAGTTGGGACTATCGGTCAGTCGCTCGACCGCGCCGGTGCCATCGGCCGCCTGCCAGAAGACATTCTGCGCGCCCGCGCGTTCGGACATGAAGATCAACCGGCGACCATCGGGCGTCCACAAAGGATAGTTATCGAGACCGACGTCGAACGTCGCGCGGCGGGAATCGGCGTCTCGCGGCCGCCGCGGTCCACCCACACGAGCGTGCGCTGCGCCACAGCGCCGCCCCCCGGCACGTACGCGAGCGTCCCGTCGTCGGCCATCACCGCGTCCACGCCGCCAAAGGCTGTCGTCGTCACTTCAGGAATCACCGGCGCGGGCGTTCCGCGCGTCTCCAGACGCGCCAGATCGAAAGGCACGGCCAGCAGCGTGCCGGCCGCCGTGTAGACGAGATGGCCGCTCGCGACGTAGTGCGCGTGGCTGCCGCCGCGTACGAGGACCTTGCGTGCCCCGGTCTTCAGATCCAGCACCGCCACCTGTGCGGCATCCAATCCGCCCGTCGCCGCCGTGATTGTGAAGAGTACGGCGCGACCGCCCGGCAACAATTCGGGCCAAAGGTGATCGACTTCGCCCTGCGCACGGTCGGGCCGCGTGAGAACTGTCGTCGGCCCGCCCGCCGCTTCGACTTGCTGCAGGCCGGTGGTCAGGCTAGCGGTCGCGAAGATGATTCTGTCGCCTGGTCCCCAGGTCGCGCCGCGCGAAGAGCTGTCGAGCATCGCAAGCGTGACAGCGGGCCCGCCTGTGACACCGACTCTCTTTAACACCGTTAGGCCGTCGACGAAGCCGATCCATTTCCCATCGGGCGAGACGAACGGCCCGCGTGGTGCGCCGGTAAACACCGCCATCGGCCCAAGGGCGTCGAGCGCCCGTACGAAGAGTTGAGTGCCGCGGTTGCCTACATAGACGACGCGCGAGCCGTCTGGCGTATCGCAAGGTCGCGATCGTTGCCGTTGATCGTCAATACGGCCGTACTGGACGGGGTGATCGTCAGTCGCGATACACGCGGCTGGACGGGGCGCGTCGCATACCACGTGGACCCTGTCGCAACAGCGGCGGCAATAACTGCAGCAGTTGTTGCAGGCAGAGCACGTCTCCACATTGGACGCCGCTCAGTCGCCGCAATGACCGCCGAAGGCACAGCTCGTGGATGTGCAGCGATCGCTTCAAGCTCGGCACGCAAATCGCCGACCGCCTGCCACCGCCGCTTCGGGTTTTTGTCGAAACATCGCTTCAGCAGGTCGGGTAGCCGTGGATTGAGATTCGGAGGGAGGGCGACCAGGTCCGGCTCGCGGACGAGCACCGACGCGAGCACTTCCGGGGCCGTGTCGCCCTGAAATGCCTGCCGCCCGGTGAGCATCTCGTACAGCACGCAGCCGAACGAAAAGACGTCGCTGCGCTGATCGGCCGGAAAGCCCTTCGCCTGCTCCGGCGACATGTATGCCGCCGTGCCGAGGATGAGACCCGCCTGCGTCGCCATGATGCTCAACGTCGGCGAGACGGAGACGTTTGCAGCCGCCGGCTCTCCTTCCATCGCTTTCGCCAGGCCGAAGTCGAGCACCTTGACGTCAGGCGGACCTGAAGGCCCACCTCTACGATCGAGCATGATGTTGCCGGGTTTCAGATCGCGGTGGATGACGCCCTTCTCGTGCGCGGCTTCGAGGGCCTCCGCGATCTGCACCGCAATGCGCAACGCATCCTCGAGCGGCATGGCTCCCCGTACGAGACACTCGGCAAGCGTCTCGCCTTCCACCAGCTCCATGACCAGCGCGTGCACGGGCCGGCTGAAGCCGGCGCCTACGTCAGAGGCTTCCTCGACGCCGTAGATGGTCGCGATGTGCGGATGATTCAGCGACGCCAGCACTTTGGCTTCGCGCTCGAAGCGCGCGATCCGATCGGGATCGGCAGCGAGTGCGTCAGGAAGAACCTTGAGGGCTACGGTGCGTCCAAGCTTCGTATCGTGGGCACGATAGACCTCGCCCATCCCGCCGGCGCCGATGGCGGCCTGGATTTCGTACGGCCCGAGTCGAACGCCGGGACCGAGCGGCATATTGGAGAAGGAACCGCGCGGATTATCGCACAGCGCCGGGCGTACAATCGGACTGTGACAGAGGCGGAACTCGAGAACGTTCTCCGCATGCTGCGTGAGGCTACCGAGCTGGCCGCGCAGATCCGAATCGAGTTGACCGAGGACTACCTCGCCCTGATCGACCGGGTGGAGGCGATGCCGCAGAATCAGCCGGGCGCAGTCAAGGTCGATCGCTGGCTTGGCATTCGCCGCTACATGGACTTTTTCGTGCGCGCCAAGCGGGCCTCGCAGAGGTCGTGATCAGCCCCATCCCACCATTGTGCCGGGCACTGGCCGAGCGCTCTGTTCGTTATTCGCTGATCGGAGTCTCAGGCGCCAACCTGTACACGCCGACGAACTGGCCCAGCTTTGTCACAGAGGATTACGATCTCTTCCTTCCCCTGGATGCCGGAAACCTTGTGCGCGCCTGGGAGGCGTGCGAACAAACCGGACTCGATCTGTGGCTGGGCGACGAGCCGCTCGACCGACCGCGCGATTTGTGGCTCTCCGAACAGATGGTCGCCCGGCAGGCCTTGACGCGAGTCACGGGTCCAGACGATCTCAAAGTGGATCTGACGCTCGTGATGAAAGGTCTTCACTTCGAGACAGTTTGGAGAGAGCGCCGCCCCTTCATCGTGGACGGCGTCGAGATTCCCACCGCCCGCCTGCGGCACATCATCGAGTCGAAGGTCGCCGCCGGCCGCGAGGACAGGCTGTTTCTCGCCACGCATCGCGACACGCTCGAACAGATGCTGAAGAAACCGGAGCTCGACTAGCTCTCACCTGCTGACGCCCGTATCTCCGCAACTTCATAGAGATGTGGCGTCGGCGCGTTCGGATCTACCGCGTCCCTCATCAATCGCCGGAGCTGCACGAGATCGGCGACGACGCGGAATGTCCGCGAAAGGTTGTACTTCGATCGTCCATGCTGCCGCGGACGATGGTTGACCTCGACCTCGGCGACGCGGCCACCGAGCTGGCTCGCAATGGCCGGCAGGTAGCGATGCATTCCCGGACGCAGCTTGAGCGGCTTGACGACCTTTGCGCGATACACCTTCAGCGAGCAGCCGTTGTCATGCAGGCGCACGCCGGTGACCATGCCGAGCAGCCAGTTCGCGATCACGGATGGCACGTGCCGCGTCAGGAAATTGTCCATCCGCTTCCTGCGCCAGCCCGACACGATGTCCTTCCGCCGCGCGAGCGCCAGCATCGACGGAATATCGCGCGGATCGTTCTGCAGGTCCCCGTCGAGCGTGATGATGTACTGACCTCGCGCTGCCGCGAAGCCGGCGGCAAACGCCGCCGTCTGTCCGAAATTGCGGCTGAAGCGAATGACCTTCACCAGGCGGTCCCGCGCCTGGACGTTGGCGAGCTGCTCGAACGTCCCGTCCGTGCTCCCATCGTCGACGAGGATCAACTCGTACGAGGCGCCGAGCTGATCGAGAACATCGCGCAGCTCGTCGTGCAGCGGCACGACGTTCTGTTCCTCATCGCGGAGGGGGATGACGATCGAAATGTCAGGATCGAGCACGCGTGAATCGCCTGAATAACCACCAGCCGGCCGCAGCCGCAACGAGGATGACCGCCACCGCGATGGCAACGTCCCGCCCGCGCGTGCGCATCAGCTCGAGCGCGTAGTCGCCGTAGCGGACGGCGAGCGCGCCAAGCACAAGATAGCGCGCCCCGCGCGCCACCGCGATCGACAGGACGAACTGCAGTGGACGGACTTCCGCAACACCTGCCAGCAGGACGAACAACTTGAAGGGCGCGGGCGGGGGGAGTATCGCGGGGACCATCAACGCGAGCACGCCGCGGCGGCGGTACACCGCCAGAGCGCGCTCTGTATGCCCCGCTTTCAGACGCCTGGCAAGAAACGCCTCTCCGCCGCGCTCAGCAATCAGATAGAGCACGTAGCAGCCGACGACGGAACCGGCCGTCGCCATCGCGGCGTAGTACGGCATCAGCGCCTTGTTCCGCACCACCATCAGGACGACGAGCAGGTCGTTGATCTGAGGCAGCGAGATGAACGAGGAGTCGAGGAAGGCGACGACGAAGAGTCCCGGGCCGCCGAGTGACAGCGCGAGCCCATAGACCCATTTGATGAAGGACTGCACCTATTCGCGTTATTCTGAGCGGCGGACACGTGATTATATCGCGCGGCCCGGCGCGCCCCTCGACGCTTCCTCGACTGCTCGCTTTCGCTGCCGCGCTCGCGGGCGCGGCGGCCTGGATTGTCTTCTTCCGAAGCGGCCTGGTTCTCAGCCATTACGACGCCAGGGCCCATCTGGTCGTCGCGCGGCGCGTCTTCGACAACCTGACGCCCGGCTGGCAGCAGATCGGCGCGGTCTGGCTGCCGCTACCCCACCTGATCGATCTCCTGCCGGCGCAGGTGGATTTTCTGTATCGCACGGGGCTGTTCGCCTCGCTCGTGTCGATCACCTGTCTCGCGGTCACGAGCTACGCGGCGGCCCGTCTCGTTCTTCGCGTGACGGGTTCGGGTCTCGGCGCGTGCATCTGCACCGCACTACTGGTGCTCAATCCGAATCTCCTCTACCTCCACACGACGCCGATGACCGAGCCGCTCCTGCTGGCCACCACGGCGCTCGCGGTGCTCTGGCTGCTCGAATGGGTCGAAGATCCGGGGTTCGGGATTCGGGATTCGGGATTCGGGGTGCCGCCGACGCTGGCCGCGGCGTTGTTCGCGGCGATGTGGACGCGCTACGAGGCGTGGGCAGTGATCGGCGCCGCGCTGCTGGCCGCGGGGTACGCCACGTGGCGGCGAGGCGCGCCGATCGACACGCTCCTTCGCCGCGGCTGGCGCCTGACGATCTGGCCGGTTCTTGCGGTCGCGATCTTCGTCGTCAACAGCCGCATCACCGTCGGCGCGTGGTTTGTCAGCGACGGATTTTACGTGCTCGATCCGTCGTACGCCGATCGGCCGATGCGGACGCTCGTCGGAATCTGGTGGGGGACGCATCAACTGAGCGGCTATGCCATCGAGACGATCGCGCTGGCGGCAGCGGTCGCGATCGCGTGGCGGGCGTTCGCTCTCAAAGAGGATTCGGCGCTCCTCATCACGCTCGCGCTCTTTGCGACAGCGGTGGTGCCCATCGTCGCCTTCTATCAGGGGCATCCCTATCGCATTCGTTACATGATTCCGGTCGTCGCGGCATGCGCGGTATTCTGCGGTCTTGCCGTGGGATTAGTGGAGCGAGCTTTCGATCTTGGCCACCGAGGACACCGAGAACACCGAGTCCAAAAAAATCTCACTGACCTCGGTGTCTCGGTGGCGAAAACCCTTGCAGTCGTTCTTCTCGGTTCAATACTGGTCGAATCGCCACTGTGGAACATGCAGGCGCCCATGCTGCTCGAGGCGCAGTGGGACCGCGGCGCAAGCCTCGGTAGGCGCGACGTGACCGCCTGCCTCGCGCGCGAGTACAGCGGTGACAAGGTGCTGGCGAGCATGGGATCGCTCGCCCACTACATGCACGAGCTCTCGAACAGCGGCTTCGCCATCGCCGATTTCATCAACGAAGGGAATGGCGAGATCTGGAATCTCGCCCTGCAGACGGGGCCGGCGCCGCACGCCGGCTGGATGCTCGTCGAAGAAGTCGCCGAAGGAGGCGACGTGCTCGCCGAACGCGTCCGCCGCGACCCCGCCTTCACGCGCGGCATGATGAGGGTATGTGAGGGTGGTGGTGTTGCGCTGTATAGAAGAGCTGTTATGCAAAATTCAAAATTACCGACTACCTCCCAAAACGCATCCCTACGGTGAACAGGTACGACCAGCCGCCGAGATCGATCTTCGTGCCCGCGAACGGCGGCGCCAGATTCGCCTCCGCGGCCTGGTAGCGGATCTCCATGCCCGCGGTTGCGGTGTCGCCCGAGAAGCGAATGCCGCCCATCGCCACGGGGCCGGTCTTCGTGCCAGACGCCACGTACGAGTTGTTGAAGATGCTGCGGTCGCGCGTGTCGACGAATTGACCCGACTCGCTGTAGCGCCAGCTGATGACGCCCAGCCCTCCGCCGAGGTAGGGCTGGAACCCGCGGTCCTGGCCCAATGGCAGCACACGGAACGTGAAGGTGGCAGGAACCGTCCGCAACCGGAGGTCTTGGTTGATCTCGGCGCTGTTCGTGTTCACGAAGCGCGTGTACACCGTCGGCACCGTGCGGCGCGTGAACGCGACGCCGGCGCCGGCCTCGATGTGGCGCCCGATCGGCACGAGCCACTCGCCGCCGATGGAGGCGCCGTTGAAATCCTTGACGTCAAAGGTCAGGAAGTTCCGGTTGGCGTTGAGCACGTCGCCGGCAACACGGGCATCCTGGCCGCGAACGGTGAAGTACCCGAGGGAGACGTTGAACGTCTGCTGGGCCAGTGCGGGCTGCGCGAAAGACGCGACCGAGCCGCACACCAGCGCGAGACCCAACCAGAGTTGCCGCGACATAGCGTTGACCTCCGTGGGCGTGTCTGAAGACCCGCCCCTACACTGTCAGCAACGGAGGTGCCAGTCACCTCGTCTATTTTTGCGCGCGTTCCGCACGGAACGCCTGGATCGTCTCGACCACTTCCCTGTGCACATGACCGTTGGACGCGATGAGGTGCGCGGCCGCGGGATCGAAGGGGCCTCCGTCCATTCCAGTCACGCGCCCGCCGGCTTCCTCGACGATCAACGCCCCGGCCGCCACGTCCCACGGCTCGAGATGCTGCTCCCAGAACGCCTCGAAGCGCCCCGCCGCGACGTACCCGAGGTCGAGCGCGGCCGAGCCGAGCCGGCGGACCGCGCGCGCGCGGCCGAGGAAGCACCCGAAGAGCGCGACAAGGTCGCCGCTTTCTTCGTGCACGCTATATGGGAACCCGGTGACCAGAAGCGAGTCGATCAGCGTTGTTGTCTCCGACACCCGAAGCGCCCGGCCGTTCAGATAGGAGCCTTCGCCGCGCTCCGCGGTAAACAGCTCCTTGCGCGTCGGATCGTAGATGGCCGCCACCGCAGCGCTGCCGTCGATTTCGAGCGCGAGCGACGAGCAGTAGATGGGGAGGCCATGCGCGTAGTTCGTCGTGCCATCGAGCGGATCGAACACCCACCGGAAGCGCGACGCGGCGCGCCCCGGCCGCGATCCGCCAAGCTCCTCGGCGAGGATGTCATGGTCCGGAAACCGCTCGGCGATCGTCTCGCGGCACATCCGCTCGCAGGCGAGGTCGACCTCGGTGACCAGGTCGATGCTTCCCTTCTTGTCGACGCGGAACCCCGACTCCTGGCCGGCGCGCTGGATGTCGCCCGCGTGCAGCACGATTTCGACCGCTGTCGCGAGGTAGAGCGGGTCAGGCAAGCGTGGACTGGTTGGCGCGCTTGACCATGCGGACCTGCATGCCGCCCTGCTCGACGCGCTGGAACGTCATTTCGTCCATGAAGCTGCGCATGAGGAAAATGCCGCGCCCGTTTGTCTTGAGGAGGTTTTCCGGCGCGAGCGGATCGGCCAGGATGGTGGGATCGAAGCCACACCCTTCGTCGCGAACCACGATGGCGATGCCCGGGCCGCCGCCGTCCTGCAGCGAGGTGAAATCCACGTGCACGCGCTTGCGGACGTCGTTGCAGTTCCCGTGCTTGATCGCGTTGATCACCGACTCGCGGACCGCGACGCTCACCCAGTGAATGGAGTCGTCATCGAGTCCCGCCATGCGTGCGATGTGATCACTCACCACCTGCACGAAGTCGAGCATGCCAAGAGAGCTGTGGAAGTCGAGACGGACCGTGTTGCCGCTGGTCATCAGTCCAGTTCAGAATTATAACTGTCTCATGCCCACGACATTCGCGGTGACCGTGCAGCCGGCGCAACGCATGCGCGGCCGCGTCCGGCCGCCCGGCGACAAGTCGATCTCCCATCGCTACGCCATGCTGGCGGCCATCGCCGACGGCCCGTCGATGATTCACGGCTACTCGACCGGCGCCGATTGCGCCTCGACGCTCACCTGCCTCCGCGCGCTCGG
>OBEQ012588403.1_pt1 | contig 10850 bp, 6 predicted proteins | sample 1670901 | NCBI WGS metagenome assembly OBEQ01 (sample SAMEA104232315, study PRJEB22302) | groundwater metagenome | biome: forest; feature: aquifer; material: groundwater | place: USA | collected 2011-08-07 | depth 5.4 m | reverse complement strand
CAAATTATTTACAGCGCTAAAAAATCCCAAGGGGCCGGTTGGGCCGGAGTTTATTGGCAGAATCCTTCCAACAATTGGGGAAGTAAAGCGGGCGGCTATGACCTGACCGGAGCCAAAAAAGTGACATTTTGGGCCCGCGGCGAAAAAGGCGGGGAAAGGGTCGAAGAGTTTAAGATCGGAGGGATTACGGGGGAGTATCCCGACTCCGATATTGCGGGAATAGGTCCGGTACTTTTAACGACCGAATGGAAACAGTACGTGATCGATTTGACCGGCAAGGATATTTCGTCCATCAGCGGAGGTTTTTGTTGGGTGGCCAATTCCATCGCGGATCCGGATGGCGCGGCTTTTTATTTAGATGATATTGTGTATGAATAAAAGAAGTAGACAGTAGTCAGGAAGGAGAAATAATGCGTCGTCTGATTTTTTTTGCAGGAGTTTTTTTGGGTTTGGGCACGGCCACCGCGGTGCTGGCCGGTGAGTTCAACCCTTTTCAGGTCTATACGGACGCGAAAGCGCCCGACAACCATTTTGACCCTTCCGGATGGATGGGGGATTATTCGGATATCGGCCTTTCCGAGGAATCTTTCACCAGCCCTCACAGCGGCAGCACTTGCATCAAAGTCACTTACAAGGCGAAGAAGGCTCAAGGGGTCGGCTGGGCCGGAGTTTATTGGCAGAACCCTTCCAATAACTGGGGCACTAAATCCGGGGGTTATGACCTGACCGGAGCCAAAAAAGTGACATTTTGGGCCCGCGGCGAAAAAGGCGGGGAAAGGGTCGAAGAGTTTAAGATTGGTGGGATTACGGGGGAATATGGGGATTCGGATGTCGTGGGAATCGGGCCGGTATCGCTCACCACGGAATGGCGGCAGTTTGTGATCGATCTCGATGGGAAGGATCTATCATCCATCAGCGGAGGTTTTTGTTGGGTGATCAACGCCGACACCAACCCTCAAGGAGCCGTGTTTTATCTGGATGACATCAAGTACGAATAAAGGATTTGATTTTGGATAAAAAAAAAATCCCTATTTCGCTCATTCTCCTGGCCGCAGTCGCGGCCGGTTTCGTTTATTATTATTTCAAAACCCCTCCGCTACCCGACATCTCCATAGACAAGACCGGTGACCAGAAGCTATTCATCGACGGAAAGCCTTTTCTTATCAAGGGGGTTTGCTATCAGCCTATCCCCATCGGTAAAGATTATGAGTTTGATTACTGGAGCGACGGGAAAAAACCCTGGAAAAATGACGGAAAAATGATGAAGAGCATTGGAATCAATACCGTGCGTTTTTATCGCGCCGGCAAACATCCGGACGCGGTGCGGGCCGCCTTAAATGATCTCTACAAGGATTTTGGGATTCGAGTTTTAATGGGGCATTATCTGGGGTTCGGTAACTGGCCCCCTGCGAATTATTCCAGCCCGGAATTTCGTATGAGAATGACAACAGAAGTGCTGGACATGGTGCGCCTTTATCAGAAGAGCCCCGCGATCCTCATGTGGGTCCTCGGGAATGAAAACAATTACAGTTTTGACCGGATGGTCCAAAACTGGACCAGCCCCGAGATCGAAGCGCTTCCCGATCCGGAAACACGGCGGCGCGAAAAAGCCAGGATCTATTATTCTTTCGTGAACGAATTGGCCAAAGATATCAAAAAAATTGACACGCGCCACCCGGTGGCCCTCGGGGTGGGGGAAGTCGCGAGCTTGGATGTGGCCAAAAAGGAATGTCCGGATATCGACGTGATCGGGATGATCGCTTACCGAGGCCCAGGATTCGGGAATTTATTCCGCCAGATCAAGCAGACTTTTGACCTGCCTGTTGTCATGATCGAGTGGGGCGCTGACAGCTACGATGCGTTGAATAAACAGCCGGACGAAGCCACTCAAACCGAATTTATCAAGCTTCAATGGCGCGACATCGAGCGAAACGCCGACCCCAAAAAAGGAGTGGGCAACTGCATCGGCGGGACGCTCTTTGAGTGGAGCGACGAATGGTGGAAATCGAGCGAAACCCTGCCACACACCTGGTCGGTCCAGAACCCGGTCGCTCACTGGAGCAATGCCGCGTATTATCCCGATTTTGATGTCCCCGGCCATATGAACATGAATGAAGAATGGTGGGGAGTCGTCCGGCTTAAAAACAAAGGCGGTTCCGCCGGCCCGAACGAGCGGATCCCCAAAGAAGTGTATTACGTTCTCAAGTCCCTTTGGACGAAAAAAACTTAAAAAATTTTCCTCCCGCGTACGCCGCACGCCCCAATCTGAAGGAGCGCCGCCGGTACGTACGTATGTCGACGGTTTTCCCCGTCGAACTTTTTATCCCCGATGACTCCACTGCTTTGGCCGACCCCCGCCTGCGGGCAGGGCAGGTGCCGCAAGCAAAAACTTGCGGCCTGGAGAGCACGGGGTACTCCACTGCCCCGGCCGACGTGCCGCAAGCGAAAACTTGCGGCGAATTGTTGCAAGCTTTCACGCGCGATGTCTCCGCCGGCGGCCTGTGCCTGGAGGTCAAGATCTTCGAAAAACATTTTGAAAAGTTTATTCAGAGGCCCGAAAGCCGGCCGCTCGGCCTGACCATTAATCCGACATTTTCCCGAACCCCGATCAAAGCCAGCGCCCGGATCGCGTGGTTTCGTAAAAAAGAAAATCCGCCGAGTTATCTCATCGGAGTTTCTTACACTGAGATTGATCCCCACGACCGGAACCGCCTGATCCGCCATGCCCAGTGGCTCTTGTGGCTGCCGAGGGTTCTTTGGGCCACAGGGCTCTTTTTGATCGCTCTGGTGATGGGTTTGTTTTTTCACAACCAGTTTTTGATCCGCGAAAATCAAAAGCTTGTGAACCAGATCGTGGAAAGCGCCTCCAAGAAATCCGACATCGCTTCCCAGCTTTATGAATTACAGCGTAGAAAAATACTTTTGACGGACGTTGTCTCCAAACAAGAAAATGTGAGTCTTGAGCTTCAAACTATCGAATCTGACCGGCAAAAATTGCAGAGTTCCTACCGGGCTCTGGAAGAACGCGGGAGGTCTTTGGATTCTTCGGCGCTTGAAAAGATGTATGGCTGGATCCGGTCCCATCAAAATTTACGTACCGGCCTGGTCGCCAGTCACGAAGGGGATCCGGCGCTTGAAGGCATCGCGTACACCTACGACCAGTCGCTGGCCGCGCAGTCCTTCATTCTTTTTGGAGATTTGAAAGATGCCGAGGCCATCTTGCTTTTCTTTGATGAACGGGCCGCCAAGAAAGACGGAGGATTTTTTAACGCGTACGATACCGCGGACGGTCGTTCCACCGATCAGATCGTTAGCACCGGCCCCAACATATGGGTGGGGATCGCCGCACTTCAGTATGAACATCGGGCCAAAGACGGCCGTTTCCTGCCTTTGGCGCGTCAAATCGGCGATTGGGTTTTGAGTTTCGTGGATGAAGAGGGAGGACTGCCCGGCGGGCCGTCGGTGAATTGGTACAGCACCGAACACAACCTCGATGCGTACGCGTTTTTCTCGATGCTTTACAAGGAAACGAAGGAGGAGCGGTATCAAACCGCCCGGGACCGCTCTTTGGCATGGATCAAAAAATACGCTTACAGCGCGATCGAAAAAAGGATGCAAAGAGGCAAGGGAGATTCGACCATAGCGACCGACACCTTCAGCTGGGCGTTGGCCGCCCTTGGCCCCGAGACTTTAAAAACGATCGACTTTGACCCGGAGGCGATCATAGAATTTGCCGAAAATAACTGCGGAGTGACGGTGGATTTTATCCGGCCTGACGGTAAAAAAATTCAGGTCAAAGGTTTTGACTTTGCCAAAGCCCAAAATATTGGCCGCGGCGGCGTCCTCTCGACGGAGTGGACGGCTCAAATGATCGTCGCTTACCGGGTTCTTTCAAAGTATTTTGAGAGCTTGAAGGACGAAAACAAAGCGGCGCTGTATTCCGACAAAGCAAAATTTTATTTGAATGAGCTCCAGAAAATGATTATCACAAGCCCTTCCAAAACCGGGCAGGGACGGGGTTGTTTGCCTTACGCGTCGGTCGATGACGCCGATACCGGTCACGGGTGGCGTTCTCCTAAAGGCCGCCGGACAGGATCGGTCGCGGGAACGGCCTACGGGATCTTCGCGTGGAGCGATGCCAATCCGTTCGATCTTGAGAGCATGAAAGACAGATCAAAATGAATTCGCCAAAAAATCATCGCAGTGAAAAAACATGGATCCTGACTTCCGAGGACAGGATCCATTCGGGTGTGCCGCTGGGGGGGATCGGCGCGGGGAAACTGGAGTTGACCCCCGACGGACTTTTAAACAATTTTACATTTCAGAATAACTGGTCCGATCCGCTCTCGGGCGGGGTGGATTATCCGGGAATTTTAGGATTTCACTTCGGAGTGAGATCGGGCAAGAAGGCGGCCCTCCTCCAAACAATCCCTCTCTCGGACTGCCCCCGGGTGAAACGGATCCGCTACGAAGGCATTTTCCCCAGGGTCAAACTTTTCTATGAACATCCTGACCTTGGGCTTCAAGTGGAAATGGAAGTTTACAGCCCTTGGCTGCCGGGGGATGTAAAAAACTCAAGTCTCCCGGGCTGCATTTTTAAACTGACTTTGACCAACCGGCAAAACACGGCGGTGGATGCCGGTTTTATTTTTATGGGAAGAAATATCTGCGGCGAGTGGTGTGTTGGCCGTCAAAACCGGATCCGGAGCGGCAAAAAAATTCTGGAGCTTGAATTTTCAAACACGGATCCCTCGAAACAAGACACCCGTCGGGGCGCTTTGTGTTTCAGTTTCTTGAAAAAAAATTGGGATTTCAGTTTCATGGAATCCTGGAACGCCGTCACGCGCAATTTTTCTTTCGACCCCAAAACGATTTCTTTGCCCGCTTGGGAGTCGTTCGCGAGCTTAAGGTCTCTTCCTGACACCAAGCCCGGCTTAAAAGTCTCCGGAGAAAATCGGGAGCTTTGCGGAGCTATCGCCGCGCGAGCGGAGCTTAAAAAAGGAGAGTCCCGTTCGATCCATTTTTCCGCGGGATGGTATTTTCCAGGGCACCCTTTGGGCCATCGCTACCAAAAATGGTTTAAGGACGCGTCGGAAGTTTCTTCGTACGCGCTTAAAGCCAAAGACCGCTTGCGAAAAAAAGTTTCAAAGCTTGAGAAGGCTGTTTTTTCATTTCCTTTTCCCCGGTGGTTTAACACCGCACTTCTGACTTCCTTGGCGCCTTTTTTCTCTTCAAGTTGGTGCACCCGGGATGGGCGTTTTTCTTTCTATGAGGCGCCGAAAGCCTGTCCTTTGATGGGTACCCTCGATGTCGGTTTTTACGGATCCATCCCTTTAAGTTATTTTTTCCCCGAGCTTGAGATCTCTCTTTTGAATCAGTTCGCGCGGGCCCAGCGTCCGGACGGGTATATTCCACACGATCTGGGCCGCAACCGCCTGGATCTTCCTTCGGACGGGACGACTTTTTATTTTTGGAAAGACTTAAACCCGAAATTTATTTTAATGGCCTATCGAGATTTTCTGTGGTCCGGCGACTCCGCTTTCCTAAAAAAAATTTATACCCACGTCAAAAAAGCCCTTTTCTGGTCCTTGGCGGCCGATCTTGACGGGAACGGACTCCCGGATCACGAAGGCGCGGACCAGACGTTTGATCTATGGAATTTTTATGGAGCCCATCCGTACACTGCGAGCCTTTTTTTGGCGGCGCTTCTTGCGGCTCAAAAAATGGCCGGGCACTTCAACGACCGCGCGTTCGGCCGGGTTTGCCGGTCAGCGTTCGCTCTAGGGGCGGAGAGCTTTGAAAGGGAAGTTTGGAATGGAAAATATTTTGGCCACGAAGCTTCCTGCACTCTCTCCCAGCTGAACGGCCAGTGGTATGCGGACCTTTTGGGGCTGGGATCGATCACGGATCCGGCTAAGATCCAAAAAGCGCTTACTTTTATCCTGGCTCGTAACAGCAAGTCCTCGGTTTTCGGGATGGTGAACTCCGTTTCGGCCGACGGGCGGCTGGACGCCTCCAATGATCACTCCAAAAATATCTGGTCGGGCATGAACTACGCGTTCATAAGCCTCTGTTTGATGCGGGGATTCGCCTTAGCACCACTCTTGAAAGAGGTTCATAAGATATGGGATAATGTCACCGGTCTCCAAAAGAGCCCGTGGAATCAGCCGGATACCATTGATTCCAAGACGGGGCGGTATGTGTTTGGCGATTCTTACTATAGGAATATGGCGATCTGGTCCATCCCGATAGCTTTTTCGATGAAAGATCGAAAAACCGCTGGGATCCTTCGGACCATTCGGCCCGTTCAGCCCGTTCAAAGAAAAGGATAGATTTTGAAGAAATTTCTTATCGCGATTCTCACGATGACCCTTTGTTTGTCCTGGAAATCTTTGTCATTCGCGGCGGACTCGACTTCGACCGCTCCGCAGGATCCGGCTGTCACCTCGGATGACAGCCAAAACGCTTCCGCGCCCGTCAGCTCGCCAAAAACCAAAAAAAGGATTTACGGAAAAACCTTTTCCTCAAAGCGCAAGCCTTCGTACGATCCGGACAGTAAAGTAAAAATGGACGGCCGGTACCGCCTGATCGCCGCCGCTGATTCTCAAAAAACTTTTATTTTTAACGATTCCAACTCGGATCTCCAGGAACGCAATTTTCGCTACCTTTTCGGCGAGCGGCTGAACAACACCTATGATTCGGCCATTTACGATCAGTTTCTTTTGAACGTGAATTTTGAACCCAGGGAGCGATGGAATATTTACACGCAGATCGTGGCGGATCCCTGGTCCTGGGTGGGCACGACCGGGGAGCAGGTCCAAATGAGTGACCCGAACCGGTCGATCATCATGCGTTACAACTTAAAATATTTCGGAGCGTTCAATTCCACGCTCAATGAGAGTTATCGAAACAACATTGCGGATGCCTACGCTTTTCCGATCATCAAGGTGCACAACGGCCGCACGGCTCAGACAAGGGTGGAGGGTTTTGACGATTTTGACGGTGTTCCGGGCAACGGTCACGGCATCGCTTTTACGATCCCGGAGCTTGATATCGATTATGAATTTCGGCCGCTCCGGAAACTGTGGGTGGATTATACAGGAGATTCCTGGCACGCGCGTATTTTCCCCTTGGCCGATGAAAGACAGGCCCTGACGACGGATGACCCGCTGGAGCTGTCCAACCATAGGGATTACTGGCAGCAGAGTCCCTGGCTTTATCAGTACACGCCCATCATGTTTTACTCGGACCGCTCGGTCCAGAGGGGGCATTATTCGGATGCCCTGTCATTTTTGGCGCGCGACAGTGAAGGGAACCGGCTGGTCCTGCTAAGGGGCGGTTCTATCGAGATCGAGCGAGACCGAACTTATTTTGTAGGCACGATCGCCGCCCCTTACACCCCTTGGGATGAAAAATATTTTGCAGCCGACAATATTCCGGCCGCTTTGCGGCTCAAGCATCAGGTGACCGACCGTTTGATGTTGGGCACGACCTATACGGTCAGGTCGGGGCTCATCGACAACAGCGTCGCGGATTATAACCAGGTTTTGGGATTTGATGGAAGGTATAAATTTAACCAGCACTTGACCGGAAAAGCTGAGGTGGCGGGCTCTTACCGCGACCGCGACGTCATGACCGATGAAGTGCTTGAAGCCAGCACGGACGGCATGGCTTACAAAGGGACCCTCGAGTCGCACTTCGGCCACAAAAAATTTCCGGGGATCACGGATCTCGAAGTTCGTTTCACGCAGATGGACCAGAATTTCGAGCCCAGCCTTTCCCGCTACACCAACACTCGTGACGACCACTTTTGGGCGAATCATCTGTCATTTAAGGAATACATGCCTGACCTGGAACATTTTAGGCTTGGCGACGGCGTGGACGTGAATCGTCGCGTGATCCACCTGCGGTGGAAGGAAACCTTGAGTAAAAGCAAGATCGTTAATCTCGCGGATATGCGGCACGTGAGAAAAGCAAGCGACAATTCCTATAAAGAAACCGTCGTAAGGGACGAGCTGACTGTCGGGATCAGCTCGAAACTGACGTTAAAGGGACTTTTTCGCATGCAAGACCTCCCGCTGACCTACTCTCGCGTCGAACCTTTTATCTCGAGCTTCCAATTTCAGGGCGATACGATCGATATCGCCAATCAAGAGCTTCAAAACGTCTTAGTCGTTGCGGGCAAAGACCCGTCCCGCTACACTTATTCGGGGGGCGTCCAGTATATTTTAAATAAACGCTTGACCGCCGAAGGTTTTTACGAGGTCACCAATGACGTGCCTGATTTCCCCCGTGTGCTTCTAAATTCGACTTTCCGGGACGCCAATGACCGGATTGAGGGGATCCTTACCGACCATATCACGACGTCGCTTTACGGCCAGGGCCCTCTGGGGGGCGTGCCTCCGTATGAATATTTCACGATCACCCGTGAAAGGCTTATTTACAAACCGGATGAGAAAACCGTCGTGACCTTTCATTCCGCGCAGAACGGTTATAAATACTCAGGCGGCATCGATGACAATATCAACCACCAGGGCATCAGCGTCGCCTACGAAGTGAACAAAAAAATCGATTTTTTTATGGACTACACCCATTCCAGTCAGATCGATCTCCCGAAGTTGATCGCCACCAACTACACCGAACATGATTATCGGGATCATCACAATCTCTATGCTACCATGGGGTATCGGGAGAATCAGGGCATGATCTGGAAGGCGGAATACGGCGTTTTTGGGTTGGGAGAAAACGCTCCTTTGGTGACGCCGTACAGCACAAGCACTTTTTCACTTCCGACGATTGACACGGAGCATATTTTCAGGCTATCCTTGACTGGAGAATTTTAAAAATCATGAAAATTACATTCAAACATTTTTTAGCTTTAATTTTTTTTACCGCTTGGAGTGCCTTATCTGCCATGGAGGCGTTGGCAGTCTTTACCTTGACCGCTTCGCCGCGCCGCGGCGGACAATCGATCCGCTTTGACGAATCCGAGCCGGGCAAGAACTTGAGAAACGAAGAAGTGACCCTTACGGTCACCACGGACCGTGGCGTGCGGTACCGTATTTTACAGACGATGTATCAGCCGCTCATGAACGAATTTGGCAACACGATCCCCCAAAATGCTTTCATCGCATTTTCGCCATCCACGGTCGTCGGCACGCTCTTCACCCAACTTGAGACCCCGGTCACCATGGGCCAGGCGCAGATCTACACCTCAGACACTTCGGGCACTCAGGAAAGTTTTGTCCTGGTGTTCAATGCGCGGATCCCGGAAGACCAGCCGGGAGGCGTTTATCGCACGTCGCTCACTTTCACCGCAGAGCCCGTCACGCCAACCGCGGGAGCTTCGCCGAGCCTAGTCACTTTGGATGTGAGGCTAGAGCTTCACCCGACATTTCATGTGAAGATCCAGAACGACCGTGGAGGCCGGGACCTTGATCTGGGGAGAATTTCCAAGGAACGCCTGGCGGCTTCCGGTTCCATAGAGATCAAGATAGACAGTAATATCGGGACGACCTATCGTGTCGTTCAGGAAATGGCGGAACCACTTTCTTCTGTGGAGGGGAGTACGATTGACGAAAACGCTTGTCATTTTAGCGTTCAAACCGCTCTCGGCGGGGGCGCCGTGAATACTGCCCCCCAAGAAACACTTAAATTGGGGCCTCAAATCCTATACACTTCCACGGATAACGGCCGGGGTGAAACGCTTCACCTTGATTTTTCAATCACACCCGATGTGCGGCAAAAGGCCGGAGTTTATTCGGGGATGCTTCATTATAAGATCGAGTCTTCCTCGCCCCTGGTTTTGCCGGAGATCTTAAGTGTGCCCGTCCGCCTTGAGATCGACCCTATTTTCTTTTTAAACGTGAAATTAACCGAGCCGGATGGGATCCATTTCGGCACTTTTCGCGGCGGTAGAGACAAGGAAAACAAACAAGTGGTGCTGGATATTCAGAGCAACCTTGGAAAGCCGTATCAGGTTTCACAGGTCGTCTCCCGAAAATTGACCAATGAAAACGGCGTCGCAATTCCCGATGATAAATTTCTCTTTTCCGTGAGCGGCTTAAAAAGGGGTTCCGCCGCGGTTTCGGTGCCTACTCCCGTCAAGGATGGGGTGTCGCTTTTATTCACTTCAGATAGCGATGGCTCTCCGGAAGAGGCCGAGGTGAATTACGAGCTCACCATTCCTCCCGAAGCCACAAAAGGCAGCTATAGTTCCGAGATCAAAAATTCCGTCACGTCGCTTTTATTCGCCTACAGCTTTATAACTATGTTTAAAAAATATATTTTTAAAGTATTTCTTATTGTAACTCATTTAAAATAAAGGAGTTAAGTTAAAAAAATAATATAGTAGTTCTCAAATAATATTTGACAAGTCCGATTTTATAATGTAGTCTTATAGCCATCCTAAAAGCAGTCGAAATCGCAGTAAGGGATCGACCGCTCATTCAAATGAAAGAGACTTGAAAATAGCAAACCATCCGAAAGGGTGAGACGCAAAGCCACGGGTCCGCAGCGCTTTATGGCGGAAAGCCGGGTTGCCAAAGAAGCTCGAAGAAATACCTTCTTTAGGTGCCCGGTTTTTTTATTTTGGCGGGTTCTAGGGAAGAAGAATGGCAAACGATAAACAAATGAACATAACGGAGGAAATACAAATGAACAAACTAACGAAAATCAGCGCATTGGTCGCGGCTGTTTTCGCCCTCACTTCCGGTACGGCGTTCGCGGTCGACTTGGTTAGTCCCGCGGTCAACGTGTCAGCGAGTGTCGACGGATCGGTCAGTCTCGATGTTCAGTTATTCAAAAACGATGTCTCCGGAACTGGTACGGGCCCGGGGGCCCCTGTTAAT
>OBEQ010348962.1_pt1 | contig 10850 bp, 11 predicted proteins | sample 1670901 | NCBI WGS metagenome assembly OBEQ01 (sample SAMEA104232315, study PRJEB22302) | groundwater metagenome | biome: forest; feature: aquifer; material: groundwater | place: USA | collected 2011-08-07 | depth 5.4 m | reverse complement strand
TATCCTCATCGACCGGTCGCAACAGTTTGCCGACAAATTTAAAAAGATCAAAAAAGACGACGAACTGGCCGCCACCACTGCCCAATTAAAAAAGAGGTTAACAGAGGGTGAGACCTTAGATGATCTGCTGCCAGAAGCTTTTGCGGCAGCGAGAGAAGCTTCGGACAGAGCCATTGGTCTGCGGCCTTATGATGTGCAACTCATTGCCGCTGCCGCTTTTCACCAAGGCAAAGTGGCCGAGCAAAAGACGGGTGAGGGCAAAACTTTGTCTGCCGTCCCCGCGCTGTATCTCAATGCTTTAACCGGCCGGGGCACGCATTTAGTCACCGTCAATGACTACCTGGCCCGTCGCGATGCCGGTTGGAACGGACCCACTTTTCAGCTCCTAGGCCTGGCGGGGGGAGTAATTGTTCACGACCAGTCATTTATCTACGACCCCACTCACTCTGACCCCACTCACGGTGACGACCGGCTGGCTCACCTGCGCCCCGTGTCTCGCCAAGAAGCGTATGCGGCTGATGTCACCTACGGCACCAACAACGAATTTGGCTTTGATTACCTGCGCGATAATATGGTAGGCCGGTTGGAAGACAAAGCCCAACGGGGACACCATTTTGCCATCGTCGATGAGGTGGATTCAATTTTAATTGATGAGGCCCGCACTCCCTTAATTATCTCGGCCCCCGACACCGAACCCACCCAAAAATACTATGAATTTGCCAAGCTGGTAGACAAACTTTCTGCCGATACCGACTATGTTATTGATGAAAAACACCGCACCGCCAATCTCACCGAACCCGGTTTAAAAAAAGTGGAGCAACTTCTGGGCATTGAAAACTTGTACGAAAAAGAATTTGAGACTATCCATCACTTGGAGAACGCTCTCAAAGCCAGGACTTTGTTTCTGCGCGACCAACACTACGTGGTGCGGGACAACCAAGTGGTAATTGTGGACGAATTTACTGGTCGACTGATGCCCGGGCGGCGGTGGAGCGAGGGGATGCATCAAGCCGTGGAGGCCAAGGAAAACGTCACCATCCAACAAGAATCCCGGACTCTGGCTACCATTTCTTTTCAAAACTATTTTCGCATGTATACCAAGCTCGCCGGCATGACCGGTACCGCCGCCACCGAAGCGGAGGAGTTTAAAAAGATCTACAAGCTGGAAGTGATCATTATCCCCACCCACCGCCCCATGGTGCGCCAAGATAACGCCGACATCGTCTACAAAACCACCCGGGCCAAATATTCAGCCCTAGTAGAAGAGATCAGCCGGCTGCATGACAAAGGCCAGCCGGTACTGGTCGGCACGACTTCCATTGATAAAAACGAGACGGTGGCGGAGCAGCTTAAACGCAAAGGGGTACCCCATGAAATCTTAAACGCCAAAAATCATGAGCGGGAGGCTCAAATTATAGCTGAAGCGGGTCGCAAAGGCGCCATCACCATTGCTACCAACATTGCCGGCCGGGGAGTGGACATTGTGCTAGGCGGATCTCCGCCTGACAATCCCAAATACGTTTTAGGCAAAGATCGGCTCACCGAAGTCCAATACAAAAAGGAGCTGATCAAATGGCAAAAGGCCCATGATGAAGTAGTCAAGTCGGGAGGATTACACGTCATTGGTACTGAGCGGCATGAATCTCGGCGTATTGACAATCAGCTCCGCGGTCGGTCAGGGCGCCAAGGCGATCCCGGGTCCACCAGGTTTTACCTGGCCCTAGATGATGACATTATGCGTATCTTTGGCGGGGATCAAGTCGCCAAAGTCATGAACTTTCTCAAAATCCCCGAAGATGAACCCATTGAGCACAATATGGTCAGTCGGGCCATCGAACAAGCCCAAGTCAAAGTAGAGGGCTTTAACTTTGACGCTCGTAAACACGTGGTGGAATACGACGACGTAATGAATAAACAGCGCGAAATTATCTATGGATTACGGGATCGCATTTTGTCAGGGAGCATTACCGAAGAAGAAATCACTACCAAAATCCAAAAACAACTAGCCAATACCGTAAATATCTATGCTCCTAACGGCATCGTCACCTCAGAAGTCTTGCCCATTGTTACCTCTCTGGTAGAAGTAGTGCCCTTTGATGACAACTCCCAAGCCCAAATGGCCAAAGAGTTCCAAAAACTGGGGACGGCCACTGAAATCAATCAACTAATTAATCAGATTGTCACTGACGCCATGACTCAGCGCAAATCCCAAGTGGGTGATGCAGCTTGGGCAGAAATTATTAAATATGCCTACTTATCCAGCATTGATAACTTGTGGATTGACCATCTAGATGCCATTGATGATTTACGAGAAGGCATTGGGCTGCGCGGTTATGGCCAAAGGGATCCGCTGGTGGAATACAAGGGAGAAGCTTTCTCCATGTTTGAAAGATTGATGGTCCAAATAGACACGGAATTTGGCAAAAGACTATTTCGAATCCAGGTGGGCGCTCCCCCGCCAGCCACCCAAATGGCCCAACAAGCAGTGGAAGTCAAAACAGAAACTTCAGCTATTTCAGCGGCTGCCGCCCAAGAACAATCGGTTACCCACGACTCCGCCGCCGCTGATCCCTTCCTCTCCGCCATGGCCGGATTACAAAAACAAGGAGTGCAAAATCCTCACCGCAAACTAGGCCGAAATGACCCATGTTACTGCGGGAGCGGCAAGAAATACAAACACTGCCACTATCCTAACTAGAGTGTCTATACCTAATGGATTACACTAGGAAATTAGCTTTTTGATATTTTCCAATATTCTCCTTTGGAAACGGTTTTCGAGGAATCTTTTTATTAAGGTAAGAATATAGTTTTTTCCAGCCTTCACCATTACAAATATTTATTGTCAACAAGTCTTTTTTTCTGCCCTTGAAATATTGGGCTACATCTTCGAGGTGTTTATAATATTTCTTGGTCATCAATCTTTTGTTGAAGTTAACCGTACCCCAAAACTCTAATCTAAACATAAGCTGCTGTTTGTATCTTTTTGAAGCAGGGTGTCGCCGATAGTGGTTTCGCATAGACTTCAGCCATGGATCAAAGTCTCTTATCGTCAATATAAATTTTGAATTTGGGTATTTTTTATCGAGTTTTTTATAGTTCATGGTAACAGGTAGATCTAGCGCAAAATTGTTGTTTTTAATTCGGAGAGATGTGTATGGATATTGAACAGTTTTATAACCCAAAGATCTCATCGCTATGGCTAAACTCGTTTGACCAGTTTTGGGAAGTCCTATGCCAAATATTTTCTTCATCGACCAAATTCTATTATCCAAACAACTTCGTGGCAAGCGCTAGACAAATTTTGCCATTGGCCAAACTAGTATAATAGACGAATGAAAACTAAAGTTGAGACCTCCAACGCCCCTCCTCCAAAAACCACACCGTTTTCCCAAGCAATAGTTGCCGACAAATTTGTTTTTACTGCCGGGCAAATTCATCTTTTGGCAGATGGTAAGCCTCTCAATGGCCCCATCGAAGATCAGATCCATCAGGTAATGAAAAACTTGGAAGCGATTTTAGAAGAGGCTGGAGTGTCATTCACAGACGTGGTAAAGACTACCATATATGTTACTGACATGGCAATCTACCTCAAAGTGAATGAGATTTATGGAAGTTACATGTCAGATCCGTTTCCGGCCAGGGAGACAGTTTGTGTGAAAGAACTACCATTGGGAGCCAAAGTGGAAATTAGCATGGTAGCTATTAAACCGTGAGGTAACCTATTTGACTAACACTTCAAATCCTATATGTCGTGATGTATTGTTGACACTATCGTGTTGCCCAATTAATATAGCGAACATAATGGTAGAGATAGTAGAAACAGCTCTAGAAAGAGTGATTAGAGAATGGGAGGCAGCGGCTGAAAGTGACGGAATGCCACCAAAAATTTCTGACAAAGTAAGAGAACTTATGGCTCTGGAGTACCTGAAAGCTAAAAAAGAAAGATCAGGAATTCGTGGTTGGCCAATAATAGGAATGACAGAAGTTCAGCATGAACAAGCAAGAGCTCTTGATCATCGAATGGGTACAATTTTCAATATTATAAGAGAAAGCACACAAGGAGAACATTGGGTCCCAGACTCTGCTGCTCTAGCATATATTAATCAAATAGCTGCTAACTCCACCACAACTAAGCGTTCTTTCTGGCCTAAGTTTCGATAATTGAGCTGTGAAGTACCCTATTTAACTAACATTCAATATTGACAACCAAGAGGAGTATGATATTTTGAGGAATATGAGAGAACACTTCCAATGGGGAGATATGGATGGGAACAATGGATATTATTATCAAGATTTAAGTCCTGCAGAACTTCAGGCGGTTTGGGAGCTAGGTCCAACCCTTCCATATTGGGCGGCTTTTCAAGCAGTTCCAGGGGTTGCTACAGTGGATATACACCTAGATCATGAGGGGCAACCATATTTTGGCCCAATACCTAGGAAGAGAGAAGCAATGGCTGTAAAAGAAGCAATACTTGATAGAGCCGAGGAAATCTTATCTACAAGCAAGTTGAACCCCCCAACAGTTGACCAAATAAGGCAGAGAACATTGAGAGGGATTGAGGAATACAATAACAAGAGCAGTATCAAACAACAAATCGAAAATTTGTTGAGAAAACTATAACATTACTAATGCCTCATGCCTATTGAAATTTGTTTCTGTATTTTCAGTAGTTAGGTTCAATTAATAACAACTTCTGACTTCGTCCATTGTATGGTACCCTATTTAACTAACACTTCAATCGTTTTCGTTTTGTTGACTAGGGCTGTACAGAGGCATATTCATTCAACCAACTCTATTTATCAACAAAGTATGGGTTGACACTATCGGATAATTTGATATACATAAAACTATGCCTTGGGAAGAGTTCGAAGGACATTACAATCCGGAAACCCGCGAATTCTCAACCACTTCAAGAAGGCGGATCAAAACAGGAGACGAAGTAGTCATCTCAGAAAGAACTAGTGGTCTACTTAAAAAGAGACTTGTCAGACAAAACGTAGTCAAGGTTATCAACCCAGATACTGCTGTTCTAGAAATTCGTCGACCAGGTGATGACGTCTTGAACCTTGGTCGTGTCGCTGACTTTGGATTCGCAGCACAAAACTTCGACTTTGAAAAGGACGGGGCTGGTTTCTCCACAGGCCGAACAACAACAATTGAACAAGTCACCGTTACCAGACAAGACGTTTTCGAACGGGGAGATAAGGACCGGAACAGATATAAGGGTGTGTTGTGGGTAAACGAATTAGGACAACGACCAGAACCAGTGATTATGGTACGTGGGAGAAGCTACTTCGTGACAGATGATCCGAAAGATCAGTCAATCCCTCGACGCATTGCAAGTAAAATCAGAGCTGCGCTTAAGAAGGGATAAATATTGTTTAGTGAGGTACCCTATTTAACTATCACTTCCCCCCTTAGTCCTTCGACTACGCTCAGAACTAGGGAAGGGCAAGTAAACACTGTCCATGCTAAAGACTAGGCGAAGGGGATGGGAGGTTTTTGGTATACTTCAGGAAAATGAAAACAGTCACTAGAAACGCTAATCGAGTCGACTTAGAAAGGGTTCTAAAGCTTAACAAGAGATTGTTTGAATACGAAAGAAAGTTTGACAGGACTTACAACTTGAACTGGACTTATTCTCCCCGTGGTAGAACTTATTTTGCCGGAAGGTTAGAAAACGGTATAATCATAGTAGCCGAAGTTAACAAATCGGTAATTGGCTATTTATGCGCCTTTATTGACAATTACTCATTTAGATCGACTAACCCTATTGCAGAAATCGAAAACATGTTTATTGAAGAAAAATATCGAGGTCAAGGGATTGGTTCCAAACTAGTCGATAATCTGATTAGGCAGTTAGAATCTAAAGGGGTAAAAAGGATTAAGGTAGGAGCGCTGACCAAAAACTCCAGAACGGTAGATTTTTATCGTAAGAACAAGTTTAACGATCACGAAGTTATTTTGGAGAGAAGCCTAGAATGAAAACCATCTTGGTTGATGCAGTAGACACGTTTGTAATAGAAGGAGAGGGTATTTACCAGCCAATGCATGATCTATTGGAACAATACTCCAACCGAAAAATAATTCTGACCGGTGCCAATGATGACCAAATGCAGGAGTTTGGCTTAACAAATTTGCCTTATGAACTTTTTACTCTCAAACACAACCCTGAAAAAACTGATCCAGAGTACTTTAGAAGAATGCTAAAGCATTTTAAGTTGGATAAAAATGATGTTGTCTATTTTGAGCATAATACGGAAGCTGTCAAAAGCGCCCAATCTGTAGGGATCACTTCACACTACTACAACTCCGAGGAAAGAGATCTTGCCGCATTAAAGGATTTTTTAGACAAGAACCTATAGCTGGTGCACCGACTGAGAATCGTGGCTGGCACTGATTTTCTGTCTCTCTTCGGGCGTCAAGTTTTCTCCAATCTGCTTCTTCAGACCTTTTCGCAAACGCCAGGCAATCTCCTTGATTCCCTGATGCAAAATTAGTTCGTGGAATTGTTTCCCTATTGCTAACTTGTGAGCCTTTGCTGGCCCAGCGCCGAGAATACTTTCTAGCCACTCCGTTTGCCTATGTTTTTCAGTCATGGGCCGTATTATATAAGAAGTTTCTGTATGGTATCCTATTTAGCGATATGAATAGTAAGTACCTCACGACATTTATACTTCTAGCCATTGGCTCTGCGGCATTATTGGTTATCCACCGGAGCCGGCCGACCACTTCACCAACTTCTAGCCCTACCCCCACTGCCACTTCTGCTCCAGTATTAGGAGTAACCCAAAGCAATCAATGTGATGAGTCGCTGTGGGATCACATTTACAATCCAACTAGGCTGCAGGTCATTGCCAAATGCATCACCGTCACTGGCACCATTTATTCGGTCAAAGCCGAGCCAGATGGAGACTGGCACATCCGGGTGCAACTAGATAGTGATTATGATCACCTGCTTAATGATAAAAACAGAAGTGAACAATTGGGAAAATTGGTGGTCGAGCCGGTCTGTGAGAACGTAGTGAAGCAAGAAAATGCTGTCACCGCCTGCCAGGGATTCCAACAACATCTCACTGTTCCCCCAGTGGGCACTCATGTCACCATCATCGGTGACTTCGTACTGGACGCTGGGCACGGGTGGAACGAAATCCACCCCGTCACCCGCATCGATCCGCTGTAATTAACAAAGTTGACTGAATCCACCTTTAGTGCCACACTAAGGTCGTGACTCCCCTGGCAATAATATTGGTTCTGGAACTAGTCTTTACCACTTTTGTCATCGGTCGCTCCAGCCAGCCTAAAATTTCTCCCGTTTTAGGAACTCACAACCTGGCCCAAGCAGAGGAGAGTCCCATCCCCACGCCAGAAGCAGAAAGCCCAGCGCCTGAAGCTTCCCCCGCTCCTCCTGCTGAATCCAGCACAGCTCCTGCTCCGGCGGAACAGACACCCGAACTCGTGGCTGCCAGCCCCACTCCGGAGTTAAATCCCATTGAAGCCAGCGTCAATCAAACCCAAGCTGTGTTAAGTCCGGATGACTTAATTAACTCTTCCGAAAACATCAACAATCAGTCTATCACTGAGGCCAAAAAGGAAGATGAGCAGGTGGCTCAAACCACGGATCCCGTGACCCAATCCCAGTTACTCATAAATTTTGCCGCGGATAAAGTTAAAGATATGAGCCGCTTTACCAAAGCAGATGATTTTGCCAGTGCCAACTTTGCCGCTCAACGCTTTAACGACCAAATGGACCAGGCCATTAGTAACTTGGATAAAGTTCCCCCCCAGCAGCAAGGTCAGCTAAAAGCCAAGCTGGTTAATTTTTGCGACCAAGCTGATTTGACTTTAAGAACTGTCCAATTGTCAGTCCCGGAGCAGTCCGAACCAGACGTGGAAATTGCCCGAGGTCAGTGTGGAGAATTGAGTCTATGAAGAATCTGCGGACGGTTTTAATTGGGGTGGTGGCGGGGTTATTTATGTGGAATGTGTTTTTGGGACTCAATAATCTGCAAAACCAGACTACCATCTTGGGCCTAAGATTAAACAACAAACCTTTGAGCTTTTTGGGTAAATCCCAGATTGAGCAAGTCATCCAGCGAGAGGTGGGCCAAACTCGCACTAACCTAAAGTTTGCTTACCAGGGCCACATCTTTGAGTTTAAAAAGGTAGATGTCGGGGCCAAAGTTGATGTCTCTACCTTGACTACCAAACTGCTCAGTGTAGGCAGGACGGATAGCTTTGGGGACAGGCTGAAAGTGCAAATCCGATCTTCCTTGGGGCTACAAAAAGAAAAAATCAGTGGTGAAATTTCCCAATCCCTGCTGACTTTGAAATTAGTCGATATCCAAAATCAAGTCAACCAAGATGCCCTCCCCATCAGGCCTGATTTTACCAAGGATTTAAATACCACTTTACCGGCCGAGGATGGAATCAAAGTTGATACTAATAAGTTAACTATACTGGTTGCTGATAACATCTTTGCCCCTCCTGCCCTGCCTCTCCCCCTCCCGACTATGAAAATCTTCACTACCCACCCAGAAGAGGAATTGGCCCCGATTAGAAAAAAGGTGCCACATCTTATTAAACAGCCGTTATCAATTTCCAGTGGAGGACTGGTATTTACTCTCACCCCAGGGGATTTACAAAACCTGTTGACAGTAGTGGAAAGACCAGACTCCAAAAACCCCGGCAAGTTAATTCTGCAACTGCGGCTAGATGACAAAAAACTAAATCAAAAACTGGGCGAATTTGCCCAAAAGGTAGAAGATGTCACTCACGCCGAATTTGACGAAGAAGATAGCCGAGTAGCCATCTACTCCCAATTTTATTCTGGCAAAAGAAGGTTGGTAGATATTCCCATCGGCAGTAATTTACAAAATAAAGCCGTCTTGGGAACAGAAAGTGGCGGACCCAAAGTAGTTTATCTCACCTTTGATGATGGCCCAAATTCTATTTACCATCCCATGGTATTAGACATTCTCAAAGCTTATAATGTCAAGGCTACTTTTTTCTTGGTGGGTAAAAATGCCCAAACCGATCCTGACGTCGCAAAGCGAACATTTGCCGAAGGCAATAAAATCGGCAACCACTCTCTGACCCACTCCTTCCTGCCTAAACTGACTTCCGCCTCAATCCTCAAAGAGCTGCAAACTACAAATGATATCTTAAAACCCTTTAACAATAGCGCGGACATTACCTTCTTTAGACCACCCTACGGGGGAGTAAATTTGGCAGTAAAACAAAATGCCGAGGCCCTGCATTTAAAAATGTTTTTGTGGGATGTGGATCCCCGGGATTGGTCGGAACCGTCGACTGAAGAGTTAGTCAGAAGAGTTGTCACCGCTACTTATCCGGGAGCAGATATTTTACTTCACTCTAATCACCTCTCGACCGTCAAAGCTCTGCCTAAAATCATTGAGGCCTTGAGAGGCCAGGGCTATTCCTTTGAACAGCTGCAATAATAACCCGTGAATATAAGTTGCAAACGAGATAGGGCCCGTGTTGAAGTCAAAGTAGACCAGGATTTCCTTCAAGCCTATAATTTGCTATTGGCGGCAGACATGGTATACTATGCATACAGGTTTGAATCAACAAATCTGTTTAAATCTGATTTGTATTTAAAACAAGCAAGATAAAGATACCCTAAGGTTTGTTTAACTTCGTATCTTACTTCTGGTTTTATGTAATTATTCTCATTTAGGCAGATTTGTTAGTTTAAACCTAGACTACTTATGAGATACCACAACTACCGTAACCCCCGCCAAAACAACTCTTCTGGCCGCAAGGTCAGGTCATTTGACCCATCCAGCCTGGTTAAACAGGCTCAAGTCCCCAATTCAGTGGTCTCAGACACTTATATTGCCAAATTTTCTTTCTCTGATTTTGCCGTCGGGCCTCAACTGCTCTCCAATATTCAAACTCGAGGGTACGTCACACCCACCCCCATCCAAGACCAGTGCATTCCGGCCCTATTGTCGGGAAGCGACGTGGTGGGGATGGCCAATACTGGGACCGGTAAGACCGCAGCTTTTCTGATTCCTTTTATTCACAAGATTATGGCCATCAGGTCTCAACGGGTCCTTGTCGTTGCTCCCACCCGGGAGCTAGCCGGGCAAATAGAACAGGAGTTTAAACTGTTTGCCCGATCTTTAAACTTGTCTTCCGCCTTATGCATCGGTGGAGTCGGCATGATCAGGCAAATCCGCGAGTTGTCTCGAAGTCCTCACTTTGTAGTGGGAACACCCGGTAGGTTAAAGGATTTAGAAAAACGGGGCAATATCCATTTTCCCTTATTTAACAATGTAGTTTTAGATGAAGTGGATCGCATGCTGGATATGGGATTTATACACGATGTTACTTATATTGTTTCTAAATTGGCTCATAACCGCCAGTCAGCTTTCTTCTCAGCCACCATTCCCGATTCTGTTAAAAGAGTCATGAATGACTTTCTCAAAAATCCGGTCACCATTTCGGTCAAATCCAGCGACAACTTAGACAACGTGTCTCAAAGTATTGTCAAAACCTATGGCAAAACCAAAATAGAAGTCTTGCATGACTTATTAATCCAAAAGGGGTTTGACAAGGTATTAGTCTTTGGCCGTACCAAATGGGGACTGGAAAAACTGGCCCGGGATTTAAACCTGCGCGGGTTTAGAGTGGTGGCCATTCATGGCAATAAGAGCCAAAGTCAAAGACAGTATTCTCTAGATCAATTTAAAGACAACCGAGTTAAAGTGTTGTTGGCTACTGATGTAGCTTCCCGAGGACTGGATATTGATAGCATCACTCATGTCATTAACTATGATCTACCTGAATCCTACGAAGACTATATTCATCGCATCGGTAGAAC